>ERZ780129.1-NODE-1-length-233401-cov-19.619_pt1 | contig 233401 bp, 235 predicted proteins | sample MGYA00511368_ERZ780129 | MGnify/ENA primary metagenome ERZ780129 (study PRJEB29588, sample SAMEA2152467) | human gut metagenome | biome: human gut; feature: human-associated habitat; material: faeces | place: Denmark | collected 2008/2010 ...
AAGAACTATAATCATTATATTTTTCTTCTTTTTACTTCTCATAATAACCCCATTATCATTTTGTTATTCTCTACTAATTATATAATATCCTACTATATATTTTCAAGCAAAATAAAGATTTCTATACCACAAATTCTATTTTTTGTCAATTTGACCAATAACTACTTTTGTGCTAAAATGTTCATGTCTTCCAGAAATTGCATAATATTTAATTATAAGAGGTGAATGATTTGAAACCATTACTGAGAAGGTTAATTATATCAATGGTTATACTTAACGTTATAACTATTATATTTTTAACTTGTAAAGATAGTGATTCAAAAAGTTATAAAGCTTATATAACAGAAAATATGGCTGATAATTTTGCCAGTGCATATGTTGATGTTAATGAGTATAACATTGAAAAAGAAAAAGAGGAGCAAAGAAAGAAAGCTCTTGTATATGAAGACATGACAATGTCTGAATTAACTAGTTTATTGGATAAATCTCTTAATTCTACCCTTTCTAATAAAGGCGAATTAATTGCTAGTCATTCTTTGAAAAAAGGTGTGGATCCAGTAGTTGCGACTGCAATTATACTTCAGGAGACTGGATGTAAATGGTCTTGTAGTCAAATGGTAAGAAAATGTAATAATGTTGGTGGAGTTAAGGGTTCTCCAAATTGTGGTGGTGGATACAAAAGATATTCAACACTTGATGAGGGAATTAAGCAATTTATTGATAACTTGGCTAATAATTACTATGCTTATGGACTTGATACTCCTGAAAAAATGAATAATAAATATGCTGAAAGTAGAACTTGGTCACAAAAAGTAAACAATTATGTTAATTCAATCAAAAACGGATAGTAAATTTACTACCCGTTTTTATATTCCTGTTTTATTGAAGTTTGGAATAAAACTTTCTTTTTGTGTTTCCCCTTCTTGTATATATGCATTAACTACACCTATATCGCATGCATAGTTAATTAGTTCATCATATTCGCTATCTTGTACTTTTCTATTTAATTCATCATATTTTAATTTTTTTACTGGTGTATACTGATTCATTATGCTTATAAATATATTATCATCATACTTATCATGTAGGTATTTAATTATCTTTTTAGCATCTTCTACTCTATTAGGAAGTAGTAAAACTCTTACAATAAGTCCTTTTTTCATTATACCTTTCTTATCAAATTTAGGCTTACCCACTTGTTTATACATTTCATCTATTGCCATAGTTGCATAATTAAAGTAATTGGGTGCATTAGAGTATTTTCTTGCGTATGTATCATCATAATATTTTAAATCAGCTAGATAAATATCAACTATATTATTCATCATTTTTATAGTATCAACATTTTCATAACTACTTGTATTATATACAATTGGGATAGTAAGTCCTTCTTCTTTTGCTTTAAGAAGACCTTTTTTTATTAATGGAGTATAATGGGTTGGAGTTACTAGATTAATATTGTTTACATTTTTTGACTGCAATTCTAGACATATTTCTTTAAATCTCTTTACACTAATTTCCTTGCCATAGCCTTTACTAATCTTATAGTTTTGACAGTAAATACATCCCATATTACAATGTGAAAAGAAAATGGTTCCACTGCCATTTTCTCCTGATATGCAAGGCTCTTCCCACATATGTACTGATGCAAGTGCAACTTTTATTTTTGCTTTTGCTTTACAATATCCTGTTTCAATATATCTATTTACTTGACAGTTTCTTGGGCAAAGCGTACATTTTCTTAATGGGTTAATCATAATTATTCCTCAAAGAAGTCATCGTTTATATTATCAGTATCATCTATATCATCTAATATTATCTCTGTATCATCATTTTTTGATGGTGTTATTGGTATTACACCATTATCAACTTCTTTTGCTTTTGGAACATGTACAGGAACTGCATTAGCATTTAATAATGAATATAATTCTTCACTCATTCCATTACTTGAAAATTCAGTTGTAGCTTCTCTTTGTGGTACTTTGTTATTTGATCTTACAGGTTCTTCTTTTTCCACTGCTTCTGTTGGATTTGTTTCTGTATAACTTGGTGGTGCTGGATTAATACTTGTACCATAAATTCTACTTATTCCTGTTTTCTCTTCTGTTATTATATCTTTAAATTCAGTTTCAAATCTTGGTAATTCTTTTTTTATAACATCTGGATATATATTCTTACTATTTTGAATTGCTTTTTCTATGTGAAATATGTTTACTTCATTAGTATTATCAAACATTGCATATGAAAATGCTTGTTTTAAAAGTGTTAAGGCAATATCTGGATATCTTGAACCTATTTCAAATACCCTTTTATATTCACTTGTTATATCGGTTATAAATGTCATTATTCTTTCTTTTATAAAGTCAGTATACTTCATTTTACAACCGGTAGTCTTCTCTATTTTTGGTAGTGTTCCCATAAGTATTTTAATTGTTTCTTCTCTTGTGGGTTCTGGAACTTCTATCTTTTGGAAACGTCTTGTGAAAGCTTTATCTCTTAATATATATCTTTCATATTCTTCTGTAGTAGTTGCACCTATTACTTTAATACTTCCTCTTCCTAGACCCTCTTTAAATATATTTGCAAAGTCTACTGATGAAGTATCAGTTGCACCTATTAACATATGAATTTCATCTATAAATAGTATAATTTTTTCTTCTTGTTTTAATTCATCTATCATAAGTTGAACCTTGCTTTCACCATTTGGCATAGTCCCTAAAAGTGATGCAGTTTTAATATTAATAATTCTATATCCTTCCAATAAGTTTGGTACATTATGTGTTTCTATTCTATAAGCAAGTCCTTCTACAATAGCTGTTTTACCTACACCAGGTTTACCTACTAAAACCGCGGATTTTTCTGGTGTTAGTAATACCAATATTAATTCTTTTATTTGTTCATCTCTACCTATTGCGGGATTTGTAATATACTCTTTATCTGTATAATTTTCTCCATATCTTTTTAATATGCTAAAGTTTTCATCCATAAGTATTCCTCCCAATTCTGTATTAATTATAACATAATTTTTAATATACTCAAATATTATTATTCCCAAAAAATATAATTTAAAAAGATGAACATAGTTCACCTTTACTTCTTTATTATATTATTTAATTTTTTTATAAATTGTTGTTCTGATGTATCAAAGAAAATTGCATTATATCCATTTATTGTTAGTTTCTCCTCTTCTTCTTTATTATCAGCTAGAACAATTATTTTATCTGGGACAAATTCTAGTGTTTTTGCTTTTTTGATTGTTTGATATGCATCTAGTTTTTCCATGCTTTCTTTTATTAAAAGTACATCATATTTTTCTTTATTTCTTATTCTTTTTAAGCACTCTTCACCATTTTTAGTTGCTGTTAGTTTAGATATACCTCCTAGCTTTTTAGTAAGAAGAGTTCTTTCTTCCTCGTTATCATCAACAAGTAATATTTTAATTTTATCTTCTAATTTTTTATATTCATTAATTATATTATCTATTTTATCATCAGAACTAGCTATTTTTTGGTCAACTATTAGGGTAAATTCTGAACCTTTATTTTTTTCACTTCTTACTGTGATTGTTCCTCCTATTAAGTTAACTACTTTTTTAGCTGTATCTAGTGTCATTTCTTTTGAATCTACATCTTCTATTTTAGTATCATCATTTTGACTAAATATCTTATTTAGTTTTTCTGCATTTACACCAATTCCAGAGTCTTTTACTGAAATTACTAATCTACATACATCATATGTTATTACTGTATTAACATTAAGTTCAACAAAACCTTCTTTTGTATATTTAATTGCATTTAAAAGAAGCGCTGATATTATTTGTTTTAACCTAATTGAATCCCCATATAAGGTTTCTGGAAGAGATTCTTCAATATTTTTTCTAAATTCTAAGTTTTTCTCTGCTGCCATACTTTTAAATTTTAGGCAAATTTCAGTTAATAAATTTGATAAACTATATTTTGAATCTACTATTTTAATTTTCTTTGCATCTATTGTTGATACATCCATTGCACCATTTAATACATATGAAATTCTCTGCTTTGCATTTTTTATGTCTACTGCCATATTTTTTATTTCATCTAAATTATCCTCATCTAATATTTGATCGGCTCTTTGGTCAATCATGTTAAGTGGATATCTAATTTGTTGTGCAGTATTGAATATAAATATTGATTTATCATTGTTATTTTTCTCAACTAATGCTTTTGCTTTTGTTAGTTCTTCTATCATTTTTATATCAGGGTTTTCAATTGTAAAGAACATTAAATAGTTAACAAACGCTATCGTTATTGAAATAATCATTATATATGGGTTTGATCTAAATATTAATACTAGGATTATCAAAATAAATATTGCACTAATTATTGGAATATGTCTTTTAGTTAATTTTCCTATATTTAATAGTGCCATAATCATAGATATTATCAAATATAGTCCGCCAAATACATATGTTATAACTATTGCTTGTCCACTAACACTTATTATGCTTCCATTTGTTATTAAATCTACATTAGACATTAAAATAATTGAATATACAATTATATCTAATACTAATGTTACGTTGATTAGTTTTTTAATTTTTTCCTTCATGTTTGGATAAGTAATTAATAGTGTATATAGAAAAGCACAGGTTGTATATATTATTAGAACTAGAAAATCTAGTTTATTAGTACATTGTAAAATAAACTTTGTACCAGAAGAAACAGTAGTAATATCTCCATTTAGTACTAGTAATCTTTCTATAATTATTATTATACTGTCAATAAGACCAGTAACAAGCATTACAGAATATAATCTGTTTTCAATTAGGTTTAATCTTTCTTTCGAAAAATAAACTATGCATAATAGTGCCAAAAAAATTGCGGCGCATATTGGTAATTGTAATTCGTTCATATTATCACCCTAATAAAATTTTAACACAAAAAAAGAATAGAATAAATATTTTTCTATTCTTCATAATAATCTTTTGTTTTATTAGCAACTGATAATGTTTTACATAGAACTTTCATATTATTAGGAGTAACTTTTACATTTTCATTAGTTGTTTTAAATACATCATATTCATCTATTTTATCATCTCTAATAAACTGTGCGGTATTTTCAATTTCATAGTCATATGCTCTTGAAGGAGCAATGTATTCTTCTCCAGTAGGTGTCACTATTCTACAATCATTGCATGTATTTGCATTTTTTATTAATTCGCTTACATATTCTTTCCAATATTCATCTAGATTATAACCTAGACTATCTCTATTTGCTTTTGAGTATTTTTCCATTAAGTTATATTTACCTGTTGCCAAGGTGTCTCTTATTAATTCTATTGCTTCTTTTTCTTCTAATGTACTTACATCTATTGGATTTCCAACTGTTGCATAACATGTTCCTTTTTTGTTATTTGGTCTATCACCATCAAGCCTCATATCTTTATTTAATAATGAAATAGGTACAATTAGCGCATCATTTTCTTTAGCGGCTAAATATGAACCTTTCCATAAATCGAGTATAACTTCATTTGGATCTTTATTCCAAACTCCTTCTGGGCATATTATTACTCTTTTTAGGCCTTGTTCAAATCCATATTTTACTTTTGATAGAAGTGCTTTTTTACTTGCTTCATCTTTTCTATCCATTAGGAATACTCCATTAGTCCATAATGCATATCCATCTATTGTGTAGAAAAAGTCTGGGATACTAGCAAAAACCATATATGCATGATATTTTGCAGCCATTAATGATAGTGCTACATCATCTTTAAAACCATGACTAGCTACATATATTATTTTCTTATCTTTTGGTATTTCATATTCTCCAAAACCATCTTTAACTATTTTTAATTTATTTTGAGATGTAAGTGGTAATAGTTTTGCAAAAACAGGATGAAATATTTTTCTTAATTTAATTCCTCTTTTTGATATTACATCTTCTGGATTATCACTTATTAAATACTCAAGTGATTTATTATATTTTTTAGGATTTCCATATACTTTATTTCCATCTTTATCTATCCAGTATTCTAAATTTGCCTTATTCATTTTTTCTTCCCCCTAATTTTACTACTCAATACTACATTTATATTGCGTATGTTAACACAGTTTTTGTTTTCTGTCAAATTATTCACATTTAAAAAGATGAACATAGTTCACCTTTATTTCTTTATTATATTATTTAATTTTTTTATAAATTGTTGTTCTGATGTATCAAAGAAAATTGCATTATATCCATTTATTGTTAGTTTCTCCTCTTCTTCTTTATTATCAGCTAGAACAATTATTTTATCTGGGACAAATTCTAGTGTTTTTGCTTTTTTGATTGTTTGATATGCATCTAGTTTTTCCATGCTTTCTTTTATTAAAAGTACATCATATTTTTCTTTATTTCTTATTCTTTTTAAGCCTTCTTCACCATTTTTAGCTATTGTTAGTTTAGATATACCCCCTAGCTTTTTAGTAAGAAGCGTTCTTTCTTCCTCATTATCATCAACAAGTAATATTTTAATCTTGTCTTCTGTTTTCTTATATTCATTAATTATATTATCAATTTTATCATTTGAACTAGCTATTTTTTGGTCAACAATTAAAGTAAATTCTGAACCTTTATTTTTTTCACTTCTTACTGTAATTGTTCCTCCTATTAAGTTAACCATTTTTTTAGCTACATCTAATGTTACATTTGATTCATCAACTTTATCACTAATATCGTTTTCATCTGTTTTGCTTTGAAATAATTTATTTATATCTTCAGCATTTACACCAATTCCAGAATCTTTTACTGAAACAACTAATCTACATACATCAAAACTGACTATCGAATTCACATTTAATTCAACAAATCCTTCTTTTGTATATTTGATTGCATTTGATATTAATGCATTAATTATTTGTTTTAGTCTAATTGAATCTCCATATAACATTTCTGGAATTGCCTCATCAAAATTAGTTCTAAATTCCAACCCTTTTTCTGTTGCTTCTTGTTTTGATCTTAATGTTATCTCTGTTAGCAAGTTCGCTACTTTATATTGGTTTTTAACTATTTTAATGTTTTTAGCATCTATTGTTGATACATCCATTACACCTCTTAGTATATAGGCAATTCTTTGTTGTGCATTTCTTATATCTATTACTTTTTCTTTTTCATCATCATTTAATTCATCTTCTAGTAACTGTTCAGTTCTTTGTTCTATCATGTTAAGTGGATGTCTAATTTGTTGAGTAGTATTAAATATAAATATTGATTTATCATTGTTGTTTTTTTCAACCAATGATTTAGTTTTAGTTAATTCTTCAATCATTTTTATATCTGGATTTTCAATTGTAAAATACATTAAAAAGGTTACAAATGTTTCCATAGAAGTCATAAGTAATAATCCTGGATTTAACTTTTGAATTATCATAACAACGGTACCTATTATTATAAAGGCAAATAATGGTAAATATTTTTTATTTTTAATTTCTTTAAAGTTTTTAAACATTTCTATTAAGCAGATGCAAATATAGACAGGTATTAATATGTATAGTAGGTTTGCACTTGGTCCAAATGAATAAGCTATTGTACCTTTACTAAAATAATTTAGTGGTAGGATAAATATTAATATCGCAATTACTACATATATTACTGTTAGTATATTGAATATGTTTTTAAAATACTTTTCTTTTGATTCTTTATCTGATTCTTTCTTACTATATGATATTACAAATGTATATGCAGTAAAAAATGAAATCCACGTTAAATAATATATTAATAATGCTTTTGAGATAAAATCATTTAATATTGGAAATGCATCTCTATGTAATATCGATGTATAACAACTTACTCCTAGTACTACGCCTACTAAATTACTTATTATTAAGTAACTATATATTTTGTTCTCTAATGTTTGTATTCTCTTTTTTGAAAAAAACATTATTGTTAGAAGAACACTATAGAAAAAACTACATGCTGAAAATGTAAAACCAGCGCTCATGATTATCACTCCTATCTTACAAAGATTATAACATAAAATATATAACAATTAAACTCATTTTACTTAATTAACCAAAAAAATAATCAATACATTAAGTATTGATTATAATAATTTTATTAACTATTTTATTGTTTTTACAAGTTGAGTTATTTTTACATCACTAGCATTTGCATTTTCAATTCCTGTTGATTCAAGTTTTTTAAAATCTACTTTTCCTGCTGGTGTCATAGGAATTTTATCTGTAAATTCATAGAAGTATGCTACATCTCTTTCTGGTAGATTTTCACTGCATAGCTTTTCTAACTCTTCTTGAATTTCTTTTTCATATCCCTTAAATTCATCTTTTAATACTACAACTGCTTTTGGTAGTTTTCCTTGTTGGTTATTAATACTATCAACACCAACTACTGCACATTCGCTTACTGCTTTATGAGTTGCTAAAACGTTTGCTATTCTTGATGGGAATACATTGTGACCATCTGCTCTTACTATCATACTTTTGTTTCTTGCTAAGTGATAGAACAATCCATTCTCATCAATGTAACCTAAGTCTCCAGTTTTTATCCATTTTTTACCATTTTCATCAGTAAAGAATACTTTTTTATTTTCTTCTTCATTATTTAAATATCCAAGCATTACACTAGGTCCAGAAAAATACCATTCACCAGTCTCATTTGGAGTATTAATTACTTCTTTTGTTTTAGGATCTCTTATTTCCGCTTCTACTAAAGGTAGTGGAATTCCAACACTTCCTAATTCGTTGCATTCATTTCTTATACAAACACAAACAGCGGATGATAATTCTGTCATTCCATATCCTTTTGCCAATCTTGTTTCACATTTATGTGCTTCTAAGAATGCATTAACTTTCTTTTCTAACTCAATATTTGTTGCATCTCCACCAGCACCTGGACTAATTAGGAATGATAAATCTTTTCCTTCTAGTTTTTGTGACTCTAATAGTGGTTCATAATGTGTTGGTACTCCCATAAAATGTGCTGGTTTATATTTTAATAAAAGTTCATCAAATTTTGTAGGATCAAATTGTGGAATTAAAACATCTGTCATGCCTAATGATAATGGCATATGAATTCCAGCAATTAGACCATATGCTAAGAATGGTGGCATAATATCTAAAAATACTTGTCCTGGTTCATTTTTTATTCCACAGTGTTTATATTCTAATGCAACTGAGTTGATGTTTTCATTTGAAAGCATAACACCTTTTGGTACTCCTGTAGTTCCACCAGTTCTCTCAATAACAGCAACAGCATCTTTTTCAAAGGCTACTTTTTCTGCTTTTGTTCCTCTTCCTTGTTTTATGAAATCGTGCCATTTTAAATACTTACCATTATCTGGAATTGGTTGTGAAATACCACTTTCGAAGTCTTTTTCTTCTCTTTTCTTATATCCAATATTTAGTAATAAAGGTAGAGAATCTGCAGGTGAGACTGCTATAATCTTATCAATATTTATCTCATCCATTATTTCGTCAATTTTTTGATGGTATGAATCAACTATTACAACCAAATTTGATTCTGCCTCATTTATTGCATCTTTTATCATTTTAGCTGGCGTTCTTGGATCAATTGGTTGTACAACTGCTCCAATTTTATTTACTCCATATATAGAATAAATTGTTTCTGGTAATGTTGGCATTACAAGTGTTACAACATCCCCTTTTTTAACACCCATTGCTTTATAAGCATCTGCAGCTGCATCAATATTTTTAACTAAGTTTCTATAACTTATCTTTCTGTCAAAATAATTTAATGCGGTTACATTTTTATATCCTTTTGCTCCTTCAGTTATATATTCATATAATGTTTTGCTTGGTACTTGTAATTTTAATGCTTCTTCTGAATAAAATTTTTTGTACCTTTCTGTTAATTTGATATTATTAATACTACTCATTAATATTTCCCCCTTGGTTTGATTATTTTATACTACTTAATACTACATTTTGTTATGTTATCACAATTTTGTTTTTTTGTCAATTAGAAGCGTCCTCCTCCACTGCCTCCGCCGAAGCCACCGCCTCCAAATGAAGAGCCACCTCCATATCCTCCACTACTACTATCTGAAGAACTTGCAAGCTCATGTGTAGATATTGTTCCTCTTGCGGATGAAAAGCTACTATTTACTGCATTTGTCATTGAATTTGAAAAATAATAGTTGTCAAAATATAAATATGTAAAATCAATGTTATCACTATAATTCATTCTTTCTAGATTCATTTTCATTGCATTTTGAACTTTTACTGCCAATCCAAACATTGTTGCATATACTAAATATCTTTCCCATAATTTGATTTCTGGTAAATCTTTTTCATCTAATCTACCAAAGTCCGCTAGAAAGTTTTTAAGTCCTTTCCATTTATGATACTGTTCATTTCCTTTTTTTGTTCTTTTAGTGGCAGATGAGAAATAGATTATTGCTAGTATACCAAATAAATCCATTAGTAATACTCTACCCATGTTTGATCCACATAGAAGTGCTAAGAATGTAATTGGTATAAATATTAATGAATACAAAATACAATTAGTTTTTTCCTTTTTCGTATTTTCATAAAATTCTTCTGTTTCTGCTTCCGACTCGCATGCATAACGCCAACCGTCATAACCACTTATAAGCCTTTTTGCGTTATTATAGTCTTTTGAAAACTCTTTCATATCTCCCAAGATTACATAATCACCATTTCCAACTGTTCCTATCAATAAATTAAATAGTTTTTTTTCACTAGTTGAAAGTGTATCTAAATTAAAGTTCATGTTCCTTGAAAGCTTATAATCTTTTTGTTGCTTATTTTTAAACAATCCTTTTTTATCTATAGTTACTTCTTCTATTGTAATTGCTTTTTTTCTTATTAAATCAAGTATTCCTGCATTGAAACTTAAATTGTTAATACTCTTATTCATTAAATAGCTTACTGTTGAAGGAGTATACTCCTCAGGAAAATCTCTAAAGTATTTTCCATTAAATTCACTTCTATATTCTTTATCATTTTTATTATAAAACTTATATACTATTACAATAAGTCCAATAAGCCATATTCCTAGTAAGATTTCCATTATTATCGCAAGTGTTTGTAACATTTTTTCTCTTTTTCTTGCAGCTTCTCTTAATTTATTTGCATAATTTGCTCTTTCTTTTTCTACTTCAAGTATCTTACCTAGTCCATCGACATTTGATTTTTTTGTAGCATTTGGTACTATACTTTTGTCAAATACAACACGACCATCTACTGCATTTTCTTTATATAATGTCTCATATGTTATTTCTACTGATTTATCATCTATTATTCTATTCTTTCCATTTAGTGGACCATGTGAAAATATTCTTAATTCTTTGCTTGAAGATGGAAGATTTATACGAATTATTAAATTGCTTATGTCCTCTTGATAATCTGTACCTATAAAGTCATGAGCTAATTCTGCGATATCATTGTGTACTACAACTAAGTCTTTTAATGTATATGTTACTAATGAAGCTCTTTTATATACTGAAGGTTGATAACTCAATATTTCTATTCCTTCACTATTTGTAGTTTTAGTATAAACTCCATAGTCTCCTTTTTCTGCGCTATTTACTAATACAAATTCTCTATTTTTATTATTAATAATAGAAAAATCTGTTGTAGTAAATTTTACATCATATACTTTTACATCTGTTAATGCACTTGCATTATATATATCACTGCCCTCAAAACTTGATTTACTTCCATCAAATTTAGTAAGTCCATTACTTTTATATCTAATGTCTGTTTTATATCCATTATATTCTCCATCCATTAGTTTTAATTCTTTTACTTCTGCATCACCATTATCTAATACGTTTACCTCTATATAATATCTAGTTGTTCCATCTGCATATACAAATATAGGTAAAAGCATTATAAATAAACTAAATAATATAAATCTAATTTTTTTCATAAACATACCTTTCTTTAAAAAAAGACTTACAAAAGTAAGTCTTTAGAAGCTAACCTTTGGTGCTTTTCTTTCTGATTCATTATCTAATTTAAAGAATTCATTTTGCTTAAATCCAAAGATATTTGCGATAATATTTGTTGGAAACATTTCAACTTTATTATTATAAGATAGTACTGTATCATTATAAAATTGTCTAGCATATGAAATTTTTTCTTCAACTTCTTTTAAATCAGATTGTAATGATAAAAAGTTTTGATTAGCTTTTAATTCTGGATATGCTTCTGATAGTGCAAATAATTTATTTAATGCTCCTGTGATTTGGTTGTTTGCCTCAATTTCTTCAGCTGGTGTATTTGCAGATGCAAATGCGTTTCTAGCGTTAATTACTGCCTCAAGGGTGTCTTTTTCATGCTTTGCATATCCTTTTACTGTCTCAACTAAATTAGGAATTAGATCTACTCTTTTTTTCAATTGAACATCTATTTGTGCCCATTGATCTTTCACCTTATTCCTTGCCATTACCAATCCATTATATGCTCCAATTACATATAAAACTAGTAATACTAAAATTACAATTATGATTATCCACCACATATTTTTCACCTCACTTTAATTATACTTTAATTTTATATTAAAGCAAACCTATTTATTAAACTTTTTTATTATTTTTAATGTATTTAATATTGTTATAAGTGTTACACCTGTATCTGCGAATACTGCCCACCACATGGTAGTAATACCAAATACACTTAGTGATAATATAATTATTTTTACCGAGATTGCAAAAATTAGGTTTTGTTTTATAATTTTATTTGTATATTTTGATATATCTATACCTTTATTTATTTTTTCAAGATCATCATTCATTATTACTATATCACTTGCTTCTATTGCAGATGATGAACCTATTCCTCCCATTGATATGCCTATATCTGCTCGTTTTAAAAGTGGCGCATCATTTATTCCATCTCCAACGAATGCAATTACATCATTATCGCTCTTTATCTTTTCATATTCACAATATTTATCATTCGGTAGCATTTCATACTCTACATTTTCTATTCCTAGCTTTTTTTGTATTTCTAGAGCAGTAGATTTTTTATCTCCAGTAAACATATATGTAGTTATACCTGCTTTATGTAGTTTTTCTATAAAGCTTTTTGCATTTTCTTTTATACCATCATCTATTATTATAGATGCTATATGTTTACCATTTATATTTACATGTAGACTTGCTTCTTTGCTACAATCATCACATAGTTTTATAGTTCCAACTTTTATATGATTTTCTCCTAGGTCATATTCAATCCCTTTACCAGTTAGTTCCTTGTATTCTTTCACATCTTTATTTGTGTATTTTTTATCAAAGAATTTAATTAGTGATTGTGCGATTGGATGATTTGATAATGACTCGCCTTTTATTAATATTTCAATTATTTGTTCTTCTGTATAACTATCATCATATATTTTTATTTTTTGTACATTAAATGTTCCTGTAGTTAGTGTTCCTGTTTTATCAAAAACTATTTTATTTACCCTAGATAAGTTATCTAAATAGTTACTTCCCTTTACTAAAATACCGTTTTTTGATGATACACCAATACCTGTAAAATATGATAGTGGTACTGATATTGCTATTGCACAAGGACAAGATATAACTAAGAATGTAAGTGCTCTATATATGCTTTCTCCTAATCCTAAATTAGTAAATATGGATAATACTATTACTACTAGTATTGCAATTGTTAAAACTAATGGAGTATATATTTTGCTTAATCTTGATACTAGTGTTTCTGTGTGTGCTTTTTTATCACTTGCATCTTCTACTAATTCTAGTATCTTAGCAACTGTCGAGTCTTTAAATTCTGTGGTTGCCTTTATATATATTATATCCCCTATATTTATAGTGCCCGATAATACCCTGTCTTTTTTTCCTACATTTACTGGGAGCGATTCTCCTGTTAGTGCAGATGTATCAAGCAATGTAGAACCCTCTGTAATTATTCCATCTACTGGTATTTTTTCTCCTTTTTTTACAATTAAGATATCTCCTTTTTTTACTTGCTCTACATCTACTTTAACTACATTTTCCCCAATTAATTTATTTGTGTAATCTTGTTTTATATCAAGTAAGTCTTTTATAGATCTTCTTGTGTTATTAATTGCTTTTTCTTCTAGAATTTTACCTAGAATATATAGTGCTACTACCATAATACCTTCTAAGTCATCACCTAGTAAAAATGCCCCTAGACACGATATTGTTATTAATGCATTTTCGTTTATTGTTTTATTTCTTATTAATGTTTTTGCTGCATTTATAAATGGTCTATATAATAGTAGTATATACCCTATAATTACAAGTATTTTATTTAGTTTAAATGGAAGTGTTATTAACGTTCCTAATACTCCTAGTACTACTCCTAATACAAGATTTAATATATGATATTCCTTGCTTTGTTTTACATCTTCTAAAGATGTTATTCTTGCATCTGGTTCTATATTATTTACTAGTCTATTTATTTCTTCTAATGATATTTTATTATCACTTTCAAATGATATTTTTGATGTAGAAAAATTAACTATTACATTATTTAATCTTTCATCTTTACTTAGCCCTTCTTCTATTTCTTTAGCACAGTTTGCACAATCTAAGTCTAGTATTTTATATTTGTATTTATTCAATTGTATTCCCTTCTTTCAATAGTCTTAAAATTACATCTATTACTTCTTTTTTCATAATAGTATAATCAATATTATTATGTCTATGATATACAACTTCATGACAGTAATTATCAACAAGTCCTATACATATGTGGACTTTTTCATTTATATTTTTACTATTTAAGTTATTCTTTTTTAGTATTTCTACTATTTTTTTGGTCATATCCAATTCATTTTTATTGAATATTTCTGCGATTTCTTGATCAATATGACTCATTGACATTAATTCTTCGTGAGCTTTTTTTGAAATTTTATGAGATTTTATAAAGTTATCTATTACATTTTCTAGAATTTGTTTTAGGTTTTCACCTACATTATCAATATCTAGGACATCTGTTATTGGAAACATTATTCCTTCTGAATAGTGTTTTACACCTTCTATAAAAATATCGTGCTTGTTTTCAAAATACTGATAAATAATTCCAGTTGATACTTCTGCATATTTTGCGATATCTACACAATTTACATTGTGATAACCTTGTTCACACATCAATTCAAAGCCTTTTTCAATTATTTTATTTTTCTTTTCAATAGAACTTTTTTTAATTGGCTCTCTTATATTTGACATATGCCTCACCTATTCATTAGATTTTAAACTAGATACCATATCTATTGAATTAATCTTTTTAGATAGTACCTTATTCACTATATATGATACTACAAAAGTTCCAAAGCAGGAATAGAAATATGAAAGTATTGTAATTTTTGCATCGAAATCGTAAGTGTCTCCTAGTGCATTTTCAAATATATAATGAAGTGTTATATAACCAAGTGGTAATCCTATTATAATTGCTAGTATTGTAATCCATATATTTTGTTTTACAAATATCTTTTTAATTTGTTTATCTTTAAAACCTAATACTTTAAGTGTTGCGAATTGATATTGTTTTTCTGAGAATGATAATATTCCTAGGTTATAAATTATGATAAATCCTAATACTGAAGATACTAGTATTAATATTACTACTATAGTTTTAGTAGTCTCAAGCATATTTTCCATAGAGGCTCTTAATGCTTTTTTATTTTGAATTGTTTCTACTCCAGATAGTTGTTTTACTTTACTTAAATCTTTATCTGTATATATAGTATCTGCTTTATAGTTTAATCCAAGTTTTTCAAAGCATTCTTTTGTCATATTTAAATTCTGATTTTGTGGATCTCTATTTAGACCAATTATTTTTGTTGTATACCATGTATCATCTCCAAAAATATGCCACGTTATATTATCTCCTACTTTTAGGTTTATAACTTCAGATAATTTTTCAGTTATATATATTCCGTCACTTGAAATATTAATGTATTTTGCATCATGGTCAGTATATTTTAAATGTTCTTCTGCATTGTTTACCATTAGTGAATTAGTTTGCTTCTTACCAGCTTTATCTTTTACTTCTATTCCTAATGTTTGACTAGTACTTTCTCCATATGTTTCTATTAAACTATTTAATTCTTCTTCTGTATAATCTTGATTTAGTGTTAATTTATAGTTGAATTTATTTATTTTGTCAAATTCCCAACTCATGTATGAATTCATAGTATCAAGCATACCAAAGGCACAAACTAAAAGCATACAAGATCCTATTATTCCTATTATTGCCATTATTGTACGGCCTGAATTTCTATATATATCTCTTATATTCCATTTTGTAGATATTGAAGCTTTTTTGAATACTTTTTTATTTGTTAAATCAAACTTAGTAGGAGTTATATTAGGAGCTTCTATTCTTAATAGAGATGATGCTTCTTCTTTTAGAATTTTTTTACATGAAAGGTAAGATATGAGTGTTATTAATAAAACCACTATTATAGCAAGTATAAATACAATTGGTTTTAAATATATGTGGCAATTTGGCATTTCAAAATATTCTGTTTCTAAGTTTAGGAACATATTCCCCATAACAAGACTCCCTAGAACCAGTCCTAGAATGCTTGCTAGTAAGGCAATATAGAATCCATATCCTACATATAATTTATTTGTTTTCTTTTCTCTAAATCCAAGTGATTTTAATGTGCCTATTTGTGTTCTTTCTTTTTTTATAAATCTATTCATAGTTGTAACTACTGATAATATTGCGATAAATAGAAATAAAAATGTAAATATACCTGAATAAGTATCTCCTTCTTCTATTTCTGCATTATATGTTTCATAAGACGGGTTGGAGTCTCTTTTAGTTACCGCAATTGCTTTTTCTATTTTGTTTTCTATATTTGATACTGTATTATCTATTTTTGATTCATTATCTACATCAACTATTATTCCATTAAATATATAATAATCTTCTATATTAAAGTTTGGAATAATCTTTTTAATCAGGCTTGTATCAGTTATTTTATATTTATCTTTTATCTCGTCATAAATATAATCTTGTGGAAATTCATCTATAGAAAGATATACATATCCATAATCTTTATGAGTAGGAAATATTTCTGATGAATCTTTTACAAAATATACATGATCAGGTGTATTAACTAGACCAAGTACAACTTCTTCTATTGTATAATCTTGATATTTTAATTTGATTTTATCCCCTGTTTTTATCTTAAGATAATTTGCGATATAACTATCTATCCAAATGCCTTTTTTATCTTTACTAAATGGTTCTCCTTCTACTACGTGCATTTTAGATATATTATTTGATTTAATAAAATTTGTCTCCAGTGTTATATCTTTATATCCTTCTAAATTTGTTTTTATTGTAAGCATTCGTTCTGCGTCACGTACATTTTCTATTTTTTTAATGTTGTTTAAGTCATCTAAAGTAAAGTTCTTGCCGCTTACCCATATATCTTGTAAATTATTCTTTTCATAGTATATATCTGCGCTTTTTTTCATTCCATCCATATAAGAGTGAATTCCAGTAAATACAAACACTCCTAGAAATACCATAAAGAAAATTGCAAGAAACTGTGTAATATTGTTTTTTATGTCTCTAAACATCTTCCTTTTTAGCATTACCATTTCACCTCATCTATATCTTTTGGATGTTTGGTTTCTATTATTTCTTCTACTTTTCCATTTTTAATTTTTATTACTCTATCTGCGATATCTGCGATTAATACGTTGTGTGTTACAACTACTACTGTGTTTTCACCATTGTTGGCATCACAACATTTTTTTAATAGTTTTAGTACTTCAGTACCTGTTTTTGAATCTAGTGCTCCTGTTGGTTCATCACATAATAAAAGTTTTGGATTTTTTGCGATTGCCCTAGCAATAGATACTCTTTGTTGTTCTCCACCTGATAATTGATTAGGAAATTTATTTATGTGATTCATAAGACCAACTTCTTTTAAAATGTGTTTTGCGCTTCTAGGATTTTTTACAATATCATCTACTATTTTTACATTTTCTAATACAGTTAATGTAGGCAGTATATTATAAAATTGAAATATAAATCCAACATTTTCTGCACGGTAATCTGTTAGCTCATCTTTATTAAATTTTGAAATGTTTTCACCATCTATTACTATGCTTCCTGAAGTTACTTTATCCATTCCGCCAAGTAAGTTTAATAAAGTTGATTTACCCGCCCCAGATGGCCCTAATATTACTACAAATTCTCCTCTTGGAATAGTAAAACTCACTCCATCTAATGCATTAAATTTTTTCTCACCAATGTTATATGTTTTTACAACATTTTTAAATTTAATAAAATCGTTCATAATCCCTCCATATGAAATTTATTTCATATTAATAATATCACAATAATATATGCTTTTCAATCTAATATGAAAACTTTTTCATATTTTTAAATAAAATATTTGCATTATCAAGTTGCATTTTAAACTTTTTATTATGTATAATTATATTAAGGAAGGTATTTAGTATGGCAACTATTAAAGATTATTTAAATTATTATAAAGATACTTCATTTGATGAATATGCTTTTAATGAACTTGATAACATTTTATTTTCCGAATTATCTTATATAAATTGGGAAAATATTGTTTCAAATTACTCTTCTAAAATCAGATTAGATCATGCGATTAATATTTTTTTAGGAAGTCTTAATGATTCTACTAGAGAAGGTCTTTCTCCTTTTATGAAGTCTAATGTTGAAAATCTTAAAATTATACAAAATTCTAATAGATATCAAAATTGTTTTCTAGCAAACTTTAGGAATCAAGTTGATGAAGAGAAACAATTTGGTGCATTATGTATTTATTTTAATGGTGGAGATGTTTATGTTGGTTTTAAAGGAACCGATTCTACATTAGTAGGTTGGAAAGAAGATTTAGCACTTGCATATACATTCCCTACTCTTGCACAAAAGGATGCGATTAATTATTTAAATGAGGTTATAGGTTGGAAGGATAATACTGTATATGTTGGTGGGCACTCCAAGGGTGGAAATCTTGCAATGTGTGCTTACATGTATTCAAACAACAAAGTTAAAAGAAAAGTTAAAAAGGTTTTTAATAATGATGGTCCTGGATTTAGAGATGCGGAATATAATTCCTTTCAATATAAGGAAATGCTCGGTAAACTTGTAATGTTTGTTCCCGAAGATAGTATTGTTGGGGTCCTTCTTAATAGTCCCCCTTCGTTTAAGGTAATAAAATCTACATTTAATGGTCCTTATGAACACGATTGTAATTCATGGGAATGCTTTGGTTCTTTCTTTGTAGAGGGTAGGCTTGGAACTCTTAGTAAAAAGTTCAAAGAAAGAGTTGACGATATAGTTAATTCTTATGATGATAAGAAAAAAGAAGAACTTGTTGATACTTTCTTTACCATACTTCAAAAGGCAGGAATAAAAAGCTTCAATAATGTTTCTTCTATAGAATGGAATCAAGTTCTTGAGATAATTAAAGGCATAAGTGGAATCGATAATACTACTAGAGATTTATTCTTAGATGTATTTAAAAGTTTTATAAATTTTCAAAATAAAGATAAAAAATAACTCATTACAAAATCGTAATGAGTTTTATATTATGCTCCTACATATCTTAAAACTTTTGATTTATTAGGTAGTGCACTTGAATTAATTGTACAAATTAAATTAGATTTATTAAATGGTACCAATATTTTTTCTATTGAAACATGTCCATCTTTTTTTTCTTTTAATATATAATAACATGCAGTGTTTGCCTTTTCTCCATTATATCCCATGGCAACTGCTCTTAATGTTCTAATATTAGTATCATTTAACTGATCTTTCATTTCAAAGTGTACATGTCCTTGAATTACTGCACAATAATCTGTTACTATTTTACCATCAAATAGTGGATTTATCTTTGCATCTTCATAACCTTTTCCTTTGTTTAATCCCATATTAAGTTTTATATTTTCTTCAATTTCTTCTTTTGCTTCATTACTATTGGTATATAAAAATTGCTTGGCTCTAGTGCCCTTATTTTGATTTTGATATGTCCATGTACTATGTACAGTATAATCCCATCTTATATCATTTGCAAAGTGACAAAGTGCAATTTTTTTGTTATTTAAGATTATATCAATAGATGGTTTATAAAGTTTTAATCTCTCTATTCTTGTACTTCCTAATTCTTCATCTGTATATAGTTGATTTTCTATTTTTTCATTATCAAAGTAACTAGCAAATGGCTCTATTCCGAGTGTTGAATAATACTCACTATTACCCGCTATAGAGGTTACGTTATATTCATCTAATAAGTCTATTACTTCTTTTGGATTTGGTCCAAACCCAATGTTATCTCCAAGGGAATATATTTCATTAATTCCTCTTTTTCTTATATCTTCTAAAATCGCAAATGTTGGCTCATATAGAGCATGTGCATCTGTGAATATTGCTACCTCTCTACCTGTATACATGTCATCTTCCTTTATTATTTTTAAGTTTGGTTCTAATAATCCAATTATGTTTTTTAGTGGTTCTATGTTATCACTTTCATATTTGGTATTATTATTTGGTGTAAATACTTTCTCTGGAATCGTTATAGAATTTTCTGCTTCTTGTGTAATTATAAATGGCAAATTGTATTTTTCATGCCACATTATTTCAGTCTTATTAGGTGTCTTTCCACCCACTAGTATTATTCCACATGGCTTTAATCCTTCTCTATATAATAGTGTCTCAGGATTATTTTTAAATACCGCGCTTGTTTCAAGCATTCCTCTTTGGTGACGTTTTATTTCTTCTACTTCTGAGGAGTTTGATTTTACTGCCCTATTTGTTCCCATATTTGCGATTGAACTATATATAAAGCTTCCTTCTTTGATATCATCATATGCTAAAATACATTCTCTACCACTCCAATAAAGCTTTTGTCCTTTATAACTTATTGGACTTAATGATATAAAGTTTTTACTTGAGCTCGCAACACCATTTATTAATTCATCAATATTTTCCAAATCACTTACCACGTGAGCATATAATATATAATTTTTATTTGAAACATCAAATATTTCTTTTCCATATATTTCTTCTAAGTCACTCCTTGATGTTTTATTCGCTTTAATATCATCTATTTTAGTTAAGTTTTCTATAGAATCCATTTCAAATAATAATCTTACTTTTTCATCGAATTTTAAAAACATATCTTGAGTACTAGAAAGATTTTCCGAATTAAATAATGTCTTTAATGTATTTCTTAGTCCTAATACATTGTTTGTTGTATCAACTATATCAATTATTTTTGCATATAGTAACAATTCTTCACATAAATTATTTATACTTGGAATTTCTTTGTTTGTTGTTTGTAACATTTTTAATCCAGCAGTTCCACCTATATTTTTTAATAATTCTTGTGAGTCTTTTAAAATCACATTATTAAATATATCTTTTAATTCTTCTATACTTGTAGATTCATCATTTATTTTATCAATATATGAGTTATATACTTTTTGTACCTCTACATTTAACTCTTCTAGCGAGTTTATAGTGTGGTTATTACAAGATAACTGTCTAAATTCTAATAAATTTTTCTTATCTTCTTTTGTTAATTTTTGGTTAGTTGCTGATATTTTTTTTAACAGTTCTGGGCATTTTGAAAACAAATCTATTGCCTCTAGCAAACTATTTATTTTATATATTTCATTTTTCTTAATTTTTTCTTTATCATATAGTTCATTAAACAAATAATCTTTAGCAGTTAAAAATTTGTTTATTTCATCATTTTTAATAGTATTAACTATTTCATTAAACCAATTTTTATATTTAGTGCTACCTACTCCATATTGCATAAAGTAATTAAAGTCTATATCTAATTGTTTAATTGCTTCTTTTAATTTATTAAAATACTTTATTACATTATCTACATCAAACTCATTTATTAGTGCTAGGACATCAGATGAATCTTGTTTGGAAAAACCTAAACTATCAACTATTAACTTTTTTATTATTAATGATGTTTCATCACACTTTAAATAATTATATTTTTCTTCTTCACTAATATTTTTTATGTATTCTTCAATTATATTTGTTTTTTTTGTAAGTACCTTATCTCTTATTTTATAGTTAAGTCCTATTCCTTTAAAATTAAGCCCATTTTTTTTGATATGACTTTTTATAATATTATCTAAGAGTTCACTTTTTTCGCTAAATATCATTTCTATTGTATCTGTAAAATATGTACCTGCATTTAATATTTCTATTATATTTTCCTCATTTATTTTTTCTTTTATTATAAGGCTTTTAAATTTAGGGTTACTTACCATTGCAATTTCAATTACAATTTTTTGAATTGGATTACCATCAGAAACACGTTTTCCACATTCTCTTATAATATCTTCTTTTTTTAGTTTAATTATTTCATCTTCTATTTCCTCTGGAAGGTTTGTTTTCTCTTCCATAAATAGATATGAAATTTCACTGTAATCTGTTCTTTTTATTTGTCTTATAATTCTTGGTCTGTTTAGTTTAATCATTAATTTTTTTGTGTAATCTGGGACATATTTACATTTTAACCATGCAAGTAGAGCTCTATCTTCACTTGTTATGGCACCAATTGTTATACCTATTTTTCTCCACTTTAATATTAAGTTTCTTATATTGTCATTATCAATATTTAAATAATTTAAAAGCTCTAATTTTGTAAGTAACAATACTGATAAATTAATACTTAATCTTTTCTTTTCATAAAGCTTTGTTCTATAGCATTCTGGATAAGATGTGCGTTCTAATTCATCAAGTGCTATCCTGCCACTAAGGCTTTTGATATGTTTATCTAATATGGCGCTTTTTCTCTTTATTATTTTTTCTGCTTGTAAATTTGATGTGTATTTATTTGTGCATATATCAAAAATATTTTTTATATTAATCTTTTTGTCAATTATGTCATCTTTTATGTACATAGGTGTTTCTTTATTTGATAAAAGTTGTGGAATCATATAATTACTATCTTTAGTATCTATTATGTAATCTATTACATCCTTAGGTGGATTTAGTGAAAGCATTTTTGATAACTTATCTGGGGCTTTTACTGAATCAATAACAAGTTTCTTTATTTCAAGTGGAAAGTTTTGATTACATATTACTTCATATATTTTATCTGAATATAATTTACTCGCTATTACCACTTTTAGACTATGAGGATAGTACTCTTTTGTCAAATCATTCTCTGAATACTCTTCTATTTCATCGAATATTTTTGTAAATTCATACATTTCATCTTCATCTTTTTCTAAACTATCTATATATGAAGAAAATATTTTTTTCACACTTACTGGCATATTAGGATTAAGAATATAATATATAAGTTTTTCTTTTTCCAAATGTGAAGAACTTTTTGTTAATTTTTTATTATTTTTACTTACTACTATATTTTTTTCTTCATCACTTACATTTTCTGATAGTAAATAGTTTAGTAAATCTAAATCGCTTTTTTTCACAATAATCCCCCTCAAATTAGTTTAGTATTGTATCATATAATCTGTATTTTTTCAAGAAAAAAGCAACCAACATGGTTGCCTAAATCTATTAATTATACTGATGTTCCTGAATAAACGCTGTCATCAAATGCTAGTATTCCCATGAATACAACATTTAAGAATATTAGTCCAGCAGCAAATCCAGACGACTTACCAAATGCTTTAGCTAATTTGATATATGCCATTATTAGATATACAAATACAATTATTTGTCCTATGAAAGGTAGCAAGAACCACAATAATTTTTTTGGATCAATTCCACTTATTTGGAATAATACAACTAGGTTGTATATTGGAATAAGCGCTGCCCATCCTTCTTTTCCAGCTTTTTTGAATACTTTCCACATAGCGACAATTGAGAAAACTGCAACTGCCAACATAATAATCATATAAACTATCATTCCTCCAGATGAAGAACTTGTTTCTAAACTGGTATACTCATAACTATAATCCATAAGATTTTCCTCCTTTCTAAAAAATAAACTATGCTCTATATGTTTATTATCTACGATGTCTTATAATTTTATATTAACATAATTATGTATGTTAATCAAATTATTTTTAATGACTAAAATCCACCTTATTAATTGGAATTGATACATTTTCATCATAAAGCATAACTTTTTTATTATAAGTCTGTTCCGTTAGAAATTCATAATTTAGTATATAAGAGCAAAACTTTGATGTGTTATTGATATTCCATGGGTAATAATAGTTTTCACTTATAAAGAGTTCTTTTCCTGTATATGAGATTAATGGAATTCTTTCTAAATTTGAATGCATACCAAATGTTCTTAGTTTTGGTCCTCCATAAATATGTTTATTACGCGAATGGTTTTCTTCTATTTTATATGTTCCCTTGTCAATAAATTTGAAGTCTTCTAAAACTGATTCAGATAAATTTTTATTTGAGTAAACCTCAAGTAATATTCCCTTGACAAATGATGCTTTGTTAATCAATTTAAATTTTTCGAAAGTGGTATTTTTATAGTCATCATATATTAATAATTCACTTTGATTTAATATCAGGTAATCATGCGGTCCAAAATGTTCCATAATTTGTTGTTTCCATCCACACATTTTGTAGTAATCATATTCTTCATTTATTTTCCAAAATGAGATGTTAGCTTTTTCTTCATAATTTTTTAATATATTTTCTGAATTATCTACGGAGTTATTATTAACTAACACAAAGTTTTTAATTCCGATGTTTATGTAATGACTTATCCATCTTTCTGCAAATACCTCAAAATTTCTATAAAAACAGATTAAGATTATTCCAGACTCGAATTGTACTTGTTTATTTTCCTTAAGATTTTTTGTACTTAGCCCTTTTAAAAAATTAGAAAAGTATTGAACTGGATATTCTTTGTTATTAAATTCTTCCTTTGAAAATTTTACAAGACTTCTTTTTAAACTTTTATTTACACTTAATACTTTTATTTTATCAAGGCTCTTTTTTACTACATTTGCTTTTACTTTTTTCAAACTTTTTATGGGGCTGTATAAATGGCAAAAATCAACATCACTATATTCTTCAACCATTCCCATCTTTATATGTGGATTTTTGATATTTAATATTCTTTTCATATAAGAGATTATTGATCCATGAGAAATAATCATTATTGTATTAGCCTTAAAATTATTTGTGTAAACATGATTTAAGAATTCACATAGTCTTAACTCTATATCATACTTATTTTCCCCATATTCACCAAATCTTGTAAAATAATCCCCTTCGATTTGTTTTAATCTTATCTCATCTAACTCCTTGTTATTCATTTTTCCTGAATATTTTCCATATGTTATTTCATGTAGTCTATTATCAATAATAACTTCAACGCCAGAATATTTTTTTAGAACAAGATGTGCAGTTTCTATTGTTCTTGGAAGCGGAGATACATAAATTTTATCAATTGATTTCGGTAATTGCTTTATTGATTCAGCAACTGTTTCTTTGCCTTTTCGTGTAAGTGTAGACCAGTACACTTCTTTGTCTGAAATTAGTTTTTTTACATTATCTGTTGCTTCTCCATGCCTCATAAAAATTATATTCATATATTACCTCCTGTTCTATTACTTTAGCAAATTTCAGTTTTAATATGATCTTGTGTTTAAATAATTATCTCATAATATTAGTAATATTATATATATTTATTCTGGTGTTATTAATATGAGGTTTATTAAAGAGCTGTTACTAACATCTATTGAAACAATTGATTAATCTTTTCTCAACATTTTATTGAGATTAACATTTTTAATCATTGTTGGCTTTTGCCTCATTTTTCGTATTTCAACTTTGAACATTCAAATATCATAAAACTTATCATTAATATAAAAATATTGTGTTTTTTGTAATTGTCGCTTTAAAATCTCCAATTATTTTTTTCTTAGTTGTATAATTTTTACTCTTGATTTATGCTTGCCTTCACTAAATACACTATTTGCTATTTTTATATATTGATGAGCAGATTCAATTTCGCCTGTTGCATCAAGCTTTTGATTTAAATCATATATTCTTTGCTCTTTAGTCAAAAGATGTCTTTCATATTGCGCCTCTGAAAGTTTACTTTTAAATTTAACTGGTTTAATATTAACTACTTTTAACTCGTTAATCATTTTTATAAAATGTCTTATATTAGCACGGCTAAATCCTCTTACACAAATATAACTATTTTCATTAGCTATAACTAAATCCATAAGTGCATTATAGTTTTCAATAACTTGATTTTTATTTACCCATTTGTTATCAATTTTTGTGTCCAAATATATATTTGGGTGAACATTTGAACCAAGCTTTTTAATGTAAAAACAATTTTTTAAATTATCTTCAAAATTAAAATTGTCAGTACTAAATAATTTTCTATTATTTATAATAAAATATGTTTTAAGCATATATTCTTTACCATCATATGTATTTAATTCTTTTTCTTTCATTACAAAACCTCCTATTAAATGTTATAAGTATTATATCATAGTCTATTATATTTTTAGTATTTATTAATAATGATTTTAGAGAAATTCTTAAAAAAAATGAAAGCTTTCGCTCTCTTCAGGGGGCCTGCTCTCTTCAGTTAGAAGAGACCAAATTGCGTTAAACCCTTTAAATACGGGTCTTTTTATATTGGCATAAACCGTCATTTACCGTGGTTTTTTAGTATTTTTGTACCTAAATTGTACCTAAAAAAGACATCAATTACTTTTTTGATGCCTTTGATTTTTTCTTAGCTTGTTTTTTAGATTCGTTCTTTTTATCTACAATATTTGTATTAATACATTCAATATATAATTCACTAAATATTTCTTCTAATCTTTCAATCATACCATCTTCACCTTTTAAAAATTTCTTTGCTTCTATAAATTGACTATATGAAAAGTATAACATTATTATTACGATACTAAAACTTATTAGATATGGTAGTGCAATTGCCAAACCATTAAAGTCAAAGCCATCTTTAGTATAAAATGAAAGTATTGCTGGAATAGCAATTGACAATATAGCTAACAAATTGCCTCCAACCATTTTATTTTTAATCATATTCCTATAGTGATCAATTATGCATAAAAGTGTTTTTTCATTATACATATTATTTTTTATAGAGTAATCTTTAAATAGTTCTTTTTCAGCATTTCTAATAATTAATGGCAATGTTATCTCATTTTCATTTCTTTTACCTATGTTAAAATGTAGTTTTGTATTTAATACTTTTTCACTTACAATTTTCATGATTAATAGCATAGCTATAAACGCTAAGATCATTGGTACTATTTTATTTAAAAAATTGAATATTAATGAAATCAATATAAATACAACATATATCCAAAACGTTCTTTTTTTAATAATATTATATGGACTTTTTTTCTTATATATTTCTTCTATATCTTTGTACATATTATTCCCCCTAAATTTAACTAATATTATATCACAAATAACTTGACTAATCTCAATAATTAAGTGATTAATACAACAACTATTAAAAATGAGGAATATATGGTTAATAGTGTTGTTATTTCTGGATGCTTTAAAGGTATTGAAAATAAAGAATTACTCTTAAAAGTTGAAGGTTTAGAAAACCATCAAATTGTCAGAATAAATATTTCAAAAGGCTTTCAAAAAGAATTAGATAATTACATCAAAGAAAATGATTTAATTGGCATAAAGGTTATATTGAAGTTGATGATCTTCATAGAATTATAATTATTGCAACAAAAATTACTTTTATATCAAATAAAAAAGCTCAGAATTAAATTTTCTGGGCCTTTAATTTGAATATATTTTATACCTTGTTGGAACAAAATTATACTCCGTATTATTGAATAGATCTTTACCTCTTACTATTTTTAGATAACGGTCTTTACTTTCACTATTAATTATCCTATATAAATAATAATTATCTATATGTTTTTTTGCAAAATCTATTTCATCAGACGTAATATCAATTGGTGTTCCTTCATTATCCTTTGTTGATTTAACTTCAATATATTTTTCAACATATTCACCATTTTCATTTAATTCAAATGATAAAATATCAAATCCTTCATTCTCTTTTTTATTATTAAAAAATTCTTCCATTTTCCTAACTTGTTCTTGAGCTTCTTCTTCCATTAAGCGTCTGATTTCATTTTCATATACAACTTTCTCATTTATAATACCCTGATTTGTTTTTATGATTTCTTCAGCTATATAGTCCGGCTTTTTAGTTCTTTGTATTTTTTTATCTGTTTTCCTATACTTTCTTATATTTATTTTACCTTCCCTATATTCCAAATCATTTTGTTCCTCAATCATATCAGAATATACTTTGCTTTCGATTTCAGTTATTTCATAAACTATTTCGCTAAATTTTTCATCTTTTTCAAAATTATAATCATTTGGATATACAATTGATAAAGGAAATTTCCATACGAGTCTATCGTTTCCATCTATGTCCTTTTCTACAACTTGATATGGTTCAGCACATAGTTTAACTTGTCCTTCGAAAATATATTTTTTATTATTATCTTTAGAGAATAAATACATTGGTAACTCATTTTCGTTTGATTCATAAATTGTTTTATTGTTTTTTGTGATAGTTTGATCTCCTGTTAATCCTTCTCCAGTATATGTAATAAAACCGTTTTCAACTAAACTATCACCATATACACCATTTTCTTCTGATGTTGTTAATACTAAACAGTTTAATGAATTAGTTTTCATTATGCCTGACTGACCACTTATTTTAAAAATTGCCATAAGTTGATCTCGTGTAAATACATCACCAATATTCATATTGTTTATAAATTTTATTTGATCATAATATATTGATTTATATAGACCTGATCCTTTTTCTTTTAGAATGTATTCTTCTGTTCCAGAAAATGCTTCTGATAATGCACTATGTGTTTCTAATGCTGCTCTTACTGAAGCACCACCATTATTTATACCTACATCTCTATTTTTGTCAACTTCTTCATAGATTTCTTTTAGTGGAATCCACTCTTTTCCAGTTCTTCTATGAATAGCAATGACTGAATTATAAACAATCTCTCTTAAAGTACTCATAATTATTTCTCCTTAACATATTTAGCAAGTGGGATATCAGCAGATGCTAAATCATAATCTAATAAATTATCTTTTTCTACCCATTTATATTCTGAATGATTATGAAGATTAAAATCACCAGAAATATAATCGCAACTATATAATCGCAAATCAACAGTTTTTTTAGGATATTCACATATATTATTTACTAAGTATTTATTAGCCTTTATTTCTAATTCAAATTCTTCTTTTATTTCTCTTTCAATTGCATGTTTTTCGTCTTCATCAGGTTCTACCTTTCCTCCAGGAAATTCCCATTTACCCAAAACATTAGGATCACCAGTTGAACGTTTCGAAATGAGAACTTTATTATCTTTTTCAATCAAACACGCTACAACAATTATTTTACTCATTTTAAACAACTCCATTAGTATTAGTAATTACTATCTTGATATTTTAACTCTGCTTGTCTAATAACTTGCTCAACTGCTCCTTCTCTTTTTACTCGAGGATAATTATACTTAATCAATAATCTTCTTATATTAACTCTAATTCTAGCTCTTGCATCTTCTCTTTTGAAGGCATCTAAAGTTAGATTTTCATTAATAATTTCAACTAATTCTTTTGCTATTTGAACTAAAGTTTCGTCCTGCATCAATTCTTTTATTTCTGGATCTGCTCCCAGAGCATCAAAGAATGCTTTTTCTTCAGAAGATAAATTATATTCATTTCCTTTTTCTAATTCATCTTCAATAAACTTATAATAATTATCTATTTCGTCTAATATCTTTTGATCCACCAATATTAATATTATGTTTGTCTCTTAAATATTTCATTAATGCGTTAGTTGTTTTTACTTCCATAATACTTCTCCTCCTGATTTATGTTATTATATCATGATTATATTTTTTTATAAAGAATGCTTACTAAAATTAGAATTATTATTAAACATTGTTTTAAGAAATTCCTCTTTATTAATCGTTTTTAAAAGTCCTTCTAAAGATATTGTTGCCTTAAATTTATCTTGTCCCATATATGTGTCATAAAATGATAATTTTGTGTTACCGACATTATTAATATCAATATTTTCTATTTTTAATCTTCCATGTGCAAGACAATCTCTAAAACGATGTAAAATTTCTTTATTTATTTGGTCGTAATTTTCTCTTGTAGCACTTTCTTCTAAAATCATACCAGAAAGATTAATTTCATTTTTACATTTCACTAATACATTTTTTGTTTTAGCGATTTTCTTTTCAACCGACTCTAAGTCTTCACCTTTAATTAAATGGGATGGTGTTGCTTTTAAAAAAGAAATATATATATTTTGATAATCCGATGCTTCTTTTGATACATCATAAAACTCTTTTATTCTTGAATCCATATATTGTTTATATAAGGCTTCTGGGAATCTAATACCACCTGCATCTATTGTTGAATTGTTTTGGTTGTAGCAAAACATAAATAAAGTATTTAACATTGATGTAATTGTTAATTCAAGATTACTTTTTAAATTAATATAATCAGAAGCTCTTGTTGTTAAAGATTCGTTAGAATTATAACCTGCTTCTACTATAGCATCTATATTGTTTATTAATTCATATTTTTTATTATATTTAAATTTAATTAATTTCTCTACAACTTCTATTTGAGATGTGCTACCTAATTTAAAAAAGTATTCTTCTTCCATTTCTCTTATGCTTTCAAGCACATATTTTATATCTTGATTACTTATTTTTTTCTTAATTAACTGACAATTGTTAGTTAAATGCTTTTTAATATACCAATTAAAACGATTCTCTATTTCTTCCTCATAAGTTGATTGATTAAAATAATGTAAATCCATGCCTAAATCCGATTCTCTATTTTTTGTAAGTTCATAATCGCTAATATCATATAAGATCAATTGGTTCAAATAATCAACTAACTCATCATAGCTTAACGGATTTGGTGTAACTATTAATTTATTAGCACATAAATATGGGAAAGTACCTTCTAAATATTTATAATTATATAATTGGGAAAACAGTAATTTAATATCATTTTTTGCAATAGTAAAATGCATTTTCATTTTACCTTTTTTCCCTTCATCATAAAACTCTATTAATCCATTATCTAAAACCTTATAATTTGAATGAGCAATTGCATTTCTCATCATATTAACTACTTTTACATAATCTATTTCTCCATTTGTTAATATTGCACTATTATTATCTTCAAGATTTTCTCCATCAAACTTAAATTGTATTTGTCCAGATTTAGAAATAGTATAAACAATATTATCAGGCAAATAATCAATTTTATCTTCCATCATCAATAATAGTTGTGATGATAAAAATAACATATCTAAATTATTTAAAGCATTACCATAATTATCATTTGTTGATTCCATTGTTGTCAAAACGTCTGTAATAGCATTCTTATCTGCTAGAGATATACAATTAGATTTTAAAATTTTTAATAATGCTTTAAAATTAGTACTAGCATAGTCAAGCATCAAATTTTGACTTGAATTACCAATGTTTTCAATTTCAAGTTCTTCGGTAGTAATATTTTCATTTATCTCGTGTTCTTTATAAAATACTCTATCGTCTGATTCTATATTAAAAATATCAAAATCTATAACAGAGTTCCCATCACTCATAGCTAATATAAATTCTTCTTCTGTATTGATTCCATATTTTTTCAAAACATCTATATTATATAAATCCTCTTCTGTAATTTTATCTATCATTTGAGAAATTTCAACATTATTAATTTTTAATACTTCTAGCATTTTTCTGTTTTCAACAGCTTCATACATATTATATGCATAAAGATGTCCATCAATAATTTTAAACTTTAATGCCAACATTTTATTTTTTGCTCTATCTATCACTGTAATTACAGTATCATATCTATTTATCATAGTCATCACCTATAACAATTATATCATAATTATTCTTTTTTTATTAAAGTACCTATTATTTTGCTTTAGAAATATTGAAAATTCGTACCTAAATCGTACCTAAAATAAAAATCACGGATTCTATCCCTTACAAGTCCTTATAAATTGGGGCAAAAAAAATACCGGCCCAATTAAGGACCGGCTCAGGGGGTTTTGGTTGAATACACACTCACATTATATGACCGTAAGTGCGTTCAATTATGTATGACGTTTACCATCATACGTACTAATCATAATATGGATTTTGTTAAAAGTCAATTTATATTATTTATTTTTTTTATGGTTTACACTCTAACTATGATTAATTGTATCTATAAGCCTTATTTTTAAAGCATCTGTATTATTATCTTTACACTTTAAAAATTCTAGAGAATCTTTTTTGGCCTGTACAAGAATCTTATAATCTGATTTTAAATTAGCTATTTTAAATGACATGTCACCACTTTGTTTTACTCCAAATAAGTCTCCTGCTCCTCTTAATTTAAAATCTTGTTCGCTTATTTCAAATCCATCATAAGTAGTTTCCATTATTTTTAATCTTTCTTTCTCTGTATTACTAATTAATATACATTTAGACTCAAGTTTATTTCTACCTACTCTTCCTCTTAATTGATGTAGTGTGGATAATCCAAATCTTTCCGCATCAAATATAACAATCATAGTAGCATTTTCAACATCTACACCTACTTCTATAACGGTTGTACTTATTAATATATTTATTTTATTTTGTTTAAATTCACCCATTATCAATTCTTTTGCTTCTGGTTTCATTTTACCATGTACTATATCTATATTATATTTACTACCAAATGCTAGATTCATTTTATCTCTTAAGTTATAAACATTAGTCATATCTGAATTATCACTTTGTTCAATTAATGGCGCTATAACATATATTTGATGATTATTTTTTAATTCTTCATGCATACTAGTTAAAACATCTTTCATTTCTTTTTCTGATTTAACTACTGTTTTAACAGGCTTTCTTCCAGATGGAAGTTGTTTTATGGTTGATATGTCCATATCTCCATATATAGTTAGTGCATATGTTCTTGGTATTGGTGTTGCACTCATATATAATACATCTACTGCGATTCCCTTATTTTTTAGATTTGCTCGTTGGTTTACTCCGAATCTATGTTGCTCATCTGTAATGACAAGCCCTAAATTACCATATTTTACATCTTCTTGAATTAATGCATGTGTTCCTATTACTACCGAGATTTCACCACTTTCTAATCTCTTATATATATCTTGTTTTTCTTTTTTTGATATAGAACCTGTAAGTAGTGCTATTTCAACATTTAAATCTTTAAATACTTCTTTTATATTATTATAATGCTGAATCGCTAATATTTCTGTTGGGGCCATCAATGCACTTTGATATCCACAAATTGAATTATAATACATTGCTAAAAATGCAACTATTGTTTTTCCACTACCTACATCACCCTGTAATAATCTATTCATTTTATGATCACTACTTAAATCATCTATTATTTCATCAAGTGCTTTTATTTGATCATCAGTAAGTTTAAATGGAAGTTTTTTAATCACTTTATCCAGTTCCATTTTATTACATTCTCTTTTTATACCAACAGCATTCTTTTTATTTTGCTCTTTTAAATAATTAATCTTAAATGTAAATTCAAACAATTCTTCATATTTAAGTCTTATCATTGATTCTTTTAACTTTTCAAAATCAGGTGGATTATGTACAATATTTAAATCTGTTTTTTTGTTATTAAAGTTATATCTATCTAATAAATATTTTGGTATGTTATCAGTTATTTGATTTCCATATTTTAAAAGTGCATTATTAATATAGCTTGCTAATACTTTGCCTGTTATACCGCTAGTAGTATGATAAACGGGCTCAATTGTTTCTTTGTTTGATAGTGATCCAAACTTAATCTCACTTGCTGTTAATATATTTCTTTGTTTATCATATTTACCAATTGCTATTATACTTGTTCCTATTTTTAAGTTAGGTTTTAGGAATGCTCTATTAAATATAGATACTCCAACTACTCCATCCTTTGTAGCTAGTCTTATGTTTAGTTTATTTAAATTACCCTTAAATCTAACTAGTATTGGAATACTTTCTACTTTACCATCAATTATTACTTTTTCTAATGTTTCTTCATCTTTTAAATTACTTCTTTTTAGAATTTCATATCTAAATGGATAGTGAGTTACCAAATCATCAAAACTGAATATACCTATTTTGTTAAGTAAGGTTTCTGTTTTGGGACCAATTCCCTTTACATCTGATAACTTCATACTATCACTCCCTGTTGCATATTATACCACAAAAACACATCATAAATAAAGTAAAATATAACTAAATAATGCTTAATAAATTTTAATTAATTATAAAAACTTTAAAATTTTTTTAGTTTTTTATTGACAAAATATGCAAATGCAATTATGATAAGAATCACCAATTCACAAATGGCGAATTGGTCGCTAGTATCACACTAGCCAACCCCTTTTTATTCTTTTTTATGAAGCTGTTTCTCAGGGGGAACAGCTTCTTTTTTGTATAATTAAAAGAGACTATTCTTTAGTCTCTTTTTCAGATAAACTTTTATAATAATTATATCTATTTATTGCTTCTTCTTTGTTTCCTTCCAACAGGCTTTTATATTCTTTAGGGTTTACTTTTCTTAAAGCACGATATCTATCTTCTCCTAATATGAAATCAAAGTATTTAGTAAAGTCTGCGGTTGAATCTAAGTTAAATTCTTCTGTATCTGGATTATATCTAAATAGTGGGTAGTACCCTGATAAAGTTGCTTTTTTTTCTTCTTCAATACTATTTACTACTCCACCTGTAATTCCTTGTGCAATACAAGGTGCATATGCAATAACTATAGATGGTCCATTATGATTTTTAGCCTCAACTAATGCTTTAATAGCTTGGTTCATATTAGCTCCTAATGAAATAGTTGCTACATATACATGTGGATAAGACATTGCAATTCTAGCAAGGTCTTTTTTATGTGTTTTCTTTCCACTAGCCGCGAATTTTGCTACACTACCCATTCTACTGGATTTTGACATTTGCCCTCCAGTATTAGAGTATACCTCTGTATCAAGTACTAAAATATTTACGTTTTCTTTACTTGCTAGTACATGATCTAATCCACCAAATCCAATATCATATGCCCAACCATCTCCACCTACTATCCAGAATGATTTAGTTTTTATGAAGTCTTTCATTGCTAGTAATTCTCTATCCTTGTTTTTATTTACTACTTCATATAATAAACAACTTGATGCATAATCTAATTTCTTATAATAGCTTGCATATATTTCTTTTTCTGTTTTACCAACTTTATTTATGTTTTTATATAATATTTTTTTAATTCTTTCTTTATTAATTCTATCTGAGACTGCTAGACCAAATCCAAACTCTGCATTATCTTCAAATAATGAGTTAGCCCATGGTACACTATAAGGGGTTTTTGGTATACTTCCTCCATAAATTGATGAACATCCAGTAGCATTTGATATTACTAATTCATCTCCAAATAACTGTGTTAATAGTTTTAAATAAGGAGTTTGTCCACATCCAGCACAGGCACCTGAGAATTCAAATTTTGGTTTAACAAATTGACTTCCTTTTACTGTGTTAATAGGAAGCGGTTGATGTTCGCTGACGTTTTCAAATAGGTATTTATTCCTTAATATATTTTCCTTAGTTTGAACTTTTTCCTTATCTTCCATTGTTATAGCTTTAATGCCTTTTTTACCAGGGCATATTTTACTACATAGCCCACATCCTGTACAATTAGAGTAATCTATTCCTATTGTGAATTTTAGACTTTGGTCTTTGATTAATGCATCCTTTAGTGTTTTTCTTATCTCTTCTTTTGACAACATATATTCTTTATCATCTAATAAGAATGGTCTAATAACAGCATGTGGACACACTAATGCACATTGATTACACATAATACAATTTTCACTATTATAACAAGGAAGTTTTTCAGCTATATTTTTGGCTTCAAACTTAGATAATCCCCCTGGAAATGTACCATCCATGAATTTTGATAACTCTCCAACAGTTAAAGTATTCCCTTCTTTTCTATCGATTATATCAAAAATGTTATTAGATATCTTTAGCTCTTCTTCATCTAAGTCAGTATTTATTTTTACTTTATTTAAATTTTCCAAGCTTTCATCTATTGCCGTTAGATTCTTTTCTATTACTTCACTGCCTTTATTAGTTAATATTGTCTCTAATGACTTTTTTATTTCATTAAATGCAAAGTCAAATGGAATAAAATTACTTACTTTAAATATAATTGTTGTCATTATCATATTTATTTTATTAGGTATTCCACATTCAAATGCAATTTTGCTTGCATCAATTGTGTATATTTTAATTTTTTTATTCTTTATAATGGCTTTTTCTTTATTATTGAATAATTCGTTCAAGTCATCTTTTTTTCTTGATGTATTAAGTATAAAAATACCATTTTCTTTTATATTACTTAACATATCATATTTTTTTAAATAATCATCTTTGGTACATACTACTAGCATTGGTCTTTCTACATAATAAGTAGCTCTTATTGGATTATTACCAAATCTTAAGTGGCATCTTGTAAGTCCACCTGCTTTTTTTGAATCATATTCAAAGTATCCTTGTGCATATGCATTTGTATTGTTACCTATTATTTTTATTATGTCTTTTGATGCACTAACCATTCCATCTGATGCATATCCATATATAAGCATTTCATAGTCATCTGAAGGTAGTTCAAAGTATTCTTCATCTAAACTTAAGTTAGTTACATCGTCTTTTATTCCTATTGTAAACTCATGGTTATCTTTTTTTGATAGATAGCTATATACCGCTTTTATTTGATATGGTGTTGTATTTTTACTTGAAAGGCCATACCTTCCACCTACAACGCTTATTTTTGAATTATATGATGAAACTATATTTTTTACATCTAAGTACAATGGACAGCTAGCACCAGGCTCTTTGCTTCTATCTAGTACTGCGATTTTCTTTACTGTTTTTGGTAATACATCTAAAAAATATTTCTCACTAAATGGTCTATATAGATGTACTTCTATAAGTCCTACCGAATCATTTTGACTATTTAAATAATCAACTGTATCTTTAATAGTTCCACAAACTGAACCCATTGCCACTATTACTTTAGTTGCTTTTGGGTCTCCATAATAATTAAATGGTTTGTAATCTCTTCCTGTTATTTTGTTTATTTCTTCCATATAGTTGTTTACTATGTCTGGTAATTCATCATAGTATTTATTTCTTGACTCTGTAATTTGAAAATATATATCGTCGTTTTGATTTGTACCTCTTGTCACATTATTTATGCTTAAAGCTCGTGATTTAAATTCTTTTAGTTTTTTCTTATCAATTAGTTTTTTTAATTTATCTAAATCTATTAATTCAACTTTATCAAGCTCATGACTTGTTCTAAACCCATCAAAGAAGTTTACAAATGGTATTCTTCCCTTTATTGCTGATAAATATGGTACAGCAGTTAAATCCATTACTTGTTGAGGGGAGGATGTTGCAAATATAGCAAATCCTGTTTGACGTACTGAATATATATCTTGATGATCACCTAAAATAGATAATGAATGCGTTGCTAAGCTTCTTGCCGCTACATTTATGACACATGGTAACATTTCACCGGCTATTTTATACATATTTGGAATCATAAGTAATAGTCCTTGACTTGCGGTATAAGTTGTTGCAAGCGTACCATTTTGAAGAGCTCCGTGTACTGTGGCTATTGCACCTGCTTCACTTTGCATTTCTACTACTGTTACTACATCATTAAAAAAGTTTTCTTGTGATAATGATGCATATTTATCAATATATTCTGCCATTGGAGAAGCTGGAGTTATTGGATATATTCCTGCCATCTCACTAAATTTATATGAAACAATGCTGCAAGCTTCGTTTCCATCCATTATTTTGTATTTCATATTATCACATTCCTTTAGCATTTTATATATATAATTATATACCAAACTATTAAGATTTGAAAGAAAAAGAAACGTTCTTTTTACGCTTCTTTTGTATATATAGTTTTAATGTTTTTATCTATTTTTCTTACTATATCCATATTCTTTTTAAATTCTGCTTTATAATTTGGTAATAGGCTATCATTTAACTTATTATATGGATATACTTTATATTTACCTTTTCCACATGTATTTGGCTTACATGTATAAACTAGATCGGCTTTTGTATTTGATAGTTTGACCACGCTTTTGCCATCTATAGTTGTTTTTGTTATATCAACAGCAGCCACTAACCCAGTTAGTTTTTCATTTCCTATTTGTGAGGAAACAAAATTTCCTAATGAGTAAATTACTAAAGTATTGTTAATATACTCAATTGGTTCTACCACATGTGGATGTGTTCCTATTATTATATCAACACCTAATGATGATAAGTATTTAGCAATTGCTTTTTGTTCTGGTGAAACTCCATGTGAATATTCTATTCCCCAGTGCATTGATACTATTAAAACATCTACTTTATCTCTTAATGTTTCTATATCTTTTTTAGCTAAAGCATCACTATAAACATTTAGATAAAATCTCTTATCTTTTGGCATTGTTAATCCATTAGTAAGAGTTGTATATGCTAGTAATCCATATTTAATTCCGTTTTTCTCTTTTACTATTACTTCATCTTTTTCTTTTTGAGTTGCATATGAGCCAGCGGCAATTACATTTTCTTGTTTGTTCCAATATTCTCTTGAACTTTTTATTGTTTTCCAATTTGTTGAGACTCCTCTATCTAATGTATGGTTGGTTGCAAGACTAACTAGGTTAAATCCCATCTCCATAAATGCATCTCCTACTTCGGTTGGAGAATTAAATTGTGGATAAGTGGACAACCCAAGCTCTTTTCCCCCTAATATTGTTTCTTGGTTGTAGAATCTAAGATCATAACTAGAGAAAACATTTTTTACCTCACTAAAAATTGGCTTAAAATCATAATTTGATTTTTGTACATTTTGATATATTGCACCATGTATTAATGCGTCTCCTACTGCAATTAACGATATCTTTGATTCTTCTACTTTTGGCTTTGGTATTTCATTATACTTTTTTGAATTTACTATAGGGGCATTAACTGAAATTATATTTTTCTTTATACCTATAATTAAGAGTGATACTCCAAATCCAGCTAATATAATTACTAGTAATAATCTTCCTATTTTTAATTTGTATTTTTTTTTCATAATTAGACTCCTATTTAATTAATCCAAAACCACTTACTACTCTTCTTCCTCCAGTAACTTTTTTGCCATATACTGTTAGTGGATTATTCATTAATGTTCCATTTATAACTAATTGTGCTGATGTACCACCATCTAGATTAGCTGCATTATATGCGCCGTATTTTGTTAGAAGCTCAATTACTTCAACAAGTGATGGACCATTTGTATGTACTCCTTCAGTAACTAAAAATAATACAACTCCATCTTTTCTTTGTGCTATTGCGACACGAGCTGCCCTGTCGTATCCTCCTGCTGATGATTCATATTGAAGCTTTTTACCATTTACTATTAAGAATGGCCCAAATTCTAGGGCATCTCTCATACCCATAGCTAATGCATCTTGTGCAGTTGATTCAGTTAAAACTAATTTGTTTTCTTTATTAAATCCTATTAAACTCGTTGCTTTGCTTGTATCTGACCATATAATTTTTCCGTCTTTTATTAGTGTTCCTTTTGGAATATCGCTACCATAACCAGTTGTATCATTAAATCTACCACCATTTATACATACAATACCATCTGATCTTTTACACATATCTTTTATACGTTCTTGTCCATGTCCTGTATTAAATGTTTTTGATGCGATTAATTTTACGCGTGATGGATCATATATAGCTACTAAGTGTGCATTATATTTTCCAACTTTTACTTTTATATATTTGTAATCTTCATTGTTTGGATCTCTTGTTAATATTTCTTCATCATATTTATTATCATATGAATCCCTTTCTGAAGTATTTATAACTATTTCATCTAGATTTACTTTATCAGTTAATGGAATATATCTATTTTGTGCGGTTACTTTGTCAATTGTTTCTTCATCGTAGAATATATATGCTATATACTTGTGTGTTTTTGTAACCATTGCAGTTGATATAATTTTATTTTTAAATGAAGGTATTCCATATACTAGTACAAAACAAGATGCCACTAGTATATCTACTACAATCATGAAAATTGTAAATTTTTTCATACTATCCCTCCAATGTATAAGGCTTTGTTAAAGAGCCATCTCCAGTTTTTATTGTTGCTTTTTTAATACAAATTGATGGTTTTATTGCTCTTGCAAGAGTCACTTTGCTTTCAGTTAAATAATCACTATATAAATAAGCCTTACCATCTTTAGTTCCGTTTAATATATAATAATTCTTAACACCTGAATCAAATTTTAAATCTGCTACTGAACTAATTCCTACTTTAGCAGTTATTTTTTCCTTATATATATCTTTATAGCTTGATTCATATGTTCCAGTGTTCCATGTACAATCTTCTAATTTATTTTTATATGACAGTGTGTTCAAATATGTTTCATTTAAATATTTTGCTAGTGAAGATGCTTTTTTTGGGTCATATTTATTACTTTTTAGGTCAAATCTATATGTTTTTGTTCCTTTTCCGTATAGAGTGGATAGAGATAAGTACAATTTATTACCTTCAATTTTATAAACTGTCCATGTATCACTACCTAATTTTATATGATCAGAAATCATTACATTATTAGATTTTTCTTCTATTTCGTATGGTTCTTTTTTAGTACCTCTTCCGCCAACATATTTCGTAGTATTTTTTAGTGTTACCACTGGTTTTACATCATAAGTTTTTGCTGGGTCTGTATATGATAGGCTTGTTCCATTTATTGCCCAAACCTGTTTTTCTCCACGAGTTGATAGCCATACGCTGCTTCCATTAGAAATAAATGATTTTCCACTTGCTTTACTATTTATGAATTCTCCAATATTTAATAGTCTAACATAGTTTGATGTATCTGTTGTGTTACATTTTATTTTTGATATATCATCTACCTTATCAGTACATACAATTGTATGCGCAAGCGTTTTCTTGTTTAAAATTTTAATAAATTCATCATTTAAATATGTTGCAATATCAGATTTTGAATAATCTGTTATATTACTGTTCCATTTTAGGTTGTTTATAGAACTATCAAGTACAATATCTATTGATTTATCACTATTTATCTTTAAAATTCTCCAAACTAAATTTCCATATTTAATATAGTTGTCTACTTTTTCACCTTTATATGTATAAGTTCCTCCAGTTAAATAGATACCATCACCATCATATACAAATGTTGCTCCTGATGTAATTTTGTTTGCAAGTAATTGCATTGCATTACCATTAGAATCCTTTGGATTGTATATTTTATAGTATTTTACTAATCTTGTCCCATAAAAAATACAGCAACCAATTATAAAAATAATACTAACTGCACAAAAAATAGTCTGGAAAAGAAGTCCTTTTTTTAATTTTCTCTTTCCAGTGGCTTTTTTTATAGTTGATTTATCTTTATTTTTGCTTTTTTCTTTCTTATCTTTTTTCTTTTCTGTATTTTTATCTATATTTTCTTCTTCTACTACTTCTTTTTCTTCTTCGATGTCATCATCTATATCAATTACTTCTAATTCTTCTTCATCGTTTAGTTCGTTTCTTATATTCACGCTACCACTCCTAATTGTAAAAATTATAACAAAAAAAAAGTCGATTTTCAATGTTTTGGGGTAATTATATAATTATATTTTTTTATCCCTTATAAAACAAAGAAACAACTCTTGAAAAATTATATAGTATTACATTACTTTTATTTATTGCAAATCCTTTACCAAGTGCTTTACCACCAATTGTTAATGCGGCTACCAATCCTGTTGTTAATAATGTTATTGCAAGTATATTTAAGCTAAGTTTTGTTGATAATATAACCGCAATAGATGATGATAATGCTCCACTTATTATTCCACATATATCTCCAATTACATCATTACAAAAGCTTGATAGTTTTTCTGCATTTTTAATAAATTTAACTGCTACAGTTGCTCCACCAACTCTTTTTGATGCCATTGAATTGAATGTATTTATATCTGCAACTGTTACACTTATTCCAATCATATCAAATAAAACACCTATTCCTATTACTATAAATAGTAAGATTATGCTTAATACTATACCCACATTTGATATAACTGTTTCTGATAAGAATGAAAAGGCCATTGATATTAAAAAAGCTGTTATTGTTATAGTGAGTACCCATTTTAAATCAACTATCTTTTTTGGCATTTTTTTCTTATCAACTTTTTTTGAATATTTTTCTTTATATTTTTTCTTTTCCATAATAGTCCTCAAAAATAATGAAATGGCAACTAATATGATAAACTCTGTACCTTAGGTCAAGTTGGATTTCCCTTATTCTTACTTACCGTTACCAGTATAGCAGTTCCCTTTTGAAAGAATAAATAGTAGGTTTCCCTATCTATGACTTGATTGCCACTTAGTGCACACTGCAATCTCATATTAGTCTACACTCTAGAGGTTTTCCCAAACAATACCCCCTATTACTAGTACTTTTTTGCAATAAAAGTTTCAAGTAGCAATACTAAAATAATGGTGTACGCCAAATTTTAGCTGTCTCTATTCCCCTTTATCACTCAAGTCAAGCTACTCTATCCATAGCTTTCACTACGAGATAGGTTTAATCCTAAGTCGTAAAAAGTATCATAAAGATCTTTCCACAAGAATAGGTCTCTACGAATAAATGGGTCGGTTGCCGTATGCCGTTACGATCGCCCACAAATTCTTCAAATCCAGCATTCACCCTACGTTGGGCACGTAAAGCAAACACCAGACGCTTCACAGATATGCTATTTAACGATATTTTACCCTCGTCTTCGTAATAATGTATTGACTAGAATAATGCGCCATTTCTAGTTGATTATATCATATTTTAAAAAAAAAGAAAAGGTGTTACAAAAGTAACACTTCCTTACTATCTATTTCTTGATACAAATGAAAATAACATATTACTTACATTTCCAGCTTTATCATAGCATCTTTTTAGATAAATAACATATGTAGCCCCATTGGCACATATTGGTTTTTTAGATATATTAATTGTTTCCCATTTTATCCCATTGTATCCAGTCATTTTATAATTTTCACTTATATTTATATCAAGTGAACTATAATTTCCATAAATTGGGCAAGCTTTTTTATCTCCATCATGCTCCCATACAATATCACATTTACTTGACATCCCTGAGCCCCCAATATCATTTTCAACTACATTTAAATTAAATGAAGATGCAACTTGACCAATACATGCTGTGTGTTTTGTTGTACTTGTTCCCTTTCCTATTATTTCTCCATCGTTTATAATATGACATTCTACTTCTTTGTTATTACTATTGTCAGCTATTTTAGGTGTATATGGAGCTGTTTTATCTATATTTATTTTTACAGTTCCTGATGTTATATTTCCTGCACCTGTTGATACTACAACCTTATAATTTCCACTGCTACCTGCACTATAAGTTTTTGAAGTAGCACCACCAATCTCTTTATTATCTTTATACCATTTATAGCCATTTATCTTTATTGAACCTGGATTTCTAATTGTTGATGTTATTCTCACATTCTTATTAGTCCATGCGCTTGAGCCACTTATTGTAACTGTTGGTTTTATTTGATCTTTTATTGTCTTTCCAGTAGACTTAACTTTCTTTCCACTACCAGTTGTTACTTCTACATAATAAGTTCCACTTGTTGATGGTGTATAGGTTTGTTTTGTTTCACCAGTTATTACTGCAGTTCCTTTATACCACTGATACTTATATCCACTTGCTGTTGAAGCTGGAGTTACTGTTGCAGTTAGTTTACTTTTAGGTGATGTATTTCCACTTATTGTAACCTTAGGTACAGTCTTATCTATTTTTGAAATATTAAATTCATATTTTGTACTATTTCCTCTTTTATCTCTTACAACTATTGTTCCTTTTGTATTTGATGTAAATGTTTTTGAATTTTCCTTTTGATATGTTTTTCCTCCATCAAATGAATAAGCAGTAGAATGTAATCTATTTACAGCAGTAGCGTTTATTTTTAAAGTTACATTTTCAGCAGTCCATTTTGTTGGGTTACCACTTACTTTTACTACTGGTGGTACTTTTTGATTATTATTACTTGGATTGTTGTTTTTATTTGGCTTTTTGTTTCCACCACTAGGTTTACTACTACCTCCAGAAGAAGTTGATTTAATCTTTACTGTATAAACTTTTGAAGTTGATGAGTTATTGCTTCCTGTTGTTACTACTACTTTGTAGCTACCTGAAGAAGTTGCATTATATGTAATTTTTGTTGCATTTTTTATTTTAGACGAGCCTTTATACCATTGATACTTATATCCACTTGGTGTTGTATCTGGGTTTACAACTGCAGTTAGTAAAACATTTGATCTTGTTTCTTCTCCGCTCTTTGTACTTCCTTCTATTAAAACTGTTGGTTTTGTTGTATCAATATTTTGTATCTCTTCATTTAAAAGCGCACTTTCATTATTCTTTTCATCTCTTACTTTTATTTCAAGTGACTTATTTTCACTAACTTCAATGTAGTTTTCTTTTTGATATGTCATTCCTCCATCAAATGAATATGCTTCTTCATGTAATTTATTTTTGCTTTCTGCTATTACTTCTACTTTTACAGAAGATGAAGTAAATGTTGTTGGGGTCTTCTTAACTTCTTTTATAATAGGGGCTTCCTTAGCTTGTTTACATATTTTAAGTTCATATTTTCTTACCTGTTTAGTTTGGGAAGTAACACTAACTATATGTTCAACACATTCATCTTGCAAATATATTCTTTTATCACATCCACTTGTATATGCTTTTTTATGTTCAGCACTACATTTAATTGCCACTGTATCTTCTGTTGTTGTTACATTATATTCTAGTGTCATTTTATCAAATTTTGGCTTTAATTCAGCGTTTGTTACACTTAAACTAGAAAGGTAGTTATTAGAACTTTTTTTATTTAATTTAGTACATGCAAACGCAAATATTAATATTAAGATAAGTGCTCCTATTATTGATGCAATTATTATAACTAGTTTGGGTTTTTTATCTTCGCCATCATTATATAGACTTATATCTTCACTTTTATTTTCATTATTTGCTTCTTCTTTTGAATTGTAATCATTGTAATTATTATAATCATAGTTATTATTCATAATCTACACCCATCCTATCATATTAATTATAGCAATATTATAAATAAAAAAAAAGAGATTTTTGTAAAATTCTATATTTGTGTGCAAATTATTCATAATAATTCCAAAGTCCTAATTTTCCATTTATTTTTATAGGTTTCTCATATTTTTTTACATTTTCTAATTTCCAAGCATATTCCTCTTTGAATATGCTTTTTTTATAAACAATTGGATCAATTTTTCTTAAATTATTCACTAACTCTTCATTTACTTTTATACAATCTGTTATATATGCTTCCCCTATTATTTCTCCACAACTATAATTTAGATTATAATCTTTAAATTGCTCCTTGCCTTTTTTATCAATACTTTTTCCTGCATGTATTAATATTTTGCCACGATAATTAGTTTTCCAACTTCTAAATTCATATTTTTTATAACCTTCTATTATTAATGTTGCCCATGGTTCTTTAATTGTTAGTACTTTCATTTTTTAATGACCTCTTTTTACATTCTTTTATTATCCATTTCATAATTACGTATACTATATAATTTATTTCTGTATCTGAAAGATCTTTATCTTTACTTATTTTATGCCATTTTTCTAAACAGCCTCTACAACAGGTTGCGGTTGCATGTTGGGCTATAAAAACGGGATGTCCTTTTGTGGGCGTTTGTTTACCATCATTTACATTTTTAGTGTTTTTTAATCGTTTATTTACAAAATCATATGCATGAATTTTTATTTTTGTTAGTCCTTTTTCCTTTATATATTGTATATCTTTTTCTTTTAAATGAAAACTACTTCTAAATTTTGATTTTGATAAACTATCTAATATTTTTTCTACTCTATCTTCCATATTAAACCTCTATATAATTATAACATGTATTTATTAAATATTCTCAAAGAAAAAAAGCCAACTGGCTTTTTTAAACTTATTTGTATTGACAGCAAGAACCGCATTGTATATTTGATACAGTATCTTGACTACAGCAACTATAACTTGGCCTATAAGTGTGACGATAAACATGATTGTTGATTATTCTTGTTCTAATTGGACAAACATGTGGTACTTCATGCATAATTGTTCTTTGTACTACTCTTTCTTGTACTGGTTCAATTATTGGAGAAGTAACACCGCCTTGCATTTGCATACCCATTCCCATTTCTTGAGCAGGCATTTGAGCATTTTCAACGTTGATATCAACATCCATATTAACGTCGTTGTATCCATTGAAATTAGCATTGAATTCATTTTGTCTATCACAACATTGTTCTCTAAACATTTAAAATCCTCCTATCTAGTTTTATGATATTCATATGAACTAGAAATTGATATATTAAAGGCCTAAGAATTATGTATATTAGAAAAAAATACCTAAAAAGGCATTTTGAATTTTCCATTTGTGAATTGTTTCATCATTTTTTTCATTTGATCAAATTGTGTTAATAACTTATTTACCTCTTGAACTGATAATCCACATCCTTTAGCAATTCTTGTTTTACGACTTGCTTTTATTATGTCTGGGTTTCTTCTCTCGGCAGGAGTCATTGATAAAATAATTGCTTCAATGTGAGCCATTTGTTTTGGATCTATATTTATGTTATTTAATCCCATCTTTGAAGCTCCTGGTATTAATTTTATTAGATTTTCTAGTGGGCCTAGTTTTTTTATTTGTTTCATTTGATTTAGAAAATCTTCTAGGTCAAATTTACCGCTTTGCATTTTCTTTGCAGCTTTTTCTGCTTCTTTTTCATCAATTGCTTCTGTTGCTTTTTCTACTAGGGATACTATATCTCCCATTCCAAGAATTCTTCCAGCCATACGTTTTGGGTCAAATGAATCTAATCCATCTAGTTTTTCACTCACACCAATAAATTTTATTGGTACATTAGTTAAATGTCTTACAGAAAGCGCTACTCCACCTCGTGTATCACCATCTAATTTTGTAAGAATTACTCCTGTTAATGGCAATTTATCATTAAATCCAGTTATTACGTTTATTGCATCTTGTCCCATCATAGCATCTATTACTAGAAGTATTTCATCTGGTGAGACTTCTTTTCTTATGTTTTCTAACTCCTCCATTAATTCTTCATCTACATGAAGTCTACCTGCAGTATCTATTAGAACATAATCATATTTATTTTCTTTGGCATAATTAATTGCATTTTTTGCAATCTCTACTGGATTGCTTTTACCTTCTTCATATACCTCGATATTTAGCTGTTTCCCTAGCTGTTTTAATTGATCTATTGCTGCAGGTCTATATACATCACACGCTACTAAAAGAGGCTTTTTTGCGTGTTTTTTTCTTAAATAATTCGCAAGTTTTCCTATTGTAGTGGTTTTACCTGAACCTTGTAATCCCACTAACATTAATGTTGCTGGATTGCCTTTTAAATTTAGAGGTTTTTCTTCTCCTCCTAATAATTCAGTTAATTCATCATTAAGTATTTTAACAAACATATCTCCAGGTTTAATACTTCTTTTTACTTCTTCTCCTAGAGCTTTTTCTTTTACGTTATTAGTAAATTCTTTAACAACTTGATAGTTAACATCTGCCTCTAATAATGCAAGTCTTATTTCTCGCATCATTTCACTTATGTTATCTTCTGTTATTTTTCCGTACCCTTTTATTTTAGATACTGCGTTTTGTAATCTGTCTCCTAAACTTTCAAACATTTTTCTTCACCAATTATTATTTTATCATAAAGAAAAAGAAAAGTATAATAAATACTTTCTTCTATAGTAAATTTTCTACTTTTTCTAAAGTTTGTTCTGAAACTTCATTAAATATTAAATCAATTATTTGTTCTTTTTTCTTATATAATCCTAGAATATTTTCTAACTCTTCTAATCTAGTTTCAACTATTTTTACTTGATTGTGTACAGCGTTTCTACTTACATTATTATTCTCTGCGATTTCTGAAAGAGACAAGTTATTATAGTAGTACTCTTCAAAATATTCTTGTTGCTTTTCTGTAAATAAACCTTTGTAATAATCATATAAATTATTTAAATAAATTCTTCTATCCATATCTTTATCCATATTAACCTCACATCATATCCTTAAATAAACCATATATATATTTTTCAATATCAAATGGTTGTAAATCTTCTTTTTTCTCACCTAATCCAATATATTTAACAGGGATTCCTACTTTTTCTTTTATTGCTAAAACTATTCCACCCTTTGCGGTTCCATCTAATTTTGTTAGTACTATTCCTGTGATATTTGTTATTTCTTTAAATGCAATTGCTTGACTTATACCATTTTGACCTGTAGTTGCATCTATTACTAATAATGTTTCATGTGGTGCACCCGGTATTATTTTACCTATTACTTTATTTATTTTTTCAAGTTCTTTCATAAGATTAGTCTTATTTTGTAAACGTCCTGCGGTATCTATTAATACTACATCTATGGATTCTTCTTTTGCTTTTTCTAGCCCATCATATACAACACTAGCTGGATCTGCGCCTTCACTACGTCCTGTAAAAGATGTTCCAACTTTATTTGCCCATTCTTCTAATTGTTTGGTTGCTCCTGCTCTAAATGTATCTCCTGCCACTAGCATGACCTTTTTACCTTCATTTTTTAATTTATCTGCAATCTTAGCAATTGTTGTTGTTTTTCCTACTCCATTTACTCCTACAAATAGTATTATAGTTGGTCCTTCATTTGCAAAGTTAATTTTGCTAGTTATTACTTCATCATTAACATATATTATAAATAGTTCATCTACTATAATTTCTTTTAAGTACTCTGTATCTTCTATTTTTTCGTGCTTTACTCTTTCTTTTAACCTATCAATAAAATTCATAACTGTTTCTACGCCTATATCTGCATTAATAAGAATTTCCTCTAATTCATCAAAGTATTCATCAGTTATTTTCTTATATTTATTAGTTAGTCCAACTAGTTTAGATACAAAATTTTCTCTTGATTTTGTTAGGCCTTTTTCATATACCTTTACATTTTCGACAGTCTTTTCTTTCTTATTTTCTTCTTTTGAATCACTTTTTTGTTGTTCTACATCATTTGTTGTAACTATATCTTCATTTTCTATTTTTTTCTTTTCTTTTATGAATTTTTCTTTTATCTTGCTGAATAATCCCATTCTTATCACCAATAATTATTATATCAGAAAAAAAGAGATTATTATATCTCTTTTTTATAAAAGTTATCTAGTTTTTTACCAAAGTTAGGTTCTACTGCTTCTATTACTCTTATTGATACTTCAAGTGATCTTCTATAGTTTCCTTTGTAGAATAATATTTCAGCTTGATTTAATCCTTGATCTATATTGTCATAACTACTTCTGAATCTATTTCCATATACTATTGACATTTCTGACATTCTTGCAAGTTTAGTAGTTTCATTTGTAGTGTTATATAACTTTAATACTAAATCTCTAGCTGTATCAACTCTTGTATTTAATGTTTTTATTACTATTGGTTTTCTTTCTAATTCTTTTATTATTTCAAGTATTGCATCATTTGCTTCAGATAATTGTACAAAATAATCATTTGTTACTATTGGTAGTTTAAATGCTCTTATTTTTATTTTTGACTGTTTTAATAATTCTTGTATTTCATCTAGTTGTTCTCTTGCTCTTTGTTCATCTTCATACATATTTCCTAATGATTTAAGTGCTACATCTAATTCTTCATCAACTGATTTTAATCTATTGCTGAATACTTCTATATCTTTAACTACCTGGGTATAAGGAATAGTCCTTTTCTTTAGGTTTTTAATTTCTTTTTTATAATCCTTATTAATATCTATTAATGATGTATTTACTTCATCAATTATAGTAACATCTTCATCTTTTAAATCGTATAAGCTTTTTATTTCATCTAATTGATTGTATATATCACTAACCATTTTATTTATTTTTTCTAACTTTCTTTCAAAAAGTGGAGCATCTTCTTCAAACTTTTTTCTTGCTAGTTTTTCATTTTCAAAATCAACAAATAATGAGTCCAAGTACTCAAGCATTGTTTTAAGCTCAAACATACAATCTTCTAGATTTAATACTTTAATTCTATCTATTATGTTACTAACATTTTTATTAGTTTGTTCTATATTATATGGTATTTGTAAGTATTCAAGCGGATAATCTCTTCCTGTCATTTCATCATATGTTGTATTTATTTGTTCAATTCTTTTTGGAATTAGCTTAGTAGTTAAAAGTACTAAATCAGGTACTTCAGTTATTACTATACCCATATGATCTATCATTGAATCTATTGCTTTTACTATATGAACTACTTCATTGTATTCATTTTTTTCCATAGCACTTTCAAAATCTTGAAATCTTTTTTCTATGTTTTCAAATTGGAGTTCTATTATTTCAGCAATATCACCATACTCTTTTTTATGAGTATCAAATGAATTTGATAATTCTCTGTATCTTGTTTTTAGTTTTGTTATAATGCTTCTATATTTTTCTTCACTTAATGTTATTTCTTTTATTTCATCTAGTAGTGTATCAGTTAACTCTTTTGCTTTTGCAAGTTCTATTTCTACTTGTGCTATTTTTTTAATATACTGATTATATTTCATTCCACCAGTTATATCTAGATCAATTATCATATCATTAATCTTATCTATGTTCTCTGTCCTAATTAAATCAAATCTTTCCATCCAGTTGTTGTATTTTTCTTCTATTTTATCATTTTTAATAATGGTTTCTAGTTTTGAAAGTTCTGAAGGAATAGGTGCAGTTTCAATTATATTTTTTTCTCTATCAAGTTGCTCAATAAGATTCTTTAGTCTTTTCGATCTCTTTCTCTTAGACAAAACTATAATGACAATTAAAGTAATAATTAAAAGTAATATAACTGTAATCAAAATAGTTTTACTTTTCATACAACACCTCTATTCTAAATTCTATACTTATTTTAACATAAAGATTGAATTTTTCCTATAAATTTGTCAAATTTTATTGATTTTTGTTTTTTTATTGCCTTTTGTGCTCTTTTTCCCTTATTCTATAAGATTTTTACCTTGACTATTTACTATACTTATAATATAATTATAGACGCATATTCAAATGAACAGCGTTTACGCTTATTTTAATGTTGTAACGTGTTTATTAAGTTTGATAGTAACCTCGCTGTTGGTGAAGTCATTAAAATAAACTCCCTATAATGTTAAGATAAGATTCTTTGTTTATGTAATATAAATAAGGAGGAAAATTATGGCAAGATATACTGGTTCTAGTTACAAACAAGCTCGTCGTGTTGGTTTTTCAATATCAGAAACTGGTAAAGAAATAGCTAAACGTCCATATGGACCTGGTCAACATGGAGCTGATAGAAAAGGTAAACTATCTAACTATGGTGTTCAATTAAAAGAAAAGCAAAAAGTTAGATTTATGTATGGTCTTAATGAAAAGCAATTTAAGAAAACTTTCCTTGAAGCTGGTAAAATGCAAGGTATTCATGGTGAAAATTTCTTAAAATTACTTGAATCAAGACTTGACAACTTAGTTTATCGTTTAGGATTTGCTTCTACTCGTCGTGGAGCAAGACAACTTGTTAATCACGGTCATATCTTAGTTAATGGTAAAAAGGTTGATATTCCTTCATACAGAGTTAAACCTGGTTCTACTATAACTTTAAAAGATAAGGATAAAGATTTAAAAGTTGTTAAAGAATCTCTAGAAAAAGTAACTAATAGAGTTGAATTCGTTACATATGACGAAGGTAAAATGATTGGTACTTATGTTAGAATGCCTGAGAGAAATGAATTAAATCCAGACATTAAAGAAACTCTAATCGTTGAGTTCTACAACAGATAGTATTAATATTAAAATTAAAAACCGGATTTCTCCGGTTTTTTTGTTTGTTATTTTAATATTATTAAGTAGTATTTCTTTTTACCACGTCTAATCGCAATATATTTATCATCTATTGCTTTTGAATTATCTATTAAACAATTCTCGTCTTTTACAACATCACCATTTATACTTATGGCACCATTGTTAATAAACTCTCTTGCTTCTCTTTTACTCGATGCGGCATGTGATTCAACTAATACATCAATTAATGTTTTGCCAGGTTCTGTTTCATATGTTGGAACACCTTTGAATACTTCTTCTATTTCTTTTGAAGTTAGTTCTTTTATATCTCCACTAAACAATACTTGACTAAGTTTAAGTGCTTTTTCATATTCTTCTTTTCCATGAATATCAGTAATAACTTCTCTTGCCAAAATTTTATGAGCTTCTCTTAATCCTGGATTTTCATTATGTCTTTTTTCAATTTCCTCTATTTCTTCTTTTGATAAGAATGTTAGCTTTTTTAGGTATTCTATAATCATAGAATCCTCTAGGTTAATTAAGTATTGATATAATTCATAACTAGATGTTTTATTTTTGTCTAACCATAGGGCATTTCCCTCTGTCTTACCAAATTTCACACCATTTGAATCAGTTACTAATGGCATAACCATACCATAAATTTCTTTATCTAATTTTTTACGTACTAGTTCAATACCTGCGGTAATATTTCCCCATTGGTCAGAACCAGCAACTTGTAGTGTACATCCTCTTTCTTCATATAGGTGCATAAAGTCTAATGCTTGTAATATCATATATGAAAATTCTGCATATGTAATACCGCTTTCTAGTCTTGATTTTACTTTATCTTTGGCAAGCATATAATTAATATTAAAGTACTTACCATAATCTCTTAGAAAGTCAATTACATTTATATCTTTTGTCCAGTCATAATTATTTACAACCTCAAATCCGAATATTTCTTCTGCTTGTTTTTTAAGGCCTTTAAAATTATGTTCTACTGCTTCTTTTGATATCATTGGACGTTCAGCAGTTGGCTTTGGATCCCCAATAAGACCAGTAGCACCTCCAACTAAAAGTATTGGATGATGTCCGGCTTTAGCAAGTCTTTTTGATATTAAAAATGATGAATAATGTCCAATGTGCATTGAATCTGCGGTTGGATCTGTTCCTATATAAAAAGTTAGACCTCCATTATTTAACTTATCTATAAGATCTGGACTACTAATATCTTGTATAAGTCCTCTCCATTTTAGTTCTTCATATAAAGTCATGTTATCTCTCCTCCTTTTTTAAAACAAAAAGAGATAGTATTCTAAGGACGAGTATTACCCGTGGTACCACCTTAATTCATAGAAAACTATCTCTTTACTATATGGCGTAACCCTATCGCTCCAAACTTGTAATTCATATATTTCTAAAGGTTAGTTTACACCAATCACTAACTCTCTTATGCTTTAGAAAAATACTACTATAATTCTTCATCGCTTAAATATGTTTATTATCATAGCACTTATGATTTAATTTTGCAATTATTTTTCTTCTTTTTCAAGACGTTTAAGAACTTCTTTTACAACTACTATTGCTTTTTGTCTTACTTCGTCAGCGGCTTTTTGTAATACAGGGGTTCCTTTTTCTACAGCAAGATTTACTAATTCTTCACTTTTTTTCTTAATATCAGCAGCTTTTTGTTTTGCGATTTTTAATGCTTTTTCTTTATCTAAATCTTCTAATTCATCTTTAATTTCAGCAATTTTAGTCTCTATTGCTTCTTTTACATCTTCTGCATCAATTTCTTTTACCTTTGCAAGTAATTCATTGATTTTTTTCTTTAAATCCTCTCTTGTTTCAGAACCTTTTTTTGGCGCGAATAAAATTCCAAGTCCAGCACCTACTGCAGCTCCTAATACAAATTTACCTAGGCCACAACCTTTTTTTTCTTTACTCATATAAGTCCTCCTCCTCATTTCTTTTCTTTTTTCTTTTGAATTTTCCTAATAATCCAGCAACTGCACCTATTATTCTATCTCCAATTGAAGATATTGCTGATGAAGTCATGTTAATAGCATTGAAGAATCCATCAAGTGTTTTAACTTTTGCTTCTACATTGTCTAGGATTTCGTTTGCTTTGTCCACTGTATATATTAGCTTTATTACTAATATTATTGTTACAACTAGTAATATAGAACCTAATACATACATCATTATTGGAAATACTTGCATTAAGCCATCCATATTATTTATCCTCCTCCTCAGGATCTTGATACATAGAATCAATTAGATCAAAAAGGCTATCCTCAACTTTAGCTTTTTTCTTTGGAGTTTCCTCTTCTATAGTAGTATCCTTATCTTTATTCTTTTCTGATCTTCTTCCTGTTGCTTTTTCTCTACTATGATCCTTGTAATCTATGTTATATTCAAGTCCTAAGTCATTAAAATATTCTTCTGCATCACCCATTGTTACATTTGTAACTGCTGGTGAATCATCATCACTTAAGTCATATAATGCATTATCGGCATCTTCAACTTCTTCTTTTTGCTCTTTCTTTTCTTCTTTAACATCATCCATCATAGAAGCTGTTATATCGCTTGCTAAATCTCCATATGCCTTCTCTCTTACTGTATCTAAGTCAAGATTTTTAGATGATAATGCAGATGTAAGTCTAACTTCTTTTTTCTGAACTATTTCTTCTTTTTTATAATTTTTGTCTAATATACCATAAATTGGTGAAATAATTGGAGTTGGTCTAAACACTTTTGGTTCTTGTTTAGATGGACTTCCTTCATATAAGCCATGAGAATATTCACTATTTCCATATGGCTTGTCCCCATAAGGTTTTTCTTGTTGATGAAATTCTTCACCTTTTTTTGAGCCATATACATCTTGATATGATGGTTGTTTAACTTCTTCTCTTTCTCTTACCGGTTGTTCTTTCCTTATTGGTTTTTCATCTACAGTGAAGTCATCATCTTCAAATGTCATTGGGAATCTGAATCCTGATTCATTTCTTTCTCTTCTTAATTCTCTTTCGGATATTCCTCTTTTTTCTACTCTTTCGACTACTTCTTCTTCTATTTCTTTTTCTCTTTCTGATTTATCTTCATGAACTTTTGGCATTTCAGGTAAATCAATCTTTTTAGCAATTGTTTGCTTTTCTTTCTTTGGCTTTTTTATTGGTTCTTCGACCTCTACATATTCTTCTTCAAAAAACACATTTTTAAGTTTATCAAAAACTCCCATTTTTTCACCTTCCCTATTCTACAACATCATAATCTAATATGTCGCCATTTTTTTCTTTGTCTTTAGATTCATCATAAGTATCATATTTTTCAACCCATTCTAGGAAGTTACTTTGTTCTCTCTTGGATTCAAAAATATCAAATTTTTCTTCTTTATAATCAAGAACGTTTTCTCCAATTAATGTGTCTATTACTTTTTCATTATATTGAACACTTGATAATATGTATGCCATATTTAATACTGCATCATTTAAATTATCTTTATCTAGATAGGCCTCTATTTTGGCATAATTGTACATAAACTCTACAAAGTATTTGTCATCTTTTTCTGTAATATCTATATATCCAATTTTATCATTAAATCTTAATTCCTTTGATAGATAATTTGTATCACTAGGCGTGAATTCTTTCGTAGTTTTATAATAATAAGAAACTACATCAACATACAAATAAAATGTATCATCATTGTACAATATTTTACAATTGTACTTATTCTTATCTGCTATTTTTAATCCTCTTGGAACATAAAATTTATATCCTTCAAATATATTATTATAAAGATTTATATCTTTTTGTATTACAGTATTTATGATATTTTCAACTTTATCATCTTTTAAGTCTATAAATGTACATCCTGTCAAAAGGAAAATTGAAAGCAAGATAACTACTATCTTTTTCATATTTCACCTACTTATAATTAATTATATCAAAATTTATTATGTGTGACTATAATAATTAAAATTTTACATTTTAATTATGTAAACTAGACATCTTTTTTGGCATGTAAATAATATATTTTGTTTCCACTTTCACTAAATTTCTTTTCATACTCAGTCTCTATGTTGCCTTCTATTTGGCTATTATGTAAATCTAGTGAGATATCTTCTATTTTATATCCATAGTTTGTTAAATTTATTATTGAGTATTCAAATAAATTTTGATTATCTGTTTTTTGATATATATTTTTTTCGCCTTTAAATATTTCCTCATACTTTTCTAAAAACACCTTGCTTGTTAATCTTCTTAGGGCATGACGTTTTTTAGGCCATGGATCTGAAAAGTTCAAATATATTGTATATACTTCTTTATCAAATATTTTGTCGATATCTATCGCATTCATTCTTATTAATTTTAGATTAGTAACAGAATCAGGAATTCGCTCTAGTGCTCTTACTATAACACTATCATATCTTTCAATTCCTATATAATTTATATTTGGATTTGTTAGTGCTTTTTCTATTATAAAATTACCTTTTCCTGTTCCTATTTCTATTTCAATTGGATTGTTGTTTTTAAATACACTATTCCACTTTCCTTTATAATTTTCTTCATCTCTTACTAGAAATTTAGATTTTTCCATTATTGTTTCTTTATTTTTTACATTTCTAAGTCTCATTATATTCACCCAAATAATTATATCATTAAATCTTTTAAATGCATATAATAAAACGAGGAGTGTTATTATGAATAATCAAAATCCCGGAATGTTTATTCCACTATCACAAAACAATTTTCCACTTGCGGAAGAAATTAGAAATATTAATATGCAAATTTCTAATATAAATCTGGAATTAAAACGTCTTGAAAGAAGAATACTAAATATAGAAAAGGGATTAGTTATGCTTCCTTTAGGAGAAAATGTATCTAATTTGCCTAAAAAGGAACCAAATTATACTAATGGAAACTATATGATATAAATCTTTATATCTTTTTTAGCCTTTGGTAAGATTGACTTTTAGCTTTCTAAATATTATACTTTTATAGAAGATGGTGATAATATGAAATTTGTTTTTGACATAGAAAAAGAAAAGTATGAAGAGTTTGTTAAAAGTAATGTTAAATCTCATTTTCTACAAAGTTATGCATGGGGAGAATTTTCTTCTGTTGCTAAGGGTTTAACACCTCATTATGTTGGTGTTACAGAAAATGATAAACTTATCGCAACTGCGTTATTACTTCAAAAGAAACTACCTCTTGGGTATTCATATTTTTACTGCCCTAGGGGATTTGTAGTTGACTATTATGATATAAATACTCTAAGATTTTTAACTGAAGAAATTAAAAAATATACGAAAAAATATAAAAGTATTTTTACTAAGATTGATCCGGATATAATTTGGTCATTAAAAGATAATGATTACAATGAGAAAAGTCTTCCATATGATTCTAAAGTTATATTTAATAATATCAAAAGTTTAGGTTTTAAGCATAAAGGTTTTACTAAAAATTTTGAAACTATGCAGCCAAGATATACATTCAGAATTGATATGAATCAATCATTAGAAGAAATTGAATCTAAGTTCTCAAAAACCACTAAGCAAAGAATTAAAAAAGCTATCAATTTAGATACAAAGGTTAGAATTGGTGATATTAATGACATTGAAAAATTTAGTGAATTAATGTTGATAACTGAAGCAAGAAAGAATTTTTTATCATATGACTTAGATTACTACAAAAAGTTATATGAAATCTATAATAAAGATAATAAGTTTCTTTTATTTATGGGAAGTGTTAATCCAAAAGAGATTTTTAATAAATATAATAAATCACTTAGTGATATTTCTAATGAATTGGACAAGCTTCCTAAAGAAGGTCTAAGTAAGTCACAAAATACACGAAAAAAAGAACTATTGCGAGAAAAAGAATCTGTTCAAAAGGCAATAGATGAATATACCCCTTACAAAGATATGGATGAAATAGTACTTAATGCTCACGCAATTATTATATATAATGATAAAGCATGGGTATTGTATGCTGGAAATCATAATATACTTACTAATACATTTTCTAACTACAAGACTTATTTTGAACATATAAAATATTGCAAGGAAAACGGTATTAAAATGTATGATCAGTTTGGTACAATTGGAGATTTATCTAAGGATAATCCTAGATTAGGGTTACATGAATTTAAGAAGAAATTCGGTGGTGATTATGTAGAGCTTATTGGTGAATTTGATCTTGTCACAAAACCATTTATGTACTTTATATTCACAACTTTTGTACCATTCCTTAGGAAAATCAAAAGAGAAAAAGCAAAGAAAGGATTAAAAAATGAAATTTGTTAAATTAGAAGAAAGAGAATTTGATAATTTTGCTTCTAAACATCCTTATAGTAGTTTTTATCAGACTTCGTCATGGGGACATTTAAAAGAAGCAAATGGTTGGAATATGCATTTGTTAGGAGTTAAAGATGGGAATAAAATAATTGCTGCTTCTTTGCTTCTTAGTAAAAAAACTCCTATTGGTTACTATATGTTTTATGCTCCTAGAGGTTTCTTAATTGATTATGATAATATGAAGTTGCTTGAGTTCTTTACTGAAAATATTAAGAAATATGCTAAAGATAAAAAAGGTATCTTTATTAAAATAGATCCATACATATCTTATCAAGAAAGAGATATTAATGGAAATGTAGTTGAAGATGGCAAAAATAATAAGAATGCCTTTAATAATTTAGTTAAGCTTGGATATAAACATTTTGGTTTTAATATAATGCAAGATACATTACAACCTAGATGGATGTTTGTAACTGATACTAAGGGCGAAACAGTTGATTCAATAATGAAAAAGATGGATCCTAAAACCAGACAAATATTACATAAATGTGAAAGGCTTGGTATTTATACTAGAGAAATAGGATTCAATGAACTTCCTAAGTTTAAAGATATTATGGAAAAAACTGGGGAAAGAAGAGAATTTATAGATAGACCGCTTAGTTATTACGAAGAAATGTTTAAACATCTTCATGATAAAGGTATTCTTAAAATTTTGGTGGCTGAAATTAATATCAAAGACCTTGTAAGAAGAACAGATAATGATATTACAAAACTTAAAAATGAAATTGAAGATAGAACCTACAAACATGATAATAATATTATAAAAATGAATGAGGCAAAATACGAATCAAAACAAAATGAGGCTAAAAAAGAACTTGAAAGGCTAGAAGCTAATTTAGTAAAATATAAGAACTTATTAGAAAGTGATGGCGAAATTATAACTTTAGGTGGAATTTTATTCCTTATTAATGATAATGAAGTTCTATCATTAGTTGGTGGCTCTTATGCTAAATATATGGAATTTCAATCTGCCTATGCTGTGCATTTCTCTGGAATGAAATATGCTATAGAACATGGTTATGATAGATACAACTTCTATGGTATAGTTGGAGACTTTAATGAAAAAAATGAACTTGGTGGACTATATACATTCAAAAAAAGTTTTAGTGGATATGTAGTTGAGTTGATTGGAGAATTTGATTTAATTCTTAATAAACCACTTTATTATTTGTATCATATTGCTTTTGGAATATATCATTTTGCCAAAAATTTAAAAGCAAAAATAAACAAAAAAAACGGGTAAAACCGTTTTATTTTTTTATCATTCTTTTAATTCCTCTTAAAAAGTTATAAAACTTATTGAATTTTGTTATTGGAAGAGTAAACTCTCCAATATATTCTATTACATTACCACCAAACCCACGTTTAAATTCATATACTCCATAAAGTGGATTGTTTTCTTTTTCAAAATTTCCTGATATTCCATAAAAGTTACATGCCTTATATCCATTTTTATATGCATCCTTTATATGTGCATCATACATGGCATATTTTGGAGTGAATTTTCTATATTTCTCCAAGCTTCCAGATGTTAATGTTAGAAATTCTTCACCATTCCACATAGATAGCAAACATGCAATATCTTTTCCTTCAGGATAATTTTTCTTGAATTCCTCTGCCTCTTTTAACTCATTTTCAAGCTTTATTAGTCTTTTATCACTTGCCTCTTTTTGACTTTTTAATTTGGCACCTATCATATCTTTTTCCATTTTATTTAGAATTTCTTTATTTTTTTCCTGCTCTTCTTTTAAATTTTCCTTAGCACATTCCAAATATTTCTTAGGATCTAGATATGCAAAGTATATTGTCATAAGATCTTTCATATATTTATACATTTCTTTATAGTAGTCTAACTTTCTATAAAAGAAATCTTTTCTAGTCGCAGTATCCTTGAATAAATCTTCCATAATAGGGAGGTCTTTTTCTACGCCTTTTCTAACTGATAAACCTTTTTTGTAAGTTGACTCTAGATTCTTTCTAGTGCTTTTTGAAAACTCTTGCTTTTTTACATCATATGGTTCATCTAGCATCATACGATATGCAAATCTTACTTGTCTTGCTTCTAAATATAGGTTGAAGCCAAAATGTTCAAACCCTAAATCACATAAATTTTTAAATGATTCATCATCTTTTTGTGATTTTGGCATTATGCTTCCATCTGCACCTCTTACTTGATATACCAAATTTGGATCAATTGTAAGTTTAAATCCTTTCCTTTTCTTTATATATGTCTTTAAATTGTCAGTAAAGAATTTTAGAAGCTCTTTATTATGGTAATCAATTAAAAAGCCTCTAGGTGCATAAAATACTTTTTTACCTAAAATTGATGGCTCTTCTTCTAGTAATGTTGCGCATAGTAACTTACCTTTTTCCTTTACTCCCACATAGTCAATTTTAATACCATTATTTGACTTTAAATCTCCTAAATCTGTTGTCTGCATAAAATTAGCCATCGGATGTTTCATAGAAAATTCTCGAAATTCTTCTTTTGTTAATGTAACAAATTCCACTTAATTCACCTTTTTCTTTTTTTGTATTTTGTTTTTAACAACTTTTTTTGGTTTGATATTTTTATTTTTCTTTTTTCTACTTAAAAGTTCATTTATTTTCTCTTCCCCAAATATATTGTTTATACTTTTTGTTTTATGTAATATGAATAAGTATACTGCAGCACCTACTACTGCGTATAGTACAACTACTAATATAGCCATTAATCTTGATGTAGTATTTATTGGTACCACCAACTTTAACCCAAGAAGTACTATCACCATAGCTATTACTGCAATTAATATATTTAGAGATTCCTTTGCGGTTTCTTCTAAATTGAATTTATATTTTTTTCTTAATACAATTAACGCTATTACGCTTGATGTTAAGAACCCTAATATTGTTGCAGTTATTGCTCCATAGAATGCAGGAAGACCCATTTTATTAAAGCTATGTATTAATGGAATATTTAATAATACTTTAACCAGCATTCCAAATATTAAGCTTATAAATACTGTTTTATTTTCTTTTAATAATTGTACTATCATAACTGTTGAAGTAAATATTGCTGTTGCTAGTGCTACAAATACTAAGTATTGATATGTTAATGGGCCATATTTACTTGCTCCATAGAATATTGTCCATACTGGTTTAGCTAAGAAACTTAATCCTACTGTCATTGGTACAGTAAAGAATAAAATTATTTGATATGTTTTGTTTATTTTTTCTGATACACCTTTCATATCGTTTTGAACAAAGCTTGCAGTTAGGTTAGGTATTAAGCTTGTCATAATTCCAGATACTACAGATATAATTATCATATTTATTTTTAATCCCCATGTTGAAATTACACTCATAACACTTTCTGCATCTTTTGCGGTATACCCAATGTCATTTACCAATGTTTTAACAAGTGTTAACACATCGACTGAGTTATAAAGCGACCTAAATAAATCAATCATTACAAATGGAACTGCATAGAATAATATCTTTTTCATTATTTCTTTGCTTGTTATCTTAGGTTCTTTTACTTTTATATCTTGCCTTAAAAATTCTTTTTTATTCTGTTTTTCTTTCCACAATAAATATGCATAGGAAACAACTCCGCCTATTGTTGCGGCAAATACTGCACATCCTACAGTCGCCTTTAATGACATATGAAATACTCTATACATTAAGAAACTACCAATAACTATTATTAAAACTCTTGTTAGTTGTTCTAATATTTGACTTATTGAAGTTGGTGCGATGAATCTATGCCCTTGGAAATATCCACGTGCTACACTTAGATTTGGAATGATTAGTATAGCAGTTGAAATTACCCTTATTACAAATGCAACATCTTCTTTTGTATTACCACCTTCAACATTTCCCATTATCATATATCCAATTTGATCTGCAAAAATAAATAGTATTAAGAAGCAAATAAATCCTATTATAAATAGAAATCTTTTTGCGATTTTAAATGCTCTTTCTTTTGCATCATAATAACCTAGTGTATAATATTCACTTATTATTTTACTCATTGCAAGTGGTATTCCTGCCTGTGATATACTTAAAAATATTGTATAAATATTATATGCATATCCATATAGTGCTCCGCCTTGTTCGCCTATTATTGAATGAAATGGTATCGCATATAGTATTCCCATTATTTTGCATAAAACTATACCAACAGTCGCAATGAATGCTCCTTGCATAAAAGAATTCTTCTTTAACTTCATACTATCACTCTTTCTATTACATTATATATAATAAAGGCATTAATGATAATTAATGTCTTTTATAATCTATCTATATAATTATAATACGACAGGTGAAATAAAGCAAATTAACTTTTATAAACAATCATTGCGGAAAAACAATAAATTTGTTCTTCTGCAAACATCGAAATTGATACTTCATATTTTATGTCAACAATATCTTCGTCATCTAATTCATCTAAAAAATCATTTACACTTTTTTCTAAATCCTTTTCATGCATTTCATCAAATACTTTTACCTTCATATTATCACCTTTTATATTGTTTCATATATAAAAAATAAAAAGTGTCGAATTGACACTTTTCATGTGAATTTATGTATAGTTTTGTTATTAAAAATGTTATTTTACAACTATATTTACAATTTTCCCTTTAATTACAATTATCTTTACAATTTCTTTTCCTTCAATATGTTTTTGTACATTTTCTTCTTTTAATGCTTTTTCTTTTATTGAATCTTCATCTTCATCTATATTAATATTTATAGTAGAACGTACTTTTCCATTAACTTGCACTGCGATATCAATGTTTTTTTCTACTAATTTTGATTCATCATATGTTGGCCATGTATCCTCACATAATGGTTTATATCCTAATTTTTCATTTAATTCTTCTGTTATGTGAGGCGCTACTGGATTCATTAATTTTAATAGTAATCTATAATCTTCTTTTGTGATTGAATCTTTATCATCATATGCATTTGTTAGAATCATTAATGATGAGATATAAGTGTTGTATCCCATTGTTTCTAGATCGTTTGTAACTGATTTAATTGTCTTATTTTGAATTAACTCAAGGTCTTTCGAGAATCCTTCTTCGTTATTTACCTTATCATATACTCTTATTATTTTATCAATAAACCTTTTACATCCTTTTAATGAATCGGTACTCCAAGGGGCATCTTGTCTATAGTCTCCCATAAACATTTCATATGTTCTTAATGTATCTGCGCCATATTCATTTACTATATCATCAGGATTAATTACATTTCCTTTTGATTTACTCATTTTTTCACCATTTGATCCTAAAACCATACCATGTGATACACGAGTCCAGATCATTTCTTTGTGTGGTACTAATCCAATATTATATAAGAATTGTACCCAGAATCTAGCATATAATAAATGTCTTGCGGTATGTTCCATACCTCCATTATACCAATCTACTCTATTCCAATATTTCATTGAGTCCATTGATGCGAATTCTTTTTCATTGTGTGGATCCATAAATCTTAAGAAGTACCAAGAAGATCCTGCCCAGTTTGGCATTGTATCTGTTTCACGCTTTGCATCTTTTCCACATTTTGGACATTTACAGTTTACCCAATCTGTTATTTTTGCAAGTGGAGATTGTCCATCGTCAGTTGGTTCATATTCCGCGATATCTGGAAGTAATAATGGTAAATCTTCTTCTTTCATTGGTTGCCATCCACATTCTTCACAGTATATCATTGGAATTGGTTCTCCCCAGAATCTTTGTCTTGAGAAAATCCAATCTCTCATTTTGTAATTATTTACTTTTCTAGCAATTCCCATTTTTACAAGTTTATCTGTGATTGCTTCTTTTGCTTCTTCTACTGTTAGACCTGTGAATTCTTCTGAATTAATAAGTTTACAACCTTTTCCTAAATAATCTTGCTTTTCAAATGCTTTTTCACTTACATCTGCACCATCAATTACTTGTATCATTTCAATGTTATGTACTTTTGCATATTCAAAGTCTCTTTGATCGTGGGTTGGCACTGCCATTACTGCACCTGTACCATAATTACCTAATACAAAATCTCCTAAATATACTGGAACTTTTTTACCATTTACTGGATTTATTGCCTCTATTCCTTTAACTAGACATCCTGTTTTTCCTTTGTTTAATTCAGTTCTATCCATATCGGATTTTTTTGCGGTTTCTTTTATATACTCTTCTACTTCTTCTTTGTTTTCTACCCTAGGCATTAATTCTTTTATTAATTTACCATCTGGTGCGATTACAAAGAAAGTAATACCATATATTGTTTCTATACATGTAGTAAATACAGAGAACTTCCCTCCACCTACTATATCAATATCTACTTCAACTCCAGTTGATTTACCAATCCAATTTATTTGTCCTAATTTTACTCTTTCTGCAAAGTTAGTATCATCTAGACCTTTTAATAAATCTTCTGCATAGTCACTCATTCTAAGCATCCATTGACTTTTTTCTTTTTGTATTACGGTTGAACCGCATCTTTCACATACTCCACCTGCAGCATCTTCATTTGATAATACACTTTTACATGTTGGACACCAATTAACTGGTACTGTATCTTTATATGCCATATTATGTTTATAAAATTGTAGGAATTGCCATTGTGTCCATTTATAATATTCTGGATCTGTTGTTGAGAATTCTCTATCCCAGTCAAATGAAAAACCTAGTGTTTTCATTTGTGTTTTAAAGGTTTTAATATTTTCCTTTACTGCTTCTTTTGGATGAATATGGTTCTTTATTGCATATTGTTCTGCAGGGGCTCCAAAAGCATCCCATCCCATTGGATATAGCACATTATATCCTTGCATTCTTTTCATTCTTGCTATTGCATCTTGTGCTGTATAGCTTCTTACGTGTCCAACGTGTAATCCAGCACCAGATGGATATGGAAACTCAACTAATATATAGTATGGAGTTTTATCTTTCTCTCCTGTTATTGCTTTAAAGCTTTTATGATCATCCCAATACTTTTGCCATTTTTTTTCTACTTCTTTAAAATTATACATCTTTTGTCAATCCTTTCTTTTTAAAATATTTTCCTAATATATGAAAACTAGTTAATGATATTAGTAATGTCAGTATAAAACCAACTAGTAATTGTATCCAGAGTGTTTTTATATAAGTAATTATTGTTACTACTATTGATAGGTCAAACGCTACAACTAAACCCATCAGTTGTAGAAAATATCTAAAATTTATTTTGGATAAATCTACTTTGTATTTAGTAACAAAATATTCTACTTCCGCAGGCATTTTTTGCTTATTATTTTTTTTCTTGTTTTTTCCTTTTCTTTCACCACGCTTGTTGTAGTGAATTACTATCCAGATGTAGTACATTATATATATAAATATAATTGTAAATATAAGATATATCATATTTCCTCCTTAAAAAAACACGATAATACATCATAAGGACGCATTACCGTGTTACCACCTTAATTCATAGTTAAACTATGCACTCTAGACCTTTAATGCAGGTTTACATTTTACTATTATTAAAGACAAGTTCATAAGTATATTTATATTGCTTACACCAAACGCAACTCTCTTTGATAAATATTACATATTACTACTTCTTTAAGTAAATAAATATTAAATATAGTATAGTAAATTTAATAAATATATTCAATACTTTCTAGTAAATTTTTCTTATTTTTTTTATCACTTTATTTACACTATTTAATCATTTTGTTATAATACTCCCGGATGTGGTTTTATGAATAAATTTAAATATTCAGATTCAAATAAAAGGTATTACACACTTGATTACTTTTATAAAAAGAAGTTTGGTTGTAAAGTTTTTAAGGTTAGCTTAAATGGTGGCTTTAGTTGTCCTAATAAAGATGGTAAGGTTGGATATGGTGGATGTATATATTGTTCAAAACTAGGTAGTGGTGATTTTGCAGGAGATTTAAATGAACCTTTAGATGTTCAGTTTACCACCATTAGAGATAAAATGCTTAAAAAATGGCCTAATGCTAAATACATTGCTTATTTTCAGGCTAATACGAATACATATGCACCTTTGCCAGTTTTAAAGGAAAAGTATGAAAGTGTTTTAAAATTTGATAATGTTATTGGACTTTCAATCGCAACTAGACCTGATGCAATAAGTCCTGAATGTATGGATTACTTAGAAGAATTATCTAAAAGAACTTATTTAACTGTTGAATTAGGACTTCAAACAATACATGATAAGACTTCCAAACTTATAAATAGGTGTCATACATTATCTTGCTTCAATGAATGTGTTAAATCACTTAGAGATAGAAATATTAATGTTGTTGTTCATATTATAAATGGACTTCCTTATGAGACCAAAGAAATGATGCTTGATACAATTAAATATTTAAATACATTAGATATTCAGGGTATTAAAATTCATATGCTACACATAGTCTCTGATACTGCACTTGCTAGACTATATTTGGAGAAACATTTTCACGTTCTAACAAGAGATGAATATGTTGATATTGTTTGTGATCAATTAGAACTATTAAGAAGTGATATTGTAATAAATAGAATTACAGGTGACCCTGACCCTAATGAGTTAATCGAACCTACTTGGCTTATTAAGAAATTCTGTGTATTAAATGAAATAGATAAAGAAATGGCAAGAAGAGATACATATCAAGGTATAAAAATAGACAATCAAAAGTGAAGTTGTCTATTTTTTATGCATTTATATAAATGATAGGATAAATATAAATAGTGGAATTATATAAAATATCAATCCATCCAGTTATTACATATAGAGATAAATTATATGTAGATAGTCCATAAATAATACTGAAGAAGCATTTATAAAAATCATCTAATTTTTTAAACTTTTATCTAGAAAATAGTTACAAGTAACTGTTGATAATACTATTTTTAATAAGATAATAATATTTACTGCATTTGGTATATTGCTTCTTTTAAATAGTAAAACTAAGAGTGTAAATGGGCTTGAAAAATTAGGAATAAAACTTGATGCGACGCCTCCAATATAATCAATCAATATGACTTTCCATTGCGTATAACATCATAAAAATTATAGTACATTGGAACTATTTGTTCATACATATCTCCCCACATTATATAATTTTTTCCAAAAGGATACATTCACTTTACTAAAAATACAATTGGTAATATGACCGCCACTACTAAACCAGAAATAAAATATTTTTTCTTCATAATATACCTCTACTCATAATTTTGTTATACAAATCACGTATATTAATTTCAAGTACTATAAATATATATTTAAAAATCCACTATGGACTAACCACAGTGGATTTCTTATTATGGTGTAATACTTTTAGATAATATCTCTTACCCAGAAGATATTCTCTTCTTAAATTATTCATATTATCACCATTAATATTATCTACAATTGTTTATTAATTATTCAACATTTCATTAAGCTTTTCTTCATTCCAAATTTCTATGCCTAATTTTTGTGCTTTTTCATATTTACTTCCAGGATTTTCCCCGACTATTACAACAGATGTTTTTTTACTAACAGAATCTGTTACTTTACCACCTAATGATTCAATTTTTTCTCTTATTTCATCACGAGCTTTACTTAATGTTCCTGTTATTACAAAGGTTTTGTCAGTAAAGTTTTCATCCTCTATAGATTTTGATAATAAACATTTTTCATTAACACCTATTTCTATAAGCTTTAAAACTTGTTCTTTATTATAGTCTACATTGAAATAATTTATTATACTTTTTGCGATTATTTCCCCAACATCATAAATGTCTTTTAATTCATCAAATGATGCATTCATAAAATTAGTCATGGTTTCAAATTCCTTAGCAAGTATTTTAGCAGTTTTTTCACCTACATTTGGAATTCCTAATGCAAAAATAAACTTTTCTAGTGATGATGATTTACTCTTTTCTATTGCATTTAAAATGTTTTCAACACTTTTTTCTCCAAATCCTTCTAATTCTATTAAGTCTTTTTTATGGTTAGATAATTTAAATATGTCTACAAAATTATTTATAAAATGCATATTATAGAAGTCTTCCATAATTCTATCGCCTAGTCCATCTATATTCATTGCTTTTCTGCTTACAAAATGAATTAATCCTTCTATTTTTCTTGCATCGCATCCTGGATTCATACAGTAGTAATCTACTTGTCCTTCTTTTTTGATTAGTGGACTGTTACAAATTGGACATGTTTTTATCATCACAAAATCTTTTTCTGTTCCATCTCTTCTTTCAGGAAGAGCTCTTACAACTTCTGGGATTACATCTGCGGCTTTTCTAATAGATACTGTATCTCCTATTTTTAAGTCTTTTCCTATTACATAATCTTCATTATGAAGTGTTGCCCTTCTTATGGTTGAACCTTGTACTATTACAGGTTCTAATACTGCATTTGGAGTTATTTGCCCTGTTCTTCCTACCGTGAATACTATATCAGTTAGTTTAGTTAGTACTTCCGTTGCGGGAAATTTATATGCAGTTGCCCATTTAGGGTATTTAGCTGTAAATCCCATTTTCTTTTGATCCATTATATTATTAAGTTTTATTACAATTCCATCTATTTCATATGGAAGTGTTGGTCTTGATAATTTTTGTTCTTCAATAAATTGTAGTACTTCATCAATACCAGTCACAAGTTTATTATTAGGATTAACTCTAAAGCCTAAACTTTTCATAAACTCAAGTGCGGCATAATGAGTTGTGATTCCATAATCTTCGGGATTAGGTAAGTGATATATCCATGACTCTAATTTTCTTGATGCGGCTATTTTTGAATCCAATTGTCTAATAGAACCTGCGGCAGCATTTCTAGGATTTTGAAATAAATTAAGTCCTAGTTCTTCTCGCTCTTTATTTAATTTATTAAATACTTTCTTACTCATATAGATTTCACCACGTACTTCTATATCTATTTCTTTTGGTAGAGTAAGTGGTATTGTCTTTATAGTCTTAACATTCTCAGTTATATCTTCCCCTACTACTCCGTCTCCTCTTGTTGCGGCAGTAATAAGTTTTCCTTTTTCATAATGAAGCGATACGCTTAAACCATCTATTTTCAATTCACATACATATGATGGATTTATATTTTCTTTTCGAATTCTACTATCAAATGCGATTATTTCTGATTCATTAAATACATTACTTAATGATAGCATAGGTATAGCGTGTGTTACTTTTTTAAAACTATCTAATACTTTTCCACCTACTCTTACAGTTGGTGAATCATCTCTTCTAAGGGACGGATTAGCTATTTCTAGTTCAAATAATTCTCTTAAATATTTATCATATTCTTGGTCGGTAATAGTTGGATTATCTAATGTATGATAGTTGTAATCCGCTTCATTTATTATTTTAATTAGTTCATCATATCTTTCTTTCATATAATCGCCTCATTAATTAATTTTGCTTAAGCTTTTGTGATTTTTCATTAATTTTCTTATTCCATATGGATGTTTAAACGCTATAGAAACAAGTGTATTTGTTACTTCTACTACTTTTCCTTGTCCAAATATTTCATGATATACATAATCTCCAACTTGATAATCAACGTCTTCTTTTCTAAAGTGCTCCTCTTTCTTCATCTTTTCTTGTTTATTAAATTCTTTTTCTGTGAATGCTTTATCTATTAATTTATCATCTATTTCTGATAAGAATCTACTTGATGGATTTGCTTGTTCTCTACCAAATAGAGTACGCATTTTTGCGTTTACTAAATAAAGTTTTTTTCTTGCACGTGTTATTGCCACATACATTAGTCTTCTTTCTTCTTCTACCTCATTATTATCTAATAAGGAATTTATATGTGGAAATATTCCTTCTTCAAGCCCTATTACAAATACATAATCAAATTCTAGTCCTTTTACAGAATGTACTGTCATTAAACTAATTCTATTTTTATTATCTTTATATTCGTTTACATCACTTACTAAACTTATTTCTAATAAGAAATCTTCTAGAGATACCAATCCATATTGTTCTTCAAATGCTTTAGTAATCGATTTAAACTCCTCTAAGTTTTCTAATCTTATATCAGCTTCAAGTGAAGATTCTGCCTTGTATTCGCTTCTCATTCCAGTAACATCTAATACTTTATCAACAAGTTCAGTTAATGTTATGTTTTTTGATATTTCTTTTAGGCTCTCAATTATTTTTTTGAATTCTAATTCTTTCCCTGATGAAATTACTTCATAAATACTTTTATTTTCTATTGCAGCAATATTTATTAAGCTATTTACCGTTTTATTACCTATTCCTCTTTTTGGAGAATTAATAACTCTAAGTAAGCTTATGTCATCTTTTTCATTATATATAAGTCTTAAATATGCGATTAAATCTTTTATTTCCTTTCTACTATAGAAATAGAAACTACCTACTACTCTATATGGTAGATTTTCTTTTAGTAATTCTTCCTCCATAATACGTGATTGAGCATTTGTTCTGTATAAAACTGCGATATCTTGATAATTTATACCATTTGATAGTAATTTTTTTATTTCTCTTATTACATAGAATGCTTCATCTCTTTCATTAAACGCTCTAAAGTATGTTATTTTTTCACCTTTTCCTTTGTCTGACCAAAGGTTTTTTGACTTTCTTTCTTTATTATTTTTTATAACTGAGTTTGCAGCTTCTAGTATTGTATTTGTTGATCTATAGTTTTGTTCTAGTTTTATTGTAGTTGCATCTTTGTAGTCTTTTTCAAAGTTAAGAATATTTCTATAGTTTGCTCCTCTAAAACCATATATTGATTGGTCAACATCTCCAACAACGCATATATTTCTATACTTTGAACTGATTAGTTTTGTAAGTACGTATTGTGCTTTATTTGTATCCTGATACTCATCTATTAATATGTATTTAAATCTTTCTTGATATGCATCTAATATCTCACTATGTGATTTAAATAATTTGATTGGTAATACTAATAAGTCATCGAAATCTACTGAATTATTTTGTTTTAACTTATTTTGATACTTTTCGTATATCTTTAGTACTACCTTTTCAAAATCACTTGCAGCATATTTTTCATATTCGTTTGGCTCTACAAGTTCATTTTTACAACCACTTATTTTATTTTTAATTGCGGATGGATTATATATTTTACTATCTAAGTTTTCTTCTTTTAAAATTCTCTTAATTATAGTTAATGTATCATCACTATCTATTATTGTAAAATTTGAATTATATCCTAGATATGAATAGTTTTCTCTTAGGATTTTAAGTCCAAATGAGTGAAATGTTGATACTTGTGCTTTTTTTGATATTTCACCTATCATTGAAAGTAATCTCTCGCTCATTTCTTTAGCTGCTTTATTAGTAAATGTTATTGCCAAAATATTATATGGATTTACTCCTAAGTTTTCTATTAAGTATGCTACTTTTGTTGTTAGTACTCTTGTTTTCCCACTTCCTGCGCCTGCAAGAATTAAAAGTGGTCCACTGCATGATAAAACCGCTTTTTGTTGTTCTTTATTTAAATCATCTATTTTCATAATTACCTCACTTATTTAGTATTCTTTTTTTCTTTTTCTAATGGTACTAGTCCTTTTGAAAATTCTAGTTCTAACATGCTTGGAAAAAAGTATCTATATGCGGTACCTTTTAACATATTTTCTTTATCGACTTTTGTATAATCAAGTTCTACTTCAAAAGGAAGAGTCTTATTTTTTAATAGTACTACTTCTCTTAAAAATTCTCTTATACTTCTCCCATTACCTTCTCTAAATGGATGAACTCTTATTAAATCATAATAAAATGGTGCAAGTACAAATGCATACTCATCTTTTGTTTGCACCCTATCTATTTCATTTGAATATCTTTCTATTACACTTTTTAATTCTTCCTCTATTAAACTTGGATCTGTAAAATTATATGTATTTTTTCTTAATGTACAAGTTCTATACTGACCTGCCCATGAATATAAATCGGAAAATAGAAATCGGTGTATATCTTTTAAGCCTTCAGCACTCGGAACAGTTAGTATTGGATTTAGATGCAAAAATGCAAGGTGTGGAAGAACTAATTCTTTTTCTTTTTGCTCAAGGGTTTCTTTGTCAGTTATGCCTAGTTTATTTTTTAATACATTAGTTCCCTCTATTATGTATTTGTCCCAATTGTTGTCCATTAATATTACCCCCTAAATTAAATTGTTTTATTAATCTTTTTTTTGTATCATCTATATTATCTTTTGTTAATTTAACATCATCTTCCATTTCAATATTAGCTTTTGACATTTCTATTGCTCTTTCTATCATCTCATTAGTTATATTCATTTTACCACCACACTACTATTATATTTTACCATATATGAGATTTTTTTTGTAGTTATTTCATATAATTATTCATAAGGAGATGATAGTTTTGCCAAATATAATTGCTTATGGTGGTATGCCTTCTAAGAATTCCCCTAGTTTTTCTGAAGAAAGTTTTTTACTAGCAGACAAAGCTAAATTTATTGATGGTATTATGGTTGATGCATATCTAACTAGTGATAATAAGGTTGTTTTGTCTGATGAATATTTATTAATGAATATGGGGATTGATAAGGAATATATAAATTGTGCTTCATATAATGATATTTTATCTATTAATAGTGGTTCTAAAATAAAAAGAAATCATTTAGTTTTACTGGATAAATTAAATGAATATTGTAATCCTGATACTATAGTATTAATAAATATAATTGGATGTGGTTATAAAAATAATGACGTTGTTAATTATATTAAGAATTTTGTTAGTAAGTCTAATATGAATATTTATCTTTATTCTAAGTCAAAAGATATCACAGAGGCTTTATTAGAATCTGATATTAATGCGAAAATCGGGGTTAAGGTTACTAACAAAGCTAGTTGGAATTATTCTTTTGATTTTTATGTGGTTGACATGTTTTGGGTTAATCAAGAAGAGATAGCAAAAAAATTAAGTGATGGATGTGAAATATTTATTGGGATAATCAATAATAGTGATGAAGTTAATAAGTTAAAAGTAGAATTAGGTAGTTCATTTTCTAAGTGTTACTTAGTTAGTAAAAGTCCAAGCGTAATTAAAAATTACCTTTAGGGCTTTTCTTTTTTCACACAAGATAAGTCTTTGCGTATAATAAAATGTAATTATTATACGAGGAGGTTATTATGAAAAAAAGAATAATTACCATTATTGCAATTTTGGGATTATTTATTTTAGTTTGCGCTGTTATTTTTGATTTTAATTCAAAAAATAGTAAACTTACTAAGATAAAAGTTGCTGAAGTTGCACACAGTATTTTCTATGCACCACAATATGCAGCAATTAGTGAAGGATATTTTGAAGATGAAGGATTAGATATAGATTTAACTTTAACTCCAGGTGCTGATAAAGTTACTGCTGCGGTACTTTCAGGTGATGTTGATATTGGATTCTCTGGAAGTGAGGCAACAATCTATGTATATAATGGCGGAGAAAAGGACTATTTAAAAACTTTTGCACAATTAACTCAAAAAGATGGAAGTTTCTTGGTTTCTAGAGAAAAAATAGACAACTTTAAACTTGATGATTTAAAAGGCAAAAAGGTAATAGGAGGAAGAGCTGGCGGTATGCCTGAAATGACATTTGAATGGGCATTAAGAGGTGCTGGCATAAATCCTAAAACTGACTTAACAATTGATACTAGTATTGCATTTGCGGCAATGGGTGGTTCATTTATTGGAGGCAATGGTGATTTTGTTACTTTATTTGAACCTACTGCACTTGAAATAGAGCAACAAGGATATGGATATGTTGTTGCATCTATTGGTGAATTAGGTGGAGTTGTACCTTATACTTCTTATAGTGCTAAAATCAGTTACATTAATAGTCATAAAGACATAATTGAAAAATTTACTAATGCTGTTCAGAAGGGACTTGATTTTGTTCATAAAAATGATAGTGAAACGATTGCTAAATCTATCTTGGAGTTTTTCCCTGACACTTCTTTAAAGGATTTAACTAAGGTAATAGAAAGATATAAAAAACAAGATACTTGGCCTAAGGCAACTAATTTTACTAAGGAGTCATTTGATCATTTACAAGAGATTATGATTGCATCTGGTGAATTAGAAAAAATGGTTGAATATAGTGACTTAATATATAGTAATGACTAATGTAAGTAATAAAATTTTAGAAATTAGTAATTTGAAAAAAATTTATCACGATAAAAATAGTGAAATAACTGCGATAGATAATATTAGTCTATTTATTAAAGACAAAGAATTTGTTTCTATTGTTGGACCTTCTGGTTGTGGTAAATCAACTTTATTATCAATCCTATCGGGTCTAGAGGAAAAATCAGGTGGGGATATATTATTAGATAAGAACCTAAAGGTTGGTTATATGCTTCAAAAGGATTCCTTATTTCCTTGGAGAACGATACTTGAGAATTGTCTTGTTGGATTAGAGGTTACAAATACTTTAAATGATACTTCTAAAAAAAGAGTTATAAGACTTCTAGAGACATATGGGTTAAAGGATTTTATGAATAAATATCCAGATTCGCTTTCTGGGGGAATGAGACAAAGAGTTGCTTTAATTAGAACACTTGCGACTGATCCTGATATACTTTTCCTTGATGAACCATTTTCGGCTTTAGATTATGTGACTAGACTTGCACTCTCTGATGATTTATACAGAATTATCAAAAATGAGGGAAAAACCGCTATTATGGTTACTCATGACCTTGCAGAAGCAATTAGTCTTTCAAATAGAATTGTTGTATTATCAAAAAGACCTGCTAGAGTTAAATGCATATATGACATAAAATTAACAGATAGTTCTACTCCTATAAATAATAGAAAATGTAAGGAATTTAATTACTATTATGATAAGATTTGGAGGGACCTAGATGTACACTTATAGTGAGGAACACTTACTATTTCTAAAGAAAAGAAAAAGAAAAAAATTGTTTGTTTTATTCTTCCAAGTTTTAATAATAATTTCATTTCTGGTTGCATGGGAAATACTAGCTCGTAAAAATATAATTAATACTTTCTTATTTTCTTCTCCATCTAATGTTTATAAATGTCTTATGGATTTATACCATAAAAATGGTTTATTTAATCATATTTGGATTACTACTTATGAAACACTTATTAGCTTTGCGTTAGCAAATGTAATTGGAATAGTTGTTGGCTCTATACTATGGTGGAATGATACACTTGCTAAGGTAGTTGATCCCTATCTTACTGTTATTAATTCACTGCCTAAAGTAGCCTTGGGCCCTTTAATTATTATTTGGGTAGGTGCCGGAATTAATTCAATAATATTTATGGCACTTATGATTAGCTCAATAATTAGTATAATTAATATTTATAGTAGTTTTGTTAACACAGATAGCTCATTTATAACACTTATGAAATCATTTAAAGCTAGTAAATGGCAAATATATAAGAAGGTTATAATTCCTAGTAATTTGCTTAATATAATAAATAATTTTAAAATAAATATAAGTATGTCTTTAATTGGCGTTATAATGGGTGAATTATTGGTTTCAAAAGAAGGACTTGGTTACCTTATTATGTATGGTTCGCAAATTTTTAATATAAAGCTTGTTATTGCATCTGTTGTTATTTTAGGAATATTATCTTACTTTATGTATTATATAATCCACTTGATTGAAAAGAAACTAGAAAAAAAATAAATTGAGGTTTTTTGAAAACCCCAATTTTTTTATTTTTTAACTTGTTCTTTTTCTAACTTTTTAGCATCATCTATTTGTTTTAGTCCTAAATTTATAAAGTATATTATTACTATCCATGCTGCTACTGTTAGCCCTACTCTAAATAGTTCAAATGGTGCTTGGATAGGTAAATCCCAAAACCAATGTAATACTAATGGTATTATGCAAATTAATAGGAATCTCTTGTCATTTAAGTGCTTTTTATCTAATTTATCAAAGCCCTTTACATACATAAGTGCTCCACCTTCAATTGTTGCCCATGCAACATGCATACCAGGCGCTAGTAACCCACGAAATTTAATTACTTGTAACATTGTTTCTATTCCATTCTTCATACCATACCTTAATATATATCCTGCTGTTTCAAAGGCTCCAAATCCGGCACCTACTGCTGCACCTACAAGTAATCCATTTAATATATAATTACATTTTTTATTTCTAAATAAGAAAAATGCTATCACTACTATTTTTGCTACTTCTTCAACTAAACTTACAAAGAATGCACCTTCAAAATTTAACGTTGCAGTTTTTTGTTCAAGGAATGGTAATGAATAATACAATATTGCAACAAAAAGTGATGCTCCTCCACCTATTATGAAATATTTTAATACCTTGTGAAATGGTAAATTTCTAAACAAATTAATTTCAAAGAAGAAAACTAGCACGGTTACTGGTACTGCAAAAGCAGCTAAAATTATCATTGCTGGTAAGAAGTTGGAATTTCCATAGTATATATATCCAACATAAGTAGGAATATATGCTATTAAGAAAAAAATTAACATCTTAAAATATACCCATGCACTTGCTTTCTTTGGATTTATATCTTTTATTTTGGGAGTAGTCTGCTCAGTTCCACATACAAACACTGAATCTATATCTTCATCTGTATGTTTTTTAAATGTATCTTTAAATAAATCTTTTACAGTTACATAATTTTCTGATTTTGCACCTGTTATTTTATCTAAGTTTTCTGTTATTAGATTGGTTGCTGTCTTTTTTTCTAGTGGAAAACCACATTCCGGACAATTTGTTTCATCACCTTTTAATTTTTTTCCACATTCTGGACATTTTTTAAAGCTTAATTTCATTCCGCAATGTGGACAAGTCTTTGCACTTGATGATACTTCTTTGCCACATTCACTACATTTTATTAGTGCCATTAGTTACCTCCTTCTGTCAATGACGATATTATATTTGATGCTACATTATTAATAGCTTCTGAATTTTGATTTTCTTCCTTTGTTCCTACCATATATACTTTGTTATTAATTACAAATGCATATCTATTATCCACTACTAGATGGTTACTTGAGTAATAATTATAAGCTATTCCATAAACTGATTTTCCACCTATATTTCCACTTACTAAATCTATTGTTATTTGAACATTACCGTATTCTTCTCTTAATGCATCTGTAAACTTATTTAAAAATTGTACTGGATTATTATAATTATTATATTTTGCAATTATTATATATGGAATAAGTGCTCCTTTATTATCAATGTTTTGACCTACATATATTGCACCATCTTGTTCAGCCACTTTATAACTACTAGGATAGTTAAAGAATATTCCTAGATTTTTGCTTGTATATGAAAGTATTCCGTTATTGTTTTGTGGTGTATTACTGTTTGGTGTTTGGTTTGTATCTTGGTTTGTGTTTTGATTAGTATTCTGATTAATATCTTTTTTATTACCTGTGTAAAGTAGTATTCCTACTATTATTACTCCAATTATTATTAAGTATTTTAAATTGTTATTATTTTTTGTGATATTTGTTATCTTTTTTATACTTTCTTCTTTTTTATTTAGTTCATATCCACACTTTGGACATGACTCACATTGATCACTTATCTTGTGTCCACATTCTGGACATTTTATTAATGCCATATTCCCTCCTTTATTTTTCAATATATCCTGATACTTTATCTGCATACATCTCATCAGTTATACTTTTATATTGATTACCTTTATAGTCGTCAGTAAATCCATTATATGCTTTATAAATCTCGTTTGTATCAGTATTATAAACTCTTTCATATCCTAGTGTTGCATCACTTTGTTTTTGACTCATAATATCATATGTTTTATTTCTATTTTCCCAAGCACTCATGTATGAATCAAATGCTTTTTGTATACTTGCACTTAGTGCTAGAGCCTGTTTTGTTTGAGCGTTTCCATCATCTATTGTTTTTTTAACATAACTATCTGAGAATTCAATTGAGTTAATAGATTTAAGTAGAATATCTTTATACTCTATAAATTTATCTTTAGCACTTGTTATGGCCATAATGTCATATATCATATAATATGAAAAATCTACTCCATCTTGATATTGATTACCAAAGTTTACTATTGATGCTAGAAACATACCCTCTGATTCTTTTGAGTCTTCATTTGTAAATGCTGCTCTTAAAACCTTGCTATTTATTGATACACTCTTCATTGATGAAGTTGATTCTTGCTCATCAATTTTTTTAAAATCATTAAATTTTGGAAAAGTTATATTTGAATAGCCTGAGTCCACTTTCTTAATATAAGAACCAACATCATTAAATTTCTTATAAAAACCTTCTGTTGTTGGACTATCTAATACGACAGCTTCTGTATAAACTCTATACTTACTATCTTTTCCACTTAAATTATAGTAATTCTTCCAAAATTCTTTTGCTTTATTACTTTTTAATAATGGTTGGATTTTTGGCATTAAAAATATTTGATTTCTGGTATCATTAGGGTCAGTTACTCTTATGGCATAATAAACTCCTGTACCCCCTGTTTCTACTTTCCAACCTTTTGGTTTTTTCATTGTTAGTACATCAGAATTATATTCCTCTAGTTCTATTGTACTTGATTCTAGTTTTTTTATTTTTACTTCACCTTTATTAGTTTTAATAGTATTAGTATTCTTCTTTGGATATATAAATACTATTAAAATAATCGCAAGTAAAACAATTCCTAAATACACTAAGTTTTTTTTATCAAACTTTTTCAAATAATATACACCTCTTTTATCTTCTATTTAATTATAGTTTATATACACCCATATAACAATTAACTTGTCAGTTAAAGCATTGCTTTTACTGGTAAGTTTTTTTGTATGAAATGATTTTTTGTTATATAATTGTTTTAGGGTGATATAATGAGCTTTAATGAAAAACTAAATAAATATCTTAATGAGTTTAAAATTTCTTCTAAACAGCTATCTGATATTTCTGGTATATCTGAATCTGTAATTAGTAGATACCGCAGTGGAAAGCGAATACCTAAAATAGATAGTGATAATTTTAATTCTATTGTTGATGCTTTCTTTAATATTTCTACTAAAACTGATAAAAGTTATACAAAAGAACATATCCATAAAGACCTGTCTTTATCTATCACATCTTTAGATGATTTTGATTATGATTCCTTTAGTAAAAATCTAAACAATTTAATTTCCATACTTAATATTAATACAAAGGACATGTCCAAATATATCGTATTTGATGCATCACATATTTCTAGAATTAAAAATGGAAAAACAAAGCCTTCTGATCCAAAGGATTTTTCCACAAAAGTTGCTAATTATATAGTCTATAAGTATAATTCTCCTATATATAAAGACTTACTTTTAACTGTGCTAGACTCTACTGAAGATGAGATAAACACCAGTGATAAATTATTTCATAAAATATATGATTACCTTGTTAGTAATTATCACACTAAGAATAAAAATTATATTAATGACTTTTTAACTAACTTAGACAAGTTTGATTTAAACGATTATATTAAGGCAATAAAATTTGATGAACTAAAAGTACCTTCCCTACCATTTTATATAGTTAAATCAAAAAATTATTATGGTATTGAAGAAATGAAAAAGGGAGAACTCGATTTCTTTAAAGCTACTGTTTTATCAAAATCTATGGAAGATGTATTCATGTGTAGTGATATGCCTATGGAGGATATGGCAAAAGATTTAGATTTTGGGAAAAAATGGATGTTTGCGATTGCAATGTCACTAAAAAAAGGTCTTCATTTAAATATAATTCATAATTTAGATAGATCTTTTAATGAAATGATGCTTGGACTTGAAAGTTGGATACCGATTTATATGACTGGTCAGATATCTCCGTATTATTTAAAAGAAGTTAAAAATAGTGTTTATAATCACTTAAATTACGTATCTGGTGCTGTAGCCCTTACTGGAGAATGTATTAAAGGATCTCATGATAAGGGAAAATATTATTTAACAAATAATAATAAAGAACTGGTATATTATAAAGAAAAAGCGAGTCTTCTTTTAAATAAAGCTAATCCTCTTATGGAAGTCTACAAAGAGGATAATAAATCTGCATTTAAAGCATTTTTAATTAATGAAAGTGAGATTATTCTTGATAGAAAGAGAATATTTTCTTCTCTTCCGCTTTTCACTATTTCGGATGAGTTACTTATTAAAATATTAAATGATAACAATATTTTTCAAGATGATATTAATACTATTATTGAATATAAGAAGGAAGAAAAAGAATACATGACTTCTATACTTACTAACAGTACTATCACTGATGTTATTTATAAACCTACTATGGAAGAGTTTTTAGATGATTCTATTGCTTTATCAACTGAGAATATATTTTATGATAAAAAAATTAAATATACATATGAAGATTTTATTAAACATTTTGAGTTAACTATTCAGTATTCAAATATTAATAAAAATTATAAAGTTATAACTAATAGTTATAAAACGTTTAAAAATATTAACATAACTATGGTCGGAAAGCATCATGTTATATTATCAAAATCTGCTAACCCAATTATACATTTTGTTATTAAACATCCAAAACTTGTGGATGCAATTGTTAACTTTAATCCACTTGTTATAGAGTAAAGTAAAAGGTTTGAAATTTCCTTCAAACCTTTTTATTTTGTTAGTTTAATTTTTCTTTTATCTTCTTCTAATATATAAATGTCTTTTTCTATGAAACTTATTCCTGTTTTGGGTACTACTTCTTCTTTTTCTTTTTCATTGTTTATATTTATTTCAAGTACTGGAATTTCACCTTCATATTTAAATTCATTTTCATCATCTACTTCAAAATAGATTTTATTCTTATTTAGTTTATATCCTGCTGGTGCTTTTATTTCTTCGATATAGTATTTCCCTGCAGGTAGATTCTCTATTTCTATTATTCCATTTATGGTTATGAATTCATCTTTATTATCTATTATTAAATACTTTCCTTCTTGGATATCATATATTTTGAATATAGCACCATTTACTATTCTTTCTCCTGTTTGAGAATCTTTCTTTTTTATTATTATCTTCGCTGAGAATTTTTCATCATGAAGATCAAATCTCTTTACTTTTGTAGCCTCATCTATTTTCACGGTGAAATCATCTACACATTTATAGTTTTTCATACTATTAAGCTGATGAAATTTATATGTTCCATATGGAAGAGTAATGTCTATTTTACCAAATTTGTCGGTTGTCACTACCTTTACTTTTTTACCTTCTTTATTATATATTTCAAATGATACACCCTCTTCTAGCTTTTCATCATAATACTTATATATTTCTATTTTTCCCTTATATACTTCATTTTTAAGATTTAACTCTTTATGTGTATTATTTTTATCTAAAACAACCTCATATTCATTTAAATCTAATTTATATCCCTGCATACTTTTGGATTCTTTTATAATATATTTTCCAAATGGTAATTTAATAGATGTTGCCTCATAATTATTATCTATTACTAGAGTATCAACTATTTTATTATTTGAATCATAAATATTATATACACTTCCTATCAAAGATCCTTCTCCCTGTGGAAATTTTTTATTTGTATCTAAATCTAATTTATTTATTTTTATTGTTCCACTTTTTACATTAACTTTAATGGTAATATCTATCTTAGAAATTTTACCTGGTGTCATTATATTTTGATGTTTATTATCTACAAATACTACACTTGGTCTATTATAGTTTTCTTTCCTTTTTAATTTTATAAAAGAAGCTGATTCATCATGTGTTGTTACTGTCATTTTATTTCCGGATATTTTAACATCGATATTATCACTTTTAGATTCAATTTCATAATCTTCCAATACTTTTCCCGAATCAGTTAGAGTATTTGTACTATTTATGGAAAATGTTAAATCATCAAATGAAAAACTTGGTACTTTATTATGCTGCTCTACTAATTTTTCTATCTGTTTTATTTCTTTATCATATATATCTATCTTTTTTCCATTTAACTTATCTGTGAAATAAAATTCTGCATCCGGTTCAATTACTCTCCATATCATAATTTGTGTAATTGAATACCATTTATCTTCTTTATGATTTTTATATCCATATCCATAATATGCAATTTTAGTTATCTTATCCCAAGCTTGTTTACTTATTCCTAAATGCTTTTCTTGATTTTCTGAATATGACTTATAGTTTTCATTATACTTCATTACTTCAAATGGTTCAGTACAATAACCTATTCCATCATCACTTTTCTTTCTTATAAACTGTGGCTGTTTTGCCTGTGTTTTATCTTTACTCACCTTTTTTATATAAATATCTTTTATTTTTTCGGCACCATAGAATGCATCATCATAATTAGAAGCATAAACTCCTGTAATACTAACAAAAAATAACATTAAAGCCAATAATAATTTTTTCATAATCTATTCGATTACCATCACTCATTATTATTATAGTGGATATAATGTTATTTTCCTAAATTTATTGATTATAAATTATTAATTGATGTTGTGTTCTTGTACAAGCAACATAGAACAAGTTCTTTTCATCTTTTGTATATTTATTGTCTTTCTCTGTATATATTATTGCAGAATCAAATTCTAGTCCTTTTGAAACATATGATGGGATTACTAAAAGTTTCTTACTAAACTCAACTGTGTTAGAGTTTACAAGTGAAATATATTCATATTTATCTTTAAGTAGTTCATATATTTTTTTAGCTTCTTTATCATCTTTTGTGATAATTGATACATTTAAGTTTTGTTTAAATAGTGTTTCAATATCATTAGTTAATAATTCTAATAAGTTATTTTTTTCTTCTCTAAATAATATTTCTCTATTACTCTTATCTCTTATAGCGGATACATGGTTTAAATTTAATATTTTATTAGTATATTTAATTATTTCAGGGCTTGATCTATATGTTTTTGTTAATTCTAGATACTTAGTATCTTCAAATATCTCACTTAATTTATTTAAGCTTTCGTACATATAATATGGATTAATAGTTTGATTTACATCACCTAGAATAGTAAAACTTGCAGATTTAAATATTTGTTTAATTATCTTATATTGAAGAAATGAATAGTCTTGTGCTTCATCTATTACAACTTCTTTAATATTTCCTTTGTATCCAAATCCTTCTAATAAGCCTTTAATGTATACAAATAAGCAAGCATCTTCATATTTAATTATTTTATTATCTTTTAAATAGTTTATATCTTCTGGTAATATTTTCCCATTATAATTGTTGATGAAATACTCACTTGTGTAAAAGTCCATATATATTTTTTTATAATCTATATCTACATTCATTGTTCTTTTTAATAGTGCCCTAATTTTACTTTTAGCTGTTTTCTTACCTTTGTAATATAGATAACATAGTTTTTCACAGATTGCATCTATTCTATCATAGAGATTAAACTTAGAGTATCTGTCTTTAAATAAGTAATTTAATTCTTCTTTTGATATTTCAAAATCATGTGTTGATATTTTATCTGTAAAGGTAATATTATTAACAAATGCTTCTACATATTTATTAATGTGATCAATTATTTCATCACTTTGTTTATATTTTACCAATTCTTTATTTGGTTCATTATACTTATAATATCTTTCCACAAAATTTGTGAATGATTCAACATCTTTGTACTCAAAAATAAACGTAGTTAAAAAATCACTAAATGTGGTTTGCATTGTATTGTCTTCGCCAAGTTCTGGTAGAACGTTTGAAATATATTCTGAAAATACTTGGTTTGGTGAGAAAATTAATACATTGTTTGATTGTAAATTTTCAATTTTATATAAAAGAAATGCAATCCTATGAAGTGCAACCGATGTCTTACCCGAACCAGCAATACCTTGAACTATTAGGTTTTTATCTTCCACATTCCTTATTATTTGATTTTGTTCTTGTTGAATTGTGTTAACAATGTTTTTCATTTTTTCACTTGATGAATTCGATAGTACTTCTTGTAGTATATCATCATCAACATTTAAACTATTATCAAATACTCTTATTAATTTACCATCTTCTATTTTAAATTGTCTTTTATTTGTTATGTCACCAGTTATAAAACCTTTCGGTGCTTTATACCTTGCAGGTCCTACTCCATAATCGTAGAATAGTGATGATACAGGAGCTCTCCAGTCATATATTAGATGTTTTTCTCCATCTTCTAGATGAGTTAATCCTATATAAATTTTTTCGGTATCAAAATCACTATCTTTAAATGTTATTGCGCCAAAGTATGGACTATTTTGAATTTTAAATAATTTTTGGAAATATTTTCCCTTGCTTAATGCGATATTTACTTCTACATCATTAATTGCAACCATGCTTTTCATTTCTTGTGGGTCCATATCATGCCTTGCATCCCACATAAATTTTTGGAACTCTTGAATTTTTTCCTCTTTGTCATATAATTGCTGTCCCAAATCAGAAATTTTTTCATTGATTACTTTTTTTGTTTGATTAAGTCTTTCTTTTTCTTCTAGCAAGTCTTTTTCACTTATACTACTCATAAAACCTCCTTTATACGCCAAAAAACGAACCTCATTAAAAGTGGATCGTTTTATTTTTTTATTTATCAAGTTTAAACAAAATGCACAAGTTAAATTTTACAATATTTTTTATTTTGTGTCTAGTCTATTTTACATAATTTTTCAATACTTTAATAACGGGTCTTACATAATTTTTATTTGTTGCCTCATCTAACATATAGCTTCCTCTTTCTGTTACCACATATATATGACTATATTTTGAAGTTCTTAACCACCATGTTTTTGTATTTTCACTTGCTAGCCAATTACCTTCATTCCAATCATACCCGAATTCCATTTGATCTCTTAGCGTTATATACTCATCTGAAGTTAAAAGTCTAATTTCTTTTACTCCTGATTTTTCTTCTATCATATTTAATACCGCATTATTTATATAATAACCTATATTATTCTTATCGACAGTTGTATATTCAACTGAGTTTTCGGTATCAAATTCTACTGTATCGGATTCATCTATTTTACCATCTCTATTTAAATCAAATGGCAATTTACTAATTAACTCTACTTCCTTCTCATCAATACCAGTATCTTTTATTACATACCATTCTGTACCACTAAAAGTTACCTTTTCTCCTGCATTAAATGATTTAAATGTAAATATTATTGGTTCTCTTTTAAAAATTATAATTGGTAATATTACAGCAATTATTAATACCGATAATATAGATATCAATATTACTTTTTTCTTCTTTTTATTACCATTTATGTTACTAATGATTCTCTTTATCTTATCTAATACTGTTTTAAATTTAGATTTTACGATATGTAAAACTTTACTTTTCTTAGTCGTTTTCTTAGCATTAGATTCAATTTTTTGAGTTTCAACATCATTTTTGATTTCTTTTACCTTATTTACATTATTATTTATAGAAGGTTTTGTTTTAATCACATTTTTTTTACGTGATTTATTAGACTTCTTTGTTTTAACCTTATTCTGGCTCTTATTTTTTTGCTTTGTCTTTCCTATAACCATCTTACTTTTTTTCATACTATCTCTTCCTCAAAACAATTATAGCATGATAATTAAAAATTAGAACAAAAAAAGACTATTTCTAGTCTTATTCTTCAACAAGTTCTAAAACTACTAGTAAAGCATCGTCTCCGCGTCTTTCATCTAGTTTTAAGATTCTTGTATATCCACCATTTCTTTTAGCGTATTTGCTAGCTAAATCGTCAAAAACAATTTTAACTGCTTCAGTGTCATTTTGTAAGAATGCTAGTGCTTTTCTACGTGAGATTAAATCTCCCTTTTTTCCATAAGTAATCATTTTATCAACAAATTTTCTTACTTCTTTAGCTCTAGTTTCAGTTGTAACTATTTTTCCATTCTTTATAACATCTTTAGTTAAATTAGCAAGCATGCTTCTTCTGTGTTTATTGTCAACACCTAATTTTCTGTATGCCATAATTTTCCTCCCTACTAGTCGTCATCACGTAATACAAGTCCTAAATCTCTAACTTTGTCTAAAACTTCTTTTAAAGACTTTTTACCTAAATTACGGATTTTCATCATATCATTTTCACTTTTATTTACTAGGTCTTGTAGAGTGTGGATTCCAGCTCTCTTTAAGCAGTTATATGCTCTTACTGAGAAATCCAAATCTTCAATTGTAGTTTCTAGTGCTTTTACTTTTGGATCTTCTGTTTTTTCAATCATCATTCCAGTAACATTTGCAATATTACTTAAGTTAGTTAAAATATTAAAATGTTCAATTAAAATTCTTGATGCTAATGCAACTGCTTCTTCTGGTTTGATTGAACCGTTAGTCCATACATTTAGTATTAACTTATCATAACTTTCATCTTGACCTACACGTGCGCTTTCAACATCATATGAAATTCTTTCGATTGGAGAGTAAATTGAATCTATTGGTATTACACCAACTTTTTTAATATCAAGAAGTTTTTTATTTTCTTCACTCTTAACATATCCTCTACCACTTGTTACAGTCATTTCCATAACTAATTTTCCACCTTTAGCAACATTAGCGATTACTAGGTCTTTATTAATTATTTCGACGTCACTATCACATTCGATATCTCCAGCAGTTACTGGTCCTTCTTTTGTTACATTTAAATGAATTACTTTCATTTCTTCAACGTGTTTTTTAATAACTATTTTCTTTAAGTTTAATATAATAGTTGTTACATCTTCTACTACACCTTCAAGAGTTTGGAACTCATGTAATGCACCTTCAATTTTTACACTACTAATTGCAGCTCCTGGAAGAGATGATAACATTACTCTTCTTAATGCATTACCTATAGTAATACCAAATCCTCTCTCTAATGGTTCAAGTTCAAATTTACCATAGAAATTACTTTCTACATAATCAGTTATTTTATAGTTTGGTTTTTCAAATTCTACCATGAAACTACCTCCTTTATTATTAACCACGTGGACGTTTTGGTGGACGACATCCATTATGTGGAATTGGTGTAACATCGTTAATTGCAGTTACTTCTAATCCTGCAGTTTGAAGTGATCTGATAGCAGTTTCTCTACCAGGACCTAAACCTTTAACATAAACTTCTACTTTTCTCATACCAATTTCATAAGCAGCTTTTCCTGCAGCTTCTGCAGCAACACCAGCAGCAAATGGAGTTGATTTTTTACTACCTTTGAATCCTAATGCTCCACTTGATGACCAAGATATTGCATTACCTTCTTTGTCTGTAATAGTAGTAATTGTATTATTAAATGTTGAATGAATATGTGCTATTCCCTCTGGAACATTCTTTTTTACTTTTCTTTTTCTAGTCTTATAAGCCATTTCTTTGACCTCCTTTTACTATTAAACCTTAATTATTATTTCTTTTTGTTAGCTACAGTCTTACCTTTTCCTTTACGAGTTCTTGCATTACTTCTTGTTGATTGTCCTCTTACAGGTAATCCTTTTTTATGACGAGTTCCTTCATATGAATTTATTTCCATCTTAGTTTTAATATTCATATTTACTTCACGTCTTAAATCTCCTTCAACGTTATATTTAGAAATTTCATCACGAATTAAATTTAATTCATCATTAGATAAATCACTTACTTTTCTAGATGGAGCAATTTTAACTGCTTCTAGAATTTTATTTGATCTTTTTCTACCAATACCATAAATATATGTTAGTGCTATTTCAACATGTTTATCATTAGGTATATCTACACCTTTAATACGAGCCATATTTTACACTTCCTTTCATTAACCTTGTCTTTGTTTGTGTTTTGGATTTTCACAAATAACCATTACTTTGCCTTTTCTTTTTACAATTTTGCATTTTGCGCAAATCTTCTTTGCTGATGCTTTTACTTTCATTTTATCCCTCCTATTATTTCCTATAGGTTATACGCCCACGTGTTAAGTCGTAAGGTGATAATTCTAACATTACAGTATCCCCCGGTAAGATGCGAATGTAGTTCATTCGTATTTTACCAGAAACGTGAGCTTCTACAATGTATCCATTTTCTAATTGTACTTTGAATTTACCACCCGGAATGATTTCTAGAACCTTTCCTTCAACTTCAATTGTATCGTCTTTTGCCATCTTTTCACTCTCCTGTTAATATTTCATATCCATCTTTTGTAACAACAACAGTATGTTCAAAATGAGCAGATGGACTATCATCATCAGTAAGTATTGTCCAACCATCATCTAACATGTATATATCAGCAGTTCCTAAGTTTAACATTGGTTCTACTGCTATAACCATACCTTCTTTTAATACTGGACCTGTCCCTTTTTTACCATAATTTGGTACATCTGGTTCTTCATGTAGTTCTGTTCCTACACCGTGTCCAACTAGTTCCTTTACTACGCCTAAATTATGCTCTGTTGCATATACTTCAATCGCATTAGATATATCACCAATTCTTGCCCCTGGTTTAATTTCTTTTAAACCTTCAAACAAAGCTTGTTTAGTATATCTTAATAAGTTTTCTTTTTCTGCACTTATGTTACCAACAGGGTAAGTCCATGCAGAATCACCATGATATCCTTTATAACAAGCACATATATCTATTGAAACTATATCACCATTTTTTAATTTACGTGGCCCAGGAATTCCATGTACAACTTCTTCATTTATGCTTACACATAATGTTGCTGGATATCCTTCATAACCTTTACAAGAAGGTATTGCACCTTTGCTTCTTATGAACTTTTCTGCAAGCCTATCAAGCTTTGCAGTGGTAATACCTTCTTTAATGTAAGGTTTTAAATATTGATGTGTTTGATAAACAATATGTCCTGCTTCTCTCAACAATTCAATTTCTCTTTGACTTTTGATTTTAATCAATTTATTCACCTAGTCTTTAATTAACTTTTCAACTTGCTCCAATGTATATTCGCGGCCTTTACTTCCGTCTACTACTTGAAGCACCCCTCTATTTTTATAAAATTCAATAAGTGGTGTTGTACTGTCTATGTAAGTTTGATATCTAACTTCAAGTGATTCAATGTTGTCATCTTTTCTTTGATATAACTCACCATTACATTTATTACAAATACCAGGCTTTTTAGGAGCCATTTCTTCACTATAGATATTGTATATAGCACCACAGTCTTTACACATATATCTTCCTGTAATTCTCTTTACTAACATTTCTTTAGGAATATCTATTAATATTACCATTCCTAAATCTCTTCCGGATTTCTCCAAAATCTTATCATATTCTTTTGCTTGTTCAAGATTTCTTGGAAATCCATCTAATATATATCCATTATCACAAGCAGGATCATTTAATTTATTTTCTAGTACAGAGTAAACTATTTCTGGTGTAACTAACTTTCCTGCTGTCTGCATTTCGTTAATTTTTTTACCAAGTTCATCACCTTTAGCAACTTGTTCTCTTAATAAATCTCCTGTTGAAATATGAACATAATTATATTTTTCAAGTAAATCTTTTGATAAAGTCCCTTTTCCTGCACCTGGTGCAGCAATTAAAATCAAATTTTTCATTATCTTCTACTATATCCCTTCTTATAATTTCTTGAAACAAGACTACCTTCTAGTTGTTTATAAGTTTCAAGTGCAACTCCGACAACTATTAGTAAACTTGTACCACCAATTGTTACTGCTGAAGATAATCCAGATAAACTACTGAATATGATTGGTAATCCAGCTATTATTACTAGGAATACACCACCAATTATAGTTAACTTAGATAAGACATTTGAAATATATTTTTCTGTGTCCTTACCTGGTCTAACACCTGGAATAAATCCTCCATTTTCTTTTAAATTCTTTGCTAAATCTTCTGGTTTTAATTGAATGTAAGTATAGAAATAAGCAAAGAAGAAAATAAGTGCAACAAATATTATAAAACCAACAGGTTTAGTATAAGTTAAGTAATTATTAACAAAATTTATAAACTTTTCATTTTTTACCAATTGTGCTATTGTTGCTGGTATTGCAAGTAAGCTTGAAGCAAATATTACTGGCATAACTCCCGCTGTATTTACTTTTATTGGCATAAATGATTGATTACCATAAGCACTAGTAGACTTATTAGCATATTGAATAGGAATTTTACGTTCTGCAAGTTCTACAAATATAACTCCTACTATTATTAGGAAATATACTATTACGAACAATACAAATAGTAAAATACCAAGCCATAATGCAAATTCACCTTTAGTTATTAATTCTTTAAATGCAGTTATAAACATGCTTGGCATTGTAGCAACAATACCTGCAAGAATTATTAATGAAATACCATTACCAATTCCCTTTTGTGTAACCTGGTCTCCTAACCATAGAAGAAATGCTGTTCCAGCTGTTAATATAGTTGCAACATACATATAATCCATAGTAGTTTTACCTGATCCTAAGAACGCATATGCAAATGCAAATCCTTCAATAAAGGCAAATATTATACCCATATATCTAGTTATTTGATTTAATTTTTGACGTCCTACTGGACCCTCATCCTTTAGTTCACTAAAATATGGAAATATATCCATTTGTAATAATTGAACTATAATGGATGCAGTAATGTATGGCATAACTCCTAAACCAAATATTGAAAATTGCTTTAGTGCTCCACCACCCATTACATTTATTAATTCAAGAAATCCTAAATTAACTGTTACATCGGCAGTACCTGGAACTTGAACTCCAGTACCAATAACAAATATCATTAATGCACCTAAAGTGAAAAGTATTCTTAATCTTAAGTCTTTGTTAGTAGGCGCAAATAATTGTTTCATTGTTTGAAACATATTAGATCACCTCAATTTTGCTTCCAGATTCTTCTAACTTTTCAATAGCACTCTTTGAGAACTTATGTGCTTGAACTGTTAATTTCTTATTAATTTCTCCATTTCCAAGAACTTTAATTCCATCTAATTGTTTTTTTACTAATCCAACTTCTTTTAATAAAGCTGGTGTTACTAATGTACCTTCTTCAAAAATATTTAAATCACTTACATTAATAGTAGCATATTTAATTTTAAATTCATGATTTGAGAATCCTCTCTTAGGTAAACGTCTATATAATGGTAATTGTCCACCTTCGAATACTGGATTTACTCCTCCACCACTACGAGAGTTTTGTCCTTTTTGTCCTTTACCACTAGTTTTTCCAAGACCACTACCTGGTCCGCGTCCTACAATTTTTCTTCTTTGTTTTGCACCAATATTTTTTTCTAATTCATGTAATTTCATTATCCCAAAATCTCCTCTACTGTTTTTCCTCTTAACTGTGCAACATGTTCTGGTGTTTTAATTTGTTTTAGTGCATTAATTGTAGCGGCTGCCATATTATTTTTAGTTCTTGATCCTAGTGATTTTGATAAAATATCTTGAACTCCTGCAAGTTCTAGTACAGCTCTAACTGCTCCACCTGCAATAACTCCAGTACCTGGCGCAGCTGGTATTAAAACTACTTTTGCAGCTCCTGCAACACCATTTACTTCATGAGCAATTGTTCTATTGTCAGTTAAAGGTACTTTAATTAAATTTTTATTTGCAGCTTGTATAGCTTTTTTGATTGCATCAGGTACTTCGTTTGCTTTACCCATACCTAATCCAACTTTACCTTTTCTATCCCCAACAACAACAGTAGCCGAGAATCTTCTTTGTCTACCACCTTTGTTAACTTTAACAACGCTTTTAATTTCGACAACTAATTCTTCTAATGTTTTTGCTTTTGGGTCATTATTTTTATTTTGCATAAATACCCTCCTATTAGAATTCTAATCCATTCTCACGTGCAGCTTCAGCTAAAGCTTTTACACGACCATGATAAAGATGTCCACCTCTATCAAATACAACTTTTTTAATGTTAGCTTTTTGTGCTCTATCAGCCAATAATTTACCAACTTTAGTAGCAGCTTCAATATTGCCGCCATTTTCTAATTTTAATTCTTTATCGATTGATGAAGCACTCACTAAAGTGATGCCATTTTCATCATCAATAAGTTGTGCAAAGATATTTGAATTAGATCTATAAACACTTAATCTTGGTACAGCTACAGTTCCATGAATATCTTTTCTTATTCTTTCATGTCTAGCTTGACGCATAGCATTTTTTGACACTTTATTTATCATAAGTAACTTCTCCTTATCTTATATTTTTAATTTTAATTTAAGCAGCTAATTAGCTTAAGCGGCTTTCTTTCCTTCCTTACGGCGAATGTGTTCATCTTTATAACGAATTCCTTTTCCTTTATAAGGTTCTGGTTTTCTTACTTTTCTTATGTTTGCTGCGAATTCGCCAACTTGAGCTTTATCAATACCTTTTACAGTTATTTCAGTATTGCTAATTAATTCAACAGTTATTCCTTTTGGAATATCCATTTCTACTTGATGAGAATATCCTGCATTGATTACTAGTGTGTTACCTTTTAATGCAAAACGGTAACCTACACCAATTATCTCTAAACCTTTTTGGAATTCATGTGTTACACCATGAATCATATTTGAAAGGTTTGCATTCATAGTTCCATGCATTGATTTGATTTCTTTAGTGTCGTTTACTCTTGTAAGTTCTAGTTGGTTATCTTCTACTTTGATGCTAATTCCTTTAGCAAGTTTAGTAGAAAGTTCACCCTTAGGTCCTTTTACAGTAACAACTCCTTCATTTTCTTCAACTGTAACTCCAGCAGGAATCTCAATTTTTCTATTTCCTATACGACTCATCTTCAGGCCTCCTTAACTTTCGTTACTACCAAATATAAGCAAGAACTTCTCCACCTAGATTTTGACGTCTAGCTTCTTTATCAGTCATGATTCCTTTTGAAGTAGAAATTATTGCAATTCCTAATCCATTTAATACTTTAGGGATTTCATCACTCTTAGCATAAACTCTTAATCCTGGTTTTGAAATACGCTTTAATCCAGTAATTACTCTTTCCTTTTTATCTCTATATTTAAGTGTTAATTCGATAGTTCCTTGAGCATCGTTTTTAACAACTTTATAGTCTTTTATAAATCCTTCTTCTTTTAATATTCTAGCAAGTTCAATCTTCATTTTTGAAGCAGGCACCGAAACATCAGTATAACGCATTGCATTTGCATTACGAATACGTGTTAGCATATCTGCAATTGTATCAGTTACTACAGCCATTATTAATCCTCCTTCCCAATTACCAGCTTGATTTTTTTACACCTGGTATTTGTCCTTTATAAGCTAATTCTCTAAAGCAAATACGACAGATTCCAAATTTGCTCATAACAGCATGTGGTCTTCCACATTGTTTACAACGTGTATATTCACGAACCTTGAATTTTTGCTTTTTGTTAGCTTTTACAATCATACTTTTTTTTGCCATTATTTACCCTCCAATTACTTTCTAAATGGAATTCCAAGTTCTGCTAATAAATCATAGGCTTCTTCATTAGTTTTTGCGGTTGTTACAAATACTATATCCATACCACGAACTTTTACTACATTATCATATTCAATTTCTGAGAAAATCAATTGTTCTTTAATTCCTAATGTATAGTTCCCACGTCCATCAAATGCTTTTGATGATACTCCATGGAAATCTCTTACACGTGGAAGTCCAATAGTTACAAGTTTATCTAAGAAGTTATACATATTTTCTCCTCTTAGAGTAACTTTACAACCAATTGATTGTCCTTCTCTTACTTTGAATCCAGCAATAGACTTTCTAGCTTTTGTTATAACTGGTTTTTGTCCAGAGATAAGTTCAAGATCATGAACAGCAGCTTCTAATAATTTAGAATTACTAGTTGCATCTCCTACACCCATATTAATAACGATTTTTTCTAGTTTTGGTACTTCCATCACTGACTTATAATTGTGTTTTTTTGTTAAACTTGGAACAATTTCATTTAAATACTTTTCTTTTAGGCGGTTCATCTCATTACCCTCCTTCCACTAATCAATCTTTTCATTTGATTTTTTAGTTATTCTTATTTTTTTATTATTTTTATCAATAGTATGTCCGATTCTAGTTCTTTTCTTTGTTTTAGGATCGATAATCATAACATTTGAAGCATGAATTGGTGCTTCTATTTCTAAGATTCCACCAGTTTCATTTTGGTTTGCTTTTTTATGTTTCTTTATTATATTGCATCCTTCTACGATTACTTTGTTTTCATTTCTTAAAACTTTTGTAATCTTTCCTTCTTTTCCTTTACTAGATCCAGCAATTACTACGACTTTATCTCCTACTTTAAAGTTCATAATATCCTCCTTTATAGCACTTCTTTAGCTAAAGATACTATTTTCATGTAATCTGCATCACGAAGTTCACGTGCTACAGGTCCAAAGATACGAGTTCCTACTGGACTCTTGTCATCTTTAATAATTACGCATGCGTTGTCATCAAATTTAATGTAAGAACCATCAGGTCTTCTAACACCAAATTTACTTCTAACAACAACTGCTTTTACAACTTTACCTTTTTTAACAGTTCCATTAGGTGTGGCTTTTTTAATTGTACCAACAACTATGTCCCCGATATTACCAGTTTTTACTTTGCTTCCACCAAGTACACGAATTACTAAAAGTTCTTTTGCACCTGAGTTATCAGCAACTTTTAAACGACTTTCTTGTTGAATCATAATTAATCCTCCTTCACCTAAGAGTTATAAAATAACTGCTTCTTTTATTATTTCTTTTAAATAAAATCTTTTTGTAGCAGAAAGTGGTCTAGTTTCAACTATTCTAACTATATCTCCAACTTTTGCTTTATTTGATTCATCATGTACGGCATATTTTTTAGAGTATTTAACTCTTTTACCATACAATGGATGCTTTTTATAAGTTTCAACTAAAACTGTAATAGTTTTGTTGTTTTTATCACTTACAACTTTACCAACTAATTCTTTTCTTACCTTTTCCATAGTGCCTCCCTAATCATTTAACTCGCGTTCGCGTAGAACTGTTTTAAGTCTAGCTACAAGATGTCTTAATTCTCTTATTCTTGAAGGTTTCTCTAAATTTCCGGTTGCTTGTTGGAAACGTAAATTGAATAGTTCTTCTTTTGTTTCTTTTATTTTTGCATTAATTTCTTCAGTGGTTAGATTTCTAATTTCATTAACCTTCATTTATATCACCACCATTTTCTTTCATTACGAATTTTGTTCTAATAGGTAATTTATGAGATGCCAATCTTAATGCCTCTCTAGCTGTTGCTTCATCAACGCCAGCTATTTCAAACATTATTTTTCCTTCTTTAACAACTGCAACCCATTTTTCAACATTACCTTTACCTTTACCTTGACGTGTTCCTAAAGGTTTTTGTGTTAATGGTAAATGTGGGAAAATATTAATCCATACTTTACCTCCACGTTTCATGTAACGTGTCATAGCAATACGAGCTGCTTCGATTTGATTTGCTGTAATCCAAGCTCCCTCTTTTGCTTGTAAACCATATTCACCAAAACTTAATGTTGTGTTTCCTTTTGCATGACCTTCATAAGGTAATCTATGAACACGACGATATTTTGTTCTTGCTGGTATTAGTGCCATAATTAATTACCTCCTTTAGCCTTTTTATCTTGAAGAATTTCTCCCTTGTATATCCATACTTTAACTCCGATTTTACCATAAGTAGTATCAGCTTCTGTTGCAGCATAATCAATATCTGCTCTTAATGTATGTAGAGGAATAGTTCCTTCTGTATATCCTTCGCTACGTGCCATATCAGCACCACCTAATCTTCCTGAAACTAAAGTTTTAATTCCTTTAACTCCGTTCTTCATAGCATTTCTAATTGCTCTTTTTTGAGCCATTCTGAATGATGCTCTGTTTTCGATTTGATTTGCAATTGATTGTGCTACTAGATTAGCATCAACTTCTGGTTTTTTAATGTCAACGATTGATATTTGAACGTTTTCACCAACCATTGTTGATATTTCTTTTTTAAGCTTTTCTATTTCTTCTCCACCACGACCAATGATGACTCCTGGTTTTGATGTATGAATAGTTACTTCTGTTTTCTTGTTGTTTCTTTCAATTTCAACTTTACTAATAGATGCGTCTTTTAATCTTTTATCTAAGAACTTACGAATAGCCATATCGCTTTCTAAGCATTTAGAAAAATCTTTATTGTTTGCATACCATTTAGCTTCCCAGTCTTTATTTATTCCAATTCTAAGTCCAATTGGACTAACTTTTTGACCCATATTAACCTCCTTACAGATTATCTACTAGCCACTGTAATAACGATGTGACTAGTTCTTTTATCATTGTGTCCTATATGACTACGTGAATCAAACATGTGTCTTTTCATTACAGGACCTGCATCTACTCTTGCTTCTTTAACGTATAATTCTTCAACTTTTGCGCCATTATTGTTAACGGCATTTGCAACTGCTGAATTTAATACTTTTTTTGTTAGCCTTGCTGGCTTTTTATTCATATTATTTAATATGCTTAATGCAACATTAACATCTTTACCACGAATCAAATCAACAACTAATCTTGTTTTGATAGGTGATACTCTAAGAGTTTTTGCGATTGCTCTTGCTTCCATATCATTTTCCTCCTAGTCATTATTTCTTTTTACTATCGCCGTGACCACCAAATTTACGAGTTAAAGCAAATTCTCCTAATTTGTGACCTACCATATCCTCAGTTACATAAACAGGAATAAATTCTTTTCCATTATGAACTGCAAAAGTGTGTCCTATGAAGGCAGGAAATATAGTTGAACGACGTGACCATGTTTTAATAACTTCTTTCTTACCACTTTTGTTTAATTCTTCAACCTTTTTAAGTAATCTTTCGAAAACGTAAGGTCCTTTTTTTAAACTTCTACTCATTTATTTTTCCTCCTTACTTTCCATTACGACGACGTACTATTAATTTATCTGATGCTTTTTTCTTACGTGTCTTATATCCTAGTGCTGGTTTACCCCAAGGAGTAACTGGTCCTTTACGTCCGATTGGCGCACGACCTTCACCACCACCATGTGGATGGTCATTAGGATTCATAACTGAACCACGAACTGTAGGTTTGATACCCATGTGACGACTACGTCCAGCTTTTCCTAATTTAACAAGTTCGTAATCTTCATTTCCAACTTCTCCGATAGTTGCATAGCAAGTACCAAGAATTTTTCTTTGTTCTCCACTTGATAAACGAACCATTACATAATTACCTTCACGTCCAAGTATTTGAGCAGATGCTCCTGCAGAACGTGCAAGTTCTCCACCTTTACCAGGTTTTAATTCTATATTATGAATAACAGTACCAACTGGGATATTCATAATTGGTAATGCGTTACCAACTTTAATATCAGCGTTTTCTCCGCTTACTATTTCCATACCAACTTTTAAATCTTTTGGAGCAATTATATATCTTTTTTCTCCATCTTTATAATTAATTAATGCTATATTAGCGCTTCTGTTTGGATCATATTCAATTGTAGCTACAACACCAGGAATATCTCTTTTATTTCTTTTAAAATCAATAATTCTGTATTTTCTTTTCTCTCCGCCACCTTTATGTCTAACAGTGATTCTACCTTGATTATTACGTCCACCATTTTTCTTAATTGTTACAACTAAGCTTTTTTCTGGCTTATCAGTAGTAATTTCAGTATTTATTAAGGTACTCATTTTACGTCTACCATTGGTAGTAGGTTTATAATTTCTAATTGCCATAAGTAACCCTCCTTCTATCCAATATCGATAGTTTGACCTTCAGCTAATTTAACAATAGCTTTCTTACTACGATTGCTAAGTCCGCTGTAACGTCCTACTCTTTTCTTCTTTGGTTTTTCATTTATAGTAGAAATTTCAACAACCTTAACATTGAATATTTTTTCAATTGCTTGTTTAATTTCTGTTTTATTTGCTTTTGGATCAACTTTGAAAGCATATTTTCCTTCATTTTGAGCCATATTAGCACTTTTCTCAGTAATAACTGGTGCCTTAATAATTTCTAAGTATCTTGTATCCATTATCCTAGCACCTCCTCAATACTTTTTAATGCTTCATCTGTGATTAATATTTTATCTGCAGCTATTAAATCTAATACATTAACTTCTCCAGATTCAATTAATGCTATATTAGCTAAGTTTCTAGAAGCTAATATAATGTTTTCATCTAATTCTTTAACAATTATTAAAGTCTTAGTGTTGTCTAATTTTAAATTAGCAAGAAGATTTTTCATATCTTTTGTTTTAGGAGTTGCAAGTTTTAACTCTTCAACAATTATCATATCAGGTGCTTTAGTTGCTAATGCACTCTTTAATGCTAATCTTCTTTCTTTACGATTCATCTTTTTAGAATAATCTCTTGGAGTAGGTCCGAATGCAATTCCTCCACCTCTCCATTGAACAGCTCTAATAGAACCTTGTCTAGCATGACCTGTTCCTTTTTGACGCCATGGTTTTCTTCCACCGCCACTTACTTCTGCACGAGTTTTTGTACTATGAGTTCCTTGTCTTAAAGATGCTCTAGCTAAAATAATTGCATCATATAAAACATTTTTATTAGGCTCAATAGCAAATATATTTTCACTAAGTTTTCTATCTTTAATTTTTTCGCCATTTAAATTTACAATTGCTTGTTTTACCATTTTATTTCCTCCTTTCATCACATTAATAATTTAATTATTGTTTCTTTTCTGTGATGATTACTCTTCAGTAGTTTCAGTTACTTCTTCAGTTGCTTCTTCAACTGGTGCTGTTTCTTCAACTATTTCATAGCTGATTAATTCTTCGGCTGGATTTACTTTTTCACCTTTTTTAACTGATGTTTTGATCATAACTAAAGATTTTTTTGGACCAGGAACGTTTCCTTTGATTAAGATAACATTGTTTTCTAAATCAACAGCAACAACTTCCAAGTTTTGAATTGTTGAGGCAACATTTCCCATATGGCCTGGTAATTTTTTACCTTTTAATACGTGCATTGGTAACATTGTACCTAGAGAACCAACTCCTCTATGGTATTGTGATCCGTGTCCCATTGGTCCACGAGATTGATTATAACGTTTGATAACGCCTTGGAAACCTTTTCCTTTGCTTGTTCCGCTTACGTCAACGATTTCCCCTTCTTTAAAAATACTTGCATCAATTACTTGACCTAAAGTATATTCTTCAACATTTACTCCTCTGATTTCTTTTAAGAAGCGCTTAGGAGCAGTGTTAGCTTTGTTAGTATGACCGATTTTTGCTTTGTTAGAAACTTTTTCTCTAACAGTTACTGCTGCTAATTGAATAGCATTGTATCCGTCTTTTTCAACTGTTTTAATTTGAGTAATAACATTTGGTTCTACTTCAACAACAGTTACAGGAATTAGTTTTCCACTTTTAGTAAAAACTTGAGTCATTCCAACTTTTTTTCCTAAGATTCCTTTCATTTCTTGTTCCTCCTATAATTATAATTTAATTTGAATATCTACACCACTTGGTATATCCAAATGAGCTAATGCATCAATCAACTCTTTGCTTGGATTTTTAATATCAATTAACCTTTTGTGTGTACGCATTTCAAATTGTTCACGTGAATCTTTATACTTATGTACAGCTCTTAGAATAGTATATTTTTCAACTTCTGTTGGAAGTGGTACTGGTCCACTTATTTCACTATTCATTCTTTTTGCAGTTTCAACTATTTTTGTTGCTGCATTATCAAGTATTCTATGATCATATGCTTTTAATTTGATACGAACTCTATTTGACATTTCATATCCTCCCTTCGCCTATATCTTAGTATAGACTTGCTCCATGTAAGTAACCCGATTCCAATTAATCAACTTAACCTGGTGTATCGGCAACCTCACACATCTAAGCCAGTCACACGTAGTAGATTATATCACAAGTATATGTAATAAATCAACCCTTTTTTTAAATAAAAATAAAAGAAATAATGAGTGCTTTACTTACTCATCATTTCTATTGCTTTTTGTAATTGATTATCGTTTGCTTCTTTACGATTTGTGTAGTATTTTGGGTCTAGCTCTAATTCTACAGTAGGAGCAATTCCTTTTCCATCTATTTCTTCTCCCTTTGTAGTTAACCAATTTTGGGTTGTATATTTTATCATTGCTCCTGTTGATAGTGTTCTTGTCTTCTGTACTTTTCCTTTACCATATGTTGTTACACCTATTACTTCTGCATTTATATTTTCTTTTAATGCTGCTGTTAAAATTTCTGAAGCTGATGCGGTTGACTTATTTACTAAAACTGCAACCTTTAGTTTTATTGATGGATCCTTTTTGCTTTTAATTTTATCTATCTTCCCTTTTGTATCCAATTGATAAATAATATCTCCTTTTTTAACAAACATTTCTGCTATTGATGTTACGCTTGTTAAATATCCACCAGTATTGCCTCTTAAATCTAGTATTAGAGAATCTACTTTTTTATTTTCTAATTCTTTTTCTGCTTTTTCAAATTGTGCATATGTATTGTTAGCAAAAGTTGATATATTAATATAACCTATTTTTTTATCATTTTTTTCATATATTTTAGTTGTTACTGATTGTATATCAATCTTACCTCTTGTAATTTCAAATTCTTTTTCTTCTTTATCTCTTCTTATTGTTACTTTTACTTTAGTACCAGACTTTCCTTTTACTAAAGCTGATACTTCAGTTAATGTCATTCCTTTTACTGCTTTATCTCCAACTTTTATTAATGTATCATTTGCTTTTAGACCAGCTTTTTGTGCAGGACTATTTTCATATACTTTACTTATATATATTTCGCCATTTCTTCTGAATGTTATTTCTCCACCCATTCCTACATATTTGCCTTCTAATTCTTCATTTAAGGCTTCTGTTTTATCTTTATCTAAGTATTTTGAATATGGGTCATCTAAATAATCAACCATTCCTGAAATTGCCGCATTTATTAATTCTTTTTTATCAATTTTCTCATAATACTCATTTGTAATTGATTGATATGTTTCATTAAACTCTAAAAGTTCTGCCTCAGCCATTATTTTCTTTGATGTTTTATTAATCACATAAGAAACCTTTATTGTTAATGTAATTGAACACACCGCTGTTATTACCATTATGATTACTACTTCTAATAAATTAAATTTTGCGTTTGATTTATTTTTCTTGTTTTCTTTAACTTTTTTTGACTGTTCCTTTATTTGACTAGTAAATACTTCTTCATCTTGCTTTTTATCTATGTTATCATTTTCAATAACCTGTTCTTCTTCCTCTGGCTCCTCTTGCTTAAATACTTCTTCATCTTGTTTCTTGTCAATATTATCAAATATATTAATATCTTCTTTAAGTATGTTTTCTATGTTTGAACTTTTATTTACGTTTTTTTTGCGTGCTACATTCTTCTTAGCATGATTATTTTTATTACTAGCTACATTTTTCTTTGTTGAATTTACTTTTTTTCGGTTGGAATTTTTTCCCTTTTTATTATTTTCTGTTGCCATTTTATACCTCTTATCCTAAATTTTGTGAATAATCCTTAATATCTTCTATACCAGTTACAAATTTTGTTACTTTTCCATTTTTAATTCTTATTAGAGTTGGATTTTCTACTTTTAGTTCATCTATATTTTTAGGTGTTCTATCTATATCTTCTCCATCTGCTATATAATTAGTATTGAATTTTTTATCCAAGTCCACTTTATATGTTTTTGTAGTGTTTTCTAATACCTGAGTAATTGTTTCAAGTAAATTTGCATCATCTCCACTAAACTCATAGAATAGTACAAAGTAGTCATCACTATTTTGTTTGAATGTTGTTTCTGCTAGAATCTCAACATATTGTATTGTTGGTTCTGTTTTCTTATCTTTCTTTAATTTGATTTCTCCAGTTAACACTGCGAATATTAAATAGATTAATACAAATACTATTATTACTCCTATTGCTATTTTTACTATTGTTGATGCCTCTGTTGAATTATTTCCTAAATTTCTTTCAATTACTTTTTTATTTTTATTTTTCATTTATATCACCTACTACTAATTCTAGCACAAAGAAAGACAAAAATAAACACAAAAGTGTTTATTTCATAGTAGGTATTGAACTTATTGAACTTGCAATTTCAATTAACTCTATTTGACTCATAGCGTCTGATACTATGTAGTAATCTATTCCATTACTTGACCAGGTAATTGAATTATTGGTTAATGCGCCTATTGTATCTATTAGTAAATATGGTTCCCCTAATGTTGGTACTATGCTAAATTCATCACTTACTGAACTTGTCTCTTCTACTAATAAAAAGGGTTTTTCTCCATCAAATGTAAGGATTACTCTCTCTCCATCTGTTTTTGATACTTTTTCTTTATCTATTAATGATGTACCTGTTGGAATATATAATGGATATATAATATCATCAATCGCACTTGATTGCTCTGTTGTTTTGTCTTTATTATTGCCTGGCGCTTTATCATTTATATTGTTATTGTTATTATTTTCTGTAGTAGTATTCTTATCTTTAGATGTTTGGTTATTATCATTATTATCTTTTGTATTATTTTTTAGTTTATCATCCGGATTTTCAATGTTGTCTATAATACTATTTAGGTCAAAATAATTAGAATTAAAATTGCTGTTGTAATCTATGTTATCGAATTTCATTGTCATTTGTGTTATTCCATTGTTATTTTGAACTTCTATTGTTTTTAAATTTAATTTATTATCTAGAGTTATTACTTGTTTTGATAGTTCTGTGTTGTTTGGATAATTTACCTTTGTAGTAAATATGTAATTGCCATCTTTTTCTTCAAATTTTCTTTCTGTATCATTTTTTATGTCATTAAGTATAGATGATAATAAATATATTTGTGAATTATTTTTTGGCCAATCACTTTGGAATTTAAAGCTTTTATTTAGAGATGGTGTAACTACATAAACTCCATCACTGTTTTTTAGAATTATTTGCTCATGATTATTTGATTTATTAATTAAACTTACTCTGTAGTTATTATCTTTTTTATAACTTGCATCTACTGTATATTGATAAGTATCATCATTATTTGTTATCTCTAATGTTCCTGTTACTCTATAGCTGCCCGCTTTATCGATTTTTTTCTTAAAATCTTTTATTGCATCATCCTCTCCATATTTTCCACACCCAACTAATAGAAGTGTAAAGAAAAAAATCATCAAAAATAAAATTTTCTTTTTCATATTTCACCCCAACTTTTTATTTTCATTTAATTATATGGTTATCTTTTTTTTATATTACCGAATAAAATAAGAATTTTTGTTTATTATAATAGTGAGTTAGTAAAAAGGAGGAAGATTATGAAAACACTTCAAAGAATAGCTTTAGTTTTAACTATAATTGGAGCATTAAATTGGGGACTTATTGGATTTTTTGATTTCAATCTAGTTACAGCTTTATTTGGTGCGAATAACGTTGTTTCAAGAATAATATATTCGTTAATTGCTATTGCAGGTATAATTAATATTGGTCTATTTTTTGAGGACTAGAAAAGGAAGCTCTTAGGCTTCCTTTTATTCTGCACTTATTCTTACTTTAACTTTCTTTGCTTTAGATGTATATGTTATTTTATTATCATTTCCAGTTACTTTTATTTCCACTTCGTGTTCTCCAACTGATAAATCTGCTAGGTCTATATATGCATTTATTTTTGATGAATCAATGTCTTTTATAACTGATTCACTACCGCTTATTATCACTGTTACACTACTATCTTCTTTACTTAATGCCTGTACCTTTAATCCTGATGCTAAGTTAATTGAATTTATTCTTACATCAGGTATTTCTTTAGTTACAATATTATCAACTACCATATTTACGGTAATTTTAGTTGTACTCATTTCTCTTACACCAGCTGGTTTTTTTAGATTAACGTTATATTTTTTATTACCTTTTATTCCGCTTATATCTATTTGCGCAGTTACATATTCAATATCTTCTAGTGCTTGATCAGAACCATATATAGTTACTGAAGAGACATTAGATGTTAATGATTTAATTGCTTTGTTATCAAGTGAACCTTTTGTTTCAATTTTAATTGGAACTGTTTTACTAGGAGAACTTAGTTTTATGGTTGCATCTACTTTTTCTGGTACTATTTCAACATCTAGTACATTTCCTTCTTGGTCATATGCTACTAATGGAACATCCTTCATAGTGACACTTCCAACTTTAGGATTAGTTAAATTATCAAAATCTATTAATGCTTTTACTGATGCAACTTTGGCTAGTTTATATTCTGCACCTTTTATTATTACATTATCTCTACTTAGAGTAACTGATTCAATGTTTAACTTAGTATCAAGTCTATCTTTATGTATAACATCGTATGTAAGTTCTCTGTTTGCAGACATTTTTTCATATACAACAACAGTTACTATAGATGGATCTATTTTATATTCTACAGAGGAAACTTGTTGTTTATATTTAGTTGCTACACGATGAGTTCCGGGTTTTAAGTCTTGTAAGTCTAATGTTATTTCATCTGCAGGATATTGTTTTGCTAAATAAACATCCCATTTTCTACCAATTAAGGTTACATCTGCAGTTTTAGGTACTCCCTCTACTACATATAATTCTTCATTGTATATAGCGCGTACTGGTTGACTATATAAAACTTCTGCTGAATTATCAACAAGTGTTGTGGTTTTTTGATCTACTGTATAAAATATTAAGAATGCTGCTATTAAGGATATTATTAATAATGATTGCTTGTTCATTAATACTCTTTCAATACCTTTTTTATTAGATTTGAAAAGGTTGCCAAATCCCATTATGAACTTTGTTATTGGAGTAATTATGTATTTATCAAAAACATCAGCTATACTTTTAAATATACTTTTTTTATTTGTCTTCTTCATAATTATCATCCTCTTCTACTTCTTCAATATCTTGTTTTGGTCTTAATTCATCAATTAACATCATTCTTATATCATCAATTGTAAGATTATAGAATAGTTCACCCTTTACTGCGATTGATAATCTTCCAGTTTCTTCAGATACAACAAGTGCTATTGCATCAGTTTCTTCTGCTATGCCTAATGCCGCTCTATGTCTAGTACCTAATCTTTTATTTGTCTTTGGATTACTACTAGTTGGGAAAACTGCACCTGCACAGCTTATTTTATCACCTTGAATGATTACACCACCATCGTGTAATGGGTTGTTAGGGAAAAATATTGATATTAGTAATTCACTAGTTATATCACCATATATCTTCTTAGCTTTTTCTATGTAATCACGTAAGCTTACATCACGTTCTATTACTATTAAAGCTCCGATTTTCATTTTTCGTAAATATTCCATTGCTTGTACTATTTCATATACAAGTCTTTCTCTTTCATCTACTGTAAGTACTTTATGCCTTCCTAAAAGTTGGCTTCTTCCAAGCTGCTCTAATACTGTCCTAATTTCTGGTTGAAATATTATTATTAAGGCAAGTGGCCCCCACATAATTATGTACTCTAGTAATAGTCCAATTGTTACGAAATTAAATATATCACTAATTACTTTTAGAACAATTACTATAACCACACCTTTAAATATCAAGGTTAATTTTACACTATTTCTAATGCTTTTTAATATGTAATATAGTACTAGCCATACCAACAAAATATCTATGGTTTTGTTTAATATGGACATAACACTTTCTAAAGTTATACTCATTTTATTCCTCCATCTTCATATAGTTACTATCTTGGGCTTAATATGAAGAATAAATATTATGATTTTCACACTAAGCAAGTATCACTAACTATTCCCTCTATTCTTTTATTATAATATCACATCTTTTATTTTTTTTCTATTACTATTTACCATATTCTTGAACTAATTTTTTAAAATGTTCTCCACGCTTTTCAAAATTTAAGTAAAATCCATAACTTGCGGCCGCTGGTGACAATAGACATGTTTTGTTGTCTTTTGTGACTTTATACGACATTTTTACTGCTTCTTCCATATCTTTTACGCAAAATATATGTTTAGTTTGTGTATACTTTTCTAAGAGACATTTTATTCTTTCTTGGGTTGCTGGTAGCAAAATTATGTTTTGAACAGAACTTGTGGATAAAAATTCAGCAAGTGGTGTATAATCTAGGCCTCTATCCATACCACCTATTATTATAGTATCAACATCATTTATACTTTTTACAGCATTTATTACAGCTTCTTGGGCAGTTGCGATTGAATCATTATAAAACTTTATGTTTTTAAACCTTCCAACATATTCTAATCTATGTTCCAATCCCTTGAATGTTTTAACTGCTGATAGGGCATCCTCTACTTTTACACCTAGTATATTGGTTGCCATTATTGCGGTAATAATATTTTTTTTATTATGCTCTCCAAGTAGGCTTGTTTCTATTTTAGATGTGTCTATATTTAATGGATTATCATCTATATATAATTTATGTGCTACTAAATTATCTATTTCTTCTTGTTTTATGTATTTAAAAATATCGCCATATATTAGATAATCATTTTCATTAAGGTATTTATATATGTTCTTTTTACATCTTACATAAGCATCTATTCCTGTATAATGATCAAGATGTTCTTCATATACATTTAATAATATCGCAATGTGTGGACTTTTTTTCACATATTCAAGTTGGTGACAAGACAGTTCATATACAAGTATTGTTTCATCTTTTAATTTGTCAATAACATTAAATGATGGTACTCCTATATTTCCAATCAAATATACATCATATCCATTATTTTTTAATATGTGGTATATAAGTGATGAGGTTGTGCTTTTACCTTTTGTTCCTGTAATACCTACTATTTTATTTGGACAAAATCTTAAGAACATATCTGTTAGAGAAGTTATTTTTTCTTTTTCTTTGTCACTAATATAATCTTTTATTATTATTCCAGGAGATTTTATTACTAAATCATAATCTTTAGTTGAATCTAAATAGTTATCCCCACAGTGTTTTTCTACATTATCTATATCTATTTCATTTTTATCAGCAATACCTAGTGATTTATATTTAATATTGTTTTCCTTTATAAAATTATATGCCGATTTTCCTTCTCTACCGAATCCTAATATTAGGATTTTTTTATTTGTTAGAAATTCAATTATTTTATTTTTCATTTGTATCATATCCCATCATCTTTAGAAAATTTTCATTTATAAAGTTTTCTGTATTAAAATAGTTTTCCACATTATAAGTTTTATTTGGATTATAAAGGTTATCTTTATAGTATTTCAAAAGCTTTGGAAGTTTTTTATATTTTTCTACTGCTAGTTTTAATGCATAGTCAACTTCTTCTTTTGTTCCAACGCACTCAAACGGCTTATTATAGTTGTTATTTATAAGTCCTAACAGCATATCTTTATTCTCTTCATTATCAAGCATGTTATTGTGGAAAATTTCTATTAGCTTTTTCTCATCCACAAATGGATATAACATTATAAATACATATAAGCATTTTGAACAAGCTCCACACCATGTATTTCTTTTACTTCCTATGTTACAGCTTCTAAATATATCTAAATATTTAGGTGCTTTTAAAAATCTTTGTAATATTTCAAATTCATTCCAACATCTTAGTATGCTAAAATATTCAATATATGGCGTAAAGTACTTCATTGTATATTCTCTAAAATCACGTTCAAACTCAAAACTCTTTGAGTATTGATGATTAATGTTTAGTCCTTCAACATTGCCTTCATTAGCACTTGCTTCATTTGACAACACAATATATTTTTTATTATTTAAATATGCCATGATATATGAAGCAAAGGCTAGACATGAGGAAAATGGTACATGTCCATTATAAAAACCTTGCTTATTTAGTTCCAACATTAATGGATCAAGCGTTACATTAAAGGATAATATGTCCTTGTCTTTATAACCAGCAGTATGAATTGCATTTAAACTTGCTAAGTCATCCGGATAAATGTTTCTTTTATATAGAAAACAACTATTTTTAGATTTCTCTGGTTTTAATATCTCTAATGTTACGATTGAATCTTTTCCTCCGCCTATTGGAATCAAATTTCCAATAAAGGTGTCTTTTACATTAAATGCACAAGATTGATCTTGAGCTTCAATATCTAGGAAATCATTATATTTAATATCTAGTTTATTTTTATATAATAATTCTCCCAGTCCATTATAAAATAGTTTCTTAAAGAATTCTTTTTGTTCTTTATTCAAACTACCACACTCTATTATAAACTTTTTTGCTATTGTTAATTTGTAGTAGTTTATTGCATTTATTATTCCAAAATTAAAGAATAAGTATTCTAAGAAGTTCTTATCTATATTTTTATTTGTTATATTTTCTCTATATATAGTCACAACTGGTTTAAATTCATAATCCGAAATTTTATATACATATGTTACAGTGATTTTATCTTCATTATAAATTACCTTATAATCTTTATATATAAAGGTATTATATTTTTCTCTTATATCAAGCATGTTATACCTCCTTGTTTTTTGAATAATAACTATCAATTGATGCGACTAAAAACTTAGCTTCATCATCTATTACATAATCTAACTCGCTTTTATGGTCATATTTAATTCTTTCAGTTATAAATGATGTACATAATTTATCTACAATATCAGAATCTTCAAATACAACTTTTGTTTTTCCTACACCATATTTTTCAAGGCCAATGTTAATCATACTTATTGTATTGTAATATTCACTATTTTCTGAAGTTTTCTTTTTCCTATAATAATAGTATGTCTTTACCGCATTTTTAATTAATTCCATTCTTATGGCTGTATATCCACAATTTATTAAATCTTCTCTTATATTGTTTTCTCTTGAAAAGTAGTCATAATTTTTATTTAATGCAACTTCTTTTAATGCATTTGTTGTATTTTTTAATGCATAATTCATTGCCTCTTCTCTAGTTATTTCTGTATTACTTTTAAAATATTCTTCAAATGATATTTTAAACATTAGATAACAAGATCTATCTATTATTTCAAGTGCTTTTATATGAATCACTCCCTATTAATTTCTATAAATATTATACAAGATTGTATCTATTAAATCAAATCAGTTTAAAAAAATATTGAACTAGTCAATATTTTTTTTATTATCCTCTTCAAGGGACTTTAGAATTTTGTTTTGATTAGTAATAATTTTTTCCATTTTATCATGCAAATCTTCTAATATTAATTCGCTTTTTAAATCTGTTTTATAGTCATTCTGACTACGCATACTATCTTTTTTTGCTGCCCTATTTTGACTCATCATAATTATTGGAGCCTGAAGTGCCGCAACACATGATAATACTAAATTCAATAATATAAATGGATATGGATCTACATTTTTAAATGCATATAGATTTAGTAATATCCATAATATTAAAAATAAAGTAAATCCGATTATAAAGCTCCAACTACCTGCGACTTCTGTTAATTTATCTGCAACTTTGTCTCCTAGTTTTTCTGTATCTTTGTCTTGCTTATCAACATCTACCGCAATTGGTTGACCAATTAATAAATCAAGTAATTGTTCCTCATCCTCTATATCTAAATTTTTGTTTAAAAGCATTTTAACTATTTCTTTTTTTGTTTTTCTTTTTTCCATACTATCACCTATAAAAATAATACAACTTATTTGTGTTAATGTAAATAAAGGTTAACGTTATTTTATTATTTTATTCAGCCATTTTAAAATATCATTATAAACAACTTCGTTTTCTAATTCATTTAGAATTTCGTGTCTTTGATTCGGATACAGTATCCCTTTTATATTCTTGTATCCCAAGTTTTTTAAGAAGACTTGTGCGATGTTCCAATCTTTTTCTGATGATATTACAGGATCATCTTCACCTGCAATAAATAATATAGGAAGGGGTGGGTTCTTTTTACTATATATCTTAGGATTATAAGTATCCAACATTAGTCTTACTATATTTTCATATCCATTTAATGTATATTCATACTGGCACAGTTCATCTTCATTATATTTTTTTACTATTTCATTGTTAGTACATATCCAATTATTTGGTAATTCACCTTTCTTGTTGTATCCTCCAAACATTAATTTTTTAATTAATTTACTACGATGTTTGTCACCTTTTATTTTCTCCATTATCTTAATTATTTTTAAACCAAATGCTGCTGCCTTGTTTTTACTTGGTGAACCACAAACAATTAGTCCATCTATTATATCATCATATTTAGAAATGTATTTTCTTACTATCATTGAGCCCATACTGTGACCCATAAGGATTATTTTTTGTGTTTTATATCTTTTTCTTAAGTATTTTGTTAATTGATGTAGGTCGTCTACAACAAAATCTGCTTTTTCATCATAAAAGTAGCCTAGGTCATCTTTACTTTTTAAGCTTTTCCCATGCCCTCGGTGATCATTTATAAAAGTAGCATATCCATTACTTGCTAAAAACTTCATAAAGTCAATATACCTTTCTTTATGTTCATTCATTCCGTGTGCAAGTTGGACTACACCATTTATTTCTTTATCAGGTTCTATTAATAGACAGTCAAGAACTAATCCGTCCATTTCTGATTTTATTTTAATTTTTTCTTCTTTCACATTATCATCCTCTTTTTTATTTTATCATGTTTTCTTACCCTAAACTAAAAAAAGTTAACAATTGTTAACTTTAAAGAGTATGTCCTTTACTATCTTTTTCATTCTCATTTATATCATATGCCATTAATTGTGTTTGTAGTTTTCCATCTCTATTAAAGGCTTCAAGAGCATAATCAGAATCTATTTCTTTTACTCCATAATAAGCTCCTGCTTCTTTACGAAAGCTTTCCATTTTACTACCATATAATTCTGAATCCTCATCCGTTAGTACACCTTTTTCCTTTTTGTCCATACATTTGTTGTAGGTATCCCTTAAATCAATATATTTTTTTACTATTTCTTCCATAATATTTTCCTTTCTGGATATAATTATTATCATACCATATTTATATTTAAAGTTGAACTCGTGTCCAACTGAATTCTTTAATGGTGGAGCCGGGGAGAATCGAACTCCCGTCCAAAAAGGATGACAGATAGACTTCTACAAGTTTAGTTAATTAACTAAATTTACTATACAACAAGTAATTAACAACCAATTATATAGCTAGTCTATAAAATTTCATCTTGGCACATAGACATTGCAAAGATATATCCTACTAAAATAAGCCCTAGATAATTCCCGTAGGAAAAGAACTATATAGAGCGCATTCCCTAATTAGATTAGGCAAAAGCTACAGCGTTCTTATTGAACATTGAAGCGAATGCTTCTTTAATTTTGTTTCCAGTTATTTTAACTGTTGCAATTTAAGGTTTGCTTCCTACTTGCTATCTAAATTCTATCCTTTCTGTCGAAACCAGTCGGCCCCGTAGAAGAGATTATACTATATTTTATGCTTTTTTTCAATACTTCTACCTGTATTTAGCTTTTGTATCTTTATCTAGTTGTCTTTTTATATCTCTTTCTTTTATACTTTCTCTTTTGTCATAATTCTTTTTACCTTTACATAAGCCAAGTAATACCTTGGCTTTATTGCTTTTAAAATACACTTTTAATGGAATTAATGTATATCCTTGTAAAGTAATCTTATCATTTAGCTTTAGTATTTCTTTTTTATGCATTAGTAACTTTCGTGTCCTTGTTTCATTATGATTAAATATATTTCCTTCTTTGTAGTGTGAAATAAACATGTTAAGTAGGAACAATTCATTTTTTCTTATAATAGCATAACTATCTTTAATATTAGCTTTTCCATCTCTTATAGATTTTATTTCAGTACCTGTTAATACTATTCCACATTCATATTCCTCTTCTATAAAATAATCATGTCTTGCTTTTCTGTTTAATATTTCCATATTGTCACCTATAATCTTTTTACTAATTCAAAATCTATGGTTTTAGCTTCTTTGGAAGCTGCTTTTACTTTTATTAATACTTCATCGCCTAGGGTAAACTTTTCTTTTGTTCTTTCCCCAATTAATGATTGTGTCACTTCATCAAATGAGAAGTAATCTTTCATATCATTTACATGTATTAGTCCTTCTACTAAATTATCAAGTTGAATAAACATACCAAAGTTTGTCACTCCTGAGATTATACCTTTATATTCTTCTCCAATATGATCTTCCATATATTCAGCCATTTTCATATCTTCTACTTCTCTTTCACATTCGACTGATTCTCTTTCTTTAAATGAAGAATTCTCAGCAATATAGACTAATTTTTCTTGCCATTTATTTATAGTTTGATTTGACATATCATCATTAAATAAATATGTTCTAAGTAATCTATGTACTGTTGTATCTGGATATCTTCTTATTGGTGATGTAAAATGAGTGTAACATTTACTTGCTAGTCCATAATGTCCTAAATTTTGTGGTAAATATATTGCCTTTTGCATGTTTCTTAACAATAGTGACGATAGTACTTTAAATTCTTTTTTATCTTTTAATTGATTAATTAAATTCTGAATTGCCTTTGGACTTATATCTTTTGTGTTAAATTTAACTGTATATCCTAGGCTTTGTACAAAGGATATAAAATCTCTTATTTTTTCTTCTTTTGGATATTCATGAACACGATATATGAAAGGTAAATCCATATAGAATATATGAGTCGCTACACATTCGTTTGCTTGAATCATAAAATCTTCTATTAAATTTTCTCCTCGTCCTCTGTTCCTTAATACTATATCTGTAGGATGGCAATTTTCATCTACTATAATTTTTGCCTCATCTACATCAAAATCTATGTATCCTCTATTAATTTTAGCTTTTCTAATAATTTGAGATAATTCATCCATTAGTTTTAAATCATTTACAAAAGGTTCATACCCTTCTGGAATTTCATTCTTTTCAATTACTTGGTTTACTTTTTTATAAGTCATTTGAAGTCTTGATTTTATTATACTTGGAAATATTTCATAATCAACTGTTTTGCCATTATTATCTATTTCCATAACGCATGAGATTGCTAGTCGCTCTACTCCTGGATTTAATGAACATATTCCATTTGATAACTTATGTGGTAGCATTGGTATTACTCTATCAACTAGATATACTGAAGTTCCCCTATCCATTGCTTCTTTATCAAGTGGGCTTCCTTCTTTTACATAGTATGATACATCTGCAATATGTACACCTAATTTATAATTACCATTTTTTAACTTTTCTACTGATATTGCATCATCTATATCTTTTGTATCATCACCATCTATTGTAAATATAGTTACATCAGTTAAATCTTTTCTGCCTTTTTTATCTTGTTCCCTAACCTCTTCTGGGATTGAATCAAGTTCTTCTATTACTTCTTCTGGGAATGTATCATTAATCTCATATTTACACACAATAGATAATATATCAACACCAGGATCATTTTTATGACCTATTATTCTTACTACTTCACCTTTATATCTATTTTTTGTGATGTTTCTTAATATTTTAACTACGACTTTATGTCCATCTACTGCGCCATGGGATTTATCTCTATCTATTTCTAACTGTATATCAAGTTTTTTATCATCTGGTATTATATAACCTTTATCTTTTTTAAAATAAATTTCCCCAACTATTGTGGATAAATCTCTTTCAAGTGTCTTAACTATTCGTCCTTCTCTTTTTTCTCCACTGTTTTTGTTTAAAATTTCAACAATTACAGTATCATTGTTAAGAGCTTTATTTATATTATCAGGTGCAATAAAAATATCTTCTTCTTCTCCAGATACTTCAACAAAGCCGAATCCTTTTTTATTCATTCGAAGGATTCCCTTTCTTAAATTACTGTTTTCTAAAAGCATATATCTGTTTTTATTTGATCGATATATTTCATATGAGTCTTCTAATTCTCTTAATGCATCTGAAAACTCCTTTGTTTCTTCAATAGTATTTAAATTTAATGCACTATCAAGTTCATCTATTGATAAAGCCTTATCTGATTCTTCTAATATACTTAAAATTTTTTCTTTCATATCATTCACCATTATAATTATACAATAAAAAAAAGACTTTTTATAGTCTTTTAGATAAATTCAGCTATTAAACTAACTAAAAAGAATATCATTCCAAGTACAAGTGTAATTCTACTTACTAGTAATTCTACTCCACGTTCTTTCCTTTTACTAAATAAATCGGCATTTCCTCCAGAAATAATTTGTGAGGCGCTTTCTGCTTTATTACTTTGAAGTAGAACTATTATTATAAGTAATAATGAAATTATTAATAAAAATGTTTTCATACTGATTCCTCCGTATCACTACCAATTAATTTACCATATATTGTCATGAAAATCAAGATAATTGTACAAACATATTTCTAACAAATTTGTTTAAAATATAAAAAGAATGTGTTATAATTTGTTTGTATAATAAAAAAGGAGGTCCATATGAAAATAGTAAACTTGAAATACAATGAATTTGAACAATTTGTTAGAAACCATCCTCTTAGAAATTACTATCAGTCTGTTGCATATGGAACGTTAATGAGTAATTTTGGATTTAAACCTCTATATATTGGATTTGTTCATGAAGGCAAGCTTGTTGGTGCCTCATTAATACTACATGTTCCTATATTTATGGGATTTAAATATGGTTATGCTCCTCATGGAATATTACTTAACTATAATGATTATCAATTAATACCGGATGCAGTAAAAAAGCTTAAGAGTTATTTATTTAGACAAAGTTTTCTTATATTAAAAATAGATCCTTTAATTATTAAAAGTACTAGAAATAAGGATGGAAATATTCTAACACAAAATGGTGAGTTAGATAAAATAATGAGTACTTTATTAAAAACAGGTTTTACTCATTGTGGATTTAATAATTATTTAGAAGCTGTAAAACCTAGATGGCATGCGATACTTGATATGGAAGGCAAACCCACTACTGAATTGTTTTATAATCTTGAAAAACAAACCAGAAATAAATTAAGAAAAGCTGTTAAATTTGGGGTTGAGATATATAAGGATAGTACTTGTAATATACCTCAAATGTATGAATTTATAAAAACTAAAGGAAATTATTCCCTAAAATATTATGAAGAATTTAAAAATAAATTTCAGGATTCTTTTGAAATCTATTTAGCTAAACTTAACACTGAGGTTTATGTAGCAAATAGTAAACACCTTTATGAAAAAGAACAGGAAATGAATGATTACTTAAACAGTCTTATTCAAGATGAAGGATATAAGGGAAAAGATATGCGTACTGTCTTAAATAAAAAGATGGAATCGGATAGAATTCTAGCATCCTATAAAAAACACCTAGTTAAATCAACACAACTTTTAAGAGATTATCCAGAAGGAATAATACTTGGTGGTGCAATAATAGTTAGATATGGTAATCAAATCAATTTGCTTATAGATGGTTATAAAGAGGAGTTTGGTAATTTGTCACCTTCTTATCTTACTAGATGGAAAGTAATTGAAAATTATTGTGGAAAGGGAATTGCCTCATTTGATTTAAATGCTATTTCTGGCGATTTTACTAATAATAATAGATATCGTGGATTAAATGAATCAAAACTTGGATATAATGCCGAAGCAGTTGAATATATTGGTGAATTTAATTTGATTGTTAACAAGCCGATGTATGCATTATATAGAAACACCAAAGATAAATATAATATAAAAGACCAAAAAAAATAAGATTAAGCTAATCTTATTTTTATTTTTGATTTATTGCATTAATTAGAGCTTTTTCCATGAAGGCTTTTAAATCTTCTGGATATTCAGTCCCAAAGTCATGTAATTTATTAGGCTCTCTTGTTATATATGTTCTAAAGTAATATACATATGCATCTGCAAAGAATTCATATATATTAGTTCGAGCATAGTCTGTTAAAATATTATTATTTGTACGATATTTATTATATATTGTTACAAAGTTTGCATTATTTGAATAATAGTTTGCAAATTTGTAAGAATCAAATGCATGTGCTAATTCATGAGATACAACGTTTTCTTGATATTGTGTACATAATATTTCTGTAGAAGTAAAGTACAATGCTCCAGATGTAACTCCTGCATATATTGTTCCCCAATTTCTTTTCATTGAATTATCAGTTATGAAATATATAACTGGTACCTTAACAAAATAACTTGGATTTTGTTTTAATTCAGCTATATATTTGTTAACAGCAGATTCATTGCAACCTTTTTCAACCTTTATAGTAGCTTTATTTATCTTTCCTAAATTTTTTACTGGATTTATTGCATAAGTACTTGATGTATACTCATTATTTGATGAATTATTATTATTACCATTATTAATATTATTATTTCCACTATTTGATGATAATTCAACATATTTATATACCTTTGTTGTTTTTGAATCAACTAGTGTTTTACAAGTACTATCACTATACAATTTTATTTTTGAATATCTATAAGTATTGTTTTTGTCTACTGTAAGCCCAAAATATTTTCCTTTACCATCATTATCAATTGGACTACACTCTTGTGTATATCCGGATTGCGTTTTATTGTAGTTAGTAAATGTATAATACATTCTTTCATTGCCAGTTTGTTTAAAATTTATTTCTACTACTGTCTTATTTTTATATAGTGTCTCTGAAGGTTCAGTTAACTTTAGTGATGCTTTTTTATTATTACTGCTACTATTTCTATTGCCATTATTATTGTTATTGTTTGTTTTAACTTTGTATTTTTTACTATCATATTTTTTAATACTATTGCTGCAAGTATTATCATTATAAATAGTTATTCTTGCGTAGATAGGTTCTTTTGTTGGATTAAATGAAAAATTTACTACCTTTGATGTATTTACTTCATTACAATTTCCACTGTAAATTCTTTTTCCATTTGAGTAAAACATCTCTGGTTTATAATAATATGTATCCTCTCCAAAATATACAAATATTGAACTTACTTTTATTTTAGTACCTTTATTAGCTGTTGTGCTTGCTATATTATCCACAAAAATAACAGACGGTGAATATGTATTCGCACTCAACTTATTATTAATGCTTGTTGTAATAGTTGAAGTATTATTTTTCAACAAGCAAATAATCATTAAACATATAATTAGTAATACATTACTAGCTATTAGTATTGTTTTTTTCTTATTCATATTATATTTTCCCCCTTTGTTTTGCCACTTATTATATATATTTATTTTATTTTGTCAAGTTTAATGATTAAAAAAGACACGTCAATTAAGACGTGCCACTGTTTTTATATTGCTTTACCTAATGCTTTTTCCATGAAGGTCTTTAAGTCTGTAGGATATGTTTTTCCAAATCCATATAATTTATTCGATTCCCTTGTCATGTATGTTCTTAAATAGTATACATAAGCTTCTGCGAAGAATTCGCTTATATTACCTCGACCATAACTTGTTAATACACTATTATTTTTACGATATTTATTATATAGCGTTACAAAGTTTGAATTATTAGAGTAGTAATTTGCAAATTTGTAAGAGTCAAATGCATGCGCTAATTCGTGTGACATAACATTTTCTTGATATTCATTACATCTTATTTGTGTTGAACTGAAAGCCATAGCGCCCGATGTAACTCCTGCATATATTGTTCCCCAATTTCTTTTCATTGAATTATCACTTATAAGATATATAACCGGTACTTTTACAAAGTAACTTGGGTTTTGTTTTAATTCGGCTATATATTTATTAACTACAGACTGGTTACAACCTTTTTCAACCTTTATAGTGGTATTGTTTATTTTTCCTAAACTTTTAACCGGATTTATTGCATAAGTACTTGATGTATACTCATTATTTGATGAATTATTATTATTACCATTATTAATATTATTATTTCCACTATTTGATGATAATTCAACATATTTATATACCTTTGTTGTTTTTGAATCAACTAGTGTTTTACATGTGCTATCACTATACAATTTAATTGCTGAATATCTATAAGTATTATTTTTATCTACTGCAAGCCCAAAATATTTTCCTTTACCATCGTTATCGATTGGACTACACTCTTGTGTATACCCTGATTCTGCTTTATTATAATTAGTAAATGTATAATACATTCTTTCCTTTCCATTATGTTTAAAATTTATTTCTACTACCGTTTTATTTGTATATACTGTCTTTGAAGGTTGAGTTAACTTTAGTGATGCTTTTTTATTATTACTACTATTATTGTTTTTATTGGTATTATTGTTGTTGCTATTATTATTGCTACTATTATTTCCATTATCTGATGATTTTAATTTGTATTCCCTACTATCATATTTTCTAATACTTTCTTTACATGCACTATCTTTATATGTGGTTATTCTTGCATAGATAGGTTCTTTTGTTGGACTAAACGAAAAATTTACTACTTTTGATGTATCCACTTCGTTACAGGCACTATTATATATAGCTCTTCCATTTGAATAATACATTTCTGCTTTGTAATAAAACTTTTTATTTCCAAAATATGCAAATATTCCACCTACCTTTACCTTTGTTCCTTTTTCTACTGTAGTTCCCATTACGTTATCTAAATATACTACTGTTGGTGTTACTAATGCATTTTTATCATCAGACTTTACAGTTTCTTTTTTATTATTATAATTAACGTAGATTGTTGCGAATACTAAAACCACTAATGTTATTACCATACCAACTATTTCTAGCATATTATATTTATTGATGTTTTTTTCTTCTTTCGGGTTCTTTATTTCCTTTTTCATAACTAGCATCTCCTATTCTATACATAATTATAGTTGGTTATTATTGTTTAGTCAAGAATTATACTTTCAAAACAAAAACAAAAAAGTACATTCTTTCGAATGTACTTTGATAATCATTTAAATTAGTCAATGATTTCAGAAACGTTACCAGCACCAACTGTACGTCCACCTTCACGGATTGAGAACTTAGTTCCGTTTTCAATTGCGATTGGGTGAATTAAGTCAACAGTGATTTCTACGTTATCTCCAGGCATAACCATATCTACTCCAGCAGGTAATTCAATAACACCTGTTACATCAGTAGTTCTGAAATAGAATTGTGGTCTGTAGTTAGCGAAGAATGGAGTATGACGTCCGCCTTCTTCTTTAGATAATACGTATACTTGTGCTTTAAATTTATGATGTGGTGTAACACTTCCTGGTTTAGCTAATACTTGTCCTCTTTCAACTTCTTCACGAGAAATACCACGTAATAATACACCAGCATTGTCTCCTGCTTCAGCAAAGTCAAGTTGTTTTCTAAACATTTCAATTCCTGTTACAACTGTTGATTTAGTAGGTTTGATACCAACGATTTCAACTGTATCGTTAAGATTTAACTTACCACGTTCAACACGTCCAGTAACAACAGTTCCACGTCCAGTGATTGTGAATACATCTTCAATACTCATTAAGAATGGTTTGTCATTATCACGTTCTGGAGTTGGAATCCATTCATCAACTGCATCCATAAGTTCATAGATTTTAGCTTTTGCTTCTGGATCTCCTTCAAGTGCTTTTAAAGCTGAACCACGGATAATTGGAGTATTGTCTCCATCAAATCCATATTCATTTAATAAGTCACGGATTTCCATTTCTACTAAGTCTAGTAATTCTGGATCATCTACTTGGTCACATTTATTCATGAATACTACCATTCTAGGTACACCAACTTGGCGAGCTAGTAGGATATGTTCACGAGTTTGTGCCATAGGTCCATCAGTAGCAGCAATAACTAGAATTGCACCATCCATTTGAGCTGCACCTGTAATCATGTTTTTTACATAGTCAGCATGTCCTGGACAGTCAACGTGAGCATAGTGACGTTTGTCAGTTTCATACTCAACGTGTGCTGTATTAATTGTGATACCACGTTCTCTTTCTTCTGGCGCTTTATCGATATTTGAATAATCAGTAAATTCAGCCATACCTCTTTCTGCTAAACATTTAGTAATTGCAGCAGTTAAAGTAGTTTTACCATGGTCTACGTGTCCAATTGTACCAATGTTAACATGTGGTTTTGAACGATCAAATTTTTGTTTTGCCATTTTTTATTTCCTCCTTTTTTTAATTACTATTTTATTTTAACTAATAATTGATAAATTATCAACTATTTTTTATATAATATCAGAAGTAATTTTTCTGCTATTACCATTAATTACCGCTTTTTTTAATTATTTCTTCAGCGATGTTTTTAGGAACTTCTTCATAATGATCAAATTGCATAATGAAGTTTCCTCTTCCTTGACTGTTACTTCTTAATGAAGTAGCATATCCGAACATTTCAGCAAGTGGAACCATTGCACTTAATTTAATTGCATTTCCAACATTTTCTTGTCCTAAAGGTTTTCCACGTCTACTAGTTAAGTCTCCCATAACATTTCCAAAATATTCATCTGGTACTGTTACATCAACTTTCATTATTGGTTCTAGTAATACTGGTTTACATTTATTTTTAGCTTCTTTTAATGCCATTGAAGCAGCAATTTTGAATGCCATTTCACTTGAGTCAACATCATGGTATGAACCATCAAATAATGTTGCCTTTACATCTATCATTGGATATCCAGCAAGAACTCCTCCTGCCATTGCTTCTTGTAATCCTTTATCTGTTACTGGTATATATTCACGAGGAACTACACCACCAACGATAGCATCAACGAATTCATATCCCTTATCAGGATTTGGTTCGAATTTAATCCATACGTGTCCATATTGTCCACGTCCACCTGATTGTTTAATATATTTACCTTCACAATCAGCAGCTTGACGGATTGTTTCACGATAAGCAACTTGTGGCTTACCTACGTTACATTCAACTGAGAATTCTCTTCTCATTCTGTCTACTAATACATCAAGGTGAAGTTCTCCCATACCTGAGATAACTGTTTGACCTGTTTCATGATCAGTATGAACTCTGAATGTTGGATCTTCTTCAGCAAGTTTTTGTAATGCTATTCCCATTTTATCTTGATCAGCTTTTGATTTTGGCTCAACAGCTAATTGGATAACTGGTTCTGGAAATTCCATTGATTCAAGAATAACTTGCTTCTTTTCATCACATAAAGTATCTCCAGTTGTTGTATTTTTTAAACCAACTGCAGCAGCGATATCTCCTGTGTATACATCAGATATTTCTGTACGATGGTTAGCATGCATCAATAATATACGACCAATTCTTTCTTTAGTTCCCTTAGTTGAGTTCATAATGTATGAACCACTAGATAAGTGTCCTGAGTAAACTCTAAAGAATGTTAAACGTCCAACGAATGGATCTGTCATAACTTTAAATGCTAATGCACTAAATGGTTCGTCATCAGATGGATGTCTTAATACTTCATTTCCATCTTTGTCGATTCCCTTTATTGAAGCTATATCAAGTGGTGATGGTAAGTAATCTATAACTGCATCAAGTAATAACTTAATACCTTTATTTCCTAATGCTGTACCACACATTACTGGGAAGAATTCTACTGCTAGAGTTCCTTTCCTTATTGCTTTTTTGATTAATTCAACTGGAATTTCTTCACCTTCAAGGTATTTTTCCATTAATTCATCATCAAATTCAGCAACAGCTTCAATTAAGTCTGCATGTTTTTCTTCAGCTATAGCTTTTAAATCTTCTGGAATTTCAATTTCAGTTGCTTCTTCTTCTGGTTTACCATCATAATGGTAAGCTTTCATAGTAACTAAATCTATAACTCCATTAAATTCACTTTCTGCACCTATTGGCCATTCAATAGGTTTTGCATTAACTCCTAGTCTAGAATCGATTGTTCCTAAACTGTAAACGAAGTCAGCACCCATTTTATCCATTTTATTTGCAAAGATAATTCTTGGTACTTTAAATTCAGTAGCTTGTCTCCAAACTGTTTCAGTTTGTGGCTCAACTCCTGCTTGAGCATCAATAAGTGCTACTGCACCATCTAATACTCTTAAACTACGACTAACTTCAACTGTGAAGTCTACATGCCCTGGAGTATCGATTATATTGAAACGATACTTTTTCCAATAAGCAGTTGTTGCAGCAGAAGTAATAGTAATACCACGTTCTTGTTCTTGTTCCATCCAGTCCATTTGTGATTCACCATCATGTGTTTCACCAATTTTATGGATTTTCTTAGTATGGAATAATACACGTTCTGTACAAGTAGTTTTACCTGCATCGATATGTGCCATTATTCCTATGTTTCTTGTCATTAATAATGATGTTTCGCGTGCCATACTTTACTCCTTTCTACCAACGATAATGTGCAAATGCTTTATTAGCCTCTGCCATTCTATGTGTATCTTCACGTTTCTTAACTGCTCCACCTGTTCCATTTGAAGCATCAATTAACTCGCTTGCTAGATTTTCAGCCATACCTTTTCCGCCTCTTTCTCTAGCGTATTTAACTAACCAACGAATAGCCAAAGCTTGACTTCTAGCAGGGCTAACTTCTATTGGTACTTGATAGTTTGATCCACCAACTCTTCTAGATTTAACTTCTAGAGCAGGTTTGATATTTTCCATTGCTTTTTCGAAAATATTCATTGGATCTTCATTTGTTCTTTCTTTTATAATATCAAATGCTTTATAAAGAATTGTTTGAGCTGTTCCCTTTTTACCATCTAACATTATAGCATTTACAACTTTAGTAACTACTTTTGAGTTATATATTGGATCTGGTAGAACATCTCTTTTAACTGCACGTCTCTTACGCATTATAATTTCCTCCTTTCAATTTTGTCTTACTTTTTAGGTTTCTTAGCACCATATTTACTACGACCTTGTTTTCTATCTTTAACACCAGCTGTATCTAATGTACCACGAATAATGTGATAACGTACACCGATTAAGTCTTTAACACGGCCACCACGAATTAAAACAACACTGTGCTCTTGTAAATTGTGTCCAATTCCTGGAATATAACAAGTTACTTCCATTCCATTGCTTAAACGTACACGAGCGTATTTACGAAGTGCTGAGTTTGGTTTCTTAGGTGTCATTGTACCAACACGAGTACATACTCCACGTTTTTGAGGTGAGTTTTTATCTGTTTGTTTCTTTTGAATACTGTTTAACCCAATTCCCAATACAGGTGATTTACTTTTTCTCTTTTTATCACTTCTGTTTTTTCTTACTAATTGATTAATTGTAGGCATAAATTCAGTCTCCTTTCTTTACACATCTCCAGGTGTATCATTTTTGATTTTAAATATAAGCTTTGCCTAAGCAAAGCCCATTTCAATCAGCATAGATAATATATCACGATGTTTATTTCATGTCAATAGTAAATGATTGAAAATATTTTTTCTATAATATATAATGTTCTTAAGGAGGAAATAATGAAAAATTATAAAGATAACTTAAAAAACGGTGAGAAAAAAGTAAAAGGATTTTTTGGGGAATTTAAAACTTTTATTCAAAGGGGTAATGTAATTGATTTAGCGGTTGGTGTTGTTATTGGTGGTGCATTTGGTAAAATAGTAACTTCCTTAGTTAATGATATCCTTATGCCAATAATTGGATTGCTTATTGGTGGACAGGATTTTAAAGGTTTATCTATTAAAGTTAAAGATACTACCATTGCATATGGTTCATTTATTCAAAATGTTGTTGATTTCTTAATAGTAGCTTTCTTTATATTTGTATTTGTTAAAATAATTAATAATTTATTTAAGAAAGAAGAACCTAAAAAAGAAGAAGTTAAACCAACTAAAAGTGATGAGGTATTATTACTTGAAGAAATCAGAGACCTATTAAAAAAGAAGAAAAATTAATTCTTCTTTTTATTTGTCCAAATTTTTAATATATCCCTTTGTTTTATATGTTCCACACTTTAAGTATGGGGAGTAATAATATATTTCATCTTTTATACCAAATTCAACGTATCCAGTACATTCTTCTAATATTTTTTCTTCTACTGATAGCTTATTTATATTTACATAAAAAGTATCTCCATTATCTATATTTGGATAATGGCTTTCTTGATATTTTACAGAACTTTCTTTTACTATTGTTTCATAGTTTTGATATTTTTCTAAAAATTCATTCCCTTTACTACTATTATCTGTTCCTGTTGGACCCATACCATATTTATTTGATAAATGCGCTACTAATAATATTGCAATGAATATTATCGCGATAAAGGATAAGAATGTAGATAGGCCCCAGCCTTCTTGATTTAATTTTTTCATACGTTTCACCATTTATATTTTACAACAAATATTTTCATTAATCAAACTAAAAGACGAATTTACATTAATTCGTCTTCTAATTTTTCTAATGGTTCTTCATCTAATAATTCTGAAGTTAACTCATAATCTACATTTTTATAAGCTTTTAAACCTGTTCCTGCAGGGATTAATTTACCAATTATTACATTTTCTTTTAATCCTTGTAGGTGATCAACTTTTCCACGTATAGCAGCATCTGTTAAGATTCTTGTAGTTTCTTGGAACGATGCAGCTGATAAGAATGAATCTGTTTCTAGGGAAGCCTTAGTTATACCTAACATTAATGGTCTTCCTGTAGCAGGTTTCTTTCCTTTTATGATAGCTTCTTTATTTACATCAGTAAATTCTCTAAATTTAACTAATGCACCCGGTAAGAATAATGTATCTCCAGCATCTACAATTCTCATCTTAGAAATCATTCTTCTTGTAATTATTTCAACGTGTTTATCAGAAATATCAACACCTTGTCCACGATATACAGCTTGAACTTCTTTTAAGATGTATTCTTGTGTAGTAAGTGGATCTGTTACTGCTAGTAATTCTTTAGGGCTTATAGCACCTTCAGTTAATTTATCACCAGCGGAAACTTCATCATTTAATTCTACCCTTAATTTAGCTCCATAGTTTGTTACATGTTCTTTAGTTTCAAGTTCATTAGTAACACTAATTCTATATTTTCCATGATCTTCTTCAATAGATGTTACTTTACCATTTATTTCAGCAATAGTAGATTTTCCTTTTGGAATTCTTGCTTCAAATAACTCTTGAATACGTGGTAAACCTTGAGTGATATCTTCTCCACCGGCAACACCACCAGTATGGAATGTTCTCATGGTTAGCTGAGTACCAGGTTCACCAATTGATTGGGCAGCCATAATACCAACTGCTTCACCAATTTCAACTAGATTTCCTGTTGCTAAGTTTTTACCATAACATTTTTGACATACACCATTTACTGTGTTACATGTTAGAGTTGTTCTTATTTCTACTTCAGTTATACCAGCATCAATTATTTTTTCTGCTAAACCTTCAGTAATATACTGTAATTTATCAGCTATTACTTCTTTAGTAGTAGGATTAATAATTTTTTTGTTAGTATATCTACCAACTATACGATCGTATAGTTTTTCGATTACTTCACCTGTTTTATCATTAATAAATGCTTTTACAACAACACCATTTTCAGTTCCACAGTCTTCTTCTCTTACTATTATATCTTGACTTACATCAACTAAACGTCTAGTTAAGTAACCAGAATCGGCTGTTTTTAATGCTGTATCGGCACTACCTTTACGAGCACTATGTGTAGATAAGAAGAATTCAGCAACTGATAATCCTTCTTTAAATGAAGATAATACTGGAATTTCAATAGTATCACCATTTGGTTTTGACATCAATCCACGCATACCAGCGATCTGAGTAAAGTTAGAAATTGAACCACGTGCTTTAGAGTGCATCATCATGAATATTGGGTTATCAACATATTTATTTGCATATTCTTCTAGTTCTTTTTGAACTTTATCTTTACATGAATGCCATGTTTGAATTACTTTTTCAAGACGTTCCTCATCAGTTATTAGACCACGTTGATATTGTTTATTAACTTTTTCAACCATCTTTTGTGCTTCAGCAATTAATTCTTCTTTATGTTCACTAGTAACAACATCGCTTATTGATACTGTAATACCAGCAACTGTAGAATATTTAAATCCTAAATCTTTCATTTTATCAAGCATAATTGATGTTTCAGTTGTTTTATAACGTTTGAATATTTGAGCAATTATACTCTCTAATATTCCCTTAGCAAATGGTTTTACTAAAGGCATCGCTTTAATAACTTCAGGAATATTTTCTCCCTTATTTATAAAGTATTTATTTGGAGTAATATTTTGAATATTATCTAATGTTGGTTCATTAACATATGCGAATGAATCTGGTAAGATTTCATTGAATTTTAATTTACCTACGGTAGTTACTAAATATTTACCTTTTTGAGTTTCAGTAAACAATTTGTATTTAAATGAATCTACTGGAATAGCAATTCTTGTATGAAGAGTTATTTCTCTTCTTTCATATGCCATTAAAGCTTCATTTGAATCTTTAAATACTCTACCTTCACCATCTTCTCCTGCTTTCTCTTGAGTTAAATAATAGTTACCAATAACCATATCCTGTGAAGGAGTAACAATTGGATCACCACTTTTTGGAGAAAGAATGTTGTTTGCACCTAGCATTAACAATCTAGCTTCTGCTTGGGCTTCTTCTGATAGAGGTACGTGAACAGCCATCTGGTCACCATCGAAGTCTGCGTTAAATGCAGGACATACTAATGGGTGAAGACGTATTGCTTTACCACCAATTAAAACTGGTTCAAATGCTTGAATACCAAGTCTGTGAAGAGTAGGTGCACGGTTTAACATAACTGGATGTTCTTTTATAACGTCTTCTACTACATCCCAAACTTGTGGATCTTTATTTTCAATTAACCTTTTAGCAGCTTTAATATTGTGCGCTATATCACGAGATACTAATCCATTAATTACATGTGGTTTGAATAATTCAAGTGCCATATCTTTTGGAATACCACATTGATACATTTTTAAGCTAGGACCAACAACGATAACACTACGTCCTGAGTAGTCAACACGTTTTCCTAGTAAGTTTTGACGGAAACGTCCTTGTTTACCTTTTAACATACTTGATAGTGATTTTAATGGACGATTTCCTGCACCAGTTACACTTCTACCACGACGTCCGTTATCAAATAATGCATCTACTGCTTCTTGTAACATACGTTTTTCGTTTTGAATAATAATTCCAGGAGCATTTAAATCTATTAATTTCTTTAAACGGTTATTTCTATTTATAACTCTACGATATAAATCATTTAAATCACTAGTAGCAAATCTACCACCATCAAGTTGAATCATTGGACGAAGTTCAGGTGGAATTACTGGAATACAATCAAGTATCATCCACTCTGGACGATTTCCAGATTTGTAGAATGCATCTAGTACATCAACTCTTTTAATTAGTCTTGTTCTTTTTTGTCCTTGTGCTGTTTCAAGTTCTTTAGTGATTTCATCGATTTCTTTCTTTAAATCAACTTTCTTAAGCAATTCTTTAATTGCTTCAGCACCCATTCCTACTTTGAATCCATCACCATATTTTTCATAATATTGACGATATTCTCTTTCAGATAATGTTTGTTTATCTTCAAGTGGTGCTATACCTTTATCAATTACAACATAACTTACAAAGTATAGTACTTCCTCTAGATCTCTTGGACTCATATCTAGTACTAATCCCATACGAGATGGTACTCCTTTAAAGAACCAAATGTGTGAGACTGGAGAAGCTAACTCAATATGTCCCATTCTTTCACGTCTTACTTTACTACGAGTTACTTCTACTCCACATCTATCACAAACTATATTTTTATAACGTACTCTTTTGTACTTTCCACAAGCACATTCAAAATCTTTTGTAGGTCCGAATATTTTTTCACAGAATAATCCGTCTCTTTCAGGTCTTAAGGTTCTGTAGTTAATAGTTTCTGGTTTTTTAACTTCACCATAACTCCATTCCCTTATTTTTTCTGGAGATGCAATTCCTATTTTAAGAGCTTCAAATTTATTTACTTCTATCATTACTCTTCATCTCCTTCCTCAAATTCTTCATTAAATACGCCATCAAAGTCTTCATCTATTTCATCTTCATCAAACTCATCATCTTCCTCATAATCATCATCCGGTTCAGTATCATGTACTACTGGTGGAAGTACTGATGTATCTGACATTTCATCAAAATCCTCTTTATATTCAGCTTCTTCAATTTCTTTTAATTCAAGTGTTTCATTTTTATCATTTATTATGCTTATATCAAGTCCAAGAGCTTGGAACTCTTTCATAAGTACTCTGAATGATTCAGGTACTCCTGCTTGATTTATTTCTTGTCCTTTTACAATTGCTTCATATACCTTAACACGGCCAACAACGTCATCTGATTTAACAGTTAAGATTTCTTGTAGTGTATGAGCAGCACCATATGCATATAATGCCCAAACTTCCATTTCACCAAATCTCTGTCCACCAAATTGTGCTTTACCACCAAGAGGTTGTTGTGTAACAAGTGAGTAAGGTCCGGTAGAACGTGCATGTAATTTATCATCAACCATGTGATGTAGTTTAATCATGTACATTACACCAACTGCAATTCTATTATCAAATGGTTCACCAGTACGTCCATTATATAATACTGTTTTTCCATCTGGATCCATTCCGGCTTCTGCCATCATGTCTTCAATATCTTTTAGCTTAGCACCATCAAATACTGGTGTTGCTACATGTACGCCTAATTTCTTAGCAGCCATACCTAAATGTAGCTCTAGAATCTGTCCAAGGTTCATACGAGATGGTACACCTTGTGGGTTAAGCATTATATCTACCGGTCTTCCGTCTGGTAGGTAAGGCATATCTTCTTCTGGAAGAATTAATGAAATAACACCTTTGTTTCCATGACGTCCAGCCATTTTATCTCCTACTTGTATCTTTCTTTTTTGTGCAATATATACACGGATTACTTTTGATACTCCTGCAGGAAGTTCATCATTTTCTTTTCTAGAGAATATTTTAACATCGTGAACAATACCATCTCCACCATGTGGAACACGTAATGATGTATCTCTAACTTCACGAGTTTTTTCTCCGAATATTGCATGTAATAGTTTTTCTTCACTTGTTAATTCAGCCATACCTTTTGGTGTTACTTTACCTACTAAGATATCCCCTTCTTTAACTTCTGTACCAACTATTACAATACCATTTTCATCAAGATTTTTACGTGCATCATCACTAACATTTGGAATATCACGTGTAATCTCTTCTGGTCCTAGTTTAGTTTCACGACATTGCATTTCATAGTCTTCTAAGTGAATACCTGTATATACATCATCTTTTACTAGATTTTCATTTAATATAACAGCATCCTCATAATTGTATCCATTAAATGTCATGAAGGCTACTACTACGTTCTTACCTAATGCAAGTTCTCCTTGGTCAGTTGAAGGTCCATCTGCAATTACAGAACCACGTTTTACTTTATCTCCAACTTTTACTATTGGACGGTGATGTAGACAAGTACCAGCATTTGCTAGTTCAAAGTTAGCTAAGTAGTATACATCTTTTCCCGTTTTATTTAATATAACTATTTTTCTTGCATCTACATAGTCAACTACACCATCAGCTTTGGCAATAACTACTGCTCCTGAATCTCTTGCTGCTACATATTCAACTCCTGTACCAACAAGTGGTGCTTCACTTCTTAGAAGTGGTACTGATTGACGTTGCATGTTTGCTCCCATCAATGCACGAGTTGCATCATCGTGTTCTAGGAATGGGATACAACTTGTAGTTACTGCTACTACTTGTTGAGGTGAAACGTCTACATAGTCAACTAATTCTGGTTTAACTATTATGTTTTCACCTCTAAAACGTGCAGGTACAGTTTCATCTATCATCATGTTATTTTCATCAACTGTAACAGTTGCAAGTGAAATAACTAGATCATTTTCTTCATCTGCAGTTAAATATTTAACTTCATCAGTTAAGTATTTATCTTTTACTTTTCTATATGGAGTCATTATAAATCCATATTCATCTATTTTTGCATAACTTGCTAATGAAGTAATAAGTCCTATATTTTGTCCTTCTGGAGACTCAATTGGACATATACGTCCATAATGTGATGCATTAACGTCACGTACTTCAACACCAGCTCTATCTCTAGTTAATCCACCAGGTCCTAAAGCTGATAGACGTCTTTTATTTGTTAACTCAGCAATTGGGTTAGTTTGATCCATAAATTGTGATAATTGTGATGAACCAAAGAATTCTTTCATTGCTGCTGTAATAGGTCTAATGTTAATTAGTGTTTTAGGAGTTACTTCTTCCATTTCTTGAGTAGTCATTCTTTCACGAATAACTCTTTCCATACGAGAAACACCAATTCTAAATTGATTTTGTAGAAGTTCTCCAACTTGTCTAATTCTACGGTTTCCTAAGTGGTCTATTTCATCTATTTGTCCTACTCCTTGAAGTAAATTTAAATAGTATGATACAGATGCATAAACATCAGAAATAGTAAGTCTTTTTACATCAATTGTTTGGTCATTACCAATTACATTTAATATTTCTTTTGGATTAGATGGGTTATAAATTTTAACCATTTGAACTTTGTCAAATTCATCTAAGTCTTTATTAATAGTTACAGTTTTTACTCCATAACCTTTTTCAAATAATGGTCTAATTTTCTCCCATACATCTTTAGTAATTACAGTTCCTTTTTCAGCAAGGACTTCATCACCATCTTTTAAATCTTCAGCAATTTTTTGATTTAAAAGTCTATCCATTACATTAAGTTTTCTATTGAATTTATATCTTCCTACTTTCGCTAAATCGTATCTAAATTCATCGAAGAATCTTGTAATGATTTGGTTTTTAGAAGAATCAAGTGTTGCTGGTTCTCCTGGTCTTAATTTTTCATAAATTTCAATTAAAGCTTCATCTGTATTTCTTGTTGAATCCTTTGCTAAAGTGTTTTCTAGATATTCATCTTTACCAAATAATTTTAGTATATCTTCATCACTAGAAAGTCCAAATGCACGAAGTAGTGTTGTTAGAGGAACTTTTCTAGTTCTATCAATTCTTACATATAAAACATCCCTAGCATCAGTTTCAAACTCTAGCCAAGTTCCACGTGTTGGAATTATTTGAGAAGTTATACATGGTCTACCATTTTTGTCTATTTCTTTATTGAAATAAACACTAGGAGATCTTACCAATTGAGAAACGATAACACGTTCTGCACCATTGATAATGAATGTTCCACTATCTGTCATAATTGGCATGTCGCCTAAGAAAATTTCTTGTTCTTTTACTTCTCCAGTTTCATGATTAAAAAGTCTTACCTCAACCTTTAAAGGTGCAGAGTAAGTTGTTTCACGATCCTTACATTCTTTTATAGAATATCTTGGTTCATCAAAATGATAATCACCAAATTCTAGAGATAAAGTCCCAGAAAAATTCTCAACGGGGAATAAATCTTCAAACACCTCTTTAATACCGGTGTCTATAAACCATTGATATGGTTTCTTTTGAATTTCAAGTAGGTCTTTCAATTCAAATGTGTTTTTAATCTTTGAAAAGCTTCTTCTTTTGCGGTGTTCACCACTATTTATTATTTTGTAAGCCACTTATTTTCACCCCTATACCTAAATTTAATCAAAGAACATATTTGTTTACCTAATACGTTGCCAATTTATATTATTAGCATACTTTGGACAAGTTGTCAACGCAAAATGCATTTAATTATCCAAAAACCTTTCTTTTTATTTATGAGCTCGCATTTATATACCTTTTCTAAATCTTTATATAATGACTTTGCTCCTTGATCCTTATTTATTACTATGAATAGTTTGCCATCTTCTTTTAAATAATTTCTAGCATTCATAACTATTTCATATACTATGTTTTTTCCAGCTCTTATCGGTGGATTTGAAATTATCACATCATATTTTTTATTTATGTTTTTATAGCAATCGCTTAAAAAGAAATTAACTTTTGGAGCGAAATTCTCTTTTTTGTTCATTTCTGCTAGGTGAAGTGCTCTTTTATTAACATCTACTGCATCAAAACTTTCAATTTTATCCACAATTCTTGTTAATATTATTGGAATTACTCCATATCCACACCCTACTTCTAATATCTCTCCCTTTATTTCTTCTAAAGGAAGATTTTCTAATAAACACCTTGTTCCAAAATCTAATTTACTTTTTGAAAATACTCCATTATCTGTATTAAAGCAAAACTCTTTGTCGAAAATTCTTGTTTTATATTTTTCTATATTACTTTTTAGATCTACGTTATCAAAATATTGACTCATTTTTTTCTCCCACGAAATAAGGAGTTAACCATATTTAGTATATATAGTTAACTCCTTTCCATATGTTAATATTACTATTTTTTTTATTTTTTTGCAAGAACTTTTGTGCCTTTTTCTGTACTCTTTTTTGTATTTAGAGCAGCTATTATTTCATTCAAGTCTCTTGGAGTTTGTATCTTTACTTCTCCATCAGAAGTAACACCAAATTTATTTTCTACTCCATATTTTCCCATTAATTTTAATTTCTTGGCTAATTTTGAAGTTTCTCTACTATAATAGGTAGCAATTATTTCATTATCTACAGGTTTTAGTGTTATTGTTCCATTTTTAGATTTTAATAATCCAATTAATAATCCCTCATTTATAATAAGCCTTATTTTAGTAGAACCTTTAGTTGTTTTAACAACTACTCCACCTTTTTTACTTTTACATACAACCCTACCATGATTATCAACAATAGCTCTTAATTTTTTTGATTTAGCATAATTGATTTTAACATCAAGTGCATTTAACACCTCAGGTAGCATTACTTGTGGATTGTTACCCTCATATGTACTAAGCACATCATTTACAAATTTTGTTCTATCAAACATTTTATATTTCCCCCTTTGATAGGACGTATTTTAATTCTTTTATATTAATTTGTCAACTATTTTCTGCTTAGTCTATTTTTTATTTGTAGTACTTTAGACTTAGTATTTGGTCTTATTAAATCAATTATATTAGCTAGGTCCAACTCTTCTATATTAGGCGCTTCTTCTTTTCTAAGTGCTTCTACTCCTTCTGCTTCTCCTGAAATTATAAAATCTATCCAATCAATTTTTGGAGATATTCTTGCAATATCAAAATTTTCTTTATCATAAAATGATGCAAGTGTTTTACTGTTTTTATAACTTTTAAATACAACTCCTCCTTTATTTGAATATATAACTCCTAATATTATTTCATCAAATATATAAATTTCATAGGACATTCTGTATCCATCAGAGTATTTTGATTTTAGTTTAATAAATGTATCCGCAGAAACTATTTTACGTTCACATACTACCTTTCCTGTTGACTTATCAAGAATTTTATTTTTTTCTTTAAACATACTTGAATAGTCTATATCTACTCCTAACATATCCATTATATTAATGGTATAATCTTCTAATGTATTAGGTTTTATATTTAGTGTTTTTTTTACTAGTATTTCATTTGTTATCATCAGTATTTTCCTTTCTGTTTAGCTTGATTATTATATCTAAGCAAATTTATAAAGTCAATTATATTTTACGTATACTAGTATTAAGTTATGAATAATGTTTTACTATGGCAATTTATAAAACTTAATCATTTTATTTACATTTTCATCTTTATCTTTAAAATGAGATGTTAGTGCGATTAACTTTTGCCTAGGGCTTAGGAGATATTTTAAATATGGAACATTTCCTGTCCTATAATAATATCCTTTTTTTATTAGATATGGACACACAAATAGTTTACAACCGAGGCTTTTGATTTTACATTCTTTTTTTCCATTATCAAAGTTTTCACATATTTTTCTACTTTTTAAGCTTTCACAACAACTACTTACTTGTTTATCCTTACACTTTTCTCTATTACACCTACACATATTATTCTTAAAATCACATATATTTTTAGTTCTAAATTCATTATCGAGATAATCACATGCCCTATCATAAATCTTATTATATTTTTCTTTTTTGTTTCTTGTGTTTAAAATATCCGTCATATTTAAAATTATCCCCAACTCTTGTGGATATTTATCATTGAGTGTATATTCTTTTCCACAATAATTGATGATAAAGTTTATATTAAAATGACTTAGAAATTTGTATAGCCTAAATTTCCTATAAAACAAATTAAGATTATTACTATTTAAATAAATTACCTTTTTCATAAAACCACCATATTTAGTATATAAAAGTATTTTAATAAAGGCAAATAAAAATACCACAGATTTCTCTGTGGTATTTAACATTAAATACTTGTAATACAATTATTTAACTTCAACTTCAGCTCCAGCTTCTTCAAGCTTAGCTTTGATTTCGTTAGCTTCATCAACTGAAATGTTTTCTTTAACAGCTCCACCATTATCAGCTATATCTTTTGACTCTTTTAATCCTAATCCTGTAATTTCTTTAATTACTTTGATTACGTTGATTTTAGCAGCTCCAGCGTTTACTAATGTTACAGTAACAACGCTTGGTCCAGCAGCTTCTTCTGCAGCAGCAGCTGGTGCAGCAACTGCTACACTACTTGGATCTACACCAAATTCCTCTTTCATTGCGTCTACTAATTCTTTAATTTCTAAAAGTGTCATTTCTTTTAAACTTTCGATAAAGCTTTCTTTTGTTAATTTTGCCATTTTATATTTCCTCCTTATTTATATTTATTTTTAATTTTCTTCTTTTTGTTTAGCATATAAATCTAAACAGATTGATAAATCTTTTGCGATAGCTATCATACCACCAGCAAGCATTGTTAATAATCCTTCTCTTGATGGGATAGTTGCTAGTTGTGCTAATTTTTCTTTATCAGAAATTTCTCCATCAACTACACCAACTTTTAATATGATTGCATCATTTTTCTTTGCAAATTCGCTTAGTATCTTAATAGGTGCAATTTGATCAGTACCATATGCTAATGCACTTGGTCCAACTAGACTTGCATCTATGTCGATATTTAAATCAGATAGAGCTCTTGCCATTAAAGTGTTTTTATATACTTTATAGTCAGCTCCAGCTTCACGTAATGCTTTTCTTAATTCTTTTGCTTCGTTATCAGTGATTCCACGATAATCAAACAATACTATAGTAGCATTATCTTGAACTTTTGATTTAATCTCATCAATTACTTCTTGCTTCTTTGCTAAGATTTTCTCATTTGCCAAAGTACACACCTCCTATTTTATTTTAGAGGTACCATAATAAAAGGTCTTTACATCATAGACATAAAGACCTCATTAAACCGTAAAGTTAAGTCCTCGGTAGGATTTACTTTTATACCTACTGTCTATGGCACCAACAAATCAATTTGTATTATATATTATCTTTTACTATTTGTCAAAAGAATTTGTAATTATTTTAATTCCAGGACCCATAGTAGTTGCGATTGAAATATTCTTAATATAATCACCTTTTACTGTTGAAGGTTTAGCTTTTATTAATACAGCCATAAATGCTTCTAAGTTCTCTAAAAGAGCTTTTTCTTCAAAATCAGTATTTCCGATTATACCATGAATATTACCAAAACTATCTGTTCTATATTCAACACGTCCAGCTTTTACTTCTTTAACTGCTTTTTCTACATCAGTAGTAACTGTACCTGTTTTAGGGTTTGGCATTAATCCTTTTGGTCCAAGAACTCTACCAAGTTTTCCTAATAAAGGCATCATATCTGGAGTTGCGATCATTACATCAAAACCGAACCAATTTTCTTTTTCGATTTTTTCTAGCATGTCTGTATCACCAACAAAGTCAGCTCCAGCTTCTACTGCTTTTTTAGCTTGTTCTCCTCTAGCAACTACTAATACCTTTTTAGTTTTACCAGTTCCATTTGGAAGAACGATTGCTCCTCTTAATTGTTGATCAGCTTTTTTAGTGTCTAAGTTTAATCTAACTGCTAACTCAACAGATGAAGTAAACTTACTAACTGCTGTTTCTTTTACTAATTTTACAGCTTCTTCTTTAGTATAAGCTTTTCCCTTTTCTATTTTAGAAAGGGCTTCTACGTATTTCTTTCCTCTTTTTTTCATACTTTCCTCCTTATGTGGTTAATACGGATAATTCCTCCCACTTTAATAGGTTATAAAACCAACATTTGATTATTCGCTTACTTTAATTCCCATGTTAAGCGCAGTTCCTTCAACTATTTTCATAGCTTCTTCAACTGTATAAGCGTTTAAGTCAGGTAATTTGATTTCTGCAATTTCTTTTATTTGTGCTTTTGTTAATGTTGCAACTGTTTCAGTAGATCCTTTAACAGCTCCTTTATCAATTTTAGCAAATTTCTTTAATAAGAATGCAGTTGGTGGAGTTTTAATTACGAAATCAAAACTTCTATCATCATAGATTGAAATTTCAACTGGTAATACATCTCCCATTTTATCACGAGTTGCATCATTGTATTTTGTACAGAACTCTTGAAGATTAATTCCTGCAGGTCCTAATACAGTTCCAACTGGTGGAGCTGGTGTTGCTTTTCCTGCTTGAATTTGTAATTTTACTTTCTTAACTACTTCTTTTGCCACGAAAAACACCTCCTATTTTATAGTTTTCGCGAGTGGTTCAAATAGCTTTTGCCTCCCACTTAATAACTCTATATAAATTAAATATAGCGTTTAAATATTAACATTTTTTATTTTAAAAATCAAGTTATTTTAATGTTTTTATTAATTATTGGCCATTTCTACTTGGGAAATTTCGGTTTCAACAGAAGTTTCTTGTCCAAATAGGTCTACGTTTAGTGTTAGTTTTTGATTATCTTTATCTACTTCTTCAATAGTTCCATACATACCTGTGAATGGTCCAGCAATAATCTTAACTTTAGCACCTACTTCTAATTCTTTATCTACTTCTAGTCTACTAATACCCATACTTTTTAGAACATTATCTACTTCATATGGTTGTAATGGAGTTGGTTTTGCACCTTTTCCACTTGATCCTATAAATCCTGTTACCCCTGGTGTATTTCTAACTACATACCATGCTTCATCGCTCATAACCATTTCTACTAGTATATATCCTGGGAATAGTTTTTTTGTTTTTTCTTTTTGTACACCGTCTTTAACTTCTACTTCAGTTTGTTCTGGTACTACTACTCTGAAGATATAATCTTTCATATCCATTGATTCAGCACGCATCTCTAATTTTTCTTTTACTTTTTTCTCATGTCCTGAATAAGTATTAACTACATACCATTGTTTATCCATAATTGCACCCCTATACCATTGATTTTATTAAAGCCATTACTAGCTCTATTACATAGAAAAATACTGCTAAGAATACTGTAAATAGTATTGTAGCTACTGAGTATTTTACCATTTCTTTTTTTGTAGGCCATTTTATTTTACTAAATTCTGATTTTAAAGATGCATTGTTAGATTTTTTTATTTTCTTTGTTTCTTTTTTCTTTTTAGTTTCTTTTCTTTTTACTTTTTCAACCTTTTCATCTTTTACAGGTTTTTCTTTCTTTTCTTTAACCATATTAATCCCTCTCATTTTACCAAAATAAAAACACCTTCATGTGTCAGTTATAAAATAACACATTTGTTTTACTTAGTCAACAATTATTTTAACTCTTTTATACAAGTAGATGCGGCTACTACTCCATCGTTCATTGCACTTATCAATTGGAATCTTTCTTTTTTTACTATATCGCCTGCAGCATATATTCCTTTTACATTAGTTCTATTTTTATCATCGGCTTTAATGTATCCATCTTTATCTAGTTCTATTACACCTTTAAATATTTCTGATGATGGTGTATATCCAATGCATATAAAGCAACCTTCTACTTTTAAATTAGAATCTTTTCCTGATTCTTTTATATCTATACTTGATAGTTTTTCATCTTTTTCATTAAATTTTTCAACTATTGAATTATATTTTACCTTAATATTTTTAATATTTTTTATTTCTTTTTGATAATGGGGCTCTGCCCTTAAATTATCACTTCTATTTAATATTGTTACCTTATTACATAGTTTTGATAAGTAAATTGCTTCTTCTAATGAAGTTGATCCCCCTCCTATAACCGCTACATCTTTGTCTTTAAAGAAATTACCATCACAGGTAGCACAATAGCTTATGCCTCTTCCTAATAATTTTTCTTCATTAGTTACATTTAATTTTCTAGGCTTTTTACCTGTTGCGATTATAATTGCTTTTACTTTTAGTTCTTTGTTTTTTAGATTTACTATTTTTTCATCTTCTGTACTTGATATCTTTACTACCTCATCCGTTATGTATTCTATACCTAATTTTTTTACTTGTTCAAAGATATTGGTTGTAAGTTCAAGACCAGATATTTTTACATATCCTGGATAATTTTCTACCATTGGTGCTTTATTAATTTGTCCACCATACATTTCTTTTTCTATTATGATACAATTTATACCAGCTCTTTTTAAATAAATTCCGGCGGTCATTCCTGCTACGCCTGCACCTATAATTGCAACATCAAAATTAAGCTTTTCCATATTCCCTCCTTTAATTATACAATTCATTCTTTTTTGTACTTTTTATTATTACTATTATTCCTATTACTATTAAACTTAGTGAAATAAGTTGTGCTACTTTTATATTTCCTAACATAAGACTATCACTTCTAAAGTATTCAATAAAACATCTACCTATGGAATACCATATTAGATAAAATCCAGTTAAATATCCTACTTTAAGTTTTTTTGTTCTTCTTAAGAATAACATAATTATAAATCCAATTAAATTCCATACTGATTCATATAAGAATGTTGGTTGATAGTATGCTCCATCAATATACATTCCATCAATTATAAAGTTAGGAATTCTTTGTTTGATTAGTGCTGCTTTTGTAGTTAGCTTTCCAAACGCTTCTTGATTAAAAAAGTTACCCCATCTACCTATAGCTTGTGCAATTATTATACCTACTACCGATATATCTAATGTTTTTAAAAAATTCATTTTATATTTTTTTGTATAAAAATAAGCCACTAATATTCCTGCGATTATTCCTCCGTGTATCGCAAGTCCACCATGCCATACCTTTAATATTTCACTTGGCATTTTTAAATAATAATCTAAATTAAAAAGAACATAATAAATTCTAGCTCCTAGTATTCCAAATAATACTGCATAAAAAACCATATTAGAATATTTTTCTATATCTAATTTTTTTCGTTTTACTTCAGTTAAGCATACTACCATCGCGGCTAAAAAGCCTAATGCAATCATTACTGAATACCAATATATACTTATAGGTCCTAGTTTTATTAATGTTCTGTTCATTTATTTTACCCTCTTTAATATAGGTTTTATTATTATTAATTCTATCAAAAGATTAATTGCGGATATTACTATTGAAATAAAGAATAATACCCATATGTTTGTAAAGTCTAATTTAGATCCCATTATTAGATCTACTAATTTTAATATTATTGTATTTACAACGAAATAAAATAATCCTAGTGTTACACCAGTTATTGGCATTGTAAAAAATACTAATGCTGGTTTTATTGTTTTATTTAATACATAGATTAATATTACTGCAAGTAGTGCATAAAAAATTGTATAATCACTGCTTAATTTAAAACTTTTAAACATTTTTGATGTTATAAAGAATGAAAATGTATAACCAACTATATATAATGCTGCCTCTAATGCTTTGTTTAGTCTTGCTTTATTATTTTCTCCTACTATAACTACCTTCATGAAAAAAGCCTCCTTTATAGTACTTTCTTTAAAAATTCACCTGTGTAAGATTTTTTGTTTAGAGTTATTTCTTCCGGAGTACCAGTTCCTATTACTTCTCCTCCTCTATCTCCACCTTCAGGTCCAATATCGATAATGTAATCTGCACTTTTTATAAAATCTAGGTTATGCTCTATTACTATTACTGTATCATTATTATCTACTATTTTTTGAATAATTGCAAGAAGTCTTTTTATATCTTCCATGTGTAATCCAGTTGTTGGTTCATCCATTATAAATAAAGTCTTACCTGTAGGCCTCTTTTGAAGCTCTTTGGCTAATTTTACTCTTGCGGCTTCTCCTCCTGATAATGTAGTAGCGCTTTGTCCTAATTTGATATAACCAAGTCCTACATCCTCTAATACTTGTAATTTATTTTTTATCTTTGGAATATTTTCAAAGAATGTTAAAGCATTATGTACTCTCATGTTTAGCACATCTGCTATATTTTTATCCTTATATCTTATGTTTAGTGTTTCACTATTATATCTTGTGCCATGACAAACTTCACATGGAATATACACATCTGGTAGGAAATGCATTTCTATTTTCTTTACTCCATCTCCTCTGCAAGCTTCACATCTTCCGCCTTTTACATTAAATGAGAATCTATCTTTTCCGAATCCTAACATTTTTGCTTCTTTTGCATTTGTGAATAATTCTCTTATTTCATCAAATACCCCTGTATATGTTGCTGGGTTACTTCTAGGAGTCCTTCCTATTGGATTTTGTGTTATTTCAACTAATTTGTCTATATTTTCTAAACCTTTGATTTTTTTGTATTTTCCTGGTTTATCTTTTGATTTATATAGATTTTGACTAACTGCTTTTGAAAGTATCTGCATTATTAGGCTTGATTTACCACTTCCACTTACTCCAGTTACACATGTAAATGTTCCTAGTGGAATTTTAACATCTATGTTTTTTAGATTGTTTTCACTTGCGCCAATTATTTCAATTGTTTTTCCTGTTCCTTTTCTTCTTGTTTTAGGAATTTCAATACATTTTTTTCCACTTAAATATTGACCAGTGATACTATTTTCGTTTTTCATAACTTCCTCTGGAGTGCCTGCGGCCATTACTTTTCCTCCATTATCTCCTGCGCCTGGTCCTATATCCACTAAATAATCAGAAGCTAGCATAGTATCTGTATCATGTTCTACTACTATCAATGTGTTTCCTAAATCTCTCATCTCTAGTAATGATTTAATTAATCTTTCATTATCCCTTTGATGTAATCCTATACTTGGTTCATCTAATACATATAAAACTCCTGTTAGTCTGGAACCTATTTGGGTTGCAAGTCTGATTCTTTGTGATTCTCCACCTGATAATGTAGATGCTGTTCTACTTAATGTTAAATACTCAAGTCCTACATTTAATAAGAATTTTAATCTGTTTTTAATTTCTTCTATTAAAAGTTTACCTATTTCTTGTTGTTCTTTAGTAAGCTTTAAATTGTTCATAAAGTCATATAAATCTTTTATACTTAAACATGTTACTTCATAAATGTTTTTACCATTTATTAATACTGATAATACTTCATCTCTTAATCTAGAACCATTACATTTTGTACAGGTTGTTTCAATCATGTATCTTTCTAGCCATTCTCTAATCCATGTACTAGAAGTTTCCATATATCTTCTTTGTAGATTATTTATTATTCCTTCATAAAAATCTTTTTGATTATAAACATTACCACTTTTTGTTGTGTAGTTAAATTGTATTATTTCCGTTGTACCATATAAAACAATGTTTTCTTCTTTTTTAGTTAGTTTTTTAAATGGCTTATCCATATCTATTTTATAATGATCACATACGCATTTTAGTCTTTTGTAATAAATTCCACCCTGATCATCACTTAATGTTACTATGGCCCCTTCGTTTATTGATAAGTCTTTATTTGGTATTACTAAATCTTTATCAATTGTTAAATTTACTCCAAGTCCTTTACATTCTGGACAAGCTCCAAATGGGGCATTAAAACTAAACATTCTAGGTTCTAGCTCTGGTAGTGAAAAGTTACAATAAGGACAAGCAAATGATTCAGAAAACAACAATTCTTTATCACCCATTACATCTATTACTACTTTGCCTTTTGCTAATTTAGTTGCTGATTCAATTGCTTCAAATAACCTTGACCTTATTCCTTCTTTTATAATAAGTCTATCTATTACTACATCAATATCATCTTTAATGTTTTTATCTAATTCTATATTTTCTGATAAATCACGTGATTCTTTATTTATTCTTACTCTTACATATCCATCTTTTCTCAATTTTTCTAATAAATCTTTATGTTCACCTTTTTCACCATGAACTACAGGTGCCATTATTATTAATTTGGTTCCTTCTGGATATTCAAGAATTTTATTTGTCATTTCTTCAACGCTTTGTGATGATATTGGAATATTATGTGTAGGACAATATGGAACTCCTATTCTTGCATATAGTAATCTTAAGTAATCATAAATTTCTGTTACTGTACCTACAGTAGAACGTGGGTTCTTACTTGTTGTTTTCTGATCTATACTAATTGCTGGAGAAAGTCCCTCTATTGAGTCTACATCTGGTTTTTCACTTCCACCTAAAAACTGCCTAGCATATGAACTTAGGCTTTCTACATATCTTCTTTCACCCTCTGCATAGATTGTATCAAATGCAAGGGAAGATTTTCCACTTCCGCTAACACCTGTCATTACTATCATTTTATTTTTAGGAAGTGTTAAATCAATATTTTTTAAATTGTTTTCCCTTGCACCTTTAATTACTATGTTTTCCATACTTCATCACTTTTATTCTTGGATTTTCATCTTCATAACCTTTAATAGATTCATTAATTTTTTGTTTATATATTTGCGTATTGCCTTTTTGAAAATATTCAACTGCTTGCCATACCCCAAACGAATCAGTAAATTTATCTAGATCTTCTGGATTCACCTTATATCCTTGTAAAAACCTGATTTTTGCGAATTCACTTTTAGAATTGCTAGACATTTCATCTATTATTTCCTTATATGACAATACTTTTAATATTTTGATTCCCTCTGTATTCATCATGTTGTAGTATCCATAATATTTGCTGTCTAATATTCCTGTTATATTTAATGCCTCTACTTGTGCGATTGTTTTTTCATCATCAATTGATGCACCTTTTAATGAGTCTTCTAGAGTTGGAAAAACAGTAAAGTTACCTTCATATATTTTTCCTGTTTCTAGTTTATTTTCTCCTTTAAATGCTACATATCCTTTATTTTTTTTCATAATATCACTCCTCTTCGTTTTCGTATTATATCATAAACTTTTTAATTAGTAAAACCACTCTTTAATTCAAATATTATATCTCTTAATTCCATAGCCCTTTCAAAATCAAGATTCTTTGCAGCTTCTTTCATTTCTTTTTCTAATACTTCTATACTTGGAGTAGCTTCTTTTTTAATTTTTGACTCTTTTGGAGAATCATCTGTATTAGATATTGTATCTGTAATCTTTTTAACTATTGTAGTTGGTACTATGTTATGAATCCTATTATATTCTTCTTGTATTTTTCTTCTTCTTGCAGTTTCATCTATCGCGATTTTCATAGAATCAGTTATTTTATCTGCATACATTATACATTTTCCATTTGCATTTCTTGCACATCTACCTACTGTTTGGATTAGACTTCTACTGCTTCTTAGAAATCCTTCTTTATCGGCATCTAATATTGCGATTAAACTTACTTCTGGTATATCTATTCCCTCTCTTAATAAATTTATACCTACTATACAGTCATATTTTCCAAGTCTTAAATCTCTTATTATATTCATTCTTTCTAGAGATTTTACTTCACTATGCAAGTACGCAACTTTTATATCTAGACTTTTTAAATAGTTAGTTAGTTCTTCTGACATTTTAATTGTTAGTGTTGTAATAAGGGTACGTTCATCTTTTGATATCCTATCTCTTATTTCTCCTATTAAGTCGTCTATTTGACCGTTTGTTGGTCTTACTTCTATTATTGGATCAAGTAAGCCAGTAGGTCTTATTATTTGTTCAACGTATTCGCCATGAGTTCTTTCTAATTCATAATCTCCTGGTGTTGCGGATACATATATTGCTTGTTTAATTTTTTTAGTAAACTCTTCAAATTTTAATGGTCTATTATCTAATGCGCTTGGAAGTCTAAATCCATATTCTACTAGATTCATTTTTCTTGCTCTATCGCCATTATACATTCCTCTAACTTGTGGCAAGGTAACGTGGGATTCATCCACAACAAGCAAATAATCATCACCAAAGAAGTCCATTAGTGTTGTTGGCGTTGAGCCTGCTTCTCTTAGTGCTAGATGTCTTGAATAGTTTTCTACTCCACTGCAGAAACCTGTTTCTTCTAGCATTTCTATGTCATAATTTGTTCTTTGTTCTATTCTTTGACACTCTAAAAGTTTATTTTCACTTTTTAACACTTCTACTCTTTCTTTTAATTCTTCTTTGATCCTTTTTATAGCTTCTTTTAGTTTTTCTTCACTTGTTACAAAGTGACTTGCCGGAAATATAGTAACTGACTTTTTATTTTTTATAATTGCACCTGTTAATGTATCTATCTCGCTTATTCTATCTACTTCATCACCAAAGAATTCTATTCTTATTCCTGATGTTCTCTCACTTGCTGGGATTATTTCTAAAACGTCCCCTCTAACTCTAAATGTTCCTCTTTTGAAATCATAATCATTTCTTTCGTATAACATATCAACTAATTTTAATAATACGCTATTTCTATCTATTTCTTCACCAACAGCTAGTGTTAACATCTTATTTTTATATTCTTCTACTTCACCTATACCATATATGCAGGAAACACTTGAAACCACAATAACATCTTTATATGATATAAGACAACTTGTCGCATAGTGCCTCATCTCATCAATTTCATCATTTATCGATGAATCTTTTTCAATATATGTATCTGTTGATGGAACATAAGCCTCTGGTTGGTAATAATCATAATATGAAATAAAATAACATACATGATTATTTGGAAATAATTCTTTAAGTTCACTGTAGAGTTGCCCAGCAAGTGTTTTATTATGTGCTAAAACTAGAGTGGGCTTGTTTACTTCTTTTATTACATTAGCAATTGTAAATGTTTTTCCAGTCCCTGTTGCACCTAAAAGTACCTGCTCTTTTTTACCATCTTTTATTCCTTTTACCAACTTCTCGATTGCTGATGGTTGATCACCACTTGGTTTGTATTTTGAAACTAAATCAAACATATGCAGCCTCCCTTTTAATTGTTTCTAATGATTATCTATTTTTTGTGTTTCAATTAATAATTTATCAAAATCAGAAACAAATTTTTTATCTTGTTTAATTTTGTATTTTTCATATTCACTTTCTGCTTTTTGCTTTGCTTTTTCAGTAGAAATTTTACCTTTACCTTCTAATATTTCATAATGAAATAGTTTTAAAGATGTCTCTACTTCATTCTTCCAATCTTTCATACTCATTGATAAATTTCTTTCTGCGTTATTCTCTGCAACATCTAAAAATAAGTTCACTAAGTTATTTAAGTTCTTTATTTCTTTTTCTTCTAAATAATTTTTAGCAATACAAATATCTGATTTTAAGATTTTTCCATCAGGGGATTTATTCCAATTTGTTAACCCCATATTCACTTTTTGACTATCAACCCTGTTATAAATAATTTCTGCAGCAGTATTTCCAGTAATTGCATAATGAAATTTATTTTGAATAGTTGCATAAAAATCTTTTGCTATGTCACTATTTTTGTCATAATCAATAGAACACTCAGCAAAGATATCTGTAATTTTTTGATAAAACATTCTTTCACTAGTGCGAATTAATTTTATTCTTTCAAGTAATCTATTAAAATATTCTTGATCAGATTTTCTTGCTTTCATAAATCTATCATCATCAAGTGCAAAACCTTGTATCATATAATCTTTAATTATTTTGTTTGCCCATGTTCTAAATTTAATCGCTTTTTTAGAATTAACTCTAAAACCGATAGAAATAATCATATCTAGATTATAATATTCCTTTTGTCTTTTAACACTTCGAGCTCCTTCTACTTGAACTTGTTCCAAAATGGAACAAGTTGATTCCCTACTTAATTCTTCATCATTGTATATATTATTTATATGCTTTACAATAGCAGGCCTTTGTACATCAAAAAGAGTAGCTATTGCATTTACGTTTAACCAAACATCTTCATTTTCTAATAGTACTTCTACTTTTGTATTACCTTCTTCATCACTATAAAATAAAATATTTTTTTCATTACCAACTGTTATATTACTCATTTACCTACTCCTCATATATTGATTTTTCACTAAAACTGATTCTGGCGGATAAAAGTCACAAGTTTAATTTTTCCGTTTAGTTATATTTATTATTATGCCTTACAATTTCACCTCTGTCAGATTTAGTTTTAGCTTTAAAAAGTGATATTAATGCTTTTATATTCAGCCATTTCACAAGTATTGTATAATACATTTGTTTGTATGTCAATTCTTATTTAATTTATTTTAAAAAAGAGTTATAATTGTGATAGTGATTATAATGATTTATGTGACTTGGTATGGTACTGCATCAGTTAAAATAGAATGTAAGGATACTTCTATATTGTTTGATCCTTTTATCAGAGTAGATAAAATAAATGATTCTTCTTTTTTAAACAATTTTATTTGTGATAATGTTTTTATAACTCATGGACATATTGATCATACTCTTGATTTACCTATTATCTACAACAATAAAAAAGTGATTATACACGCTACTGATTCTCCTTATAAAAGACTACTAAAAGAAGGATTTGATTCTTCATCTCTTACAGAAATTAAACCTGGAGATAAATTTAGATTTGGCGATATTAATGTTGAAGTTTTAAAAGGCAAACATATAAGATTCAATATTCCTTTAATATTTGAAACTCTATTTAATAAAAATGTTATTAAATATTCTAAATATTTACCACGTCTTATAGTGGGACATCTTACTCATCATGAAGCTGGTGAGACAGTTGCTTATTATATTACTATTGGTAAGACTAAAATACTTTTAATGGGAAGTATGGCACTTGATAGTAATACAACTTATCCAACTGATGTTGATTATTTCATTTTACCTTTTCAAGGTAGAACAGATCTTAATAAAAAAGTTGTACCAATTATTAATAAAATACATCCAAAAAATGTTATACTAAGTCACTTTGATAACTCTTTTCCTCCTATATCTACTGATGTTGATATTTCTAAATTAAACACTATTATTTCCCCTGTCAATTTAATTATTCCTAAATATGATACAAAAATTCCTATAACTGAACAGAAGTGAAAAATTTTCACTTTTTTTATGTTAATCACAAAAAAGAAGGGACTAACCCTTCTATCTTGAATTCCATGAACTTGGTAAATTAATTAGTTGTTTTGGACCTTTATATCCTTTGCTTGCAGATCTTTTCATAAATGATACATATGTATTCCATGAACCACATTTGTTATCTTTATAGATTCTACAAGGCGCAACCTCTAAATGTAGATGTGTACCAGCATCTGGATTTGATGCGGTTGGTCTTGGTATTACATATCCAGTATTTCCCATATATCCAATATATCGGTCTGATGTTATATATTGTCCTGTTGATATATTAGGCGCATATGAACTTAAGTGTGCATAAAGCGATGAATACCAAGTTCTACTATCACTATCGTAATGTTCCATTATGATTACTAATGCGCCATAATTGTCATGATATTTTGATGTAATAGTACCATTTGCGACTGGGTATATTTTTTCTCTTCTTCTATTTGAGCTTGTAATATCCACTCCTCTATGGAAACTACCCCAACGCCATCCAAATCCACTGCTTAGTGTTCCTTTAGCTGTTGGTCTTCTGAATTTTCCTGCAGGGCCATTAACCGCACAATCAACACCGATTACATCTTTGCTTTTACAACCTAACTTCTTGTAGCTTGCAACTATTTCTTGATATATTTTTAGTTGCTTTTCTGAATCTACTCCACCTTCTTCAAGGGATGCAACATCTTCACCTAATGATTTAACTTTATCATTTAATGATTCTTTCTTTTTAGCTAAATCTTTTTGTTTCTTTTTTATTTCAACTTCACGTTTTTCATTTTTACTTATCATGTCATTTAAGTTTTTAATAACCTCTTTATTATATTCTGTCATTTGTTCTACTATTGACATTCTATATATGAAGTCTGTCATGTTATCAGCACCAAATGCATATTCTAAGTAAAGATTTTCTCCATTTGATACTTGGTAGTATGAATAAAACTCTTTTATTTGAAGACTTTTTTCTTTTATATCTTTTTTACCTTGTTCAACTTCTTTAAGTAGTGTATCTATTTCTGTGTCAAGATTCTCAACCTCTTTATTAATTCTACTTATCTCATTCTTTGTATTTGAAATTTGTTGTTCTGTTTTTTTGATTGCATTTTTAGTAGCTGCGATTTCATTTTGGTATTTGGTAACTTTGGCTTCGTATTCACCTAATGTTATAGCCTTAGTATTGATTGGTATTAATGATATTATTAATGCAATTAATATTAATAATTTTGAGATTTTTTTACTTAGCTTTTTCATTATACCTTTAAGTATTTCCTTACTGCTTTTGAGCTACCAATCATACCAACAACTATACCAATTAATAATACTGCGATTGAAGTTTGATAAATAAATGGTGTAGGTTTAATCAACTTAATTAGTGGTGAGAACAACTGTCCTTCAAAATGATTATATAGTGCTAAATAACCATATATAATAACTATTATTGGAACTATTGAACCAAGGGCTCCAATTACCATTCCTTCTATGACAAAAGGAGTTTTAATTGAAAAGTTTGATGCTCCAACAACTCTCATAATTGATATTTCTCTTTGCCTTGAGAATATTGTTAATTTAATTGTGTTTACTATTAAGAATACTGTTACTATTATTAGTACTAATACAAGTAACACTGATATTTTTTCTATTAATGAGAAGGCACTAACTAATTTTTCTACCATTCCTTCTCCATAATCTACAACTTCTACATTTTCTAAGTTTTTTATACTTGCAGCAGTTGCTTTAATTTTTTCTATATCTTTTACTTTAATTAAATAACTATCTCTTAATGGATTATCCTTTTCTGACCATTCTCCCATAGTACTTGCGAATAAATCAGATTCCTTCATCATTTCTTTTTTTGATTCTTCTTTTGATTTATATTTTACAGAAGCAACATTCTTAATTTTAGATAACTCTGTTTCAAATGTTTTTAATCCTTCTTTATTTGTATCTCTATTCATAAATGCAACTATTGTTACATCTTTTTCAATTAGCGTTGTGAAATTGTTTACATTTGAGGAAGCAATTATTGATGCGGCAACTATTATTAGGGTTATACTAATGCATGATATTGATGCAATTGATAGAGAAAAATTTCTGATTACACTTTTAAATGCATCTCTAATACTTCTTCCAAACATTCTAAATAGCTTCATCATCATATTTTCCTTTCTCGTAGTCTTTTACTAGTCTACCTTCTTTTAATACAAGAACTCTTTTTTTCATTTTGTTTACTATTTCTCTATCATGTGTAGCCATTATTACTGTTGTACCTGTTGCTTTATTTATGCTATCTAGTAATTTAACTATTTCCATACTCATATCTGGATCTAGATTACCTGTAGGTTCATCACAAATTAATAACTTTGGATTATTAACAATTGCTCTTGCGATTGCTACTCTTTGTTGTTCTCCACCTGATAATTGGTTTGGATAATTTCTAGTTTTTGCTTTTAGACCAACAAGTTCAATTGCTTTTAGAGTTCTTTTCTTTATTTCTGATTTCTTTGTACCTATTACTTCAAGGGTAAATGCAACATTTTCATATACAGTTAACTTAGGTAATAATCTATAATCTTGAAATACTATTCCTAGTCGTCTTCTTAACTTATATACTTTACTATTTCTAAGCTTTGCTACATTTATTCCACCTATTATTATTTGACCTTTTGTAGGTTTTTCTTCACGATAAAGCATTTTTATAAGTGTTGATTTTCCTGAACCTGAACCTCCTATTACAAATACAAATTCGCCTTTTTTAATTTTTAAATCTAAATCATAAATAGCTGTTACGCCATTTTTATATCTTTTACTTACGTCACTAATATTTATTAATTCCAAATTTACACCACCTCGTACTATGTAAGTATATCACAAAATTCTACTATTTTCCACCTTTTACTTGATATGAATCTGTTATAACCATAAATGCTTTTTTATCTATTTCATGTACACCTTCTTTTAATTTGAAATAATCTCTATTTGATACTGTACTCATAATTACATATCTTTTCTTTTCTAGGAATCCTCCTTTTGTTTTAAATATGGTACAGCCTGCTTCTAATTCATCCTTTATGTAATTTTCTACTTTTTCTTGTTCCGATGTAATTATATAGAACATTTTTTTCTGAGATTGTCCAAGTATTATTCTATCCATTACTAACTTATTAACATATAAAAATACTAAAGCGTACATAACATTGCTAGCACCAAATATATATCCTCCTGCTAGCACTATTGTTGCATTTATTATATTATTTGTCTTTGATATTGATAATTTAAACTTTCTGTATAAAATTTGACTTATTAATGTTATGCCACCCTGACTTACGCCAAGTTTACAAGTTAGACCTCCTATAACTCCAGTTATAATTGCAGATGCTATGATTATTATCATCATATCTACATTTTTATCAAGTACCATAATATCGGGGAAATTTGATGTTATTTCTACAAAAAATGGATATATAATTGATGCATATAATGCACTAATTGCTAATTGATATTCTTTTGATAATACTGCAAGTAATAATGTAGTTATTGAAACTATTAATACAACTAATCCTGAATCAAGATTTAGTACGTTTGTTAATAAAACTGTAAGACCATTGGTGCCACCTGCAACTATTTTGGCTGGATTAATGAAGTAGTGGTAATTAAGTGCTCCTATAAACATCAAAAGAGTTAAAACAGAATATTTGTAGAATAAATAATCTAACGACTCTTTTTTCATTATTCTCCTCCCAATACTTCATATGCATCTGTTGCGACAAAAAATGCTTCTTTGTCAATTGAGTGAATTCCTTCTTTTAGTTTAAAATAATCTTTTGTAGGTATTACGCAGAATAATACATTTTGTTTTTCTTTTGAGAATCCACCTTTTGCGGCAAAAATTGTTACACCATGTCCTAATTCTTTTAAAACATATTCTTTTATTTCCTCATCTTTTTCTGCAATTATATAGAAAGCTTTGGAGTCAGATATACCTAATAACACTTTATCAGTTAAGATACTAATTATATATAACGTTATACCTGCATACATTAATTTTCTAACACCGAATATAAATACTCCTACTAAAACTATTAAACCATCTGATAATATTAGGGAAGTACCCATACTTACTTTTAAATATTTTGTAATAATTTGATTAATTATATCTGTACCACCGGTTGTAAAACCTGCTTTAAATACTAACCCTGCACCTATTCCATATAATACTCCCCCAAATAGTGCATATAAGAATATTTCTGATGGATTTATCGTTAAATAGGATGAAAATCCAGACGTTAATTTTACAAATATTGGAAATAATATTGTTCCTAATACTGAACCTTTTGTTTTTTCTTTATCAAGTACAATAAAACTTACAATAAGTAGTAATAAAGATGAAATTAGAATAAATAGTGATGTATCTATTCCAAATAATTTTTTAAATATTATGGACAACCCACTTACTCCTCCAAATACTATGTTATTGGGTAATAAAAACATATTAAATGAAACTGAAATTAAGAATAATCCTACTAATAAATATAGGTATCTTAATGGATTAAATTTTTTATATATTTCATCTATTATAGTATCGGATTCTTTTTTATTCTTTCTTTTAAACATTACTATTCCTCCTTAGATTACTATTTATAAATATATCTATGTCCCCATCTAATACTTTTAAAACATTTGAGGTTTCTTCATTAGTTCTATGATCTTTTACTAGTGAGTATGGATGCATAACATAACTTCTTATTTGAGAACCAAATTCAATATTTTTTTGTTCACCTCTTATATTATCAAGTAATTTTTCTTCAGATTCTTTTTTTAGTATAAGTAATTTACTTTTTAACATTTGCATTGCTTGTTCTTTGTTTTGAATTTGACTTCTTCCATTTTGACAGGTAACAACTGTCTTTGTAGGTAAATGAGTTATTCTTACTGCTGAATCGGTGGTATTTACATGTTGTCCACCTGCTCCTGAAGAACGATATACATCTATTTTTAAATCTTTCTCATCTATTTCTATTTCATTATTTACTTCTATTTCTGGGATTACATCAACCGAGGCAAATGAGGTATGACGTCTATTGTTTGAATCAAATGGAGATAGTCTTACTAATCTATGAATACCTTTTTCATTTTTTAAATATCCATATGCATATGTTCCTTTTACTAAAATTGTTGCTGATTTTATTCCTACTTCATCGCTTCCAACTTGATAATCAATTAGTTCTGTTTTAAATTTCTTTTTTTCACACCAACGAATATACATTCTATAAAGCATTAATGCCCAGTCACAAGCCTCAGTTCCACCTGCTCCTGCATGTATTTCAACAGTTGCATTAAACTTATCATATTCACCATTTAATAGTAATAGTGTTTCAAATTCTCTAAATTCTTTCTCAACACTTTTTTTTGTGTTAATAAGTTCTTTATAAATTTCTTCATCTATTTCATCTTGATATAATTCTATCAAATCAATTGAATCTTTTATTTCATTTTCTAATTTAGATGTTGTATCTACTAATTTTTTTAAGTCACTTAATTCAGAAATAATCTCATCTGAGGATGATTTATCATTCCAAAAGTCAGCTTGGGCCATTTTATTTTCAAGTTCTTTTATTCTAGATTTTTTACTTTCTAAGTCAAAGTTGCCTCCTTGTTTTATCTAGTTTTTCTAAAAGTATAGTAAATTCTTTTTTTATATCATTGTAATCCATATATGCCTCCTTATAATCAATCACATTATACCATAGAAAAACTATAGAAACTAGATTTTATATAGTTTCTATAGTTATCTTTACACTTTTATTTAACATTTCATCTATTACAGTATCATACAATTTATCTTTTATTATTTTTTCTACTCTTCTGGCACCAAATTCTTTGTATTTTGTTTCTTGTATTATATTTTCTATTACTTGTGGTTTTATAATTAATCTCTTTTTATCTAAATTAAAATTATCTCTTAGTTTGTCTATTTCTTTTAAAATTATTTTTTTTATTGATCCCTCATTTAATCTATCAAATATTAATACTTTATCGATTCTATTTACAAATTCTATTCCTAATGTGTCTTTTATTTCATTAGTTATTATATTTTGACTTTTTTCATTAAATCCAACTTGATTTTTTTTATATCCTATATTTGATGTCATTATAATTATATTATTATATAGTCGTATTACTTCATTTGTTGACGTTTTCATTATTCCTTCATCTAATGCTTGGAGAAACAAATTTACGACTGATGGATGTGCTTTTTCTATTTCATCTAATAAAATTACAGCATTGGAATTTTCTTTTATTTTATCTAATATTGTATTTTTATTTTCAAATCCAACATACCCAGGTGGTGATCCAATAATTTTGCTTATTGAGTGTTCTTCCTTAAATTCACTCATATCTAGTCTTATCATATCTGTATCTTTTACAACTATATTGCTTATCTCTTTTGCAAGAAGTGTTTTACCTACTCCTGTTGGTCCTACAAATAAATATGAACGAGGTTTTCTTTCTTTTTTATATCCTAGTTTTACTCTTTTAATATCTTTTGATATTTCTTCTATCACTTTACTTTGGCCTATTACTCTTTTATTTAAATCCTCTTCCATTCTTTTAAGTTCTAATAGATCTTCTCCTATTATTTCATATACAGGAATACGACTCTTTAATTTTATTACTTCTGCGACTATTTTGTCTGTTACTTCTCTTTTGGGGTTTGATGACATCATTTTATATTCTAATGTATTTATTTTTGTTTCATATGTTTTTTCTTCTTCCTTTATTTGTGCTGCTAGTGAAAAATTTTGTTCTATTACAGCTTTATTTTTTGATTTTGTTAAAGCTTTTAATTTAACTCTTAATTTTTCTAATTCTTGAGCTCTTTTATCTTTTTTTAGTGATACTTTAGCGCAGGTTTCATCTAAAATGTCAATTGCTTTATCTGGCTGTTTTCTATTATAAATATACTTATTGCTTAATTCTACTATTGTTTTTAGCACATCATCTTTTATAGTTACTCCATGATAATTCTCATAAATAGGTGCGATTTTTTTTAATATTTCAAATGTTGCTTCTGTTTTTGGTTCTTCTATTACTACTGTTTGGAATCTTCTTGCAAGTGCTCTATCATCTTCTAAATATTTTTTGTATTCTTCAGTTGTAGTTGCGCCTATTAATCTAATTTTACCCCTTGCTAAAAAAGGTTTTAAAATGTTTGATGCATCTATTGCTCCTTCTGCACCACCTGCACCTACAAGTGTATGTATCTCATCTATAAATAAAATTATATCTTTAGATTCCTCTATTTCAGAAAGCATTTTATTAATTCTTTCTTCAAATTCACCTCTATATTTTGTACCCGCAATTAAGCTTGCCATTGATATAGATATGATTCTTTTATTAATAAGGGCAGTTGGAACCATTTCATCTGTGATTCTTTTACTTAATTCTTCTACGATTGCGGTTTTGCCTACGCCAGCTTCTCCAATTAATAATGGGTTATTTTTTGTTCTTCTGCATAATATTTCTATTATTCTACTTAATTCTTCTTCACGTCCTATAACTGGATCTAATTCATTATTAAGTGCTTTTTCATTCATATTATATCCATAGTCTTCAATTAAAAGTTTCTTTTTTGATTTAGACTTTTTTTGACATTTTTTCATTACAAATTCTTTAGATAACTTATCTATATCTATATTCATACATAAAAATACTCTAATTGCTACTCCTTCACCCTCTTCAAAGAGAGATGCCATTATATCCTCTAGTGTTACTTCTTCCTCTTTAGATTCTCTTGATGTTATTATTGCTTCTTCTATTATTCTTTTTACAAGAGGTGTATAAATAAACCAATTGTTTTCTTCCTTACCCATCCCGATGGTATTTAATAGTTCTTTTTTAAAGCCATCATAATCTATCCCATTTTTATTTAAGATTTTGCATACGTTATAATTTTTATTTTTTAGTATTGCTAGTACAATATGTTCACTTCCTATATAGGCATGTTTTAAAAGAAGCATTTCCTTTTTTGCTATTGTTAATACCTTTCTTGATTCTTCATTAAACTTAGAAAACATAGAATCTCCTTTCTTTTAATTCTATGTTTATAATGTTTCTTTATTGTAATTTTTATTCCACAATTTTTGTGGAAAAAGAAAAAGATAGATTTTTCTATCTTTCATTTACACTTTCCTTATTTTAATCTATATTCAGTATACACCCCCATTGAAAAATCAATGCAGAATATTTGTTCGATAGTGATGTATTGTAGTAATAAGCTTAAAGTGACAAGTGAAAAATATACATTCTAGATAGTTTATTTAATTGTGCACAAAAAAACTGGCTTATGCCAGTTTAATAATTTATATCATTAATATTATTGTGAATAATATTAAACATAAAGCTAGTAATTCTAATATTAATTTCCAATTAGATTTTAACCATTTTCCATATGGGATATCTAAGTATGAAAGTATAGCTATTAAAATTATACTAGTTGGTGCAAATAATGTTGTTAATCCATAGATTGCTTGCCATATAACAGCAATTATTGAATATACTGATGAATCAGTTAATAGTGTTATTGCATATGGTAATACACCACTTGCAGCATAATATAAGTCAACATTAAATATACTTGATATCAATGCGGCTAAGCTCATTGTAAATACATTTAATCCATTTCCCACTTTTATCAATGGTTTAGTAATAGTAAGTATTATTGGATGATAGCTTACTATAATTAATACCACATAGATTAATGCTACTAATACTGCTGGTTTAAGAGCTTTTTTTGCACCTCTTACTATTCCATCTATATAATCATTGAATTTAACTTTGTAAATTTTTGATAATATGAATGATACAAGGACTAGTAATACGCCAATTTGTACTACTCCCCATTCTTCGAATGCTCCTACTGTTCCAAGAAGTTTTCCAAAAATTTGGAATTTAAAAATCTTAAGTCCTAATACTGCTTCTGTTGCTTTAGTAAACCAATTAAGTTTAAATACTGAACTCCATGAAACTAATGAAAGCATAGCAATTACAAACATTAAATCCATAAATAGTACTATTGGCCAAGTTTTTGTTTTTCCAGTTTTTGTTTCTACTGGTATTAATTCTTTAACGCTGTCTTCTTTTGATAATTTAGTTTTCTTAGCATATCTTAATGTATTAAATATTAATAATGCTAAGCCTAATACTAATAGTATTATTTTTACTACTATTTGGTCTGTTGCTTTTGTATTAAGTATTGTATTTACAACACCCATACCATTTTGTACTACTGAATTATATCCAGTTTGAACGTAAGTTGAAGATACTGTAGTACCAATTAAACCAACTGAGATTGCGCCAACTGTTGTTAGTGCTGCAGTTACTTTATCATATCCCATTATTAATACTAATGAAACGATAAATGGAACAATTATTAGTAGTCCTAATGATGCTCCACAAACTGAAGTTAGAATTGCTAATACTGACATTATTACAGCTAATGCAATTGCTTCTTTTCCTTTCATTTTTTTAGCAATCTTATCTAGTAATGTACGATAAGCTCCGATTTTATGTAGAACTCCATAAAATCCACCGATTGCTAGAATATATAATACTATATTTCCAAAATATGATAATGCAACAGCTGGATAATTGAATAAATCAAATAATCCTACTTGTGAACGTGTTCCGTCACTTACTAAACTATATTGATAGTAAGTTGTAGGAAGTATCCAAGTTAATAGAACTGTTACTAATATAGTAATTCCAACAACCTTAAACAAATTGTGTTTTTTCATTCTTTCACCCTCCATAACTTAATTATACAATAATTCTATTCAATTACAAGGTTTTTAGGTGAAAAATAGATGAAAAATACCCATAAAAAAAGGAAATCATAAAAGATTTCCATTCAATTAATTTTCTTTATCAATTGGTTTCATCAATGGGAATAATACTACATCTCTAATTGATGGTACATTATAAATTAACATCATTAATCTATCTATTCCAAATCCTAATCCAGATATTGGAGGCATTCCTTGTTCCATTGCTAGTAGGAAGTCTTCATCAAGATCCATAGTTTCGTCATCACCTTGTGCTTTGGCTTTTAATTGATCTTCAAAAGCTGCCCTTTGTTGTGCTGGATTAACCAATTCTGAATATGCCTTACATAATTCTGTTCCTGCAGCAACTACTTGGAATACGTCTATTCTTCTTGGATCCTCATCATTTCTTCTAGCTAGTGGAATTAATAATGCAGGATAATTATATATAATTGTTGGTTGAACAATATTTGCTCTTATTTTCTTTTTGTAAACAAAATCAATTATTTGACTCATTGACTTATAGTCTTCTAAATCAGCGTAAGTAAATAATCCTGTTTCAACAATTTTTTGTTTTAATTCGTCTGGTTCATCAATACTTAAGAAGTCAAATCCTAGAATACGCTCTAGTTCTTCACAATAATTAACACGATTCCATGAATCTTTTCCAAAATCTAGTACTACATCTTGATATTCAATTTCTGTTGTTCCAACTAGTTCTTTTAGTAATGCTTTAATAAATCCTGTGTAGAATTTAATGTTATCCTCAAAGTTCCAATATGATGCATACCACTCTACTTGAGTAAATTCTTGTAAATGTTCTGAATCCATTCCTTCATTTCTAAAACATTTTGCTACTTCATATACTTTATCAAAACCACCAGCTATACATTGTTTTAAGAAAGTTTCTGGTGCTATTCTTAAGTTACAATCTAAGTCTAGAGCATTATGATGAGTATAGAATGGTTTTGCACTTGCACCACATACTGCAGTTTGAATTATTGGAGTTTCAACCTGTAAGAAGCCATGCTCTCCTAAATATTTATGTAGGAAATAATAAAATTTACTTCTTCCTAAGAAAATTCTTCTTGATTCTTCATTTGTGATTAAATCAACATATCTTTGACGATATTTTAATTCTGTATCTACTAATCCATGAAATTTTTCAGGAAGTGGTCTTAGAGCTTTACCTAGAAATTTAAATTCTTTTACTCTTAGTGTTTTTTCTCCTGTTTGCGTAGTGAATATTTCACCAGTTGCACCTATAAAATCACCTGAATCTATTTGTTTTTTAAAGAAGTCATAGTTTTCTTCTCCAACCATGTCTATTTTTATTTCAAGTTGCATATCTGCTTCTAAATCTCTTATACGAACAAAGCTTAATTTTCCCATTTTTCTCATAAAGATGATTCTTCCTGCAACACTTACATTATCTACACCATCTTCTAATACCTTGGCTTCTTTTAATGCATGAGTTTTTTCAAATCTTTCTGGATATGGATTACATACTTTCCTTATTTCATCTAACTTATTTCTTCTTACTATTTCTTGTTCTGATAATTCTCTCATACTAGTCCTCCTTATTTACAACTTCTGTTTTTGTAATTATATCATGAATACCTCTTTTTTGTTTTGAAAATAGTATCATAAATACTGATATTATAACAATTAATGATTGAATAATACTTATTGTATTAGATATGGATAAATATAGTTCTTTTTTTAATAATAATATCAATATTAAATTAATTATATTGGCAGCTATTCCATATATTATTAGTGCCCTAAATAACATAGTATTTATACTTAATGATTCATCGGTTATTGATTTTACTTTTATTTTCATTAACTTTTTGCCAACGGTTTGTCCGTTATTATACACTTGATATACTACAAAGTAAAGAATATATATTATAATACTTGTTAAACTTATTAATACTGTGCCTTTTGAAATGTTGTAATTATCTTCTAATACTATATCTGTATATTCTTTTACATCTATTTCTTTATCATACATTTTTTTCTGTGTTGTTTGTAGTTCTTTATAATAATCTTGTGTTTTTTCACTTATTGGAATAAACATTGTTATTAGGTTTGCGATTACTAATACTATAAATATATCTATTATATATGCAAAAAATCTTTTATTAAATTGTGCTGGCATTTGTTTCCTCCATTAATTTTTTTCTAAAATCTTCTAATATAGTGATTATATCATTAATGTTAGTTGTTTTGTAGACTAAATTTTTAATTTCACTTGAACCATTTATTCCTTTTAAATACCATGCAATGTGATTTCTTATCTCTAATACTGCAATTTTTTCGCTTTTTTGAGTACAAAGACTTTTAAAATGTTTTAGAGCCATATCGACTTTTTCTACATTGGTTGGAGGAGGTATTATTATACCCTCATTTAAATATTTGTCTAATTGCTTTATTAACCAGGGGTTTCCAAGTACTCCTCTACCAATCATTATTGCATCTACTCCCGTTTCTTTAAGCATTCTTTCTGCATCTTTTATTGTTTTAATGTCTCCATTGCCAATTACTGGAATATTCACTGCTTCCTTTACTTGTTTTATTATATTTAAATCCACTTTACCACTATATCCTTGTGATCTAGTTCTTCCATGAATACATATAGCGCTTGCGCCTGCTTCTTCGCAAATTTTAGCTACCTCTACTGCATTTATGTGGTTCATATCCCAACCACTTCTTATTTTGACCGTTACTGGGATATCTACCGCATCTACTACTGACTTTACAATTTCTTTTATTTTTTCTGGATTCTTAAGTAGTGCGGCACCTGCTTGAGCTTTTAACGCAACTTTTGGGACTGGACATCCCATATTTATATCTATAATATCCGGTTTCATATGTTCTTCTATGTATTTTGCAGCTTTTACAAATGATTCCTTATCACTTCCAAATATTTGTTGTGCAATAGGTCTTTCGCTTTCTTCCATATATAGCATATCTATTGTTTTTTTATTATTATAAAAAATTGCTTTATCGCTTACCATTTCTGCATATATTAACCCACAACCCATTTCTTTTATAATTTTTCTAAAGCTTGAGTTACATATTCCTGCCATAGGCGCTAAAACTATTTGATTTTTAATTTCTACATCTTTTATTTTCCACATAGTAATCACCTTTTGCTTATTATAACATTAATAGAAAAAACACACAAATGTGTGCTTTATTAATCTTCTTTAGTTGCCTCTAACAACTCTTCACGAGTCATTTTAGTATAGCCTTTAACTCCAAGTTCTTTTGCTTTTTCTTTTAAACTAGTAATAGAAGGTTCATCTTTTTCTTCTGGCATTCTTTTATGTTCTACTAAATACTCTATTTGTTCTCTAGTTAAAGTCTCATGTTCTAGTAATGCGTTTGCGATTAAGTCTAATAAATCTCTATTCTCTGCGATTACTTTTTCTGTTCTTTTGTAGCATTTATCAATTATCTTACGCATTTCTATATCGATTTCATGAGCTACTTCGTCAGAGAAGTTCTTAGTTTTATTGTAGTCTCTTCCTAAGAATACTCCGCCTTCTTGTTGTTCTAGTTGAACTGGTCCTAAATCACTCATACCATATTCAGTAACCATAGCTCTTGCTATTTTTGTTGCCTTTTCAAAGTCGTTGTGTGCTCCTGTTGTAACTTCTTTAAATACTTGTTCTTCAGCAACTCTTCCTCCAAGTAAACCACTTATTGTTTCTAATAACTCTTTCTTTGTTTCTAAGAACGTTTCTTCTTTTGGTAACATTAAGTTATATCCACCTGCAGTACCTCTTGGTATAATAGTAATTTTTTGAACTTCGTTTGCTCCATCCAATTTAATTCCTACTACAGCGTGACCTGCTTCATGGTATGCAACAACTTTCTTTTCATGTTCAGTATATTTTTTAGACTTTTTAGCTGGTCCCATTAATACTCTATCATGTGCTTCATCTATTTCAGTCATTGTTATAGCATCTTTATTTCTTCTTACAGCTAGAAGTGCAGCTTCATTTAATAAGTTTTCTAGATCAGCACCACTAAATCCAACTGTACGTTTTGCAATATTGTTTAATTTTACATTTGGCGCAAAAATTTTGTTTTTGGCATGAACGGCAAGTATTTCTTCTCTACCTTTAACATCTGGTAAATTAACGGTTACCTGTCTATCAAATCTTCCTGGTCTTAACAATGCTGGATCTAATACATCCGCTCTATTTGTTGCAGCAATTATTATTATTCCTTCATTTGCTCCAAATCCATCCATTTCTGTTAGTAATTGGTTTAGAGTTTGCTCTCTTTCATCATGTCCTCCGCCAAGACCTGTTCCTCTTTGACGACCCACTGCATCTATTTCATCTATAAATATTAGACATGGTGCATTCTGTTTAGCTTGTTTAAACATATCACGTACACGACTTGCTCCAACACCAACAAACAGTTCTACGAAATCAGAACCACTTATATAATAGAATGGTACATTTGCTTCTCCAGCAACTGCTTTAGCAAGTAATGTTTTACCTGTACCGGGAGGTCCAACTAAAAGTACTCCTTTTGGAATCCTTGCTCCTAATTTTTGGAATTTTTTAGGATTTTTCAAAAAGTCAATTAATTCTTGAACTTCTTCTTTTTCTTCTTTTAAACCAGCAACATCTTTGAATGTTGTTTTATTATTATCTGATGATAATTTAGCTCTACTTTTACCAAAATCCATTGATTTGCCTGCGCCATTCATTTGTTTTGTAAATAAGAAGAAGATTCCTCCTATAAGCAATACATATGGTACAACATTCATAAGAATTAATAGGACAGAACTTGATCCTGGATCACTGTTAGTTATTAATTTATAGCTAAGTGCAGATGAGTCTGTATTTAACATTTGCTTGATTACACTATCAGTTAGTGGAACACGAAGTGTAAATGTTTCATTCTTAGCATATGTTGATAGTTTACCTTCTATTTCATAAATACCAGCTCTACTTCTTGGTGTAATACTTACTTCTGTTACTCTATTATTATTTAATTCATCTAAGAATTTATCATACGTTATTTTATTTACTGTTTGGTTTCCTACTACCGCCATATAATATATACCAATTAATAATAGTACTAAAAAAACATATGGCAAGAAACTTCTTTTAATATCTTTTTTATTCATATTTCCTCCTCTTTATCGATATCTTAGTATTATATCATACTTTTCTGATTTTGACTTTGTAAATTTTGATTTTTTTATTCCAGGAATCCAAATTATCTCATCTTTTGAATCTACTACTATTGGCCACTTATCCCTTTGGTCTATTGGAATCTTTGAATCGATAAAGATATCTTTTACCTTTTTTGAGCCATTTAGTTTCTTTAGTTTCATTTTATCTCCTGCTTTTCTTGTCCTTATATGCAGTGGAAAAGCAACTTCTGCTTTGTCTATTCTACAGATGTTATTGTCATTTGAATCAATACTTTCAATTTTTTCTATCATATGACCATTTGGTAATCCAGCATATTTATCAAACTCAATTTCATATTCATATAAATCATCGGTATTTTTTTTCACGGTTAACTCATTGTATGATTTTATTGCAATTACATCATTTGGTAAATATACATATGAATTTGATTTTTTACAATTAATTAGGGATTCAATTAATGCTACGTGTGAGTCATTAATAAGCATTAAATCATCTTGATAAAAATCTTCTAATATTTTACATATTACTTTATATTTGATAAGGTTTTCTAGTTTTTTATATTCTTCTATATTTAGTTTATTGTTAGCATATACTTTTTTTAGTTTATTTTGTGTTTCTTTTTCAACATAATTGTCATATTCAAATAGTAGTTTACTGAATTTTAAAAAATGCATATGTACATTTTTATCTTCTTCTTTTAGAAATGGTAGAACTACTTTCCTATATCTATTTCTAGTATACTTTCCTTTAAAATTTGATGCATCTATTGCATATTTAATACCTAATTTATCATCATAATCTTTTATTTCCTCTTTTGTCATAAAGATAAGTGGTCTTACTATTTTATATGTATCCTTTTCTACGACAGTTTTAAAGCCAGCATATCCTTTTAATGATGAACCTCTTACAATACGCATAAGTATGGTCTCCATTAAATCATCTCCATGATGAGCGGTCATTAAGTAATTTGCATCATATTTTTTTACTATTTTATCAAAGAAACTATATCTTATTGCGCGTGCCTCATTATGAAAGTTATCATCACCATATTTTTCTATAATCATACTTTCAAATATTATATCATTTTCTTCACAGTATTCTTTTAGAAATATTGCTTCTTCTTTGCTTTCTTTTCTTACATTATGATTTACATGTGCGCATATTATTTTTATATCTATTTTTTCCCTTAGTTTTAAAAGTATATCTGTAAGTGCCATTGAATCTGGCCCTGCGGAATTTCCTATTACAATTATATCCTTATCTTTTAATTTTAAATCATTCATTAGATAGTTAATAACTTTATCCATTTTACCACCTGTTTCTATATTCTATAGCATTTAATCAATATCTTCAAGAGTTAATTATTTTTCTGGAATTCTAATAATATACTCTCCATCTTTTGAATATAGATATTTCTCTCTTAAATATCTTGCAATATACTCTGGATCTTGCATTTTTTCTACATCTACTTTTAATTCTTTTTCTTGACTTTTTAATTCTACTAACTTTTGATCTAGGTCTTTCTTTTCTTTATATTTTTGATATATTTCAGACCATAATTTTGAAATAGATAAAGCAACGGTACCAGATATAATTATACATGCTACTCCAAATACTAAAAATCTAAGTGTACTTTTTTTTGCTTTTTGTTTTTTAATAGTTTTCTTAGCCATATCATCACCTACTTTATCAAGTTTATTATATCATTCTAATCATTTCTATAATAGTATTTTGTCGTAATTTAACAAAACTTTACAAAAAAAAAGACAAATTTGTCTCTTTTCTAGTTTGTATATGGTAAAAGTGCGATAGCTCTTGCTCTTTTAATTTGTTCAGCAACTATTCTTTGATGTTTAGCACAAGTTCCAGTTACACGTCTTGGTAGGATTTTACCTCTTTCGTTAACATATTTTCTTAGTACATCAACATCTTTATAATCAACTGTTTTACCAGCACACATATAACATACTTTTTTCTTTTTTCTATAAAACTCTGCCATCTTAATCCTCCTTTTTAGAATGGTAATTCATCATCATTAATTTCAATGCTTGAACCAAAATCTGCGAAAGGATCAGATTTTACATCTACTGAGTTACTTGGTTGATCAGAAAATGAACTTGGTGACATATCACTTGGAGTATTATTGAATCCAGTGTTATTATTCATGTTTTCACGGCTTGCCTTTGTGTCTAAAAATTGAACATTATCAGCAATTACTTCAGTAACATATCTTTTCTTTCCATCTTCGCCATCATATGATCTAGTTTGAAGTCTACCATCGATAGCTACTTGGCTTCCTTGATTTAAATAATTTTTAACATTTTCTGCTTGTTTTCTCCAAACAACTATATTGATAAAATCAGCTTCTCTTTCTCCTGCTTGGTTAGCAAAATTTCTATTTACTGCAACTGTGAAAGTTGCTACAGGTAAATTGCTACTAGTATATCTTAATTCAGGATCTCTAGTTAATCTTCCTATTAAAAAAACTTTATTCATAGGGTACCTCTTATCTTTCTTCTACTCTAACTATTAAATGACGAATGATGTTTTCATTAATTAAAGCAACACGGTCAAATTCTTTTGCTGCTGAATGATCTTCTGATTCGATTACGAATAGAAAATAGTATCCAGTTTTATATTTTTTAATTTCATATGCTAATTCTCTTTGACCCATAGCTTTTTCTTCAACGATTGTTGCACCTTCTGATTTTAGAACTTCTTTCATGTTATTAGCAACTTCTTTAATATTTGCCTCTTCTAAATCTGGTCTTACAATGAACATAATTTCATATTTTCTCATTTTTACACCTCCTTTTGGACTTATGGTTTCATACATTATGAAACAAGGAGTACCTAAATACTCGTAAGTACTATATCAAAAAAAAGACACTTTGTAAAGCATCTTCTTTCTATTTTTAAACATTAAATCTAAAATGACAGATATCTCCATCTTGCATTATATAATCTTTTCCTTCTAGTCTTGCACGTCCTGCTTCTCTTACTTTTAATTCACTACCGCATTGTATTAAATCTTCATAAGATATTACTTCTGCCTTAATAAATCCTTTTTCAAAATCTGTATGTATTATTCCTGCACATTCTTTAGCATTCATTCCTTTTTTGAATGTCCATGCTCTTACCTCATCACTACCTACAGTGAAATATGTTGCAAGTCCCAATATGTCATATGTAATTTTAATTAATTTATCAAGACCTGATTCTTCTATTCCAACTACACTTAACATTTCTTTTTTATCATCATCATTAAGTTCGCTAAGTTCTGACTCTAATTTTGCACATATTTTTACTGTTTGTGCCCCTTCTTTCTTAGCGTATTCTGTAACCTTTTGTACATAGTTATTATCATTAGTTAAATCTTCTTCTGAAACATTTGCCAAATATATGACTGGCTTTAGAGTTATTAGACTAAAGTTTTTAAGTAGTGCTAAATCTTCTTCGGTAAAATCAACTAATCTTAATGGTTTTCCACATTCTAGTGCTTCTTTTGCTTTGTTTAGTGTTTCTAACTCTTTTAGTGCATCTTTATCTCTATTTGTTTGTGCTTTTTTAGCAATACGTGATATTCTTCCATTTATAATTTCTAAGTCTGATATAGATAGTTCTAGATTTATTATTTCAATATCTCTTATTGGATCTATACCATTTTCTACATGGATTATATTTTCATCATCAAAACATCTTACTACATGACATATTGCATCTACTTCTCTTATATGAGATAGAAATTTATTTCCTAATCCTTCCCCTAGGGATGCTCCTTTTACTAAACCAGCTATATCGGTAAATTCAAAGCTTGTTGGAATTGTTCTTTCAGGAATATACATGTCCTCTAATTTTTGCAATCTTTCATCAGGAACTGTTACTGTTCCTACATTAGGATCAATAGTTGCGAATGGATAATTCGCAGCTAATATATTTTTCTTTGTTATTGCGTTAAATAAAGTTGATTTACCTACATTTGGTAAACCAACTATTCCTGCTTTAAGTGCCATTACTTCATTCCCCCTATAATGTTGGTGATACACCTATTCCTATTGGTGCTCCTAATAAATACCAACCAATTATTATTAATAACCAGCATACTGCCATTAATAGACAATATGGCATAATATAGCCAATTGCTTTCTTAACAGTTATTACTTCTTTCTCTGTATTATATATGTTTAAGTATCCAATGTAAATAACAAAATATGCTAAAAGCGGGGTTATTCCTTTTGCCATTGAATCAGATGCTCTTAAAATAAACTGTGCAAATTGTGGGCTTATATTTGATTGCATCATTAATGGTACTACTACTGGTGCCATTATTTCCCATTTTCCTATTGGTGTAGTTACAAACAAATTACAAATTACAATTAATAAGACAACAGTTATTATTAATGGAATACCTGAGAATGATAGTTGTGATAAAAACTTTGTAGATAATCCAACTATTACAGGACCTATATTAGTCTTTCTAAATATTGCTATAAATTGTGACGCAAAGAACATTAATGCAATTAACATTCCTAAATTACTTAAGTATATACAACATCTATTAATTAAATCTTTATTATCCCTAATTGATTTAGTACTTATTCCATATGCAAGTCCTGTTGCTATAAAGAATAGTGATATCATATAAGTAAATCCATCTTGAAAATAAGAATTTTCTCCAAATACTTGACCTAAATAAGTTTTTTCGTTCATATCTAATAATAATCCCGAAAATGGTAAGGATGGAATTAACATATATATGAAACATATTACAAATATTATACCTACTATTAGTGCTTTTTTTAATCCTTTTTTCTCTCTAAAATCCGTTTCAATTTTATTTTGTTCACTTTCTTTTATTTCTTCTAAGTTAAGTTCTTTTGTATTGCCATCTACTTCTTTTTCTTTTACTTTAGAAAATTTTGGTACTATTATTTTCTCAAATATTATAGTTCCAACTATTGAAGTAATAATAGTTGCGGCTATTATTATAATTAAATTTGAAGTTAAGCTTACATGGAATGTTTTATCTATTAATCTTGCAGCTACTGTAGTTTCTGGTATTAAATTTACTTCCATTGAACCAACAAATACTGTTGCTCCATATCCAAATGCAACTCCGCAATATGCTGCTATTACACCAAGCATTGGATTTCTCTTGTTTGCACTAAAGATTAATGCGCTAAGTGGAATTAATACAACGTAACCCACATCATTAACTAAACTTGATATTGTAGCTATTAATATTGTTAAAAATGTTAACTTTTTATTATCAATATTTAAGGTTACTCTTTTTGCAAACGCATCTATTAAACCAGTAGCATATGCAACTGATATTCCTAATAGTGATATTAATAAATTTCCTAGTGGAGCAAATCCGGCAAGATTTTTCACTGAACTACTTATTATATATTTTAGTCCATTATAATTAAATAGATTTTCAATAGTAAGTAATGTAGCTTCTAATTCCAAAGTATTCGGATTTATCTTGTTATATGTAACTTGTACTTGTAAAACTGATAGAATCCAGCTTAATAGAACAGTTATACAACTCAATATTATGAACATAAATATTGGATGTATATTAAATTTCTTAAGTTTAAGTGTTTTCTTTTTCATACTTACTCCTCATTTACTATTTTTTTTAATTTTTTATTAAATTCAATTCTTGGTATCATTATTGATCTATTACATTTAGTACATTGTATTTTTATATCTGCCCCTGTTCTTACAACAGTCCACTCATTATTACCACATGGATGAGGTTTTTTCATTATTACTTTTGTACCTATTGTGTAATTCTTATCATTCATACTTAACCTCTATTATTCGTTAACATCTAATATTTCAAGAATTCTATTTAAATCATTATTGTTAGTAAATGATATTAGTATTTTTTTATTATTAATCTTAACTTTTGTACCAAGTTTTTCTGAAATGCTTTCCTCTATATATTTATATTCGGATTCTTTCTTTACTTTTGTCTTTAATTTATGCTTTTTCTCTACTGTTGGATTTTGAGATGCTTGTTCAATAGCTCTTACATTTAAGTTTTCATCCACTATTTTGTTAGCAAGATTTATTATTTCATCTTTATCTTTCATTTTACTTAATACTCTTGCATGACTCATTGTAATTTTTTCTTCAGCTATCAAGTTTTTTACTTCTTCAGGAAGTTCAAGTAATCCTAGCATATTTGTTATATGACTACGACTTTTACCTAATTTATTTGCTAGTTCTTCTTGAGTTACTTTTAATGAAGCTAATAACTTTTGATATGCTGTTGCTTCTTCTATTGAGTTTAAATTCTCTCTTTGTAGATTTTCAAGAAGTGCTATCTCCATCATGTTTTCATCAGTAAAATCACGTACTATTGCTGGTATTGTTTCTTTTCCGGCTAATTGCGAAGCTTTGTATCTTCGTTCTCCTGCAATTATTTCATAACCTTTTATACTTTTTTTAACTATTATCGGTTGAAAAACACCATGCTCTTTAATCGAATTTGCTAATTCTTGTAGTTTTTCTGCATCGAATACTTTTCTTGGCTGATAAGGATTTGGTCTTAACTCTGATAATTTTAATTCAATTACCTCTTCTTTAGGAGTAACACTAACTATTTTTTCTTCAAATTTATCTAAGTCTAGTTGTTCGTTATTAAAAAGTTCTTCTAGTCCCATTCCTAGGGCTCTTCTTTTAACTTGCTCCATTTCTTTCAATCACTTCCTTTGCTAAGTTTAAGTAAGCTTCTGTTCCCTTACTTTTTGGATCATATACTACAATTGGTTTTCCGTGTGATGGTGCTTCTGTTAATCTTATAAGTCTTGGAATAATTGTATTATATACTCTTTCCTTGAAATATTTTCTAATATCATCTACTACTTCAAATCCTAAATTTGTTCTAGAATCTAACATTGTTAATAAAACGCCTTCTATATCCAGATTTGGATTTAAGTTCTTTTGTGCCATCATAATTGTATTAAGTAATTGCATTATACCTTCCAAGGCAAAGAATTCACATTGTACCGGAATAATTACTGAATTTGATGCCGTTAATGCATTGGTAGTAATTAATCCTAGTGATGGTGGACAATCCATAATTATGTAATCATATCTATCTTTAATTGTGTCTATCTTTGATTTTAATTGATTACCTTTACTGAATGTTGGTTCTTCTCTACTTTTTTCAATTAATTCTATGTCAATACCTGCCAAATTAATTGTTGCTGGCAATACATCTAACCTTTTAAATTTTGTTCTTATAATTGCTTCTTCTATTGGACATTTATCTGTTAAAACATCATATACGCTTTTATCAATGTCACCTTTGCAAATTCCTATACCAGTTGTTGCATTACCCTGCGGATCTAAGTCTACTAAAAGTACGTTTTTACCTAATACTGCTAGGGATGCAGAAAGATTTATACTTGTAGTTGTTTTTCCTACTCCACCCTTTTGATTAACTAATGAAATTATCTTTCCCATCTTATCACCTTTTCTTTAAACATCTATTACTATTCTATCAGAAAAAGAATGTTTTTTAAATGATTTTATGTTAAATATTTAAATTTAATTTTGACTAAAAAAGATAGCCTTATAACTATCTTTCTCAGAAATCTTATTAATCTTTATCAATTCTTATAACTATTTGGTAGAAATCTTCAAAATCAAATTCTTCAGTTTCTATTTTATTACCAGCTTTTTTCATATTTTCTATTGTATTTTTTATATCAGTTACAGTTTTGGTGACATCTCTCTTTGGACTTGGTGTTTGAATACTTTCCATACCACTAAAACTTGGAAATAATTGATCTGGTTCTTTTTCTTGTGCTTTTTCTTCTTTTGGTGGAACATTAAAATTCTTATACAAGTTATTTTCTAAGCCAATTCCATTTGATTGTTGAGTAGAAGGCTTCATTGAACTTTCTAAGTTCATACCTGCTAAAAATCCACTTCCACCTATTGGTTCCTCTTTTGGTTTTGGAGGTTCACTAAAGTTAGTTGTAGGTTTTAGTACTGGTGATTGTGATTGAACCGGTTCTGATGGTGTTGCTGGTTTTAATATGTCCTTAATTCCAGTAAATCCAGTAAATGAATTATTCACTTTTGAATCAGCATTACTTAAATTTGGCATTGTACCAATTGAGTTTTCATTATTTGATGTACTACTTGAACCATTTTTTATTTCTTCATCTAATTCTCTTACAGTCATTCTTGTAGATATAACTTTATTTAATAGTTCCACTTGTCTTTTTGGATCAGTTACATTTAATAATGCTCTTGCATGACGTTCTGAAATTTGTTCATGTAGTAATGCATCTTGTACTTCATCAGTTAATGATAAAAGTCTTAATTTATTTGCAACTGCAGATTGAGATTTACCCATTGTTTTAGCAAGTTCCTCTTGAGTTAATGCATCCAACTCTAGAATTTTTTGATATGTTCTTGCTTCTTCTATTGGAGTTAAATCTCTTCTTTGTAAATTTTCTATTAGTGCTACTTTTGAGCTTTCTTTATCATCTAAATTTTTAATAATTGCTGGTATTTTTGTTAAACCTGCCATTGTTGATGCTTTATATCTTCTCTCTCCTGCGATTATTTCATATTTTTCACCAATCTGTCTTACAACTATTGGTTGAATAACACCATGTTCTTTTATAGATACTGCTAACTCTTTTAATGCTTGTTCATCAAAATTTTCCCTTGGTTGAAATCTATTTGGTATTATGTCATCTAAATATAAGTATTTTACTTCGTTTTCCATTTTACAACCTCCATTATTCTTTTTTTACTCTTTATTCTTATATAATTATACATTATTCTCTTTTTTTTTACAACGATTTTTTTATTTTATCAATACTTCTTGGGTATTTTGCTTCTGTTTTTCTTACTTTTTTGATATTTATTAATGCTCTTTGGCTGTTTTCAATTGGTAATTTAAATGTATTAACATTTATTACTTCCCCACCAATATCTCTTATTATTTTTTCGGCATCACTTAATTCTTCTTCAAATGAAGACTTCATTAGTATTAAATGTCCTGATGTTTTTAATGCTTTAAATGATATTTCTACTAAAATTTTGGCTTTAGCAACTGCCCTTGATGTTATTATATCAAATCTTTCTTCATTATGTTTTGAATAATCTTCCATTCTCTCATGTACTAATTCAACATCTTTTAAATCTAATAGTTTTATTACATAATCTAAAAATTTAAGCCTTTTTTGAAGTGAATCAACAAGAGTAATTTTTAAATTAGGAAATACAATTTTAAGTACTACTCCTGGAAATCCAGCACCTGTTCCTACATCACATAGTGAAATATCTTTAGTTAGATCATATTCTTTAAAAAGAGTTAAACTGTCATAAAAATGTTTTAAATATACATCCTTTTCTTCTGTAATTGATGTTAGATTTATCTTTTTATTCCATTCTACTAGGGCTTTATAATATTCATTTAATTGTTCTAGTTGTTTATCAGTTATACTTATACCTAATTCTTTTACTGCTGTTAGAAATTCTTCTCTATTCATCTTTAGTTCCTCTTTTTAAATACATCATTAGCATAGAAATATCTGATGGGTTTACCCCACTTATTCTTATTGCTTGTCCAATTGAAATTGGTTTAATTTTATCTAGTTTTTCTCTTGCTTCTTTTGCAATGTTAGTAAATTTGCTGTAATCAATGTCTTTTGGAATTGATATTTTTTCTAATTCTAGCATTTTTTCTGCCTCTTTTTCGGCTTTTAATATATATCCTTCATATTTTGCAATAATTTCCACTTGTTCTTCTACTTGATGTGAGTAATCTTTTTGAATGTATTTTTTTAAGTCTTTTAGACTAATTTCAGGTCTTTTTAATAAGTCATAAAGATATATTCCATCATATATTTTAGCAGAATTTAAACTTTCAAGGTATTCATTTACTTCTTTTGTTGGAGTCACTTTTATAGTTTTTAATGTTTCAACTAATCTATTTATGTTTTCTATTTTATCTGTTACAATTTTATATTTTTCATCACTTATTAATCCAATGTCATGACCATATTTTGATAATCTTAAATCTGCATTATCGTGTCTTAATAAGAGTCTATATTCTGCACGTGAAGTTAATAATCTATATGGATCTATTACTCCTTTTGTTATTAGGTCATCTATTAATACTCCTATATAACTTTCATTTCTTTTTAAAATTAATGGTTCTTTATTTGATAATTTTAATGCTGCATTTATTCCGGCAATTAATCCTTGGCCTGCGGCTTCTTCATATCCACTTGTTCCATTTATTTGTCCAGCGGTATATAATCCTTCTATAATTTTTGTTTCTAAAGATGGTTTTAACTGCATTGAGTCTATTGCATCATATTCAATTGCATATGCATACTTATTTACTTTAGCGTTTTCTAATCCTGGTAATGATCTTATCATTTTATCTTGTACATCATATGGCATACTCGTAGAAAATCCTTGAATATAGATATCATCATAATAAATACTTTCTGGTTCTAAAAACAATTGATGTCTTTCTTTATCACTAAATCTTACTATTTTATCTTCTATGGATGGACAATATCTAGGACCTACACCTTCTACATATCCTCCATACATACTCGATTTATCTAAATTTTCTTTTATTATTTCGTGTGTTTTTGATGTTGTATATATCAAATAACATGGAATTTGCTTGTCTGTTTCATAATTTAGTTCATTATAAACTGAAAAATTCCAACATGTATCATCTCCAGGCTGTATTGTTGCTTTTGAATAATCAATGCTGCTTTTTTCTATTCTTGGTGGAGTACCTGTTTTTAACCTTTTTATAGTAAATCCATATTTTTTTAAATCGTCACTCAGTGTTTTACAAGTTTTTTCATCATGTGGTCCACTTGATGTTTTTGATGAACCAACTAAAATGCTTGATTTTAAATAAGTTCCCGTAGTTAAGATTACTGCTTTACTATAGATTTCTTTATTATTTTCTGTTAATACGCCTATTATTTTATTATCCTCAATAAGTAATTCTTTTACCATGTCTTCTAAAATATCTAGATTTTCTTGGTTTTCTAATGTTTTTAACATCTCTTTTTTATAAGTTATTTTGTCTGCTTGAGCACGTAGTGAACGTACTGCGGGACCTTTTTTTGTATTTAGCATCTTCATTTGAAGAAAACTTTTATCTATATTATTAGCCATCTCTCCGCCTAATGCCGATATTTCTCTTACTACTATTCCTTTGGCAGGGCCTCCAATTGATGGATTACATGGCATATCTGCAATATTGTTTTTATTCATAGTTATCATAAGTGTTTTTTTATTCATTCTTGCAGATGCTAGTGCTGCTTCACATCCTGCATGACCACCACCTACTACTATTATTTCATACTCCATCTTTTTCACTTCCTCTTTTATATCATTATACACTACTATTTTTATTTTAAATTATCTTTTTTCAAACAAAAATTATTTCCCGGGAAATAATTTTTTGCGTTAAATTCAATTTTGTGTGGCTTCAAATCACTTTCCTAAACAAAATTGACTAAATAATTGGTCTAATAATTCATCAGTATATGTTGCGCCAATTATCTCACCTAGTTTTTCCCAGGCTCTTTTTATGTCAATTTCTACTAAATCTACTGGTGTAGCATTATTTATTCCATTAAGTGCTTCTAATAATATGTCCTTTGCTTCCTTAATTAATGAAATTTGTCTAACATTATTCAAGTATTTATAATCTTCTTTAGTTAATTCTTCTAAATTGAATAATTCTACTATTTTGTCCTTTAACTCATCTAATCCATTTAAATCAACTGTATTAGTACGTATTATATTTTCATATGTAATATTTGATATATCAATTTTATCTGCTAAATCACTTTTATTAATTACCACTATTACTTTTTTATTCTTACAATATTCTAATATATTTTTATCTTCTTCAGTTAATTTTTCATTATTATTTAATACAATTATTACTAAATCTGCAGATTCTATTAAACTATAACTTTTGTTAACACCTATTTTTTCTACTATATCGTTTGTTTTTCTTATTCCTGCAGTATCTATAATATCTAACATTACACCATTTATTGTTATACTTCCTTCTACTGTATCTCTTGTAGTTCCTTCAATATCTGTTACTATTGCCTTTTCTTCATCTAATAATCTATTAAGTAGACTACTTTTCCCTACATTTGGTCTTCCTATTATTACAGTTTTTATTCCAGAAGTTAAAACTTTTCCGTTTTCGGACTCTTTTATTATTTTTTTTATTTCTTTAATGACATTTTCTATTTTAGGCTTTAGCTTCTCATTTGTCATTGTTTCTATGTCTTCATATTCTGGATAATCAATATTTACTTCTATGGTTGCTAGAATTTCTAATATCTCTTGTCTTAGATTTTTTATTAGCTTACTAACATACCCATCTAATCCATTTAGTGCAGCTTTTCTTTTTGATTCTGTTTTAGCATTTATTAAATCCATTGTTGATTCTGCTTGTGATAAATCTATTCTTCCATTTAAAAATGCTCTTTTTGTGAATTCTCCTGGTTCTGCAAGTCTTGCCCCATTTTTTAATACTGCTTCTAATACTTTATTTGTAGTAGCAATACCGCCATGGCAATTAATTTCAACAATATCTTCTGTTGTAAATGTTTTTGGTGATTTCATTACACTTACTAAAACTTCATCTAATAAATTATCTCCATCTTTTATATGCCCATAAGAAATAGTATGTGATTCAACCTTTTCTAAATCTTTTCCTTTAAAAATACTATTTACTATTTTTATTGCATCAGAACCACTTACTCTAATTATTGATATGGCACCTACTCCTAATGTAGTTGAAATTGCCGCAATTGTATCATTCATATAACTCACTCCATTAAATTATAGTTATTTAAAATTTACTATATATTATATTTTAAAAGCTATTTTGTCAATAAAAATGGAAAGCTTTATTCGCTCTCCACATATTTAATAACTACTGATCTGTTTGGTTCTTCTCCTGTGCTTTCAGTTTTTATATTTTTGTATTCACCTAGAATTGTATGAATTACTCTTCTTTCGTAAGAATTCATTGGATCAAGTTTAACATCCATTCTTGTTCTTTTTACATCTCTTGCGATGCTTTTCGCTAATCTTTCTAATTGATGTTGATGTTTTAATTTATATTCGCCAACATCTAAAGTAAACGGAAAATAAAATCCTAATTCATTGTATAAATATTGTTTTAAAATTAAACTTAATGCTTCTATTGTTCTTCCTTGTTTTCCTATTAATATATTGTTATTATCACTAAATATTGTTATTGTAGTCATTCCATCTCGTTGTTTAATTTCAAAATTACCTTTTATTCCCATTAAATTAATAATATTTGTTAATTCTCTCTTTATTTCTTCTAATATATCTTCTTTGGTAATTACTTCTATTTCTACTTTTTTTGCTTTAAAAAGTCCACCTTTAGTTTCTGTTTCGTTTATGTATATATCTTCTTCATTACACTTTAAGTTTTCTAATGCTGAAATCTTTGCTTCTTCCAAAGTTTTTCCTGAAAAATTATTTTTTTTCATGTTTTTTACCTCTTTTCACTAACAAATTTTGAACTACAGTAAATAAGTTTGTTGTTATCCAATAAATATTTAGTGCAGAAGTCATAAATAATGACATTACTGTTATCATTATAACCATAGTTCTATTCATAATTGTAGCTTGCTTATTATCACCCATCGCAGCAGCATTGTTTTTAAATGAATAATATGTTGTTAGTCCTACTATTATTGTTAATAATAAGTATAAGAAGTTACCATGTTGTAATGCAATAATTGGAGTTGTTCCAAGTTGGAAACCAATAAAATGTTCTTCAAATATTGCTGGAACCCTATTTATTGCTTCTAAGAATCCTATAAATAAAGGCAATTGTATAAATGAGAACAAACATCCAGATATAGGATTAACATTATATTTTTTATATATAAGCATCATTTCCTGATTCTTTTTCATCAATGATTCTTGATCTGTTTTATCTTTATATTTTTTCTCAAGTTTATCAAGTTCTGGTTTAGCATTTTTTAACATTTCTGATTGCATTGCTGTTTTTCTAGTTACTGGGAATGCAATTAATCTTATTAATAAACTTACTATTACTAAGCTTAATCCATAATTTTTAACAATATTACCAATTTGAATAATTACCCATGCTAGTGGTTTAACAAATATTGATGTCCATAATCCTTCATATCCACCCGAATTTACTTTAAAATTTTTACATTCAGGAAGATTTTCTATATTTACCTTATTATCTTCATATATTTTTATTGTATCTTTATCTTTTGGTCTACATAATATGTTTTCAGTAAGACTCTGCCCTGTTTCTGGATTCCTTACTGCCTTTTTATCTTGGGTTGTTAGTGTTTTTGTACATCCAGTTAATAATATTAATACTAGCAATATTACTACTAGACTTTTACGATTTTTTTTCATTTTTGTCTCCTTGATTAATTTTTGCTATTAAATTTTCAAAGCTTCTTTTTAAAGTATCAAATTCTACTTCTAATGATGCTTTCCTTAATATTATAATATAATCCATATTATTTTGGTAGTATTTTTTGTTTTTATCAACAATATTTCTTATTTGCCTTTTAAATTTATTCCTACATACTGCATTACCAATTTTTTTCCCTACGGATATACCAAATCGATATCTATCTAATTCATTATTTTTATAATATATAACAAAAAATTTATCTTTCACTACTCTACCTGATTTTAATATATTATCAAATTCATAGCTTTTCTTTACTCTATTAATTTTTTTCATAGAATGCTCCTTTATTACATTGTACCAAAAAAAAAGCCACTTTTATAGTGGAATTTAAACTAATTTTTTACGACCTTTTTTTCTACGACTATTAATTATATTACCTTTAATTCTTGAAAAAAATCCATGTTTCTTTGCTTTTTTTCTATTATTTGGTTGATAAGTTCTTTTCACTAATAACACCTCCAAACTAAAAGTCTCCATTATTATAATAGTGACTATACATTTTTGTCAATCTATTTTTTAATTTTATTTTATGCACAGAATTAACAGGCTTGTTTAAAAAGTTTTACTCTGTTGTGATTTAAAATCTGTGGAAAGTGTGGATAAGTTATATTTTCATTTATTTTATTGAGTATTATCTGTGTATAATTTTGTGAATTTCTTGTGAATAAAAATTTATTTAATATTTGTGCTTTATTTTTTCAACAACTTAAGTTACAATATCAATAGATTTAAATTCTTTATCCAGGGGGCGGTGATAATATGGACGAAAAAGATATTTGGACATCTGTTCTTTCTAAAATTAAGGAAGAAATTAACTCTTTGTCTTTTCAAACTTGGTTTGAAGAAACAGAATTATATAGATTAGAAAAAAATGTTGCCAAAATTATAGTACCTTTTGCGATTCACAAGACCCATATTATTAACAATTATAGAGATATTATAGTTGAAGGATTATATGAAGTAACTAATACAAATTATGAACTTGAGTTGTTATTAAGAGATGAAATTATTGAAGATACAGAACCTAAAGTTAATACTACTAGTGAAAATTCTAGTAATATTACTAGCAATTCAATTGAAATGCCTTATATAAAATCAAATTTAAACTCAAAATATACATTTGAAAACTTTATAGTAGGAAATAGTAATAAATTTGCACATGCCGCGGCACTTGCGGTTGCGGAAAACCCTGGAAAAATGTATAATCCGCTATTTATATATGGAAATAGTGGTCTTGGTAAAACTCATTTAATGCATGCAATCGGTAATTACATAAGTAAAAATAGTGATAAAAAAGTTTTATATGTCACTAGTGAACAATTTGTTTCGGACTTTATTGGAATTAATAAAAAGGATGAAAATGGTACTAATTTTACTTATGTTGATTTCTTTAAACAGAAATATCGTAATATTGATGTATTAATTATAGATGATATACAATATTTGGGTGGTGCTACTGAAACTCAGAAGGAATTTTTCCACACATTTAATACTTTATATGGTGATAATAAACAAATAATTATTTCATCGGATAGGTCTCCAGATGATTTAAAGATACTAGAAGATCGTTTAAGGACTAGATTTTGTTGGGGATTACCAGTTGATATCTATCCACCTGATTTTGAACTTAGAGTAGCGATATTAAAGAAGAGAATAGTAGGTGAAGCGATAAATAAAGAAATTCCTGATCAAGTAATTGAGTATATGGCTTCTAACTTAGGAAGTGATATAAGACAACTTGAAGGTGCTGTCACTAGATTGGTTGCATATTCAACAATTATGGGCTCTGAAATTGATTTGAATCTTGCAATTGAAGCTCTTAAAGACTATATTAATAAAGGTGTCAGTGAAAAAAATAATGTAAATAAAATTCAAAAGGTTGTCGCGGAATATTTTCAAATATCCGTTGAGGATTTAAAATCAAAAAAGAGAAATTCTAATATCTCATTTCCACGGCAAATTGCTATGTTCCTGTGCAGAAAATTTACTGATGAATCTTTTCCTAAAATAGGAATAGAATTTGGTGGTAAAGATCATTCAACTGTTATGCATTCTTGTGAAAAAATAGAAAGAGAAATTAAAACAAACAAGGATTTAGCTGATACAATTGACAAATTAGAAAAAGATATCCACTGATATTGTTTATAAATCCACAACTTATCAACAAGTTATCCACAGATAATTATTTAAAAATATCAATAATTATAAGGAAAAAATAAGTTATTAACAGTTTCCACTGTAATAATATAAAAAATATATTTAAAAGAAAGAAGGAATACACATGAAAATAAAAATTAAAAAGGAATTACTTTTAGAAAATTTAAATAAAGTTTCAAAAGCAATTTCAACTAAAAACTTAATTCCTATCTTATCAGGAATTAAATTTGATTTAACTAAGGAAGGTTTAACTTTAACTGCATCTGATAATGATATTACAATTCAAACATTTATACCTGCGGATAATAAAGATATGGAAATAGAAAAAGAGGGTAGTATTATTATTCAAGGTAAATATGTATTGGATATTGTAAGAAAACTTCCTGATGAATTTATTAATATTGAAGTAATAGACGAATTAAAAATATTAATATATGCAGAAAATAGTGAATTTAATTTGAATGGAATAAATCAAAAAGAATATCCTAATGTTGCATTAGAAAATAGTAAGAACTTTGTCAAAATAAATACTAAGTTATTTAAAACTATTATTAACCAAACAGCTTTTGCGACTTCTACAGATGAATCCCGTCCTATATTAACGGGTATTAATATTAAAATAACTGGTGATATTTTAGAATGTAGTGCAACTGATTCATATCGTTTAGCAAAAAAACAGGCTAAATTAAATGAAATAGCTGGTGAAACATACAATATTATAGTACCAGGTAAAAATATAGTTGAATTTATGAAAATATTGAATGAGGGTAATGAAGAATTAGAAATTCACATATTTAGTAATAAAGTTTTATTTAAACAGAATAATTTATTATTCCAATCTAGATTAGTAAGTGGAAATTATCCTAATGTTAATAATTTAATACCTTCTGATTCATTCTTGAAGATTACTGCAAACTTATCAAATTTATATGATGTAATAGATAGGGCAAGTATATTAACTTCTGATAAGGAAAAAAATATTGTTACTTTAGAGACAAATAAAAACTTATTAATTGTTAGATCTTCTTCTGCTGAAATTGGTAGAGTTGAGGAAAAAATGAATATTACTAAAGATAATGAAGAAGAAATTAAAATATCTTTCAGTGCAAAATATATGATGGATGCATTAAGGTCTTTTGAGGGAGATACTGTTGAATTAGCATTTGAAGGTGAAGTTAAACCTATTATTATAAAAGATGTTGAGGATCCAAATTTAACACAATTAGTGTTACCTATTAGAACATATTAGTTGATTTTAGCTCCTAAATGGAGCTTTTTTTGTGGAAAAATATTTTAATCTACAAAATTCGGTTTAATTCGACATAACAATGTGCTAATATTTTGTCGTAATTTAGTTAAATTACAAAGAAATTTCTAGAAATTTAAAATGATTAAGGGGGAATTATGAATTTTTATGAAATTAATGAGGATACACTTGCAATAATACCTGTTGATAGCAAGAATTCAAAGGTTATAGAAGGGGATAATCAATATGTTGTTAGTAAATCAGCATATAATATTATGGATGAAAGTTGTCAGTATTATGGAAGTAGTTATTCTGGTAGAGTTACTGCCGCAAAAGATATCTTAAAATGTGCTTACAAGACTCCAATTTTAGTTGAGGAAACAAGGAAATTAATCTTTTTTCCAACAAAATCTTCTCAAGATGAAGATTGTTGCTGGTTTAATTGTAATACTATTAAAAGTATAGAAAAAAATGGCAAACAATCACTAATAACTTTAAAAAATAATGAACAAATTGTAGTTGATTCATCTAAATTATCATTAGAAAATCAGATTTATAGATCTACTAAACTTGGATATATACTTCAACAACGTTCAAAACTCAAATAAAATGACAAAAAAGGCTAAAAAGCCTTTTTTTAATGCAAATTTGTGATATAATTAATATGTATGTATAGGACTATTAAAAAATGAAAATAGGTGAAATTATGGGGTTTTTTGAGGTTTTAATTTGAGAATTGATGAAATCAGTCTCCAAAATTATAGAAATTATGAGAAAATTAATCTTAAATTTAATAAAAATATAAACATAATTATTGGGGACAACGCTAAAGGTAAAACAAATATATTAGAATCCATATATTTTTTATCTATTACAAAGTCGTATCGTACTAATGAAGATATAAATCTAATTAATCATGGTAAGAATTTTTTTAAAATTAAAGGCAAAATACATGACCAGAGATTAGTTAAAAAGCTTGAAATTGATTTTACTAATAAGAAGAAGATATTTTTAAATGGAAAAGAAGTTAAAAAGCTTTCAAATTATATCGGAATTTTTAATGTTATTATGATATCTCCTGAAGATATTGAAGTTATTAAAGGTTCACCACAAATAAGAAGAAATCTTCTTAATATTGAACTTAGTCAGATTTCAAAAGAGTATATTGAAATATACAATGAATATAATAAGCTTTTGAAAATGAGAAATGATTACTTAAAAATATTACAAACTAATAGTATAGCTGATTTTCGATATTTAGATATTATTACTGATAAACTTGTGGAAAGAGCAATTTTTATTTATCAATCTAGAAAAAAAATAATTGATTTTATTAATGATAAAATTACTGATATTTATAATAACATAATAAGTATTGATGGACTAAAGGTTAAATATGTACCAAATATTGACTTAGTTGATTATGATTCTGAGGCACTCAGAAAAAAGGTTAAGCATACATTTTATAAAAATAGGCAAAAAGAAATAACGCTTGGAATGACCGTTTATGGGCCTCATAGAGACGATTTTGAATTTTGCATAGAAAATAACAACATAAAGTATTTCGGCTCTCAGGGGCAACAAAAATTAGCTGTAATAGCGTTTAAATTAGCTTTTTTACAATTGCTTGAGGAACAACTTGGAAAAACACCGGTATTACTTTTAGATGATGTTTTTAGTGAATTGGATAAAAAAAGAAAGAATAAGCTTATTGAATATATAAATGATGCAGGGCAAGTTATAATTACAACCAATGATATTAGGGACATAAATAAGAAAAAAATTAAGAGTTCAAAGATATTTGAAATAAAAGACAAAAAGATAGTGGAGAAAGGTGATAGTAATGGCAAATGAGAATAATTATGATTCTTCTTCTATTCAAGTTTTGGAAGGATTAGAAGCAGTAAGAAAAAGACCTGGTATGTATATTGGTACTACTAGTGAGAGAGGACTTCATCATCTAGTTTGGGAAATCGTTGATAACTCAATAGATGAAGCTTTAGCGGGATATTGTGATGATATTGAAGTAATTATCAGCAAAGAAAATTCAATAACAGTTAAAGATGACGGTAGGGGTGTACCAGTTGGTATACATCCTAAAACAGGTAAGAGTACAGTTGAAACAATATTTACGGTTTTACATGCTGGTGGTAAATTTGGTGGAGGAGGATACAAGGTATCTGGTGGACTTCATGGAGTTGGTGCTAGTGTTGTTAATGCTCTATCTGAATGGCTAGAGGTTAGAGTATATAAAGATGGAAATGTATACTTTCAAAGGTTCGTAAATGGCGGACATCCTGAGGGAGATTTAAAAATTATTGATACTTGTGCAAAAGATAGGACGGGTACAACGGTTTCTTTCAAACCAGATCCAGATATTTTTACCGAGACAACAATATTTAATTATGAAACGCTACAACAAAGACTACGTGAATTAGCATTTTTAAATAAAGGTCTTAGAATTATTTTAATGGATGAAAGACAAGATAATAAACGCGATGAATTCTTATATGAAGGTGGAATTCGTGAATATGTTGAAATGTTGAATAAAAATAAAAGCCCTATTCACGATACTATTATTGATGTTACTGGAAAGGATAATGATATATCTTTAGAAGTAGCACTTCAATATAATCAAAGCTATACTTCAAATATATATTCATTTGTTAATAATATCACTACACCAGAAGGTGGAACACATGAAGAAGGAGTAAGAAGAGCCTTAACAAGAGTTTTAAATAAATATGCAACTAGTTCAGGAATGTTAAAGGCTAATGATGATCCTTTAAGTGGTGATGATGTTAGGGAAGGGCTTACTATGATTATTTCTTGTAAACATCCAAATCCACAATTTGAGGGTCAAACTAAGACAAAACTTGGTAATGCTGAAGTTAGAAGTATTGCGGATAAGATTTTCTCTGAGTCATTAGAAAGATTTTTGATGGAAAATCCAGCACAAGCTAAAGTGATTGTGGAAAAAGCTATGACCGCTGCGCGTGCTAGAGTTGCTGCTAAAAGGGCTCGTGAATTAACTCGTAGAAAGGGTGATTTGGATGTTACTAATTTCTATGGAAAATTATCTGATTGCAAGAGTAAAGATGCAACAATTAGTGAGATTTTCTTAGTCGAGGGAGATTCTGCTGGTGGTTCTGCACTTAAGGGTAGGGATAGTATGACTCAAGCTATTTTGCCTTTGAGGGGTAAAATTTTAAATGTTGAAAAAGCAAGACTTGATAAGGCTTTGGCAAATGAAGAAATTCGTACAATTATTACTGCATTTGGTACCGGTATAGGTGAGGATTTTGATTTATCAAAGTTAAGATATCATAAAATTATTATAATGACCGATGCCGATGTTGATGGTTCACATATTAGAGTATTGCTATTAACTTTATTCTATAGATTCTTTAGACCTATTGTTGAAGCTGGTCATGTTTATGCGGCTCAACCGCCTTTATATGTTATAAAACATGGTAAAAATATTAAATACGTACTTGATGAAAAAGAAAGAGATGAATATCTTGCCACATTAAGTCCTAATACTAAATATGATATTATGCGTATGAAAGGTTTAGGAGAGATGGATGCTGAGGAATTAAATGAAACCACTATGGATATTCATAAAAGAACTTTAAGACAAATAACAGTAGAAGATGCTGTTAGAGCGGATGAGGTATTTTCAAAACTAATGGGTGAAGAAGTAGAACCTCGTAGAGAATTTATTGAAACAAATGCAACGTATGCAAATTTGGATATATAGGAGGGTTTCAGTATGGATAAATTAGAACAAAATAATATAGTTAAAGAAGTACAAGATTCATTTTTGGATTATTCAATGAGTGTTATTACTGCACGTGCTATACCAGATTTAAGGGATGGATTAAAACCTGTACACAGAAGAATTTTATATTCTATGTATGAATCTGGTTATACTCCTGATAAGCCTCATAAAAAGAGTGCAAGAATAGTCGGAGATGTTATGGGTAAATATCATCCACATGGTGATTCTTCTATTTATGAAGCAATGGTAAGAATGGCTCAAGACTTTTCATATAGATATATGTTAGTTGATGGTCATGGTAACTTTGGTAATATAGATGGATATGGTGCTGCTGCAATGCGTTATACTGAGTCTAGACTTTCAAAGATTTCTCTTCAATTGTTACGTGATATTAATAAAAATACAGTTGATTTTACTCCAAACTTTGATGAATCAGAAAAAGAGCCGGTTGTTTTACCTTCAAGGTTCCCCAATATATTGGTTAATGGTACAACTGGTATAGCTGTTGGGATGGCCACTAATATTCCACCTCATAATTTAGGTGAAGTTATTGATGGTTGTGTTGCATACATTGATAATCCTGAAATTGATTTAAATGGTTTAATGCATTATATAAAAGGACCAGATTTTCCTACAGGTGCAACTATTTTAGGTAATAGTGGTATAAGAAAGGCCTATGAAACTGGTCGTGGTAGTATTACAATACGTAGTAAAGCTCGTATAGAAGAAAAAAATGGTAAGCAATATATAATTATAGATGAAGTTCCATATGGAGTTAATACTTTGGAACTTAAAAATAAGGTTGCGGAATTAGTTCATAATAAAACAATTGATGGTATAGCTGATTATCATTCTGATTTAAAGGAAGGTATAAAAATAACTATTACTTTAAAGAAAGATGCTAATGCGCAGGTTGTTTTAAATAAATTATATAAACATACTTCGTTCCAAACTACATATGGAATTATTTTCTTAATGCTTGATCAGGGAGTTCCTAAAACTTTAGGTTTAAAAGATATTATATCTAAATATATAGATTTTCAAAGGGAAATTATTATTAGAAGAACTAAATTTGAATTAGATGTAGCTGAAAAAAGAGTTCATATTTTAGAAGGCTTAAAGATAGCTCTTGATAATATAGATGCGATAATTAAATTAATCAGAGGTTCAAAGGGTGATGATGAAGCTAGGGCGGCATTAATGAGCCAATTTGGTTTAAGTGAAGCACAATCTAATGCAATTCTTGAAATGAAATTAAGAAGATTAACTGGATTGGAAAGAGAAAAAATTGAAAATGAATTAGCAGATTTGATTAAACTTATTGATGAATTACGTTTAATTTTAAGTAGCGATGCAAATATATTGGCTGTAATCAAAAAAGAATTACTTGAAATTAAGGATAAATATGCAGATGAAAGAAGAACAAATATAGATATGACAGCTATTGAATATATTGAAGATGAATCTTTAATTCCTGTTGAGAGAACTTTAATTGCTCTTACACATAAGGGATATATAAAGAGAATGCTGCTTGATACATATCGTACTCAAAATCGTGGTGGTGTAGGTATTAAGGGTATGTCTACTAATGAAGAAGACTATGTTGAAAAAATGATCAATATGTCTACTCATGATTATATATTATTCTTTAGTAATAAGGGTAAGGTTTATAGGATGAAAGGTTATGAAATTCCAGAATTTAGCAGACAGTCTAAAGGATTGCCAATTATTAACTTATTACCTCTTGAAAATGATGAAAAGATAACTTCTATGATTCAAGTAGAAAGTGAGGAAAGCTCGAACAAATATTTGATGTTTTTTACTAAGGATGGATTAACTAAACGTACTAGAATTGAAGAGTTTGAAAATATAAGAAATAATGGTAAAAAAGCTATTGTTCTTAAAGATAATGATGAATTGATAAGTGTTCGTAAGACTACTGGTGAAAATGAAATACTTATAGGTGCTTCTAATGGTAGAATGGTTAGATTTAATGAAAATGAAATCAGAGTAATGGGTAGAAGTAGTAGTGGTGTTAAAGGTATTTCATTTGAGAATTCATATGTTGTTGGTGCTGAAGTTGTTAATAAAGATGAAGATGTACTAATTGTTACAGAAAAGGGTTATGGTAAGAAGACTAACGTAGATCAATATCGTCTAACTCATAGAGGTAGCAAAGGTGTAAAAGCATTAAATGTTACTGAAAAGAATGGTAATTTGGTATCATTAAAAACAGTAAAAGGTGATGAGGACTTATTAATAATTACTAATAGTGGAATTATTATCAGAATTGATACTCAACAAATCTCAACCTTAAATAGAAATACACAAGGAATCAGATTAATTAACCTTAAGGATAATCAAAAAGTTTCTACTGTTGCTCTTGTGGAAAAAGAAATTGATTCTTCTGATGAATCAGAAGATAATAACTAATGAACTGTGAAAAAGAATTGTACTAAAAGTACAATTCTTTTTTTAAATTATTTCCCGGGAAATAATTTTATCCACAATGTTTCACGTGAAACATTGTTTAATATAACATATATTTTTAATTAAAATTATAAACTATATCCTTTAGAATTATTAAAAAAAGTACTCATAGTTTGCATCGACAAGTATATTAGCAATATAATTACTCATTTAATGCAAAATATTAAACTATTAAATAATACATATTATTTATAATATTTTACTTAAAATTATTTCCCGGGAAATAATTTTTTTGCACATTCTCCTGTTATAATTTAATTATACGAATATTTAACTTAATTTATAAAAATTCAAATTATTAATAAATAGTTTGAAATATTTGATTTTTTATAGGAAACACTATATTATTGTTTAAAATTTATAAATTTATCCTAAAAAGTGGTTAAAATTATGGAAAAATAGGTAAAATTATTTCCCGGGGAATAATTTTATCCACAATGTTTCACGTGAAACATAGAAATTTTAGTTATTTTAACAAGCACTATTTATTAATTATACTTATTTAAATTATTGTATTGAATATATCTTATTTGTTTAATAATAATGATATATATATGCTCTTTAGAATAAGAATATAATAAAAATGTTTTGCTGAATGTATAAATACTATAAATATAAACAGAATTTTATGGTTATATTGAAAAAAATAACTATAAAATCTTTTATACATCTAATAAATTATTTCCCGGGAAATAATTTTATCCACAATGTTTCACGTGAAACATTGTTTAATATAATACACATTTGCATGAATAAGGACTTTAAATCAAATAAATTTAAGAAAAAAATATTATATTTTGCATTGATAAGTATATAAACAATATAATTACTCATTTAATGCAAAATACAAATCATTTAATAATTTATCGCTATTAATACTTAATAATTAACATATTTGATATATTATATTGAAAAATAAGCTTTATTTTTCAACATTTTTAGTGAAATATATTATATTTTTGTTTTATTGCTATATTAAATACTCAATTTGAACGCTAAATGTGCAATCCGGATCTCAAAAAATTAAAATTTTAAATTTATTAATTAATATTTTAGTTACAAAATAGGTAAAGATTATTTCCCGGGAAATAATTTTTATCCACAATGTTTCACGTGAAACATTATATAATATGTTATATATTTTTGTTTAAATCATGAATTAAGTTCTCAATTATTAAAAAACAAGGCTTATATTTTGCATCGACAAGCATATTAGTAATATAATTACTCATTTAATGCAAAATATTAACCTATTAAATAATACCTACTATTTATATTTTTTTTTACTTAAAATTATTTCCCGGGAAATATTTTTTTACACAACATCTTACTGTAATTTAATTATATTTTTATTTAACTTAATTTATAAAAGTACAAATCATTAATTAAAAAATTTTAAAATAGTGGATTTTTTACAAAAAAAATCAAAATAACAGATTAAGTTTTATAAATTTATACGTAAAAACACTCAAAATTATAGAAAAATACGTTAAATTATTTCCCGGGAAATAATTTAATCCACAATGTTTCACGTGAAACATTAAAATATTAACAATAAAATACTTGAAAAAAATATAAAATTAGTTTAATATTATTGTGATGCAATAATTATGGTGGAATCAGGTCAGGATTGGAAGATAGCAGCCTTAACATTTAATAATTATGTGCATCATTTTTTATGTAGAAAATGGTGATATATATGGATGATAAATTTATGAATTATGCCTTGAAAGAAGCACAAAAAGCTTATAATAAAATGGATGTTCCTGTAGGATGCGTGATTGTTTATAATGGAAAAATTATAGCTAGAGGCTATAATAAGCGTGAAAAGGACCAAAATGTAATTAAACATGCAGAAATTGAGGCTATTGATAAGGCTTGTAAGGCTTTAAAAAGCTGGCGATTGAATGATTGTACTATTTATACTACTTTATTTCCTTGTCCAATGTGTGCATCTGCTATCCAACAGTCTAGAATATCTAAACTAGTATATTTAAATAATACTAATAATAAGGCTCTAAACGATATATCTTTGAATATTTTATTTAACGAAAATTTAAATCATAGGGTTAAAATTGATAAAATTTTTCTTGAAAACAGCATTATTGATGATTTTTTTGAAAAAATTCGCAAAGAAAAGTAATGTTTCACGTGAAACATTACTTTTTAATGATGTTATTGTCCTTTTTTGATTAAAAACCTTTAGTCATAATGGAAAAAGCAAAAAAATAGTGGTATACTATTTATAACTTGAAAAGAGGTGGTATGATGTTTAGCCAAAGCTTATATAGGAAATATAGACCTTCTAATTTTAATGAAGTATATGGACAGACTATAGCAAAAAAAATCTTAATTAATTCAATTGATCATGCTAAAATTTCTCATGCATATTTGTTTTTTGGACCTAGAGGGACTGGCAAAACTTCGATTGCTAAGATGTTTGCTAGGAGTGTTAACTGTTTAGCACCTGTTAATGGTAATTGCTGTGAAAAATGTAATAATTGTTTATCAAGTATTGATAAAAATAATGTTGATATTATTGAAATAGATGCAGCTTCTAATAATGGTGTTGATGAAATAAGGGAATTGAGAAATAAGGTTAATCTTGTGCCTAATAGTTTAAAATACAAGGTTTATATTATTGATGAGGTGCATATGCTTTCTACTGGGGCATTTAATGCATTACTTAAAACTCTTGAGGAACCACCAGAGCATGTAATTTTTATTCTTGCAACTACTGAGATATATAAAGTTCCTGCTACTATAATTTCTAGATGTCAGACTATTGAGTTTAAAAATATTGATAAAAAAAGTATGTTTGAACGTTTATCTGAGATTTCTAAAGCAGAGAATATTAATATAACGGATGATGCTATTAATGAAATTGTACAAAATTCAAATGGGGGATTAAGAGATGCAATTGGTCTTCTTGAAAAATCAAGTGATTATGCAGATGAAGATGTTATTGATGTAAATGAAATTAGAAGTCTTTTAGGTTTGGTTACTAAGAATGAAATAGAGCAATTAATAAAGATGATTTTAAATAATGAAACTGATCTACTTATATCAAAAATTGAAGATTATTCTAATACAGGAAAGGATTTATTTAAAATTGTTAATGATATAATTATTGAATTGAAAAATCAAATTATTGAAACTAAAAACTATGATCTGATTAACATGATTAATATTATCAATGAATATCATGCTAAAATGAAAACGTCATATAATCAAGATGTAATATTTGAAATGCTAATATTAAAATTAACTTCAAAAGAAAGCAAAACAAATGTTCGAAATTATTTCCCGGGAAATAAAATAAACAACAAAGTAGATAAAAATGATGTTAAAATTTTAGAAAAGTCTGTTAAAAATGATAATCAAGCTAGTTCTATTAATATAGATTTAATAAATGCTAGGATTAATAATTCTTTTGTTGACGCTAATAAATCTGAATTGAATGATGTTAAAATAAAGTGGAAAGAATTAGAAAAGTATGTCTTTGATTCTAATGTTGGAGCTTTGGTTTGCGAACTTGTTGATTGCACTCCTGTTGTTTCAAGTTCTAAAAATCTTATGATTTCTACTAGTTATGAATCTCAGGCAACTAAAATCAATGAAAATCTTGAAAAATATGAATCGGTTTTAAAAGAAAAAATTAATGTATCACAAGTTATTGTTGCTATATCAAATGATAAATGGAATACTTTAAAATCTGAATTTGTTAAGAAAGTAAAAAATAATGAAAAATACTCATATGTTAATGAATCAGATTTGAATAAAAAAAGTGAATATAATAATGAATTAAATATGAAAACTGATGATAATAATGTTATAATAGAAAAAGCCAAGGATTTATTTGGCGATATAAATGTTAATTAAAGGAGAATAGTTATGAATATACAAGCACTTATGAAACAAGCACAAAGTTTACAAAAAGATATGACGAAGGCGAAGGAAGAAATAGATAATACTCTTTTTACTGGTTCTAATTCATTTGTTACTGTTAAAGTAAATGGAAAAAAGGAAGTTTTAGATATTAAAATTGATACTGATTCAGTTGATAAGGATGATATTGAAATGCTTCAAGATATTTTAATGGTAGCATTAAATAATGCATTTTCTGAAGTTGATAAAGTTACTGAACAGAAAATGAGTAAATATGCTAATATACCGGGGTTATTTTAATGTATCCTGAAAGTCTTAAAAATTTGATTGAAAGTTTTAAGATGTTGCCGGGAATAGGCGAAAAAACTGCTGAAAGAATGGCTTTTTTCATTCTTGATACTGATGTTGAAAACATTGAGTTTTTTTCTGAAAGTTTAATGGATGTAAAAAACAAAATCAGAAAGTGTACTATATGTAACAATTTTACTGATCAAGAAATATGTCCTATATGTGCAAATAAAAATAGAAATAGTGATGTTTTATGTATTGTTGAGGACTCTAAAAAAGTAATAATGTTTGAGAAAACTGCAGTTTTTAATGGTTATTATCATATTATAGATAATTTAATATCGCCTCTAGATGGTATTAATCCTGAGGATATCGGTTTGGAAAAATTGCTAAAAAGAATTAAAAACGAAAATTTTAAGGAAGTTATAATTGCAGTTAGACCAAGTATTGAGGGTGAAACTACCAGTCTTTATATCAAAAGAATTTTAGATGGAATGAATATAAAAGTTACTAGAATAGCTAGTGGTATTCCAATAGGTGCTGATATGGATTATGTTGATCCACTTACTTTGGAAAGAGCTATGGTTGATAGAAAAGAATTAGAATAACGGATTACATTTAACATACAATTAATTGGGTGATTTTATGTTAAAAATTATTAAAAAAATAATATTTTCTATTTTTATTATTTATAGTTTCAATATAATTGCTGTAAAATTTAATATCGTTATTCCAATTAATCTTTTTACAATTACACTTGTTTCAATTTTAGATATTCCTGGAATGGTAATGTTAGTATTATCATCTGTGATGTTATTTACTTAGATAGGAGGTGTACTCTACTATGAATGAATATGACGATTTAAAAAAACTTTTTAATACAATTACTACAAAGAAAAAGGTTGGACATGCTTTTTTATTTAATGTAGATGATAGTTATGATACATCTCTCGCAATTAGTTTTATAAAGGAAATACTTAAAAATGATATTGCTAATGCTGATACTGGTGATTCACAATATGAAAAATTTTCTTATCAATTAGACAATAATACATTTCCTGATTTAATGATTATAAAGTCGTTTGATAAGGTTATAAAAAAAGAACAAATATTAAATATTAAATCTGAAATGAAGGAAAAATCAATTAACTCTGGTAAGCAATTTTATATTATTGAGTATGCTGAAAATTTAAATTCATCATCGGCTAACGCTTTACTTAAATTTCTTGAGGAACCTGATGATGAAATAATTGCAATTCTTGTAACTAAAAATATAAATAAAGTAATTTCAACTATTGTTTCTAGGTGTCAGATAGTAAATTTGAATCATTATAATAGAAAAAAAGATGAACAATATTTTGAATTAGCTTTAAAATATTTACTTATTTATGAAGACAAGAAAGAAAAAGCAGTTTCTTATTTATCTGAACTTTATGAGAGTTCTAATGATTATTTAAAGGGTATGATAAATTCATGGATATATATATATAAGAATGTTTTAAAGTTACTTTTAAATAAAGATTCAGAAGAGGCTAATAATGAGTCTATATTAGCATTATCAAAGAAGAACAATATTGAAAGTGTTATTGATAAATTGGACAAGCTTGAGAAAATGAGCAATCTTATTTTATACAATGTAAATGTGAGAATCATATTGGATGAGTTATTTATATAGAAGAGGTGAAATATGAAGTATAATGTTGTTAGGATTTTGTTTGAAAATTCAAATAGAATATACTTTTTTTCAAATAATAATTTGCCACTTACTGTTTCAGATTTTGTCGTTGTTGAATCAGAAAAGGGTAATCAGTTTGGAAAGGTTATAAGTGAAATTTTTGAAATTGATGAATCAAAGCTGGTAAAACCACTTAAAAATGTTATTCGTATTGCCAATAATGCAGATATAGAGATGAATGAAAAAAATAAGAAAGACGCTGTAAATGCATTAAAAAAAGCTAGAGATATGGTTCAATCATTAAATTTAAATATGAATATATTAAGTGCTAATTTTACTTTAGATAGAAATCAATTGGCTTTTAATTTTATTGCTGATGATAGAGTTGATTTTAGGGAACTTGCAAAAAGACTTGCAGGAATTTACAAAACTAGAATAGAATTAAGACAAATTGGTGTCAGGGATAAAGCAAAAGAAATAGGTGGCCTAGGTCCATGTGGTAGATTTTTGTGTTGTAATCTTTTTCTTAATGATTTTGAGACGGTTTCAATTAATATGGCTAAAAATCAGTATATATCATTAAAACCAGATAAAATTAATGGTGTTTGTGGTAGATTATTATGTTGTTTAAATTATGAAGATGATCAATATACTGAATTAAAAAGGGAATTTCCATCTATTGGAACTATTGTTAAGCACAAAAATGTTTCTGGAAAGGTTATTAGTCATAATTTATTTAAAAGAACTTTTGATATAGAATCTGTAGATAAGACAATTGTGACTATTGATTTGGATGAATATGAAGGTAGTAAATGATTTATTAGGTTATAAAAACTTTAAAATAGTTCAAAATGATGAGTGGTTTGTTTTTTCACTTGATTCAGTGCTTCTTCCTAATTTTGTAAGACTTAATAAATCAGATAAAGCGATTTTAGATATTGGTACTGGAAATGCACCAATCCCTTTAATATTATCAACTAAAACAGACGCTATTATATATGGTATAGAAATACAAAAAGATGTATATGATATGGCAGTTGAATCTGTTAATCTTAATTCTTGTTCTAATCAAATTAAATTAATAAATGATGATGTTAATAATATTGATAAATACTTTAAACCTGAATTTTTTGATGTTATTGTAAGCAATCCCCCATATTTTAAACTTAATAAGGATTCTATTATAAATAAAGCAAATGCTAAGGCTTTAGCTAGACATGAAATTACACTTGATTTGAAACATTTAATTCAAATTGCCAGTAAATATTTGAAAAATAATGGAAAATTTGCTATGATACACAGAACTGAACGTTTAACAGAGGTACTTTCACTACTTAGTGAATATAAGTTAGAGCCAAAGAGGGTTAAGCTTATTTTTCCTAAAAAATATAGTGATTCTAATTTATTTATTGTGGAGGCAGTTAAAAATGCTAATCCTGGAATAAAAAGTTTAACGCATATCATTATTCATGATGATAATGGTCAGTATACAGAAGAGGTTAAAAGATATTTTGAATAGGTGATTATATGATACAAAAAAGTTATGATGGTACAAATTCTTTATATTTAATTCCTACGCCAATTGGTAACATGGAAGACATTACTAATAGAGCTATTGATACATTAAATATGGTTGATTATATTTTGTGTGAAGATACTAGGGTTTCTGGAGAGTTGTTATCAAAATTAGGAATTAAGAAAAAATTAATTCATTCCGATGATCATACTGAGGATAATATAAAAGAGAGAGTTTTGAAACTTTTACAAGAGGGTAATAATATAGGGCTTGTTACAGATAGGGGCACTCCTATTATTAGTGATCCTGGATATAAAATTGTTGAATATATTTCAAATAATGGATTTAATGTTATAAGTTTACCGGGTGCTACCGCTTTTGTACCTGCACTTACTATGTCCGCAATTGCACCATCACCTTTTGTGTTTTATGGTTTTTTAAATAATAAATCTTCAAAAAGAATTAAGGAGTTAGAATCTTTGAAACATCTTCCGTATACTATTATCTTTTATGAGGCTCCCCATCGTATAAATAGTACTCTTAATGATTTGTTATCTGTTTTTGGAGATAGGAAAATTGCTTTATGTAGGGAAATTTCAAAAAAGTTTGAAGAATGTATAAGAGGAAATATTACAGATGTATTAAAATGTATTGATGGCATCAAAGGTGAGATAGTACTTGTTGTGTCTGGAAATTTAGATGATAATGATTTTTCTGATTTATCATTAAAAGAACATGTTGAGTTATATCTAGATGATGGCTTGAGTGAAAAAGAAGCAATTAAAAGGGTTGCATTTGAAAGGAAAATTCAGAAATCTATTGTTTATAAGGAGTATCATTTGAATAAATAGGAGGTTATTATGAAACTTATTGTTGGTTTGGGAAATCCGGGTAGAGAATATGAAAATACACGTCATAATATTGGCTTTATGGTTTTAGATAATTATGCTAGAGTAAACAACTTTGAAATTACAAAGAAAAAGTTTAATGGATTATATGAAAAGGTAAAAATTGATTCTCAAGATGTAATCTTTTTGAAACCTTTATCTTATATGAACTTATCTGGAGAAGTAGTTAAAGCTTTTGTTGACTATTTTAAAATAAATATAGATGATATTCTAATTATTAATGATGATTTAGATTTAGAAGTAGGTAAATTTAGATTAAAACCTTCTGGAAGTAGTGGTGGTCATAATGGTTTGAAAAACATTGCTTTGCATTTACAAACTGAAAATTATAAAAGATTTAAAATAGGAATATCTAATAATAAAAATATTGATACTAAAGATTATGTTCTAGGTAAATTTAGTAATGAAGATTTACAAACATATGATAATATATTTAAGATTTCTGTAGATATTATAAATGATTTTATCAAAAGTGATTTTGATAAGGTTATGTCAAAATATAATCATAAGTAGGGGTTAATATGGGAATACTAGACAAAATAATACAAGTAGATAAATATAATAACATCGGTCTTCTTGGAATGACGGATGAGTTTTTTTGTGCTTATATTAATAAAATGTTTAATGAGTTTAAGTCTAGTATTTTAATTTTGACACCTACATTATATGAGGCAAACAAAATTTATTCCTCTTTAGAGAAATATAATGATAAGACTCTATTGTTTCCTATGGATGACTTTTTGACTAGTGAATCAATTGCGGTAAGTCCTGAGTTAAAATCAACCAGATTAGATACACTAAATGAGTTGGTTAGTGGATCTAATTATATTGTAGTTTCTCATTTAAATTCTTTCTTAAGGTTTTTGCCAAGTAAGGAAACCTTTAAATCAAAAAAGGTTTTGTTAGAAAAAGGAAAATCTTATAATAGGGATAAACTTATTGATGACCTTATTAGTATTGGATATAAAAGAGAAACTATTGTTACTAATACTGGTGAAATTGGAATCAGAGGATTTGTTTTGGATATTTATCCGATTAATTATGAAAAGCCTGTTAGAATTGAGTTTTTTGATGATGAGATTGAATCACTTAGATATTTTGATCCTGATACTCAAAAATCAATTAGTGAGATAAATAATATTGAAATTTCATCCAATACTGAATTCTTAATAAATGGCACTATGAATGATGCCGAAATAAATCAAAAATATTTAGAAAAGTTAGATTCGGATGTTACAAATATAGTTGGGTATATGAACAATCCAATTACTGTTATTAAGGATTTTTCTCAGCTTAAGGCATCATATAAAAAACTTCTTGAAGAAATTACGGATTATAAAGCTTTGAAAGATACTACATATAAAGGGAATTATATGTTTTCTCTAGAAGAGGTTTTACCTCATGATGCTGTTTATTATAATACAATTGATAATTATTTTGGCGATATTGCTAAATCTAATATATATGATTTTTCTGTTCAAAAGGTTCCTGAATTTCATGAAAATGTTGATTTAATAAATACTTACCTTGAAAAGGAACTTTTAAAGAAAAAGACAATTGTAATTTATTTAAAAGATTATCAAGTAAGAGCATTTACTAAATATTTAACTTGTAAATATGTATTAACTACGGATGATGATATATATGAATCTAATGTTAATATAGTCATAAAGGATGTTAATGAAGGCTTTATATATGGAAACTTTATATTTTTAACTCCAAAAGAATTATTTAGTAAAAAAGCAGATGTTAAGTATAAGAGTAGATATAAATATACTTCTAAAATTAAGAGTATTAATAATCTTGAAATAGGAGATTATGTAGTTCATGCTTTAAATGGTATAGGTATATATAATGGAATAAAAACATTAACACAAGGGTCTTTAAAAAAAGACTATATCGAAATTCTTTATGCTGGAAATGATAAATTATATATTCCAGTTGAAAAAATTGAATTAATTGGAAAATTTACTGGTAAAGAGGGAGTTGCGCCTAAAATAAGTAAGTTAGGTGGTACTGAATGGCAAAAAACTAAACTTAGAATTAAAAATAAAGTAGGAGATATTGCTAAGAGGCTTCTTGAACTATATGCAAAAAGAAATATGCAAAAAGGATTTGCTTTTTCACGTGATGATGAAATGCAGACTTTATTTGATAATGAATTTGAATTTGAGGAAACTCCAGATCAGAAAACTGCAATAGAAACTATAAAAGCTGATATGGAAAGCGATAAACCAATGGATAGATTATTGTGTGGAGATGTTGGTTATGGAAAAACAGAAGTTGCTTTTAGAGCTATGTTTAAGGCAGTTGATAATTCTAAACAAGTTCTTTATCTATGCCCTACAACTATTCTTTCATCTCAGCAATATGAAAATGCAAAAGAAAGATTTAAAAATTTTCCGGTTGAAATAGCTTTATTAAATCGATTTACTACGCCAAAAGAAACTAAAAGAATAATAACTGCATTAAATGATGGTAAAATTGATATACTTTTTGGAACTCACAGACTATTAGGCAAGGATATCAAACCTAAGGATTTAGGCCTTTTAGTAATTGATGAGGAACAAAGGTTTGGTGTTGCTCACAAGGAAAAAATTAAAGAGTATAAAGAAAATGTTGATGTGCTAACTTTAACGGCTACTCCTATTCCTAGGACTTTGCAAATGTCTTTGGTTGGCATTAGAAGTCTTTCTTTAATAGAGACTCCTCCTGTAGACAGATATCCTATTCAGACATATGTTATTGAAGAAAATAAGGCGTTAGTAAGGGATGCAATATATAAAGAAATGTCACGTGGTGGACAGGTATTTATTCTTTATAATAGAGTTGCAGATATTGAAAGGAAAATGTTAGAAATACAATCATTGGTTCCAGATGCTAAAATTGTTTGTACACATGGTCAACTTAGTAAGATTGAACTAGAAGATAGAATGGCTGATTTTATTGATAGAAAATACGATGTTATGCTGTGTACTACTATAATAGAAACTGGTATTGATATTAATAATGTTAATACTTTAATTATTTATAATGCAGATAGATTTGGTCTTAGTCAACTTTATCAAATTAGGGGTAGAGTTGGAAGAAGTAATAAAATTGCATATGCTTATTTAATGTATTCAAAAGATAAAATTTTAGGTGATGTAGCTGTTAAAAGATTAAACGCAATTAAAGAGTTTACCGAATTAGGTAGTGGTTTTTCAATTGCCTCAAGAGATCTTTCTATAAGAGGTGCTGGTGATATTTTAGGTAGTGAACAAGCTGGATTTATAGATAGTGTTGGTATTGATTTGTACCTAAAAATATTAAATGAAGAAGTAAATAGATTAAAAGGAATTGAGCCAAAAGAAGAGAATGTTTCAAAAAATAATCTTTTAAATGTGTCTACTCATATATCAGATAATTATGTAGAAGATAACGATTTAAAAATTGAAATTCATAAATTAATTAACACAGTTGATTCAAAGGATAAGTTCTTGGAAGTAAAAGCTGAACTTGAGGATAGATTTGGTAAATTAAATGAAGATATAATTATTTATATGTATGAAGAATGGTTTGAAGCACTTGCTTATAAAGTTGGAATATTTAAGGTTAAGCAAACTAACCAATATATAGAACTTTATTTTAGTAAAGAAGCAAGTTCTAAGATTAATGGTGAAGAGTTGTTTGTTGCGTCGACTAGAATATCTAATGGATTTAAGTTTAAATATTCTGATGAATCTTTGAAAATTATTTTCGATATAAGAGGATTGGATAAACATTTCATTTATTATTTAGTTGATTTACTTAATGCAATTGTTAAATAAATGACATTTCTTGACTGTTTTCGATAATTTTGTTAAAATTAATTAGAAAATAAAGGAAGATGTGTATGGATAATACAATAAAATCAATGTTTGAAGAAAAAAACATGAAGATTTTAATTAATAAGTTGATTCTAGATATAGATAATAATAGTAATTCTTTAGAATTAACTATTAAATTAAAAATTCCTCATTTAAAGTATAAGCTTATTAAAAAACTTAGTAAGCTTTATAATGAAGAAGGTGTAGATTATACTGTTTCTGAACTTACTGAGTTATTAGATGAGAGAGAAACATATATAAAAGACGCTATATTTCCGCTTTTAGATGAAAGACGTGATAGCTTGTCTTCTGGTGTAAAAGAATCTACTGTAGTAGATCATTCTGTGGTTTCTGGACTTATTAATGAAGCAAGTGCTTCTTTTAAAGAAAAATTTAATGTATCAATGAATAAGGAAATATATATCGAACTTTATAAAGTATTATCCGAAAAATATCAATTGAAGAATGAAGATTCGAAGGAAAAATTTGATTCTATATTATCTGCTTATGATAGCGATGTTGAAAACATTATAATTGGTGAAGTTACTGAAAGAGATAAAACCCTACTAAATCAAACAGAAGATACTTTTTCTCAATATCATAAACTGAACGAATTTAATGAATCTTATTCTGATGAGGGAAAAACAAAAATTAAGAATTAAAAAATTAAAGAAACAACATAGTTTCTTTTTTTGTATAACTTCATAAATAAAAAGGAATACTATTTTTAGGAAGAGAGGTTTTTATGGAGGCATCTGGAATTGTAAGAAGAGTAGATGACTTAGGAAGAATAGTAATTCCTAAAGAAATTAGAAGTAATTTGAGAATAAAGTCGGGGGAATGTTTGGAAATATATACTGTTGATGATAAAATTTTTTTAAAAAAACAGGATATGATTAGTAAATATACTGATTATTTTGAAAAAATGTTGGAAGCATTTTCTAAAACTTTGAAAATAAATATATTACTAACTGATACAGATAAGGTTATATTTAGTTTGGGTGAAGGCTCATCTATTTATTTAAATAAGGAATTAGATAATACTATTTATAATATAATTTTAGAAAGGGATCAAAAGAAGCTTGATGATGTACAATTCTTTGGTGATAAAAGTAATATATTAATACAACCACTTGTTGTTGGAGGAGATGTTATAGGAAGTACAATTTTTGTCCGTAAGAATAATGAATTCAGTGAAATTGATACTAAAATAATGGATATTGTTGATAATTTATTAATAAAGCATGTTGAAAATTAATATTTATTTTGTTATAATCTATCTATATTTATTGTTATGAAGGAAAGAGTTATATATGCTTTTTTATAGAGAATCTTTGGTTGGTGGAAAAAGATATTAAATATATAATAGATGGTTCCTGAACTTGTTAATTGATATGTAGGTTAACACGTTGGCAGCGTTAATGCATTTGAGAGTATAGATTTTATCTATAAATTAAGGTGGTACCGCGATTATTCGTCCTTATGATGAATAGTCGTTTTTTTTAAAAGAGGTGATATCATGAGTAGATATTTTGAAAAAATTAGCTTTGATCAATTTAGAAGTGATGTTAGTGATGATAAAGCTATGTATGAAAATTATTCATTGCCAAAGCGAAGTACTATAAATAGTGCTGGTTATGATTTTGAAGCATTATATGACTTTGTTATCAAACCTGGCCAGATAAAGAAAATTCCGCTTGGAATCAAGGCTTCAATGAATTCTAATGAAGTTTTGCTTTTACTGGTAAGAAGTAGTCAAGGCTTTAAGTATAATGTACGGATGTGTAATCAAGTCGGTGTAATAGATTCTGATTACTACAATAATGTTGATAATGAGGGACATATATTTATTAAACTACAAAATCATGGTGATAATGATTATGTTGTAAAAACTGGTGATAAGCTTTGCCAGGGAATATTTATTAATTACTTAGTGGTTGATAATGAAGAAAAAATTGAAAGGAAGAGATTATCTGGGATAGGTTCTACAGGTAATTAGGTGAAATAAGATGGAAAAACAAAAATATTATATTTCTACTGCGATTGCTTATACTTCTGCTAAACCTCATATTGGTAATACTTATGAAATTGTTTTGGGGGATGCAATTGCTAGATATAAAAGATTAAAAGGGTTTGATGTATACTTTCAAACAGGTACAGATGAACATGGTGAAAAAATTGAATTAAAGGCAAAAGAAGCGGGTATAACACCTAAAGAATATGTTGATAATATTGCTAGTCAAATAAAAGACATTTGGGATATTATGAATACAAGTTATGATAGATTTGTAAGAACAACTGATCCAAAACATGAACGTGAAGTACAAAAGATATTTAAGAAGATGTATGATAAAGGAGATATCTATTTAGGTAAATATGAAGGTCTTTATTGTACTCCTTGTGAATCCTTTTTTACAGAAAGTCAATTAGTTGATGGCAAATGTCCAGATTGTGGAAGAGAAGTTCACAAGGCAAGTGAAGAAGCTTATTTCTTTAAACTATCTAAGTATCAAGATAGATTAGTTGAGTATTATAATACTCATCCTGACTTTATAAAGCCAGACTCAAGAAAAAATGAAATGATTAATAACTTTATAAAACCTGGACTTCAAGATTTATGTGTATCAAGAACATCATTTACTTGGGGAATTCCAGTTGATTTTGATCCAAAGCATGTAATTTATGTATGGTTAGATGCACTTACAAACTATATTACTAATATTGGATATGATGTTGATAATCCGAGCGATGAATTTAAAAAATATTGGCCAGCTGATTTACATTTAATTGGTAAAGATATTGTTAGATTTCACTCTATATATTGGCCTTGTTTCTTAATGTCGCTTGATATTCCACTTCCAAAACAAATTTTTGGACATCCTTGGTTATTATTTGGTAATGATAAGATGAGTAAATCTAAAGGTAATATTTTATATGCTGATGATTTAGTAAAAGAATATGGAGTAGATGCGGTTAGATACTATGTACTTCATGAAATACCTTATGCGAATGATGGAAACTTGACTAATGAATTGTTGGTTGAAAGAATTAATAGTGATTTGGCTAATGTATTAGGAAATTTAGTTAATAGAACTGTTGCAATGGGTAATAAATATTTTGAAGGTAAAGTTATAAATCCTTCTGTTTCTGATGATGTTGATAATGTATTAATTTCTATGATAAATGAATTAGATAAAAGGGTTGAAGTTAAAATGGATACTTTGGAAGTTGGTGCGGCATTAGATGAAATATTTGACTTACTTAGAAGAAGTAATAAATATATTGATGAGACTATGCCATGGGTACTTGCTAAAGATCCAAATAATAGTGATAGACTTCAAACTGTATTATACAATTTATTAGAATCTATAAGAGTTTCAGCTAATTTAATTAGACCATTTTTACCTGAGACAGCTGACAAGATATTAGAACAAATTGGTAATACTGATGATTCATTAAAGTTCAACCCATCTAACACATATAATTTAGGGGTTGCAACTCCATTATTTAAGCGTATTGATACAAAAAACGTGTAAATCATTGTAAAATTTACCATAAAAGAGGAAAAAGTACTTTTTTCTTCTTTTTGTTTGTGCTATAGTTGTCTTGTGGTAAGTAGTAATAGAAAGGGAATATTATGACAAATATGACAAAGCAGGATAGTATTGATCCAGTAGTACTACTTTTACTTTTTGGGATATACTTTGTATGTAGCTATTTAGCTGGGCATTGTGTATTCGAATTAGTATATGGTCTAATTTTAATTCTATATTATTTTAAAACTAGACTTATCCAAAAGAAAACGATGTAATGTAGTTGCATAAGATATATTTTATATCTTTTTTTTTGAAATTGAGGTGATAAACATGTTTATAGATACACATACTCATTTAAGTAATCAGGACTATGATGATGTTGATTTGATTGTTAAAAATGCAGTGGATAATAATGTTAAATATTTAATAATTAGTTGCTGTAGTATGGATACAATTGATGAAGGGATTGCCCTAGCTGATAAATATCCTAATATATTTTTATCAATTGGATTGCACCCATCGGAAATATTTAAATATGATTCAAATGATCTAGAATATATTGAAAATATTGTTAAAAATAATAAAAAAGTGGTTGCGATTGGTGAAATTGGGCTTGACTATCATTATATAGAAAACTCTTCTGATAAAGATTTACAAAAAGAATTATTTATTAAACAATTAGATATGGCAACTAGACTTTCTAAGCCTGTTGTAATTCATACTAGAGAAGCAACTAAAGATACTCTTGACATATTGAAATCATATAATCTAATAGGTGATATTCATTGCTTTAGTGGTAGTCTTGAGATTGCTAGAGAGTATATAAGACTTGGATATAAGCTTGGAATAGGTGGAGTTTTAACTTTTAAAAATAGTAAATTGCCTGTTGTTTTGGAATCTCTTCCAATTGAATCTATACTTCTTGAAACAGATAGTCCTTATTTGGCACCGGAACCAGTTAGAGGAAGTAAGAATGAATCATCAAACATACCTTATATTGCTAAAAAAATAGCGGATATTAAAAAACTTTCCACAGAGGAAGTGGAAAAAATTACCACAAATAATGCAATTGCTTTATTTGACTTAGATATATAATTGTGGTATATTTTAGCTATGAATGGTAAGAGGTGATACTCTTGAAAAGAGCTTTAAAAATGATAAGAAACCAGTCAATATTTATATTTATGGTTGTTGCAATTTTTGCAATTATTGCAAGTGGTAATAAAACTGAGAAAATAACTACAGAGGATATTTCTACTACTAGGTCTATAAAAGCAATACATTTGGTTTCTAAATACAAGCCTGAAATAGTTAAAACGAAAGTAGTTACTACTTTATCTGAAATAAAAAAATATGGAAAAGATATGCCAGTTAAATTTGATGGTACTATGACAGGATATGGCCCTGATTGTGCTGGATGTGGTGGTCATACAGGATGTCCTCCATCTCAAAAGGTAACTAATGGAAACATCTATTTTAATGATAATGAATATGGTAAGGTAAATATTCTTGCATCTGATAAGGGAATACCTTGTGGTAGTATAATTAAAATTACTAATTCTTCATTGGGAGCTCAAGTTATTGGTATTGTTTTAGATAGAGGTGGAGCCATAACTGGTACAAAGCTTGATTTTCTTGCAAAAAGTGAGAAAGAAGCTTCTAAAAAGATTGGCAAGCAACGTGTAACATATGAGATTGTTAGATGGGGATGGTAAGCAATTGTTGAAGTGCTTTTTAAATAGGAGGTCGTATGGAAAAAATAAACCATAATTTTAAGAAAAAATTTGGTCAGAATTTTTTAACTGATAATAATATTATTGTTAATACGGTATCTTCTGTTTTATTACAAGAGGATGATCTTGTAATAGAAATTGGACCTGGTTCAGGTATGCTTACTAAAGAAATTTTAAAAAAATGTAGGGTTCTTGCTTATGAAATAGATACCGATCTTGTTGATACATTATCTAATATTCCTAATAATGAAAAATTAACTATTATTTGGGATGATTTTTTAAAGCGTGATGTTGTTAAAGATATAGAAAAATTTAGGTATAATAAATTATATATAATTGCTAATCTTCCATATTATATTACTACTCCAATTATTACTAAAGTGATAGAGTCGGATTTAGATGTTTCAAAAATGGTAATAATGGTACAAAAAGAGGTTGGAGATAGATTCTCTTCAAAGCCTGGTAATAAAGAGTATGGATCAATTACTGTTTTTTTGAATTATTATTTTAATATTAAAAAATTATTTGATGTTAGTAGAAATTGCTTTTATCCTAAACCGAATGTTGATAGTGTAATACTTATGTTAGAAAAGAAGAATGATACTTATAATGTTAAAGATAGAGAAAAACTATTTAAATTAATACGTGATAGTTTTAGTTTTAAAAGAAAAACAATTAAGAATAATTTAAAAGGGTATGATTTAAATAAAGTTGAAGAAGTATTAATAAATAATGGTTATTCTTTGAGTAGTAGAGCTGAGGAATTACCATTAGATGTATTTATTCAGATTGCAAATGAAGTATAATAAGGACCATTGGTCCTTATTATTTTGGCTCAATATAATTGTATGAACATGCTCTAATTAGTCTATTCATTATTGCAAGTCCAAGGCCTTCACTTTTAACACCTTCTATAATAACTATATCCGGATTATAATTATCTACTTTTCTTAATATCGTGAAGATGTTTTTTGAAATTTCTTCTAGTGTTTCTCCCATGATTAGTGGATTTGTATAGTTATCTTTATTTTTTTCTGTACATAATATCAATGGGTTTTTATATTTTTTTGAGATTTCTTTAGTTGCTTTTACTATCTTATTATTGTTTTTGCTATATATTAATATTGGGGCATAATGTTTATATTTTACTCCTGGAGATAATACCTTTTGTTCTTCTGTAAACTTATTTAGGATATGTTTATCAATTATTACTTTATAGTTTAGTTTTTCAAAGTCTTCTTTTGTAATTTTACCGGGTCTTAATATGTGTATTTTTCCTCTTATTCCTCTTATTACTGTTGATTCAACTCCTATTTTTGTCGGACCATTATCTAATATTATATCTACTTTATTATTCAGTTCATTAAAAATATCTTTTATATTTGTTCCACTTGGTTTACCTGATATATTTGCACTAGGTGCTGCGAGTGGGGTTTTAGCTTCTTTAATTAAATTTTTTGCGATTTCTTCTTCTGGCATACGTATGCCAACTGTATCAAGCCCAGCCGATACTATATCTGGAACAATTTTTCTTTTTTTAAGTATTATTGTTAGTGGCCCTGGCATAAATTTATCAATTATGTTTTTTTCCATATTAGTAATATTTCTTGCAATTATTTCTATCATATTTTTGTCTGATACATGTAATATAAGAGGATTATCTTGAGCTCTGCCCTTGACAATAAATATTTTTTTCACTGCTTTTTCATTTAATCAATCTGCACCTATTCCATAAACTGTTTCTGTTGGGAATAGTACTAGTCCACCAGTTTTAATTACATGTGCAGCTTTTTTAATTGCAATTTCTTTATTGTCTTTAGCTAAATCATAGTATTTCGTCATATTATCACCTGCGATAATTATATAATATTTAAAATTTCTTTTCCACATTTATAACAAATATGCATAATGGTTAAATTTCTTCATAAAATTTATTGGTGATAATATGTTTAATGTTGGAGATCTGGTTACTAGAAAATCTTATAATAATGATACTTTATTTAAAATAATTAGTATTGAAGGAAATTATGCATATTTAAAAGGGGTTAATGTTAGACTTTATGCAGATAGTAGTTTGGATGATTTAAATAAAGCAAATAGTGGGGAGAATAGAGATGATGATTCTTCTTTCGATAAAGAAGTTGGAGACTTACTTGATTTAGATAGAAGCTCTTATTTTTATCTTCCTGGTAAAATTCTTCATATAGATGGCGATGAAGAATATTTAGCAAGATGTCTTAAGTTTTATGAAAAAATGAGAGTACAAGCATATGGTCTTACATTAAGAGAAGAGGTTATTTCAACAGATATTGTCAAATATTTAAAAAAGCTTAAACCTGATATTGTTGTTATAACTGGACATGATTTTTTTTATAAAAATAGAAAAGATATTAGAAATATTGACAATTATAAAAATAGTAAGTATTTTGCAGAAGCTATTAAACAAGCTAGAGAATATGAAAAATCTCATGATAAATTATTTATAATAGCGGGTGCTTGTCAATCTGATTATGAGGATTTAATTAAAGCGGGTGCTAATTTTGCTAGTAGTCCTAAAAGGGTCAATATTCATGCATTAGATCCTGCGGTGATTGCTACTTCAATTGCACTTTCTTCTAGAGATAAACCAATGGATATTATAAAAATCATTTCTAGAACTAAATATAAGGAAGAAGGGATTGGTGGAATTATTACAAATGGTACAATGTATACGGGGTATCCAAGATGAATATAAAGAAGATAAGAATGCAGTTAGAACAAAATAAGGGGAAAACCTTGCATTTTAGATTTAATGGTAGTAGAAATCAAATAGAAGAATTTACTGGAGAAATTGAGGGTACGTATAATTATATATTTGTTATAAGAACTAACAATGAACCTAAGCAATTAAAAAGTTTTAGCTATAGTGATGTTTTGACTGAAAGCTTGGAAATTTTTGTAAAATAATGTTGATTTTTCTAATAAAGTATTATATTATTAACTTATAAGTTTTATACTTTAAGAGGGAGGATATGCGAATGAAGATTACATCAGTAAATGTACGTAAGATCGAAAAAGAAGGATCACGTATGAAAGGAATCGCATCAGTATTGATTGATGACAGCTTTGCAGTTCATGACATTAGAATAATTGAAGGAGATAATGGTTTGTTTATTGCTATGCCTAGCAGAAAAACTGCTGTTGGAGGTTACCGTGATATAGCACATCCTATTAATCCAGAAGTTAGAGCTATGTTTGAAGAAGCAATTTTTGAAGCATATAAAAATGCTGAGGATGAAGCTTCTGAAGAAGAATAAAATAAGTAGTACAATAATTTAAGAGACTTTGGTCTCTTTTTTTCATAAATTAATAATTTTTCTCATATTGTGTAATGGGAGGAATTATGGATAAAACAGAAAATTTAGTAGGAAATTATAGTCACAGTGTTAATTTAGTTGAAAGAAAAAATATGATTATAACCGGTGTAAAAAAAATAGAAAACTTTGATAGTGAAGAATTTTTACTTGAAACAAGTATGGGATATTTAGTAATAAAGGGAACGGATTTAGAACTTGTTAAACTAGATACTATGCAAGGAAATGTTTCAATAAAAGGTTTGGTAATATCTTATACTTATGTTGATGACCATAAGACAAAGGATAAGGAAAATAGTATTTTTAATAGATTATTTAAATAATGCCTTTAGAACAACAGATTCAATCTATAGTTGTTTCTATATCATATGGACTATTTTTCTCTCTTTTATTTAATTTGTCTTATGCTAAAATATGTAAGCTTTCAAAGGTATTAAAATTTATTATATCTATCTTGTTTCTTCTTATTAATACAACGATATATTTTTATTTTTTATACTTAGTTAATAATGGTATAATTCATATTTATTTTTTAATTGCATTATATATTGGTTTTGTAATTGGAAATACAAAGACCAAAATTTTTAGATATAAATATAAATAAGAGAAATCTTATTTTTTTTTTAGCTTTTTTTTCTAATTCATAGACTTTAATGTTATATTTTGGTACAATTAATATGGGTTTTTAGGAGGAATAATGCATAAAGAAGATTTTAAGATTATAAAGAAATGTTTTAAGAAGTCATCTAAAGTGTTTATTATGGGACACAAGGATGTTGATTTAGATGCATTTGGTGCCGCAATAGGTATGTGTTGCTATGCATTTTCTAAAAATAGGACTTCATATATAATCTTAGATGATAAGAAGCTTGAGACAAGTGTTAAAAAAGTAATTGAACAATATAGTAAAAGCCTGAACATAATTAAAAGCAAAGGTATCGATGAATTACTTGATGATAAAAGTTTACTTGTGATAGTTGATGTTAATAAAAAATCTCTATTACAAAATAGTGAAGTTTTAGAAAAGTTTAAAAATATTATAGTGATTGACCATCATGGAGTGGGTATTGATACAATTAATATTCCACAAGCTCATTTATTTATCGATACATCTGCTTCTAGTACTTGTGAGATTATAACTGGATTATTTGAGTATGAAAATTATGTTTTAGAACCTACAGTAGCTACTACTATTCTTGCGGGTATTGTATTAGATACTAATAATTTTATTATTAAGACAGATAAAGAAACATATCATGCTGCATATTATTTAGCTAAATGTGGTGCCGATTCAAGGGGCGTACAATATTTATTAAAGCAGGACATTAAAGAGTATGTTGAGATGCAGAAAGTAATTACTGAGGTTAAAGTAATTAAAAAAATTGCAATAAGTAAAGGTCTTCAAACTAAAGTTTATAGGAGAGAAGACTTGGCTAAAATAGCAGATACTATATTACTTTTTAATAATATTGAAGCTTCATTTGTAATTGGTAAGATAGATAATGGAGTAGGTATTAGCTCTAGAAGTATGGGTAACATAAATGTTGGTCAGATAATGGAGGAATTTGGTGGCGGTGGAGATAATCATGAAGCTGCTGCTAAAATAACAGATAGGTCATTAAATGAAGTGTTTAGTGAGGTAACAAAAAAAGCTAAAAAGTTATAGGAGGTGTAACTAATGAAGGTTTTATTTGTTAAAGATTTAAAAGGGCAAGGCAAAAAGGGTGAACAAAAAGAAGTAAAAACTGGATATGCTCAGAACTATTTGATTAAAAATGGGTATGCAGTTCAATTAAATGAACAAACTTTATCAAAATATAATAAGGAGCAATCAGAACTTCAAAAACTTGATGAACAACACAGAAAAGATGCATTAGTGTTAAAGGAAAAACTTGAAAAATTGGAACTTGATTTCAAAGTACAAGTTGGAAAAGAGGATAGAGTTTTTGGTAGGATAAGCCAAAAACAAGTAAAAGAAAAACTTAGTGATCTTGGATATAATATAGATAAAAAACAAATAGTAATTGATGGTTGTGCATCTTTAGGATATCATTACATCAATATTGAACTATATAAAGATATAATTGCTAAAGTTAGAATTAAACTAGAAAAATAGAAGGTGATAATATGCAAACTAGAAATGTACCACATAATTTAGAAGCTGAACAATCAGTTCTAGGTGCAATGGTTTTATCTAAGTTTGCTTTGCAAAAAGCTGCGGATGCTTTAACTAAGGAATCATTTTATTCAGTTAATAATTCTATTATATTTGATTGCCTTACTGAGATGGCAGAGAAAAAAATACCAATAGATTTAACTACGCTTACATCAGAGCTAAAAAATAAAAACAAATTAGATGAGATAGGTGGAGTTGAATATTTAACTGAAATTATTGATTATGTACCTACATCGGCTAATGTTGATCAATATATTAAATTAGTTGAAGAAGCTGCGTTACTTAGAAGATTAATTGATGTATCTACTGATATTGTTAGTAGTGCATATGCAAGTGATATTAATGTTAATGATACTTTAGATAATGCTGAAAGAAAGATACTAAGTGTTGTTAAAAATAGACGTTCTACAGAGTTTAAACCTATTAAATCAGTTTTAGAGGCAGCAGAGGCTAATCTTGAAAAACTTGCAGAGACTAAGGGAGACGTTACTGGTGTTGCGACTGGATGGTATGATATAGATAATCTTACTTCTGGATTGCATGAAAATGAATTTATAATAATTGCGGCACGTCCTGCGATGGGTAAAACTGCATTTGCACTTAATCTTGCAACTAATGTTGCTATGAATAATAAAAAAGGTGTAGCGTTATTCAATATGGAAATGGGTGCTGAGCAATTAGTAAACAGAATGATTTCATCTTTAGGACAGGTAGAGGGTAAAAAACTAACTACTGGTAATTTACAAAATCAAGATTGGAAACGTGTTGGTGAAGCAATCAGCCAACTTTCTGAGACTAAGCTTTATATGGATGATACTCCTGGTATAACAATTGGTGAGATACGTTCCAAGTGTAGAAGACTTGCTAATAGTGAAGAAGGTCTTTGCCTTGTTGTAATAGACTACTTACAACTTATTTCTTCATCAGTTAATTATGGTGGAAACCGTCAACAAGAAGTATCAGATATTTCTAGATCGCTTAAAATGATGGCAATGGAATTAAAAGTTCCTGTTATTGCACTTGCACAGTTATCAAGAAGTGTAGAAGCACGTGAAAATAAAAGACCTATTATGAGTGACTTAAGGGAGTCGGGTTCAATAGAACAAGATGCCGATATAGTAGCATTCTTATATAGAGATGATTATTATAATAAAGAAAAAGTAACTGAAGGTAATACAAGTATAAGTGAATTTATAGTTGCTAAGCACAGAAATGGTCCTACTGCTACTATAGAATTATTATTCAAAAAAGATACTTCTACATTCTTAAGTTATAAAAAGGATACGGCTGGTGATAAAAATGAATAAAAAGACAATTATTTATATAATAATTGGTATTTTGCTTAGTGGTACAGTGTTTTTGACTGGATATACTAGGTACAAGAATCCAGATGAATTATACAGAGTATATCTTTCTGGTAAGACAATTGGTTATATAAAATCTAAGGATGAACTTGAAAAATATATAGATTTAAAAGAGTCTGAAATAAAGAAAGAATATAATGTTAAAAATGTTTATACACCTAAGGATTTAGATGTTGTTAAGGAAGTAACTTACAATAAAAAAATCTCTACTGTAGAAGATATTTATCAAAAAATCAAAGATATTTCACCATTTACTATTTCTGGATATACTATTACTATAAAAGGTGTTGAAGAAATAGATGAAGATGGTAAACATATGACTGATGATGTTGTTATTAATGTATTAGATAAAAATATATTTAATGAAGCAATAATGACTACTTTAAAGGTTTTTATTCCTGAAGATAAATATGAGGCATATGTTAATAAGGAACAATCTAAGATAACTGATACTGGTAGAATAATTGAAAATGTTTATATCCAAAATGAAATGACTATTAAGAAAAATAAAATTTCTGTTGATGATAGAATATTTACAGATAGTGATTTATTAAGTAAATACTTATTATTTGGTACTCTAGATGAGCAAAAAACCTATAAGGTTAAAGCAGGGGACACAATTGAACAGGTTGCTTATAATAATAAATTATCAGTTGAAGAATTTTTAATTGCAAACACTGAATTTAATAGTAGTGATAATCTTTTATATCCTGGACAGGTCGTTTCTCTTGGGGCAGCTAGACCAGCATTTAAATTAATTGAAGAAGACCATGTTGTTGAAGATGAAGTTGATAAATATAAAACAGAAGTTGTTTATGATGATAATATGATGGTTGGTGTAGAAAGAGTAAAACAAGAAGGTCATAATGGTAAGAATAGGGTTACTAAAAAGATAAAGAAAGCTAATGGTGAGGTTGTTAGTGCAGTTGTTGTAGAATCTAATGAAATTGAGCCTACTGTTAATAAAATTGTTGTTCGTGGTAAAGGAACAATAAGTGTTGGTTCAGTTGGAGCAGGTGGCTGGGCATGGCCTACTAAAACTCCATATCAAATTACAAGTAACTATGGATGGCGTTGGGGTAAAATACATAAAGGTCTTGATATCAGTGGTACTGGATATGGCTCACCAATTTATGCCGCAAATGATGGAGTTGTCACAGAAGCTGCTAGCAAACACACAAATGGTATTTATATAATTATAAATCATAATAATGGTTATTATACAGAGTATGCTCATATGTCTGCTTTACTTGTTAAAAAAGGAGATATAGTTACTATTGGTCAACAAATTGGTAGAATGGGACATTCGGGATTTGCGACTGGTACTCACTTACATTTTGGTGTATGGCGTGGTGTACCATATTTGAGAGCTAGTTCCGCTATAAATCCAATGTCGTTGTACAGATGAGAATAAAAGTATTAGCTAGTGGATCTAAGGGGAATTCTACTTATATAGAATGTGGATCTACTAAAATATTGATTGATGCTGGAATAAGTTTTCTTCAAATAAAGAATTCTCTTTCTAGCATCAATGTTGATGTTAATGATATTGATATTATATTAATAACTCATAGTCATGCTGATCATATTAAAGGATTAGCCACCTTATTAAAAAGGACCAATATAACTTTATATACTACTGAAAAAGTTTTTAATGATATAACTAAAACTATTGATGTTCCTAGAGGTCATATTATAGACGAATATTTTATGTTTAGAGATGTTTTAATAGATGTATTGCCACTTTCTCATGATGTTAGTTGTAATTGTTATATTATTAAATATAATGAACATGAACTTGTATATATTACCGATACAGGGTATTTAAATAAAAGATATTTTCCTAGAATTAAAAACAAAGATGTATATATAATTGAGGCTAACCATGATGAAGTTATGCTTATGAATGGTCCTTATCCATTCATTCTTAAGCAAAGAATTCTTAGTGATAAGGGACACTTATCTAATGAAGCAACTGCTAATATATTACTTAAGCTTGTTGGAAGTAGAACAAAGTATATATTTCTTGCACATATAAGTGAACATAATAATACAAAAGAATTAGCTCTTAAAACAGTCACTGATAAATTAGATGAGATTAATTTTAATCATGATAATATTATTTTAACTGATCAATATATCTCATTAGAAATGGTGGAGGTATAATGATTAAGGTAATTTGTGTTGGTAAATTAAAAGAAAAATATTTAGTAGATGCAGTTATGGAATACTCTAAAAGAATTTCTAAATATAGTAATATTCAAATAATTGAAGTTAATGATTCTAATGTTGATAATGAAAAGATTGCTCTTGAGAGGGAGAAGGAATTAATATTAAAGCATATTAATACTAAAGATTATATAATCACTTTAGAAATAGATGGAAAGCAATTAACTTCTATTGAATTTGCATCAAAAATAGATGAAATATTTATACATAATAGTAATATTACTTTTATAATTGGCGGTTCCTATGGCATTAGTGATGAAATAAAAGCTCTTTCTAAGTTTAAGCTATCTTTTTCTAAGATGACATTTCCTCATCAGTTGTTTAGAGTTATATTGTTGGAACAGGTTTATAGAAGTTTTAAAATTTTAAATAATGAGAAGTACCACAAATAAAATATCCACAGAGTTGTGGATATTTATTTTTTATAATTCACTCTTGGTTAACTTTAAACAAATATCTTTAAAATTTACATATAATTAACTCGAAAGAGGTAGTATATGGTTATTTTTAAAAAGAGATTAAAGGAAAAACGTAATGAACTTGGTCTAACTCAAGAAGAGCTTGGGAAAAACATTTATCTATCAAAAGGTGAAGTGTGTGCTTATGAAAAAGGAAAACGTATTCCGCCACTTGATGTTTTAATTAAAATTGCTGAATTTCTTGAAGTTGATTTTTTGTGGCTTATAGGAATGGAAATTGAATGTAATAAATCTGATAATAAAGTCGTTAATCTATCTGATGATGATTTAAAGATTATTAATGCTTTAAAAAACGATAGTAATTTATATGAGAAATTCCTAGAAAATCCAGAACGTGTAATTGCACAAATTAGTTCTCTTTTAAAATAATTTGTTATTGATTTTTCTTATTATAATTTAGTATATATTGAAAAAAGTTGATTTGTGTATACATATTATCTAAAAATATAGGTTCTATTATAAAGTATGCATTTCTAGTTAGCAATTCTCTTATACATTTTTCCATAAAATTATGGAATTCTCCTACTAATATAGATTCTTTTTCTGTAAGATTTTTTTGGTTTTCAGGAGTTAAAGCGGTTACTTTGTATGCTTCTTCTCTTTTAGTAAATTCATTTTCGAACCAACTTGCTTCATTTGATATTTGACTGTTTTTAGGGTCTACTAATTTCTTTATAAATACTGCGATTGTTCTCATTGAATTGTTAAAGTAGAACTCATAGTTTACTACACTTGATGGATCTATCTGAGTTTGTTTTATTAATCTTTCTAATCCTGTTTTAAATAGTTCTGTGTCATATATCATAAATTCAGTTAGTGTTATATATGAATATGAAAAGATTTCATTACTTGTCATTCCATCTAATACTTTTCTTGATAGTGTTACAAATCTATCTGCGAGATTATATGCTTCATTATTTATATCTTCCATTATTTTTTTTAATTCACTTGATACTGAAGTGGGATTTCCTGGTTTTAGTTCTAGTTCCTTTTTTGTTATATCTGTATTTATTTGAACATTAAATAATTTTTCTGTAAGTTCTTCACATTCTAGTGTGTAGTTTGTTACATATATTTGATAATCTAATGCATCACTACTTACTAATCCACTTGCGAAAGATGCTATTTGACTTCCAAGGGCTTCGCATTCTAGTGCAATTGATTCTGCTTCTTTTATATATGCTGTTTGAAATGGTATTAGTGAAGTTTGTATATTTAGGCAAAATTCTCTTAATGTTCTTAAATAATATAAATTTATAGCGATTGATTCTTGTACATAATCAACATCATTTAACATAATTATCCTCCTTAATAAATGATTCATAAAATTATACGTAAAAAAAATATAAATATTAAAAAAAGCATACACTTTATTAGGTGAGATAATGATTAAATTAATTAATGCTGTTTTATGGGGTGTTGCATTGGTTGTTTTATTAGGTGGTGGGCTTTATTTTAGTGTAAAATTAAAATTTCCACAATTAAAATTTTTTTCTTTATTTAAGGGACTTAAATCAACTGAAAATGGTATTTCACCTTTTAAAAGTTTAACTGTTTCTCTTGCGGCTAGGATTGGTGTGGGTTCTTTAGCGGGAGTGGCTCTTGCAATATATATCGGTGGACCTGGTAGTGTTTTTTGGATGTGGATTGCTTGTATAATTACATCGATAAATGCTTATTGTGAGACATATTTAGGGGCAAAATATCAATTGCCTGATGGATATAATTATAAAGGTGGTCCAGCTTTTTATATTAAGTCAGGACTTCATGATAATGGTCTTGCTTTTTCATATGCTCTTTTGGTAATACTTGCTTATTTAGTTGGTTTTATGTCTATACAGGCTAATACTATTACGGTCTCAATAAATCAATTATATGGTTTTTCTATAGTTAGTATTGCAGTCGTACTTACTATTATTTCTTTTATTTCTATAATGAGGGGAATAGATAGAATAGTTAGTATTACTAGTAAATTAGTTCCTATAATGGGTATTGTATATATACTTTTAAGTATAATTGTTATTGTTTTAAATTATGAGGTTATCCCTCAAGTATTTATTAGTATAATTAAAGGTGCATTTAATATTAAAAGTTTTGTATCTTCTTTTATACCAACATTTATAATTGGAATTCAAAGAGGAACTTTTGCGACTGAAGCGGGACTTGGGACAGGTGCGATTGCATCTTCTTGTACTAAAACTACAGATAAAGTTAGTCTAGGGTTACTACAGATTTTAGGAATATATTTTACTGTTTTTATTGTATGTACTTCTACTGCATTAATAATATTAACTTCTAATTATACTTCTTTAAATTTTGATAATATGAATGGAATAGAACTTACTAGTTATGCACTAAATTATCATCTTGGTAATGCAGGTTCTTTTGTTTTAGTTTTATTAGTTATTATGCTTGCATATTCAACTATAGTGGCTGGTTATTATTATGGGGAATGTAATTTAAAGTATTTAATTAAAAACATTAAAAATTGGCATATATATGTTCTTAAATGTGTTGTCGCAGTACTATTATTTGTTGGTAGTATTGTTAAATCACATATTATCTGGGGAACTGTAGATATTTTAGTTGCGATACTTGCGGTAATAAATATGTATTCATTGTTTAGATTAAGAAAAGAAATTGTTCATGATTACTATAAGTTTAAAAAGAGAGAATAATTTGATATAATATATACAGGAGTGATAATATGCTTGGTAATGATTGGGATTTTATATTAAAAGATGAAATTAATAAAGAGTATTTTGTGGAACTGTTAAAAAAAGTGGAAGATGAATATAGTAAAAAAACTATTTACCCAAAACAAAGTGAAATATTTAATGCATTTAGAAAAACTTCTTACAAAGATACTAAAGTTGTTATATTAGGACAGGATCCATATCATGGTGTTAATCAGGCAGAGGGTTTATCTTTTTCTGTAAAAGTTGGTGTATCTAAACCGCCTTCATTACAGAATATATTTAAGGAATTGAATTCGGATTTAGGATGTGAAGTTCCCCCTTATGGAAGTCTTTCTAAGTGGTGTAGTGAAGGAGTATTACTTTTAAATACAGTTTTAACAGTTGAAGCTAATAAGCCTGCTTCACACAAAAATATTGGATGGGAACATTTTACTGATTCTGTAATAGAAAAATTAAATGAAAAAACTACTCCAATAGTATTTATTTTATGGGGTAGCTTTGCTAGAAGTAAAAAAAGTTTAATAACTAATCCAATTCATTTAATTATAGAATCTGCTCATCCATCTCCGTTTTCTGCATATAATGGCTTTTTTGGAAGCAGACCTTTTTCTAGGACAAATGAGTTTTTAACTAAAACTGGGCAAAAACCTATAGATTGGCAAATAAAATGATGATATTTCTATCATCAATTTTTTTCTTTTAAGATTTCAAATTCTACTTCATCTTCTATTTCAAATACTTCTTTTTTTGAATATCTTTTAATTATTCTTAATAATAATCTTGAAAATTTACTAATGATTTTGTTATATAGTTCTACATTCTTATTGTAGAATTTTAGTAATGCTTTAATTTCTATGTTTGTATTATATAAATCTTTCATCATTTTGTCTTCTTCATCAGGCAGAACATATTCATATCCTTCAATAAAATCATTTAGCTCTTTATTATTTTTATTTAATTCTTTATATAATCCAAATGAATCTAGGGTCTTATTTTTGATTTTGCCTATATTTGTTAAGATTTTATCTTCTTCTTTTTCATTAATTGTTTTTGATACATCACATAAAATTTTTAACTTTTTTTCAAGAAGTATATCAATATTGTCTTCAGATTCATCTATTTTAACTAGTATACTATCTATTTCATCTTTTTCATTTTTAAGTAGTATTAATATTAATGCGGCAATAAATACAATCCCAATTCCAATATATATGTATATCATTTAATCACCTCTATTATCTGTATTATATCATGAAGTTTAAAAAGGTAAAAGTTAATTATTCAAATTCTATAAAATTAATATATATACTCCATAATAAAAGTTGTTTATTATTGTCTGTTCTTAACAATACGTAGTCTCTCCCTGCACTTTCTACTTTTCCAACAAAAACTTTGTCTCTCCATTCTATTGAGTCAGCAAATGACATATATACAGTAGCTTTTTTACCTATGTTTTCATTTATGATTGTTTCGGTATATTTATATGTATCAATATTTTCATTATTTCCTCCTGATATTGGTGGAGTTGTGCTTTCCTGCGGTATATATGATGGGTTATATGGTGTTTGTCTAAAAAAATCATTATTCATTTTTATCAAATCCTTTCTAAAATTACAATATATTATATGAATTTTATAGTTGGATATGTTATAATCTTTTTGAGAGTGATTATATGAAAGTTAAAATAGGTGTTTCAAATAGGCATGTGCATTTAACACATGATGATTATGTTTTATTGTTTGGAAATGAGACAATAAAAAAAGAACGTGATTTAGTCCAAAAAGGACAATTTGCGTCTTCTTCTAAAGTAACTATAAAAACAGATAAAAATTATATTGAAAATGTTAGAGTTTTAGGTCCATTTAGAAATTATACACAGGTTGAAATTTCTAAGACAGATAGTTATTTTTTGGGAATTAATCCTCCAATAAGAAATTCGAGTGATTTAACTGATGCGAATGAAATAACTATTATTGGTCCTATGGGGAGCATTGTAAGAAAATCTTGTATTATTGCGACTCGCCATATACATATTAATAAAAGTGATAGAGATAATTTAGGACTTACTAATGTAGATTATGTTAAAGTAGAGGTTGGTAATATTAAAAAATCTATACTTTATGATGTTTATATTAAAGAAAGTGAAGATGGTGTTTTTGAATTACATCTTGATCTTGATGATGCGAATGCATGTTTTTTAAAAAATGGTGATGAAGCAACTATTCTTGATTTTTAATTTCATCAAAAACCATTTCATTTCCAGTTGGTTCAGTTCCTTTTAGGTAATATAATATCTTCTTATGTTTTGATTCTTCATTTGCTGGTTTACCACTTATTGGATCAACTAAATATCCTACTACATTATTAGGCTTGGTATACCAAGTCTTTTCTTTATCTTTTAAATATGCCTCCATTGTATCTATCCATATGTTTTTTGCACATTGATATTCTTTACTTGAAATTTCTTTATTTTCGTCATATCCTACCCAAACTGATGTGATTGCTTGTGGGGTATATCCAATTGTCCATAAATCGGTTGCAGTTGTACCTGACTTTACCGCATATTTTCTACTCATTTTTGCTGCTAGAGATAAAATTGTTGGATAGTTATAATCAATAAATGATTTATCATATGTGGTTGTTAATAATTCATTTAATATATAAGTTAGGCTACTATTTAGAATCATTTCTTTTTCTTCTTTATATTCATATAGTACATTACCGTTTTGGTCTTCTACTTTTTTGATTAGATGTGGTGTTACTTTATATCCTTCATTTGCAAATGTTGCATAGGCAGAAGTCATTTCTATTATATTTATTTCATTTGTACCAAGTGGTAAGGATGGATTTGCACTTAATTTTGCGGTGATTCCTAGTCTTTTTGCCATATTAACAAGTGTATCTTCACCTAAAAACATATGAGTTTTAACTGCATATATATTGTCTGAATATGATATTGCTGTTGCTAGTGATATTGGAATGTTTCCGTATACTTCGTTTGCATTTTTAGGTGAATATGATTGTTTATTTGAGAATGTAAATGTAGTTTGCTCACTTGTAAATGCTGTACTTGGTGTAAATCCATTTTCAAGTGCTGCATAATATAGGAATGTTTTCATTGTTGAACCTACTTGTCTTATGGAGTTAGTTGCTCTATTGAATCCTGATTTTGAATAATCTACACCGCCAATTAATCCAAGTATTTCTCCATTTTCTGGATTCATAGTTATTGCGGCGGTTTGTAGAGATTTACCTTTTAGATTTTTACTTACCGAATCTTCAAGTGACTTTTGTGCGTTTAAATCTAGGGTTGTATATACTTTTAATCCACCAGTATCTAAAAATGAGGTTGGAATACTTTTAATGTTTTCTAATTCCTTTATTACCGCATCTTTATAATACATTACACTAGATAATGAGTCTTGTGATTCCTTTCCATAAAAACTTAATTCTTCATTTATAGCGTTTTCTTTTTCTTCATCTGTGATATAACCATTTTTAACCATACCTTCTAGTATTATAGTTTGTCTTTTCTTTGCTAGTGTTGGATTTACTAATGGTGAAAAATTAGAGGGAGATTTTGGTATTCCTACTAACATTGTAGCTTCTGCTAATGAGAGATCTTTTGAACTTTTATTAAAATAGTAATTGGCTGCTTTCTCTATCCCATACATTCCATGTCCATAATTGATAGTGTTTAGGTATCCTTCTAGTATTTCATCTTTTGAATAATGCATTTCTACATTTAATGTAAGCCACATTTCATTCCATTTTCTTTCCCATGTTTTATTAAAATCTAAAAACAAATTTTTAACATATTGTTGTGAAATAGTTGAAGCTCCTTGCATTGTTTTTCTATTTTTAATATTTACAAAACTTGCTTTCGCAATCCTCAAGAAATCAAATCCGAAATGTTTATAAAATTTTTTATCTTCTGTTGAAATAGTCGCATTTATTACATTTTTTGATATATCATTTAGATTAACCCATTTACTAGTTCCATTACCTTGAAAAAAAGCTTCATTTGTATTATCATACATTGAAATGTTATTTGCACTTTTAATTTCTAGTTTGTTTGATAATTTGGAGTATCCATATCCACAAAGAAATAATGACCCTATTAAAAGTGTTAAAAATAATGTATATTTAAAAAATTTCTTGAACATATCTTTCCTCCATAATTACTATTTTTATTATGAAGAAAAATAAATATATTATGTGCTAAAAGATAATTTTATGATATATTATCAATAAATAAAGAGGTGTTAAAATGGTTTTATTGAGAGTTGAATTAGAAAATAATGATGAAAAGATAAAATTTGAAACTCATGGTATATTAAATAAAAATAAGAATACACTAATTTACGATGATAATAAGACAAAAACTTGTGTTGATTTAATTGCTCAAAAAGCTAGTTTTACCCTTGAATTTAAAAGAATAAAACTTAATAAAACAGATAAATTATTTGAGGTAGAATACATAGTAGATAATACTAATAAAATTTATTATAGAGTGGAAATTATAAATTTGTAAAAAAAGATGTTGCTTTTGTCTTAATTTAATGATATAAAAGTATATGATTTGTTTGTCATAACAAATATTTATATAAAGCATATAATGTAAACCGTAGGAGGATGTATATGAGTATTAAAGATATGAAAAAAGAAGATTTAGAATTATTATCATATAAGGACATAACAAATTTACTTCTAGAGGAATATGGTGCTGAAAACACTGCTGAATTATTTAAAAAAATAGTTAAGTTATTAAAACTTCCTAGTAGTGTATTTGATAATAAAATTGGTGATTATTATACTATGTTATCTACAGACAAGAGATTTATTTTGCTTGAAGATGGGAAATGGGATTTAAGAACTAGACATACTTCAGATAAGATAGTAAATGTTATAGATGAAGATGATGAACTTGATATGGAAGAAGCAACTTCTAAGAATAAAGATGAAGTAGAAGATGATAATGAAGATAATTATGATATGGATAATGATGATGACTATGATGATGAGTCTGATGATGATCTTAAAGATTTAGTTATCTTAGATGAAGATGAACTTGGAATGGATGAATAGACTTTTAAGTAAGTCTTTTTTTGATAAAAAACGATTTTATGATATAATGTTAGTGTTTTAAAGAGAGGAATGATATTTGTGATAGAAAGACTTGAAATAATTAATAAGCGATATGAAGAATTAAACAAGCAACTTTTAGATCCTGAAAACTTATCAAATATAAAATTAACTAGAGAAATATCAAAAGAGATTTCTGATTTAGAAGATACAGTTAATTGTTATAAAAAGTATAAAAAAGTATTAGATGATTTAGAGGAATCTAAGGAAATGCTTAAGGATCCTGAACTTGCAGAATTTGCTAAAGAAGAAATTCCTGCATTAGAAAGTGAAAAAGAAGCTTTAGAAAAAGAAATAGAAATTTTATTAATACCAAAAGATCCTAATGATGGTAAAAACGTTATAGTTGAAATAAGGGGTGCTGCTGGTGGAGATGAGGCTAATATCTTTGCTGGTGATTTATACAGAATGTATTTAAAATATGCTGAAAAGCAAGGCTGGAAAATAGAAGTTATGAATGAAGAGTACTCAGAGGGTGGTGGCTTTTCTTTAATAAGCTTTATGGTTAAAGGTAAAAATGTTTATTCTAAGTTAAAATATGAAAGTGGTGCTCATAGGGTTCAAAGAGTACCTGTTACTGAAACACAAGGAAGAATTCATACATCAACTGCGACTGTATTAGTAATGCCTGAAGTCGAAGATGTTGATATAGAAGTTAAACCAAGTGATATTAGAGTTGATATTTATAGAAGTAGTGGATGTGGGGGACAAGGTGTAAATACTACTGATTCCGCTGTTAGAATGACACATATCCCAACTGGAATAGTGGTTACTTGTCAAAATGAAAGAAGTCAAATTCAAAATAGAGAGCAAGCTTTAAAAGTATTAAAGGCAAGAATATATGAAGAGACTTTAAGAAAGCAAGAAGAAGAGCTTGGTAGCGAAAGAAGAAGTAAGATTGGTACTGGAGATAGATCTGAAAAAATAAGAACGTATAACTATCCGCAAAATAGAATTACAGATCATCGTATTGGATTTACTATTATGCAATTGGATAGAGTTATGGAAGGTGATTTAGAACCTATAATTGAAGCTTTAATAACTGAGGATCAAAAAAGAAAACTTGAAGGCGAAGAATAATCAAGAGTATAAGAAAATGGAAGATGAAATAAAGTATTTAAAAAAGTATTTAAAAAATAAAGATATGGATACTGCTATTTTAGAATTAAAAAAGGGTATTCCTGTTCAATATATAGTTGGTGATGTTGATTTCTATAAATATAATTTTATAGTTAATCAAAATGTTTTAATACCTAGATTTGAAACTGAAGAATTAGTTGATAATACAATTAGATATATAAAAGCAAATTTTTCTGGCGAGGTTAAAATAATTGATGTTGGATGCGGAAGTGGCGCAATTGGTATTACTCTTGCTAAAGAGTTAGAAAATGCTAAGGTTACTTGTTTAGATATAAGTGATGCTGCACTTGATGTTACAAGAGAAAATGCAAAAAGGATTAATGTCTCTATTAATGTTTTAAAAGGGGATATGCTTGATTATGTTGATGATAAGTATGATGTTGTTATAAGTAATCCTCCATATATTGCAACAGACGAAGAAATAGAGGATATTGTTAAAAATAATGAACCTCATTTGGCACTTTATTCTGGTGAAGATGGAATGGATTCTTATAGACAAATTTTTAGTAAAATAAAAAATGTAATCAATGATAAATATTTAATTGCTTTAGAAATTGGGTGTACACAAAAAGATGCAGTTACTGCTATAATTAAAAAATCTTTACCTGATGCAGTGGTTACTTGTACTAAGGATTTATCTGGTAGAGATAGAATGATTTTTGTAACTAATAAATAGCTAAGATTTTAGTTATTTATTTTTTTGTATAAAATTTTATAAACTACTTCATTATTTAATAGGTGAAGAAAATGAAAAAAGTAATGATGATTTTAGTCGCAGTTGTAATAGGAATTATAGTTATAACAGAGAATAATACTACTGAGGAAATAGTTATACCAAATGATTCTATTAGAATTAGAGTAATTGCTCCTAGTGATTCAATAGAGGATCAAAAATTAAAAGGTAATGTTAAAAGATCTATACAAAGTCAATTGAGTGAAATGTTAAAGGATGTTAAAACTATAGATCAAGCAAGAGAAGTTTTAAATAAAAATTTGAGTGATGTTGAATATACCGTTAAAACAGAGTTAAAAAGAAATAATAGTAATATAAATTTTAATGTTAATTATGGACTTAATTATTTTCCTATTAAAGAGTACAAAGGAATAACTTATGATGATGGTTATTATGAATCATTAGTTATTACATTAGGAGAGGGTCAAGGTAAGAATTGGTGGTGTGTTTTGTTTCCTCCTTTATGTCTAATGGATGAGGAAGAAGAGAATATGGAAAATGTAGAATATAAATCATTTATAAAAGAGGTACTTGATAAATATTTTTAGAATTATTTAAGATTAGATATAGTATTATTAATTAGGTGAAATTATGTTTAATCTGTTTACTCTTTTTTTGGTTGCGATTGGTCTTAGTATGGATACTTTTTCATTATCGATAGTATATGGTACGATTGGCTTAACAAAGAAAAAAATTTGGCTATTAAGTATAATAGTTGGTCTTTTTCATTTTGTTATGCCTTTTTTAGGTAATTTAATAGGTAGTATAGTATTATCAAAGTTGCCATTTAATCCTGCTATTGTCGTAGGAATAATATTTATTTTAATTGCTTTAGAAATGTTTGCTGGTGATGATGAAGTAATGTCGCTTGATAAAATAGGAGCTTTTTTAATATTTGGTTTCTCTGTTAGTTTGGATAGTTTTTCTGTTGGACTTGGTATATCAATGATTACTGATTATCCTCTTTTAGGATATTTTATTTTTTCTTTGGTTAGTTTTTTATTTACTTATATTGGGTTAAAATTTGGAAAATTTTTAAATGACAAGTTTGGTAAATATGCAGTGTTTTTGGGTGCGGTTATTTTAATAATTTTGGGGTTATTCTATATCTTTTAAGGCAATTTTATTGACTATGAGTGTTTTAATTGTTAGAATTAAATAGGAGAGTGAAGTGTATGTTAGTAAACGCCAAAGATATATTAAATGATGCTAAAGCAAATAAGTATGCAGTTATTCAGTTTAATATTAATAATTTGGAGTGGACTAAATATATACTTGAAGAGTGTAATAGCTTACATGTTCCTGTTATACTTGGAGTAAGTGAAGGTGCTGTTAAATATATGGGAGGATTTAATACAGTTTCTATGATGGTTCAGGGCTTGATTAAAGACTTGGATATAGTTATTCCTGTATGTCTTCATTTGGATCATGGAAAAAGTTTTTCCTCATGCGTTAGTGCAATTGAAGCTGGGTTTGGTTCTGTTATGATAGATGCATCAAGATTACCTATTTCGGAAAATATATCTATAACTAAAAAAGTTGTAGAGTATGCTCATCCTAAAGGTGTTAGTGTAGAAGCTGAGGTTGGTCCAATTTATACTAATTTTGTTGAATCTAATGAGCCTTTATATGCTAGTGTTGATGATTCTATACTTTTAGTATCTAGTACTGGAGTAGATTCTTTAGCGCCTGCACTTGGAAGTGTACATGGTTTGTATAATGGACAAGCTAATTTGAATTTTGATAGAATGGGAGAAATCTCTATTAAAACCGGTGTTCCACTAGTTTTACATGGTGGTACTGGTATTAGTAATGAAGATTTACTACGTGCTGTAGAGTGTGGTACTTGTAAGATTAATATTAATACTGAACTACAGGTTGCATGGGCAAGTGATGTAAGAAGTTATTTGAATTTAAATAATGATGTTTATGATCCTAGAAAAATAATTTCAAGTGGAGAAGAAGCAATTAAAAGAATTGTAAGAGAAAAAGTTAGAATATTGTCTAATATTTAGGCAATCATTTAGGCGTTTGTAATAAAATATAATGGTGGTGGTAATGTGAAAGCATTAAAAATTCAAGGTGGAAGAAAATTAAAAGGGACAGTTAGAGTAAGTGGTGCAAAAAATAGTTCAGTTGCATTAATACCGGCAGCAATACTTTCAGATGATGTTGTTACTATTTGTAATGTACCAGAAATTACAGATATTGATGCTTTAAGCGATATATTAGAATACTTAGGTGCTGATGTTAAAAGAGCAAGTGAGAGTATTGTAATAGATCCAAAACCATCGGTTAATAGACCTATTCCTACTAGTATGGCACAAAAACTTAGAGCTTCTTATTATTTTATGGGAGCGCTTTTGGGTAAATATAAGCATGTTGAAATGTCTTTTCCTGGCGGATGTTCTATAGGTGCTAGACCTATTAATTTACATTTAAAAGGATTTGAAGCATTGGGAGCTAAAATTACTCAGACAGATAATGTTTATATTGTTCATGCTGATAAGTTAAAGGGTGCAAATATATATTTGGATATTGCTTCTGTTGGTGCAACAATAAACATTATGTTGGCTGCTGTTAGAGCTGAGGGTGTAACTACTATTGATAATGCTGCTAAAGAACCTGAAATAGTAAATGTGGCTACATTTTTAAACAATATGGGTGCTAAAATATCGGGCGCAGGTACTAGTGAAATTAAAATTACTGGTGTTTCAAAGCTATCTGGATGTTTCCATGAAGTAATTCCTGATAGAATTGAGGCGGGTACTTATATGATAATTGCTGCATTAATGGGAGAGAAAGTTAAAATAGATAATATAATTCCTGAACATTTAGAGGCATTAACTTCTAAGTTTATTGATATGGGTGTACCCCTTGAATTAGGCGTTGATTATGCAATTATAAGTAGTGGAGAAAATTATAAACCGGTTAATATTAAAACTTTGGTTTTTCCAGGCTTTCCAACAGACTTACAACAACCATTTTCTGTTTTACTTACACAATGTAATGGAAAGTCTATAGTAGAAGAGACTATTTATGAGAATAGATTAATGCATATTAAAGAATTACAAAAAATGGGTGCAGATATTAATATTAGTGGTACTAAAGCTTTTGTTTGTGGACCTTCTAAATTATCTGGTACTGTGGTTACCGCAACTGATTTAAGGGCTGGAGCTGCAATGGTATGTGCTGGGTTAATAGCTGATGGGGAAACTACTGTTACTAATGCTGAACATATTTTAAGGGGATATGAAAACATAGTTGAAAAACTAACTGATATAGGTGCTAAAATTAGAATAATAGAAATATAGTTTAATAGTGATATTATTCTTTTTTTTTGGAGCGATGATATGAAAGTTAGAAAGATAATTTTTTATGTTTGTATAGTTATAACAACTTTTTTAATATATAGAGTGGCATCTAATAATAAAATTAATTATGTTACTTTAGGTGATGGATTATCTAAGGGTATTAATCCATATGGAGAAGTTGGTTATGGCTATTCAGACTATTTATCTGAGTATTTAAAAAAAGAAAATAATCTCAAAGATTATATTAATGAGTTTACTGATACTGACTATAGGATTTCTGATGTTATTAGTGATATTGCAGTTAATAAGAGAGTAATGCATAATGATTCTAATATTAATATAAGAAGTGTTTTAAGAGAATCTGACTTAGTAACTATAAGTATTGGTTTTAATGATTTAATTAAAATATTTAGTATAAATAATATTGGAACTGTATTAGAAAATAAAACTCTTTTAGAAAAGGAAATTTTATATATTGCAAATAATTATGATGATGCTTTAACAACAATTAGAAAATATGCAAAATCTGATGTTATAGTAATAGGCTTTTATAATCCATATCAGTACTTGAATACTTATAAATCTGATATTGATTATTATATTAAAAAATTAAATTCGCTCATTTTAGAAATTTGTAAAAAGCATAATGTTAAATTTATAGATTTATATAATGCGTTTAATAATAAATTAGAATATCTACCTAATCCTAATAGTATATATCCAATTGAACTTGGTTATAGAGAAATATTTAATATAGTAAAAAATAGCATAAATTAAAAAAATGTTGCAAAACTAAAAATATCTTGATATACTATATTAGCAATTAATTACTATGACTTGAATTAGTCATGGCGGGAGGAGAGATTAGAATGAAAGCAGGTATTCATCCAGAATATAAGGATACTAAATTTATTTGTGCTTGTGGTGCAGAATTTACTGCTAAATCTACTAAAGATGAATTCCACGTTGAAGTTTGTTCACAATGTCATCCATTTTATACTGGTAAACAAAGTAGAGCATCTCATGCAGGTACAGTAGATAAGTTTAATAGAAAATATGGTTTTTCTAGTAAAGAAGAAAACAAAGCAGCTTAATTTTTATAAGTTGCTTTTTTCTTTTTAAAGTTGAAAGTTTATAGGTTGCATGTTATATTATTTGTATAATTAGAATATAAAGAGGTGTTTTCATGAAGATTGGAATTGCAAATGATCATAGAGGATATAATTTAAAAAATGAATTAGTTAAATATTTAAAAAGTAGAGGATATGAAGTAATAGATTATGGATCTGACACAGTTTATTCTGTTGATTATCCTGATTTTGCTTTTAAATTGTGCAATGGAGTTGTTAATAAAGAAGTTGATTTTGGGATTGCTATTTGCGGTAGTGGTATTGGAATAAGTATCGCATGTAATAAAGTAAAGGGAATTCGTTGCGCTAAACTTTCCAATGTTAAAGAAGCTTATGCAACAAGATTTGATAATGATGCTAATGTAATGGCAATCAATGGTGATATGCCAAGATATAGAGCAAAAGATATAGTTGATAAATTTTTATCCACAGATTTTTCAAATTTAGAAAAACATGTAAGACGGATTAAGAAAATAGAAGATTATGAGGATGGAAAATATAATGAGTGTTAAATTTTTTCTATATATAATAGTTTCGGTTATAGTTATTTGGGCTTTTGACTCAATTAATATTAATAAAATTTTTAAAAAAAATAAAGTTGCTCAGGCAACAATTTTTTACTTTTTACTTGGAATTTCTATGATATATTTAGTTACAAATTTTTTATATGACTTTTTTACTTCAACTCAAATATTGTAAAAAAATTGTATAAAAAATCACCTTGTTGTGCAAAATGATAATGAGGTGAAAGAAATGGAAAAGAAAAGAAAGTTAAAGAGATTTGTTATGCCATCTATATATGTGGCATTGGTTGCAATACTTGTAATATCTACTTTTGCAACATTTGCTAATATGAAATCTGTTAATGAGGAAGAAAAAATCAATTATGTTTCAAATGGTATTTGGACAAATGATACTCCAGTTGCATCAGTAGAAAAAGTAATAGTTAAACCTTATACTGCTAAAGATGTAGCAATCGGTAGATATTTCTATGATTATAGAGATGAAGGTACTCAACAACAAAACGCTATTATTTTTTATGAAAATAGCTATATTCAAAATTCTGGGGTAGATTATATTTTAGATAATCAGTTTGATGTTGTTAGTATTTACGATGGTACTGTAACTAAAGTAGAAGATAATGAACTTGCTGGTAAGACTGTTGAAGTTAAACATGATGGAAATATAATAAGTGTTTATCAAAGTTTAGGCGAAGTTAGTGTTAAACAAGGAGATACAGTTAAACAGGGCTCTAAAATTGGTAAAAGCGGTAATTCAAAAATTAATAAAGATTTGGGTAACCATTTACATTTTGAATTATATGTAAAAGGCCAAGTTGTTAATCCTGAAGATTGCTATAACAAAAAAATTTCTGATTTTAAATAGGCATTTTGCCTTTTTAAATTCATAATTTTTTTATGTCAATATATACTTTACTGAAAGTAGGTAAATATGAATAAAAAGATTATGAAAAGAATAATTGATGAAGCAAATTTTGTTTTAAAAACTAATAATAATATTAGAGATACAGCTAAGGTATTTGGAGTATCTAAGAGTACTGTCCATAAAGATCTTCATGAGAGACTTTTTGAACTGGATATTAGTTTATTTGAAAAAATAGCTAATATTTTTGATAACCACTTAAGTATTAGACATATCAATGGTGGAGAAGCTACAAGACAAAAATATGCTAAATAGGGGAGATATTATGAAAGATATAGGTATAGATTTAGGAACAGCAAATGTTTTGATTTATGTAAAAGGTAATGGAATAGTTCTTAATGAGCCAAGTGTAGTTGCCGTTGATACTGAAACAAAAAACGTATTAGCTGTTGGTACAGAAGCAAGTGAGATGTTAGGAAGAACACCTGGTAAAGTAAAAGCTATTAAACCTCTAAAAGATGGTGTAATTGCGGACTTTGAGTATACCGAAGTTATGCTTAATAATTTTATCAAAAGAATTAAAGGTAGAGGTATTTTATCAAGACCTAGAATTTTAATTTGTTGTCCTTCTAATATAACTGCGGTTGAGAAAAATGCTATTAAAGAGGCTGCAGAAAGATTAGGGGCAAGAAAAGTTTTTGTTGAAGAAGAACCTAAGGTTGCTGCAATAGGGGCTGGTATGGATATTTCTAAACCTAGTGGTAATATGGTTATTGATATTGGGGGAGGTACTACTGATATTGCTGTGTTATCATTAGGCGGTATTGTAACTAGTCAATCTTTAAAAGTTGCTGGTAATTCATTTGATCTTGCAATTATTGATTATGTTAAAGATAAGCATAAACTTTTAATTGGGGATAGGACCGCAGAGGATGTTAAGTTTAAGCTTGGTGCTGTTTATAATGGAGATTCTGATAACAAGATGGAAATTAAAGGTAGAAATCTTAGTAAGGGTCTTCCATATACAATAGAGATAACTGAAAAAGAAATTGAAGAAGCTCTTTATCCACTTGCTATGGAAATAGTAAAAAAGGCAAAAGAGGTACTTGAAAAGACTCCACCAGAATTATCCGCAGATATTGTGGATAAAGGTATTGTCTTAACTGGTGGTGGTGCATTGGTTAAAGGAATGCCAGAATTGTTTGAACAAGAACTAAAAGTACCGGTTTTTATTTCTGAGAGTCCACTCACATGTGTTGCTGAGGGCTGTGGAATAATGCTTACAAATTTAGATTTAATTGATAAATAAACTGTCAAAATGACAGTTTTTTCTTTTAGTATATGAGATTTGTGATATAATTGTCTTGGAGTGATCAAAATGATTAGTAAAGATATTGATTATATATTGCTGATGGTTTCAGTGACTTTTGTGTTTACGGCGCTTATTATGCCTTTTATGGCTAAGATAGCTAATTATATTGGAGCTATGGATATTCCTAGAACAAGACATATTCATACTAAACCAATGCCGAAATTGGGTGGACTCGGAATTTTCTTGGGATTTTTATTTGGATATATGTTATTTGGAATTAATAGTATTCAGATGAATTCAGTTTTAATTGGTAGTTTTATAATTGTTATGACTGGAATAATTGATGATATTAGGCCTATCAAATTTTATCATAAATTAATCGGTCAGATTGCTGCGGCTGCGGTAATTGTATTTTATGGTCAGATACTTCTTAATCATGCAACTCTATTTGGTCTTGATCTTCAATTTGGAATCTTTGCTTATCCAATTACATTGTTATTTATAGTTGGATGTATTAATATCATGAATCTGATTGATGGAATGGATGGACTGTGCGGTGGAATCACTTCTATATTTTTTATAACGATTGGAATAATTTGCTTTTTCCAGGGAAGGCTAGGAAGTTTAGTAGCAATAATTGGATTTATTATGTTGGGTTCAACACTTGGCTTCCTACTCCATAATTTTTATCCGGCAAAAATATTTGCAGGTGATAGTGGATCTATGTTTATGGGATTTATTATATCAATAGTAGCTCTATTAGGATTTAAAGGTACTATGTTAACATCTCTTTTAGTGCCACTTATGATTCTTGCAATTCCTATACTGGATACTCTGTTCGCAATTATTAGAAGGATGCTTAAAGGTCAACCAATATTTACTGCGGATAAGGAACATATGCATCATCAATTTTTAAAAATGAATTTTTCACAAAGAACTACAGTTCTTATTGTGTATGCTATAAACGGACTTTTTTCACTTGCTTCTATTCTATATGTATTAAGAGATTCTGGGCGAGCAAAAATTATATATATAATACTATTTTTCATGGTTCTTTGGTTTGCATTGAATACAGGAATAATATCTGAAAAGATGAGTAGTAAAGTAAAAGATATTGAGAAAAAAGGAATGCTAAAAAAGAGAAAAAAATAGTTTCTCTTTTTTCATAAGGTGATATTATGATTAACTTTATTATATGCGATGATAATGAAAATTTTTTAATGCGTGAGAAAAAGCTTGTCGATAATTTTATGATGAATTATGATGTTGATTATAAAATTACAGATTTTAGTGATTATACTGAGGAGTTTTTTCAAGCAATGTATGATGAAACTTGTTTTAAAATTTATCTTTTAGATATTCAAACTGATACTAATTCCGGACTTAATGTCGCAAGAAGAATTAGAGAAGAACAAGATGATTGGATTTCTATTATTATAATTATTACTGCTTTTGGTGAATATAGATATGAAGCTTTAGGCACTAGATTATATTTGTTAGATTTTATAAACAAGGTTTATGATTGTGAGGATAAAATTAGGGATACTCTTGAGATTGCGATGAAGCATTATGACAATCGTAGAAAAAGTTTAAGATTTGAATATAATTACATCATGAAAAATATTGAATTTAGACATATTATTTATATTGAAAAAGAACAGGATAGTAAAAGATGTATAATTAAAACAACTCATGGTGACCAATATATAAATAAAAGTTTAAATGATATGTATGAACTTTTGGATTCTAGATTTATTAAAACAAGTAGAAGTTGTATTGCCAATAGTGATTTTATAAAAGAATTTATAATTGCTGAAAATAAATTAGTATTTAAAAATGGTGAATATACTTATTTAATATCTAGAAATATGAAGAAAGGATTAAGGAAGTATGCTAGAGTTAATAATTAAACTGATTATATTTACAATTATGCCAATAAGCGGATTCTTTGTTATAAAGAATTTGATTGATTCAGATGAGAAAATTTATTCAGTTAAAAATATTTTAATTATAGTAGGATTATGCGTTGCAAATGGGTTGATTTATAATAGTAGTTATAAGTCCTATACTACACTTCTTAACTTTTGCTTCTTGATAATTGGCTATAAGTATATATTTAAGATTTCATTTTTTCAATCATTACTTTTATCAATATCTTTGATGTTACTCATCTTTTTATCAGAAGCATTACTTTATGTATTTTTATATACTTTTTTAAGTGAAAATTTGGTTCGACAATTTGGACTACCAATGCTTTTTTCTAATCTCCTTATTGGAATAATTGTTGTTTTAGTTTCCAAGATTAAAATTTTGAAAAAGCTTGTTAAGAATGTATTTGTTAAACTAACTGGTTTTCCAAGGGCTGAAACAATATTTATTTCTATATTTTGGCTTGTAGTTGTTAGTATGCTTTGTCATTCGATTTCTAAAGAATCAATCAATAGCTTGGAGTTTTGGCTTAGTCTTGCTATAGAAGTTGTTTTTATATTGTTTATGCTTAATCATTTTTTAGATAAGGATAGATATATTGGATTAAATGAAAAATTTGATGACTTATATGAATATGTTCAGACTATGGAAGAATCTCTTGATAATGAACAAATGAATATTCATGAATATAAGAATCAACTTTCTGTAATTAGGAGTATGACTAATAATAAAAAGATTAAAGATTATATTGATTCATTAGTTGATGAATGTCCAGATGATGCAAAATGGAATACAGAATTAAAGAATTTACCTAAGTGTGGTTTAAAAGGCTTGTTGCATTATAAACTTGCTTGTGCAGCTAAGAAAAATTTAAACGTTTTGATAACTGTTAGTCCAGATACTGCATCTGTTATTAAAGGTTTATCTTTGGAAGATATCAAACAACTTTCAAGATTAGTTGGTATTTATATGGATAATGCAATGGATGCAGCATTAGATACTGAAAAAAAGAATGTTGCACTTGAAATATATAAAATTAAAGATACTGTTAATATTGTCATATCTAATTCAGCTAATATAGATGAGTCTAAGGTTAAAATGATTGGTAAAAAAGGTTTTACATCAAAAGGTAAGGGACATGGACGTGGGACTTATCTAGCTAAAAAGATGTTGCTTCATAACAAAAAGTTTTCTGCTTCTAATTCAGTTGTTAAAGATTACTATATTGAAAGAATAATAATAAACTAAAAAAAGATGCATACGTGTGAAATGCACCCCTTAAAGTAGACATTAATAAA
>ERZ780129.10-NODE-10-length-94367-cov-8.39889_pt1 | contig 94367 bp, 113 predicted proteins | sample MGYA00511368_ERZ780129 | MGnify/ENA primary metagenome ERZ780129 (study PRJEB29588, sample SAMEA2152467) | human gut metagenome | biome: human gut; feature: human-associated habitat; material: faeces | place: Denmark | collected 2008/2010 ...
TGGGCAGATGCTGCTTCTCAGATTGGCGCATTTGCAGTACTTGACAATGCTGTTCGCGCTTGTAAGGAAGGCTATAAAGTATTTGATAGCAAGGGTAACGTTGTATACCCAAAGGCTGCTCCTGCAAAGAAGTCAGTTGCTGTGATTGCTCAGGAAGTCATTGAAGGTAAGTGGGGCAATGGTCAGGACAGAAAGAACAGACTAACTGCTGCTGGATATAACTACGACGAAGTACAGAATTATGTGAATAAGCTACTGTCTCATCCTGCGAAAAAGAGCATTGACGAGATTGCAAGAGAAGTTATTGCTGGTAAGTGGGGCAATGGTGCAGACCGTAAGAATAGATTAACAGCTGCTGGATATGATTATGAGGCAGTGCAAAATAAAGTAAATGAAATTTTAGGTTAAAAAGTGCTCCCCAGGTTAAAACTTGGGGAGTTTTTTTATTTGAAATTTTTATAAATTTTTGATATAATATTTATAGAAAAAAGGGAGATAAATATTAGTGCTGAAAGGAGATAGTTAAAGGAAGAATGAACGTTTTTGACATGACAAAGGAAGATTTTGAAAAAGTACCTGAAAGAGGCGGATGGTCAAGAGATATTGGAGAATTTAACGCGTTGGTTATTATACCGCAGGACTATGCACACGACAGCGGATGGATGTGTATGGATTTTGTTGCGGTTAGCAAAGATGGGGAGCCGATTTGTAGACTTTCCGGCTGCTCAGATGTATTGAACCTTGACGGAATTGGCGGATACGGAAATTGGCGACTCGGAGAATTGCCAAACCATATCGAGCCAAAAGGATGGAGTATTGACTGCCTTCCTTGCGGCTATTTGCGGTTGTTTAGCCGTAGTACTATAACCGCAGGACCAACACTAAGCAGCTTTGAAATTTACGCAAAGTAAAGGAGGCATAACAATGGATGTTAGGGAAAAGCTAGTGGAGTTGCTTGACACCAACTGTGGCTATGTTGACGAAGTAGAAGCAGAAGTGCTTGCAGACCACCTAATCTCCAACGGCGTAACGGTGCAGGACGGGAAACCGCTTGATGCATTTTTGCATCCCGTTGATGCCTATAAAGGGCTAAAAACCAAATATCTTGTATTCAAGGCTGACACGGGGGAAAGAGTTGGCAACTGCTTTGTTCTTCGCCCCGATAAAGACCCTGCGGCTGTAGAAGCAATAAGAGCCTATGCAAGCGCAACTGACAACGAAACTTTGGCAGAGGATATTTACAACTGGGTTGGCAAAGGTGAGTCAGTGCAGGAGTGGATTTCGGTTGATGATAGGTTGCCGGAAGAACGGGGAGAATATTTGTGCTATTTCAAGTATGAACCTGAAAGCCCGGATGTGATTTGCCAAAATACATATTATGGCTCTGGGCGTTGGATGTCCGAATCGAGCCGCGTGACACATTGGGCATATTTGCCCCAGCCGCCGAAAGGAGAATGATAATGGCTGAATACATTGACAAAGAAGCGGTACTTGCATTAGTAAAGCCGGATGCGTCAGACGATGAAAAAGCCGCCATTACAATCGCAACAGCCAAAAAACTCATTCGGAGCATTATACAGCGTGCGCCCGCCGCGAACGTTGAAAAAATGTCAGACGGATACCATACTTTCGCAGACTTGTATGAACAAAGGCTCATTTTGTCTGCTGCTCTTGCCAAAAATAATCCGTATGCATGGAAAAGCAAGCGGCATGAGGACGGCAGCGTTCCTTTCGGCGGGGGATGGTTCATCATGGGTTTTGACACCGACGAAGGATGTTACACATACCACTATGAGTTAAAAGACTGGGATCTGTTTCAGTGCAAGGAATTGGACAAAGGAAAGCCGTGGGACGGTCACACGTCAAAAGACGTCCGGAGATTGCTTTCAATTCCTGCCGCCGACGTTGCTCCGGTAGTGCATGGGCACTTTGTGCATGACGGGCCAAGGTTTGCTCACGGTGTGGACTGGTGGCACTGCAGCAATTGCGGCAGACTGGCGTCTGGCGTGGAGACACACTTTGACTACTGCCCGTGGTGCGGCGCGAGGATGGATGCAATTTGATATGCGTAATTATAGAGGAAAATGAAATTCCATTTTCTACTTGACAAATCAAAAAAAACTATGATACTATGATAATCCAAAACTAACGGAATTGAAGAAGAAAGTATGAAGAAGTGTGGTAAGGACTGTATTCCTTGTTGTGACTATTGTAAATATATAGTTCATGAAGTGATTGAATTTGAAAATGATAAGGTTGTATGTGGACCTATTTTTTGTAAATTACACCTGGATGAAGAGCACAGACAGTTAGCAAGGAGATGCAGTTATTGCGAGGACTTTTGGTGTATGAGTGCTGAGAAGGAGGAATCTTAAATGGAGTCTATTTGTAATGATTGTCTGTTAAAAGACTATTGTTATTGGAATGGTAAAGCTAATTTTATTGGCTGTGAGATGAAGCGAACCAGTAATACTGATACCTGTGTAGCTTGCGGGGCTCCTGTTCCAGAAGGAAGCCAAGTTTGTAGGAAGTGCGGAGGACATAATGAGTGAGATAACTTTTGATAAGACCGAGTACGAATCCGAAAAAGAAATGTGGGAAGATATTACTTCTCTAATAAAAATTCTGACGCGCGCTGGGTATGTAATGAAGTTTTGGTGCGATGAAAAGTCTCTTGGTATTTATTGTCTGGAGTTTGACTATGCTGACCCAGCGCTGGCGAAGAAGAAACTTGTATGGGAGGATAATGAATAATGGCTAAGGTGTATAAGTTGACTTTTTATGCCGTAGACCCTCATGACTACTATAATGATGCGTTTCATTTGTTCTCCCAAATGACAAGTAGAGAAAATCGGAGTGGAGTTTTCTTTAGGGCAGAAGAAAGTGAGCTTATAACTTCGAAGGAGTTCCGATGGAAGGATTCTTGCCCACTAAATTATTCAGATGCTTCTAAGGAAGACTTCGAGCAATATTTTCAGAAGAAAACTTGAAAATTTTCTAAATATAGGATATAATATATATAGAAAATGAGAAAGGGGATTTGAGTATGAGACAGGTGTATGTGCTTCGATATAAGGGTCCGAATGTGGTCGAGGTTTTTGAAAGCCATGATGATGCAGTAGATACTGGAGTAGAATTTATAACTGAAATTGGGAAATATAGTACTTGGCCAGAGGATGAAATCAATGATGAGGTTTCTGCGTTTATTGAATATAAAGTTTGTGAAGTAATAGAGCTTTATTGTTGTGGAGTAAAGGAGGCTTGTCAGTAATGTCTTATACTCGTTCCAAATATAGTAAGGAGCTAACTCAGCGCTGGACCACAGAAGCAATGATTGTGTTGGCGGAAGCACAGAGAGATATGACAAGTAAAGAAATCCAACAAGGAAATTTGGATTTAGTTGAAGTTACTCCTCAAAAGATGGCTCGAATTTTGAATGAGTTAGTTGATAAAGGCCTTGTGATGAAGAGCAAGGGTAAGTCCGGCCTTATGCATTATAAGGCGATGGGAACGATTCTCAAAGAGGGCTATGTGCCTGCTGAGATGGTTTATTAAGAAAGGAGAAGTCGATGAAATTTTTAGTTGATTCTTTTCCTTATTACGGGGAGTCCTGTCCTTTTGAAGAAAGATGCTATGAAAGATTTCTGGTTGAAGGGCACAATGAGTGTCCGAGATATTGGAGTAAAGATGAAGTTTGTTCAGATGAAAAACCTGGTGAATGTATATTTTTAGTCGAAGTGTCTAATCACTAAGAAAGGAGAAGTCAAATGGTTCGTTATAAAGTAGTTTATTGGGACGATGATGAAAAAAAGGAGCGTACTTTCAAAGGTTGGGCGAATGGTTCAACTTTCGCAGAGGGCGCGCAGGTTGTCGAGAAGTATTATGGCAATGATATCTTGAATATGACTATCGCGCTCTATGAGAATTATGAAGACGAGTTGATTGAGGATGGGTATTTTGAGGGTTATGGCCGCGACCAGGAGGATATTTGATGACACTTCAGGAATTTTTCGATACTGAATATTTTAAGTCTCTTGTATTTGAGGCTAATTGCTATCGTGCTCTTGAGCAAGGCGGAGTAGATAACTGGAGCGGGTACGGCTTCTCATATACTGATTATTGTGATGAGCTGGGAGCCGATTCTATTGATGAGATTGCCGACCAGGAAATTCGAACTGTGAAAGCGGTGTATAAGGATGACTAAGCAGGAAGCTATTATTGGAGTTCTGGAGAGACTTAGTTGCCAGACAGCAGAACGAATCGCTGGAATGGCAATGCAGATGTATCAATTCGAAGTAAGTCCCGCACAGGTTTCAGGCACAATGCGCGCGATGGTTGCAAGAGGTCAAGCAGGTTCCTCAAAAAATGAGTATGGAAAGACGGTTTATTGGTTAAATAAGGAGAAGTAAGATAGATGAATACTAAGCTGATTTGTGACACTTTGGAATATTGTGCAAATAGAAATGAGTGTCAGTTTTGTCCCTGCGGGGGTTCGTTGGAGGAGTGTACCACTATTCTGCTTGAGGGAGCGCGCCAGCTACGCACTCAGCAGGCGACCATTAGAAGCCTCCTAAAGGCAACTGAGTATCATCGGCAAATGAATGGGGCTCTTCTAAAGGCGGTAGATGAACTCACAGATGCGAGTGCATTTAGGGAGGGCTAAAATGGAAGAGACGGGAAGAGACCTTTTGAGGTATGGGAAAATAGTAGTCTCCAAAGAATACTTTGATAGTGATGGAACACCCGTTAGAATTAGAGTTTTTTACCATAGCGACCAGTATTGGTATACCGAGATGAAAAATGGAAAGTTCGTTAATATTTATGGGCTGAAAAATATTTGAAAGGATTAGAAAATATGAAGAAGATTATTAGTATGAGTCTGGCGCTTGTGATGATTGTAATGATGGTAGGTTGTGCGTCAAAGGAAACTACTAAGGTCGCGCCATCTATTAATACAAATACTACTGCTGTAATGGTACAGAAGTGTGATGAAATTCTGGAAGAAATTTATGGAAATCGGGTTCTGACTGAGGTTGTTGACGGTAGATATCAAGTAATAATTGCCGAGCCTGGACTGACTACTGAAGTAATTTATCTTAGCGGGCTAAGTAAGAGCTATGATGATTTGAGTGCTACTTGCAAAGAAGTTGTTGGTATGGATACGGTAGTTGGAATTTGTGATGCTACTGGAACTTTGATTTATGCAAGTCTTAATGGCGTGGATGTAACGGGTAGCATCTAGTAGGGAGAGGACAGGGCGCGAGTCCTGTCTTTTCTTTTTAGCATTTTAGCTCATTTTTTAGGACAAATGGCTGAGTAGGCTTACTTATAATTGGGAGGTGAAAGAATGAAACCTATGTATACTAATCCCGCGCGGACCTATTTGACTGATGAGCAAAAGGAAAAGTTAGTAAAGTTCGCGCGAGAGAATGATATGAAAGTTAGTGATATTTTGAGGGAAGCTCTGGAAGAGTTTTTTGAGAAGCATAAATAAACAAAAATAAGCATCAATAAGCAAAAATAATCAAAATCAAAGGCCAATCAAAAGGAGGAACTATGACTGAATTTAAGGTCTATTCTTCTCGGATAGCGGGAGAATTACGAAATCAAGGTTTTTTTATTATAAGAACAGAACCCAACAGAAAAAAGCCGTGGCTATCAGTTTTTATATTTGAAGATACCCCTATTTTTCAGAAAGAGTTTTCTAAACTGCTATCTAAATAAAATACAATACCACATTCGAAGGAGTAGTTTATGAAAGACTATAATAATTTTATATTTTATGGAAGCTGGCGCAATACATTTGAAGGTTTTCGTAAAGAATTTGGTGACGCTTATGCTTATGAGGCTTTATGGAATTTAATGATGATGGGAACTGGTGGAGATTACGAAACAGAGAAGCAATCAATTATTGGTTTTCTTGAAGGAAGTTGTCTACCTAATATTTTAGCCTCAAGAGATAAGTATGAGAAAGCAAAAAATGGCGGCCGGCCAAGTAAAATTGGAATGAAAGATGATGAAGAAATTGCATTGCTTCGTCATCAAGGAAAAACTCAGGCTGAGATTGCGAAAATTTTTGGAGTGAGTGAAAAAACAATTCAAAGAAGAGACGGGTGGAAATACTATTATGAATTTCTACCAGACAAAACTGGACAAAAAGATTTGTCTTCTTGTCAGCGCGATGGACAAAACTGGACAGGACAGGAAGTCAAAAAGTCAGAACCCTATATAGATATATATAAGGATATAAAACCTTTGTCTCTTGAAGCCAAGAGACAAAGTTCGCCACCTTTAGAACCAAGGTGGAAGATTGAAGATTTAGAGGGATGAAAGAGGAGTTCTCTCCTCTTTCTTTTTTTACCTTCCTCCATTCCACCGGAAAAAATAAATTTGAAATTTTCCCAAAAAAGCTATATAATATATATAGAAAGTGAGAGAGAAAGGAGTTTCAAAATGATTAAGGCTATTATTCTTGATGATGGATATCACTCCAAAGATGTGGTGGTAAAGTTTGGGAAGAACTATGAGTGTGTTTCTCTTGTGTATTTTCTGAATTCGCTTTGTAGGAGTCATCTCTCTGATTATGAAGTAAAGACCGCTCACCTTGAGGATATTATTGGCGAGGCAACAGTGGGATGGTTTGAAACTCTAAGTGATATGAGTCTTCACGCGTCTGCAATTCAGTCTTGTGAAGAGTTTGAAAATCTTTGGGAGTCCGATGAAGTTGTTGATGGAATTGACCTGTATTGAGAAAGGAGAACTTATTATGAAGTATGACTATTTTGAGGTTCCTACCCAGGTAAAGTTTTGGGACTATTTTGATGAGCATTATCTTGGTGGTATCGCCTTTCGGGACGAGATTATCTGCGGATGCTGTGGAGGTGTCTTCGATATTAGCGAAATCTATGAGTCCGCGCCGGATACGCTTGAGGAAGACCCCATTATTGTCATTGATAGTTGGGTAGATATTAGTCATGACATTCGTGGAGATAGTAACTAAGAAAGGAGAATTCCAATGGTAGATACTCAAAAAGTTCGTAGTGCTTGGCTTCATAAGACGGATTTTTGCGCCGAGGATTGGGCACGACTTCTCGATACATTTGATGTAGACGAGGATATTCGAGACCGGACTTTTGCAATTGATGTATGGGACGCACAAGCTGTTGCGAAACCGGCGCGAGAGGAGGATTATTGATGTACCTTTGGGTTGATGATATTAGAACTCCGCCCTGTGATGAATGGCTGTGGGCGCGCTCTGTAAGCGAAGCCATTACAGCTATCAAGTCCTATGAGCATAACTGGTCTGATGACTCTATTGTTATTAGTCTTGACCACGATGCGGGCGACTTTGCGAGAGATGGAGGGGACTACATTCGCATTTTAGACTGGCTCGAACAGGCAGGAATTGTAGACACTGGATACTTTTTCCATCTTCATACTCAAGAATCGTATCGAAAGAGAAGACCTCTAATTCCATCGGAAAATCTTTACGAGAAACCTCGATAGAATTTAGAGAGATTAGATGTTCAGAAGGAAAATAACAATTAGAGTCTGGAAGAGAAATCAAAAGCTCTAATTTATTGAAGAATAGAAATGAGATTAGGATTTATAAATTAGGAAAGGAGAAATAAGATGGCTATTTTCATCGTGAGCGACCTCCATCTTGCGCATTCGAAAGATTTCATCTACGGCGCGCGAGGTTTTGAAAATGTCGAAGATATGAATGAGGCTATTATTCGTAAGTGGAACGAGGTAGTGAATGACGAGGATGATATATATGCGCTGGGAGACCTGGTGATGGGGCCAGAGGCAAATGTTCAAATGCTTCGGAGATTGAAGGGTCAGCTTCATATTGTAAGGGGAAACCACGATACTGATACTCGCTGGGACTTTTATCAAGAGCTTCCAAATGTAGTGGAGGCAGAGAATAGTATTTATCTTCGTTATGACGGCTATAAGTTTTACTTGTCTCATTATCCAACAATTACAACGCGCGCTGATGTCGGTAAGCCATTGAAGAAGTGTCTGATAAATTTGTGCGGGCATACTCACACAAAAGACCCGTTTGAAGATTGGGGACTTGGAATAATTTACCATTGCGAGGTAGATGCACATGACTGCGCGCCGGTTCGAATTGAAGATATTATTGCCGATTTGAAACAAAAGATGAGCAACCGTGCTGAGGAGGAAATCTTTTCGTGGAGAGGGGTCTAAGATAGATGACAAAACTTGATTGTGCGATAGAACTTTTGGGACTTTTGGGTAAGTCGGCTTCTGTAAATGGGACAGTTTCTATGGATAAAGTTGAAGCAGTAGCGCGGGCTATTATGGAGTTTGGAAAAAGCGAAGGAGCTGGCGCTAAATAAGAATTGGAAGAACGCTATGAATGGAAGCCAATGGTGAGGAGGAAACTATGAAGTATTGGATTGATGAGCAGACTGGCTCTAAGATGTGTGAGCCGGATTGCGCGGACGAGTGGCTATTTGATATTTGGGCAACTGGTTGTGATTATGATGGGGCGAGTACAGTTGAAGATTTTAAGCTTCTCGTAAAAGAGCTTGTGTATTGCTCTTAAAAAGCAAGAGATTGTTTGTGGGAAGGTAAGTTGTTTGGAGTTCATGGCGCGCCGGATGGAGGTTATTATGGGTAATATCATCAAGGAGAATGAATTATGTTAATGAAGATTGCACACAATAATGATGGTAAGGAAAAATGGCAATCGCATACCTGTTATCTATTTAATGATACTAATGATTACCATGAATTTGATATAACAAACATCCGCGGATATGGAGAGACAAAAGAAGAAGCAATACAGAATCTCAAGAAAGAACTTGAGTATTATTTTAATGAACTTCATGCATTGGAAAAGATGCTTTACGAAACAGATGTGCTTGACAATGACATTATTGAAGTTGATTGTCTAGGGAGGAAAATGGTATGATATTTATTTTCGGCGTAAAAAGAGACCTGCTTCGGATTAAAGTAGGTCTTTTTCTCAAAAGTCTTGAGTTATAATTAGGTCTAGTTGGCGCGAGAGCCATTCGGGAGAGATAAGGGAGGAGTCTGTGTCCCAGATTAGGAGTAGAGGAATTTTATGGGAAAGGACGTAGTTATCTTTTATGGTATTGACTTGTTGAAGGCGTTGAGGATTAGGGGCGTGAGAGGTATCGTGATATCGCTCTTCAACTAAAATGACGGACCCGCGCCAAGTAAGCTTCAGCTTCCACAGTAATGGATACCCCAAAGGAGACAGGCAATCTCGATAGGACACATTCAGAGAGTAGGGGATTTTTAGCTCCTCTAAAGTCATAGTAATTTTTTTCATTAGTTTTGATTGTTTCATAAAGCCTCCAAAATTTAGTGTTCAAAATTTTATAGAAAGAATAGCTGGAGTTTACTTTCCTTTTGAAGAGTAAAGGGGAGGAGTAATTATAATAAGTAAAAATTTTGGGAAAATTTTTGGGTACGCTTTGAGCGTACCTATTTTTTTTGGAAAAATTTTTCGAAAAAAGGCGTACATATTATGTGTACATATAGAGGGGAGAGTAGTAGGGAGTAGGAAAAGAGGGAGTAGAAATAAAGGAGTACGAATAGAAGTACGAGTAAAGGCGTACTTATAAAGGAGGGAGATAAGAGGGGTATAAATAGAGGGGATGGGTAAAAGGGATGTAAGAATAGAAGTAAGAATAGAAGTAAGAATAGAAGTAAGAATAATGCGTACACATTAGGTGTACTTATAGAGCGTATAACTCTTTCGTGGTTATAGGAAGAGACTAGCTATATAAAAACGGTACTGCCAAGGGACGTCCAAGGGCGACATATAGGAATAGATAGAGGTTTTTGAAGGTAAGAAGAGCTTAGTAGTTGCTTGCGCAAATTTTATTGGTAAGCAAATTTTATAAAGTATAATGTGTACTTATAATATGTATATACTATGCGTACACCTTATGTGTATACCTTATGCATACTTATAGAGCGTATTTAGCGCGATGTCAAATTTTTCTTTGATTTTATTCTACCAAAATTTCGGAGCGTTGTCAAATTTTCAAAATAATAAAAAAATAGAGGAGTAGGAATAAATCCTACTCCTCTTTTCTTCTTAGTGGGCCTTGACGTAGCCGCGCTGAGGACCCTTCTTGCCCTCAACCTTTACATCGACCTTCTCCACAGTGCCGTCCAGCACGAAAGGCTTCAGGAGGGAAGGAACAGATGCTACCTTTACCTCATCGGTAAGACCAGCGGCCTCAATGAGCTGGGAAGCAGTCATACCCTCATCGCCCATCGCATTCAGCAGAGCCTCACGAATAGGAGCCTTCTCATCCTCGGCAGCCTGCTTCTTCTCCAGAACCTTCTGGGCCCGCTTTGCGTTGGTCTCATTCATCTTCTCGATAAGCTCAGTGGCCTTAGCCATCAGCTCATCATTCATCTCACCATTGGAAATAGCAGTGTAGAACTCACGATTAGTCATAAAATACCTCTTTCTGCTCCTCATTGCTTTATAAAGACAGAAGAATTTACGACCTAAAATTTGACAAGTGGCTTGATGCGCCGTAGCCGTTTTCTTTTGGAGCTTATTCCCAGCTTAGGAGCGTTTTATTTTTTTAGTCTTCCTTGACTTTCTATATATATTATAGTGGTTTTTTTAGATTTTTTCAAATTTTATAATACGAAAGAAAAGTTTGACATCCAGCTTCCAGCTTATAAGTTGTAGCTTATTTGCGCGCCCAAAATTTGACACGATATAAAATTTGACAGCGGTCGGCGCCGAGTAAGATTTGGGAGTAAGAAAATTTGACTTTAACGATTTAGTGTGGTAATGCGGTAGCAATTTAGTGCGGTGAAGTGAGAAAAAATTTTCATAGAAATTTTTTGTAGAAAATTTGACAAAAATAAAATTTAGACGATATTCGTCTAAAAATTTCGGAAAAAAGAAACGGCGCATTTCTGCGCCGTCAAATATAATAGAAGGAATTTTCTGCTGGACAATCAATCATTGGAGAAAGTCCCTCTTTCTCCAAATCTGAGGTTGGAATATACAAACCTGTTGAAAGGTTTACTATTCCGCCGACTCCGTTTCTGTCGCAAACTTTCATATAGGTATAAGCAGAATTAGGGAAATCGAGGATTGTACCCTCTTTTATAAAGCCAATGTGAATTTTCATTTTATTCAATCCCCCATTCTTTAAAAAGTCTCAATTCCCCATTGTGTTCAATTTCAAAAAGTTCATATTCTTTTTCCCAGAAAAGGTTTTTTGCGGTTTCAACAGAAACAATGCCAATAGGGATATAATCGGGATCTTCGGAATTCTTATACGATGGAAAATACTTTATGACAAGAATAGATTTTGGGAAGTTCATTCTATTTTCTCCTTTCATTTTATAAATAAAGTATAACAGATTTTTCTTTATTTGTCAAGTATAAAATAAATTAGACGAACTTCGTCTAAATTTTTCTCCGAAAAAAAACTTCACCGCACTAAAGCGGTGAAGTCCTCTAAATTCAACGAATTTTGAAAGTATTTTTTGCTTTATAGTAAGTTGCACTTTCGCCTTCAATGGTGAATCTTCCGCCCTTGGCATCAATCGTGAAAATCTTTTTGACTTTTCGAGGAATAGAACGGCGGGCGGTATAGTCTCCGTTGATATCTGCCCCCCTTTTCAAACAATGAAACAGAATTTCGGTTTCAATTAGTGTGTCGGAAAGGGCGGTGTGACTTTCGGAAAAGTCGGGATTGCTTCTAATGTATTGCGTAATGGTTTCGGCGGTGGTAGAATAGTTTCCGCTTTCGGTAAATGCGCCATGTTTTTCTGCCCACTTGAAAAACTTTTCATCCATCATGAAATGATGAACAAAACCGCGAACGTCGGAAATAGGAATGTTGTCAAAGGGATTTATACACTTGAACCAATCGCAATTGAAATTGAGCACTTTTTCATCAAAAAAGGAATTATAAGCGAATGCCCGTTTTACATCAAAGGCTTTAAAATCTCGTGCCATTGTTTGGGTAATATAGCCGAATTTATCCATAATAATTTCACGGGAGCGCATAGCCTTTATATAAATAGGGCGCTTTTCTGCATAATAAGCCGATGCAAAGGCCATTGTATTATGCCATACTTGCTCCACGATAAACTCCCGCTTTATAAACGTTTCCCCGCTTTCGCTATCGGCAACAAGATAGCCGATATTGTAACAAAAGGGCTTTTCCAGGGAAGTCGTTTCTGTGTCGAAAACGCAAATATTCATTTTTTCATTCTCCATTCAAAATTATTATAAAGGTTTATCGGTCGTTCCCTTTACATTCTCTATTATATCAGATTTTCCGGAAAAGTCAAGAACTTTTTTCAAAAAATAAAAATTAGACGAACTTCGTCTAAAAATTTTTCTCTTGAAAAAAGGGTGACGATTTCTCGCCACCCTTTCGATTACTCGTTATTTGCGTTTTCTCGTTCGGACTTCTTCGCCTTTGCCTTTTCTCGTGCAAGGCGGTCTTTCTCCATCTTCTTCTGCTTCTTCTCCTCTCGTTCTGCCTTGGCTTTTGCCTTTGCTTCGCTTTCAAGGCGGTAATTTTCAGCTTCCTCATAGCCATCAAAGAAATCGCCGTCTCTCGTTCCCTTGGGAACGCTAAAAGTAAGGTTTAGATAGCCCTCGTCACCATCCAGCGCCCACGGAATCGAATACGTTCCGCTTTTAATCTGAAGAACGGTTTCTCCCTCACTTTCAAGGAAATTCTTGACTTTCTGCATGAAATCCATCTTCACAACTTCACTTTTCTTTGCCATTCAAAGCACTTCCTTTCTTTATTGTAACTAAAGTATATCACGCATTCGGTTTTTTGTCAATACCTTTTTTCTTATTTTCTAAAATTATTATAACAAAAATTTTTTTGAATTTCAAATTTTCTTTAATACTTTAGTGTGATAAAGTGGCGAGGTCGATTTTATTTAGACGAACCTCGTCTAACTATTTTTCTAAAAAAGAAACGGTGCAAAGCACCATCTCTTTATTTTTATTAGCGTTTATTCATTAGGCAATTAGTTTCAATAGTCCAACCACAGTTTTGGCAAGTGTAGTAAAATGTTTCGCTCCCCATGCGGGTTTTTGTTGCGCCACTCATGCGATATTCTCCGCCACACTGGACGCATACGCCATTGTTGAAAGTATCGCAGTCATTGGCGTGTTCCAGTCCAAATAGAACGCCCACGCCGAAAAAGATAGAACAGCAGATAACGAATGATAACACTTTGCCCCACCAGGTATCGCGTCCCATGGAGACAATCAGACCGACAAGCGGACCAGCAATACCGCCCATGAGCAAACCAGCAATAATTATATCAGACATTTTTTATTCTTCCTTTCTTTTGATAGTTTTATTATAACGGATAAATTCTAAAAAGTCAAGAAAAATATTTTTTAGACGAATTTCGTCTAAATAATCTTTTCCGAAAAAAGAGGTGACGATTTCTCGCCACCTCTTATTTTTACTCGCTGATAAGACTGTACTGCTTCTGCTTGCCCTTCTTGGGAATCTTCACTTCCTCAACCGCCAGCTTGCCAGCCTCTACAAGCTGACGACACAGAGAACTAATCTTTTGCGTGGAGAGGTCTGCATCAACCTCATGAATTTCGCTTGCCGTCATAGGCTTGACGGCCAGAATCTCCAGCAGGTGCGCCTTGATAGGTTCGTTCTCAAGCTGGGTCTTGCTGGGCTTGGAACTCCGCTTGGTGTTTCGCTTGTCGAGCTTCTCCAGCTCGGCGGTGGCGTGGTTGGTCAGCTCGTCATTTACATTAGCCTTGATGACAGCATTGAAGAACTCACGATTAGTCATAATAGACTCCTTTCATACGGCGGATAGGTCGCCACCCATTTTTTTTATTTGTCATTCGGTTTCCCTCTTGACATTATCTATTATAACAGATTTTCTAAAAAAGTCAATACCTTTTTCAAAATTTTTTTGAAAATATTTTTTAGACGAATTTCGTCTAAATTTCTTTAGAGAAAAAAGGGAATTTCTTCCCTTTATCTCGCCAGAACTTTCAGAACGCTTTTCATTGCGTCGGGATGAAAGCCACCCATTCCCCATTCAATCAGATTCCCTGTTTCATCATCAAACAGAATATCGTCAGAGGAAGAACGGAAAATCGTTTTCTTTGTTCCATACTCTACAATATGAATTTCATCAAAGGAAACGCTTCTCAAATGCTGACGCAACCAACGCATTTTTTCAGCTTTTACAGCTTCAAGAAAAGCGGGGTTTTTGTCTTTGCTTCCCCACGAAATCACGCCAATCTTTACACCCTTTCGCTGGATTTTGTTCAGTCTGCGCGCCAGCGTATTCATGTTACAGAGAGGTCGAGCTTCCACATAAATTTTTGCGTCATAAGCCCGTAAGCGGGGCAACCAGTCTTTCGCGCCGTACAGGTCGGCAATCGTGCCATCCATATCAAAATAAATAGTCATAGAATAAATTCCTTTCCTTTATTGTAATTAAATTATAACAAAAATTTTTCTATTTGTCAAGTATAAAATTATTTAGACGAATTTCGTCTAAAAAAGAAAATGGCGCACTCGACGCCATCATCTTATATATTATTCTCCCTCATCATATTCTTTTTCCATTTTCAACATCCCATCTGCACGAATGGAATAAATCTCATATCCAAATTTATCACCATAATTTTCGATTGCTTCAGCTTCGGAACAAATGAAAAGCGGAGTTTTGTCTGCGTCGCATTCATACTGGTCATCAAGAGGGACACATTTTACAATTAGACAATAGCCACTATCTTTGGGAAGTTTATTCTTTTTCATTTTATTTTTCCTTTCTTTTATTGTAAATAAAGTATAACATATAAAATATAAATGTCAAGAACTTTTTTATTTAGACGAACTTCGTCTAAATTTTTCTATGTCCCAAAAAGCGACACGAGAAAGGAACAAAATCGTGTCGCAATTTGGGAATCTGAATAAAGAAATATCTAATAGCGGATAACCACAAACCGCCTATTAGCTAATAAATGTCAAGAGGAAGGGCGAGGTATTCACGCAACCACGGCCTCAAACTGACAGATAGGATATTGCTTGCCTGTTCAAAGATGACAGGTCCTGCGCACACTTCTGTTCAATGCCGGACTTACCCTGTGCGATTTATCCCTTTTCCCTTACTTTCTCAAGGGTGGCCACTTCTTGAAATTCTCGGTATCCTTTCCTCTTGACAATTATTATTATAACAGATTTTTTAGAAAAGTCAATACCTTTTCAAAAATTTTTTTTGAAAATATTTTTTAGACGACACTCGTCTAAATTTTCTTTTCTGAAAAAAATAGCGCCGAAGCGCTATCTTTTCATCTTTTCAGCCGAAAGTAATAAAATTTTTATCTCCACTTGCTTTCCAAGGGCGATTAACTCCAAGATTTTTCAGAAAAAAATAAATTTTAATTCTCTTAAAGATTTTCATAATTTTCTCCTTTCTTACCAGCTCATAGAAAAAACCCAGCCGATGAAAAGCACAGCTCCCAGCGCATACAGCCCAGCTCCCACAGCGTGATGCCAATCGTGGCTTTTTACAAATGAACGCGCGCCCACAAAGGACATACCAGCACACGCAAACCCAGCGAACAGAATACCAAGCACAGCGATAACAATCATTTTAGAAACCTCATTTCTTTTTTAGTATACCTAAAGTATACACTAAATTTCAGAAAAAGTCAAGAAAAATATTTGTTAGACGAAACTCGTCTAAATTTTTTGTGAAAAAATTCACAAGCAATCGTTCGTCTAAATTTTTTGTGAAATCTTTCACAATCTTCGGGATTGTTTCGTCTAAATTTTTTTGTGAAATTTTCACAAAGTCGTTAGAAAAAGGGGAAGAAGCCCCCCCCTTTTTTTTAATCATACAGGCTGAAATCTTCATCATAGGCTTCGCCGGCATAGAAATAATCAATGCCGTTTAGCTCAAGGCCGTTATACTTGTGTTCTCCATTCTGAAGCCGTTTATTCATTTCCTTTACAGTAGCTTCAGCATTCATAGGGTGGCAGATAGCATAGAGCCAATTATGACCGTTCTCGTGATACATACAAGGAATAACTTTCATTTTAGTAGCCTCATTTTTTATTTTATGGGGAGCTTTACAGCTCCCCAATATAGTCCTCTGCAAATTCCTTTGCTGTCACTTCTTCAATACTAATCATTTCACACTGTGGCTCTTGACTTAACCAGTGAAGGGCTTCTGTGGTGCTTGTAAAATAAGTCGTGTTTTCATAGCCGCCGTCGGCCCAGCTGGAACAGTGCACAAAGAATGTTAATTTAATCATTGTAGTTTTCCTTTCCCCCGTCTCGCCGTTAGGTCAGCGTTCTTTTTATTGTCGTGCTAATTCTTCACGATAGGCTTGCAGGAACAGCTCCCGATAGGTATCGTCCCACAAGTGGTCAATAGCCATAGACAGCTTGAAGTCATCCAGCTCCATAGCTATAATACTGGCCATCATTACAGCCCCATATGCCATATGATAGCAGTTTTCGGCAAGGAAACCAAGGCTACGGGAATAGCCTAACAGCTTATCCAGCTCTTTTTTCACAAAGTCGATAGTCATAGTCATGTTCCTTTCTCTGGTGGGCTGGGCTTGTTAAGCCCAGCCCTATTGATTTATACTTATAGGGTCAGCCCTTCAAAGTCTGCGCTTGTGTAGTCCCTTGTGCGGTCGTACTCAACAGGCCATTGTAAAAGTCTCTGGTATAGCTTTTTGGAGCTAACCTGAATCCCCAGCCCGTCATATTCGCCATGTTTATTTACGGTCTTTACAGCGTTTACTTCCTGGAGGCAATTCAGAAATAGAGCCGTAGGGATAATAACCGGGCCGATAGAACGTCGTTCCTCCCATGCTTCCGTCTTTTTTCCGGCCTTGTGGCGTTGAACGTATTCCATAACATAAATGACAAACTTGCTTTTATTCGAGCCGTCAATAAGACTATCGACCCGCCCGCCGTTTGTCTTTACTTCTGCCGGAACATAACGCCCATTGTACTTGACATGAACGTCAGCTTGCCCGGCGGAGCTTACGCACTTTTTGCGGCTTTTAGGCCTTGCACACTGATTCTCCGTGATACGTCCAAAATAACCGCTATCAATAGCGGGATTGTAGCGTGCGGAATCCAGCGCACGCACTGCGTCCTCTTTAGTTAGAATAGTAAAGTTTTTCATGATAAAAATTCCTTTCTTTTTTGTTTTTGTGGTTTCAATTGTCAAGATACACACCGCATTAAAGCAGTCGGCCCGCTCCGCTCTGTTGTTCCCTTGTGTCTATTATACTACCACATCCCGCCCCGGAAGTCAATACTTTTTTAGACGATTTCAGGCTAAAAACCGCACAAGAAATAGCCGGGGGGTATTTTCTAAAATTGGGCAATTTGACGAACGCCTCCCAAAACGGGTCTGGACCATTTTCTCACCGAGATAAAAAATCGAAACTCCTACTTCCTCTTTTCTCACCGAGATAAAATTTCATTCTCCCCGAAAATTTGACTCCAACCTTTCTCCCATGGTATAATAAAAATAGAAACTAAGAGCCAACTAATGTCTTGGCTTATACATAAGGAGCGTACTAATGAATCGTCTAAATCTCGACTTCTCACTTTCAAGTGATGAAGCCCGCGCCGAATACGTCCAAACCTATATTCAAAACTTCGACGCAGAAAAACCCCTCACAAGTTCCGAACTCGAAAAAATCGCCGACTATCTCCTATGGGGCAAAAATTCCGAAGGCCTCTCATCAGACAAAAGCGCAAATATCGAATTAAAATCTACATGGTCATCTCATCCATTAGTCTCTCTCGACGAATTACGTGAAAGCCCCGCCTTCAATGAAGACTCAATCCGCCCAATAAGCGACACCCCAACCAAAACTTCAAAACAAAAATTCTCACGCCAACTCGCGCGCAAAAACGCCCCGCCTCACATACTCGCCCTATTGGAACCTCTCTGGCGTGAAATTGACGAAATCGACTTTCAGCTCTCAACCTACGAAGTTCGAACCGGCAAAAAAGAAAAAGTTCGAGAAGACCTGCGCGCCCAATTCACCCCTTCCGAACTCCAAAACCTCGAAGAAAAATCCAAACTCCTAAACTCCTACTCCTACCTAAAACAAAAACGTCTTCTAATCGAAAAACGACGCGAGCAATTCACTCTCCAAGATTTCTACCAGACAAAACTCCAACGCTTTATCCCTCACACCTATAACCCACTCGAAACCCCAATCTTCGATGCTGATATTCCCATCTATCCACTCGGTCTAAAAGGACCTTCAAATTTAGCGCGGGCTCTCTTCCCCGAAGGAAGATTTCCAATTCCCTCAGACTTAAAAAGTGAAAAAGACCAGCGTGCCCTCTCAACCCAAATATGGACTCCTCGCTCCTCTCGCTACTTTGATTTTGAGGACTTGGCGCATCTTCAGGCTTTGGTAAAAATTTGGGACTCCCTAGAAGAAGGACTCGATTCCTTACCTCTCGAAAGTACATTGCGCGCCCTCTTCGAAACATTCGAATGGTATAAGTCCCTAGCCGACTTAACTCCCCTCGAAGAAGACGTCTTCCAACTAAAAATGGCCCATCAACAAAACCAGCCAATCGTCGAATACATCAACAAAAAATACAAGAAAACCTATAACTCAAACTATATCTCTACTATTTTCCACCAAAAAGCCCTCTCAAAAATTTGCGCGGCTGCCGCAACCCATCGTGAGCACGCCGAAAATTTATTTTTCCCTGAAAATTTCAAACGTTGTAAAGATTGTGGAAAGACTTTACTTCTGGATAGTAAGTATTTTATGAGGAGACAAAGTTCTCGTGATGGATATTCTTGTCGGTGTAAGAAGTGCGATCGGCTATTACGATATAAAAGAGAAGGGCGTGAAGCCCCTTTGGTATAAAGGAGAAAACTATGGATAAAAATAACCGTACAAAAACTTTTATGGAGCTATTAGTAGGACTAGAGGCTATTGAGTTTGTGGGCCTCTGTAAGTTTTTAGGCGTCCGGCTCATTGAAGAAAAGAGCGAGTCCGCGCCAACTACGCCCAATAACGAAGCTCCTAAAAAATCCGAAACCCGTGATTTTTCGGACTTATTTAGTGATTTACTCCAAAAATTTTCAAACCTATCTCGGCCTCGTCAGCGCGAACTCATAAAAATCCTCAAAAAAGTCAATAAGTAAAAGGAGGATTAGTAGTAATGCCACTACAACCAAATATACCCAAGCAAAAACGTGCATTCCTCACAAAAGAATGCCCGCGTTGTAAGCAACAACAGTTAGAAGAAGATTTCACAAAAACTCACTCAATTTTCTATCCAGATGGTGTACTTCCCATTTGCAATGATTGCATTACTCATTACCTCAAACAGAATAAGTTTAGTTGGCGCGCGGTCGACAAAGTCTGTCAATGGGCCGATATCCCCTTCATTGTGAAAGAGTTTGAGAGATTACGGGATTTGAATTCTGATGATACTGTTTGGGGCGTTTACGCAAAAGTCTTTGCAACAGAAGAATATAAAAATTTAGGATGGGATAGTTATAACTCCCAATATCTCGAACTCAAAAAAGTTGGACTCATTGAAGATGAGATTCCATTGGTAAAGGAGAAACATTTTGAGGAGTTGCGCCGACGCTGGGGAGGCAACTATGATGATGACGAGCTTTATTACTTAGAAGACCTCTATAAAGGTTTGCTTCTTTCTCAAAACGTATCTGGCGCGCTAGCTATTGACCAAGCTCAAAAGCTCTGTAAGCTTTCGTTAGAGATAGATAAACGAATTCGCGCCGGCGACAAAGACGTCGACAAATTCCTCTCATCTTATGATAAGATTGTGAAGACGGCAGACTTTACTCCTAAATCAGTCAAAAATGCAACCGACTTTGATAGTATTGGAGAGTTGATGTTCTGGCTCGAAAAGCGTGGGCACCAAAATAAATTCTATGATAACACTACTAGAGATGTTATTGATGAGACTTTGAAAAATATTGAAGCTTGGAATCAGCGTTTATATATAAACGAAGGTGGCCTTGGAGATGAAGTGACCGCGCGACTTCAGGCTCTTCAAAATGTCGCTCAAACAGATAACTTTTATGACCTCCAAGCAGATAACTTTGATGCAGACGTCTATGAGGCTGAAGCTTTCAAAGAGGATGAAAGTGAGGAGTTCGATGCGGGAGGAACTCTCTAATGGCTGTAATTACTTTGCGCGACCCCACTTCAATTTATAACTCCCAAAATCGTCTTTTTAGAGAGGGGGTCGAATTAGAAAAGGGAGTTGTTATAACTGAGGATTTCTTAGAGCGAAATGAGAAGTTTCTGGAAGAAGAACTTCAGCTTTATACAGTTTATCCTGACATTTATTTAGATACATTAAAACCCATTGACTCCCAATTTGATTTGTTTCCTTATCAACGCTTATTTCTGCGCGCGCTCATGCGTTATAATCAAATCTATATTACTGCGACGCGTGCAGCCTCAAAGTCATTCCTAAGCGTCCTTGGGCTCTATCTTCAGTGTGTCTTTATTCCCAATCATAAATGCTCAATTGTCGCTCCTGTAAAGACACAGGGCGTAAAAATTATGCGCCAAAAGGTAGAAGAAATTTTAAAGATTTGGCCTTTATTAGAGAAAGAACTTGAGATTTTTATGGGGAAACCTCATATGAACTTTTCAAAAGATGTGGCGGAACTCTACTTCAAAAATGGCTCTAAGTTTACTTGCGAGGGCGCTACGGACTCATCACGCGGTCTCAGACTTCACTCAACATTCCTAGACGAGGTACGTGATGCTGATGGTGATATTATTTCCGAAGTTATACTTCCTCAGCTAAATGTTTCTCGACGTGATGCTAATGGTTTAGTAAATCCTTATGAAGTTTGTAATCAACAAGTCATCGCCGGAACTTCAGCAGGTATGAAGTCTTCTTATGCTTATTCACTTCTAATAGAAACAATGATACAAGCAATAATTGACCCAAAAAGAGCATTTGTTATGGGTCTAGACTATCGTATTCCTGCCCAGCATGGCCTGGTTGATAAAAAACACGTTGAGAAATTGAGGATGTCTTCAGCCTACAACGAAATGACATTTGCATCAGAGTTTATGGGGACTTGGGCTGGAGGAAGTGAAGAGTCTTGGTTTGATTTTGAGAAACTTTCTAAGTATCGAACAAAGAAAAATCCAGAATTTACTCAGAAATTTAGAAATCAACAGAATTGTTTCTACTTTATCAGTGTAGACGTAGGACGCTTACAAGACTCGACAATTGCTTGTATCTTTCGAGTAAATATCAAGAATGACAAATACTACTCAACTCTCGTCAATATTGAAGTTCTTGGAAGGCAAGCAGAGACAAAAACTTTTACACAACAGGCAATTGATTTGAAACTTTTAATTGAGAGATACAATCCCAGAGAAGTTTTAATTGACTGCAACGGCTTGGGTAGACGCCTATGCTCAAGTAAAACCTTCTTAACTGCTGGGAACCCCTAACGTAAAGACGAGGGCAATCAGCAACGAAGCAATCAGAGAATGATTGAACGCTCAACGACTATCCCGAAAGGGAGTAGGACCAAGTGGTCCGAAATGGAAGGTACTCTTAAAGAGTAAAGATATAGTCTTATCTATATGGAAACATATAGCAGTTCATAAGAGAACGCGTATAAACTAACGACTTATACGGAAAATAATGTTAGGCCTCGCAGATGAGATGATAAAAACTCATACAGATGCGCGAGGTCGTGAGCTTCCTGCATACGGCTTTTTCAATAACGATGATTACAAAAAAATTCAACCTAAAGACTCTATTCCTATTTTATATTCTATGAAAGCTAATGGGCCTTTGAAATCAAAAATCAACGGAAATGCTTATTCCCGTTTGAATGGTGGATTGGTTCGGTTTTTGATTAGCGAGCAAGAAGCGCGTAATGCTCTTCTGGGAACAAAGATTGGCCAAAAAATGACAATGCGCGAGCGAGTCCAACGGTTACTTCCTCATGAGCAGACAACAAAACTTTTTGAAGAAATGGGCAATCTTCGCGTCAAAAATGTAGGTATGGATATAGTCCTTGAAGCGATAAATAAGCGTTTCCATGACGACCGCTATTATGCTTTTGCCTATGGGTTATGGCGCATTAAAGAAATTGAAGAAGCACAAATGAAAAAACAACGAAAACGGGGCGCCGGAAAACGCAATCTAATATTCTTTACGGGAGGGGCATAATTTGGAACAACAAAATACCGAGTTCAAAAGAAATTTTGACCTTGCCTCCTTCAAAAGAGCATCAAGTGGAATGGTTTCTAAAAATGATGAAGTTTATGGAGACTACGATTATCTTTCTTGGCGCTCTAGGTCCCGCACTCTAAAAGATTACAAACCTGAAGAAATTGATAATATTATCAATTCGGGCTCTTTATCAGAACAAAGAGAACTTTCAAGGAATTATTTCCTAAAAGATGGCTTATATCGTGCTATCATCCTCTATTATGCTAATCTTCTAAAGTGCGCGAACCTTTTAATTCCAAAAGTAAGTTTTGGGAAAAAGCTTTCTGACAAGACTACTCAGAAAAGATACTATAAAGCTTTGGATTATTTAGATGAAATAAACCCTCCAATTTTATATAATAAAATTGTAACGCGAGCTCTCACTGATGGCGCGTACTATGGACTAATTTCATCCTTGGATAAGGAATCTTTTGTCTTGATTGACCTACCGGCCTCTTACTGCCAGTCTAGATTTAGAGACATTTATGGTAGAGATATTATTGAATTCAATGTCAATTATTTTGACCATTTTACTGATGAAGATACTCGAAATCAAGTTCTAGAGATTTATCCCAAAGAAGTTATAAGTTTTTATCGTCGATATCAAAAAGGTAAAACTAAAACTTCTTGGATAAAATTATCTACTGATAGTACTCTTTACTTTAGTATTCTTGAAGAGGGGAATCCGACTTTTTTGAATGTCATTCCTGCTACAATTCAATATGATGAAGCAGTAGATACTGAAAGAGAAAGAGACTTGGAAGAAATCCGTAAGATTCTTATTCAAAAGATACCTCACTTACAAGATGGCTCACTTCTTTTTGAGCCAGATGAGGCTCTCGAAATGCACACTGGCGCTGTGGGCATGATGAAAGGAAATAAAAATCTTTCTGTTTTAACTACTTACGCTGATGTAGATAGTATTGTCTCAAAAACTTCATCTGATGCTGTTTCAAACAATCTAGAAAAGATGCTTCAAAATGTTTATGCTGAAGCTGGCGTTAGTGGACAGCTGTTCGCGCCGACTGGTTCTCAAGCATTATCTACTTCTATCCTAAATGATATAAGCTTTATGATGCCAATTACTAATAAAATTTCAAAATTTATTAGTGAGCTTCTAACCCAACTTTTTGGAAATTCTAATATAAAATTTACTTATAAAATTCTACCGGTTTCTATTTATAACCAAAGTGATTATCTAACTGATGCTTTTAAATTAGCTCAAAGTGGATATAGTTTCTTCTTACCAGGAGCTGTTATGGACCTAAATCAACGAGAACTTCTAAGTATGAAGGAACTTGAGAATGAGGTAGAAAAACTTCAAGAAAAGTTAGTGCCTCTAAATTCAGCTTATACTCAAAGTGGAACTTCTGGAGACCCTGGACGTCCAGAAATGAAAACAGAAGAAAAAGCACAAACTACTATTGAACAAGAAGCATCAACAAACAAACAAGGAGGCTTGAATATAGATGAATAAATTTGAGTTTCCGGTCGCTGTTTATGGCAACATAGAAAAATATAATGATGTATTATCAAAAGCGCGGTGCCGAATTTTCTATAAATATGGTAATAGAAACGGTACTTATATAACGGATGAGTTTGCAGAAAAACTTCTAAAAACTCTTCCTTATGCGCCGGTCAAAGGCATCTATGATTATGATGACTACACCGACCATGGAAGTCGAAGAAGTGAGGGGAGAATTTATGGAATTGTCCCTGAAAACCCTAATATTAGCTGGGAACCCCATCTTGATGAAGACGGAGTAGAAAGAACTTACGCTTGCGCAGATGTTCTAATTTTTACTGCGCTTTATGCTGAAGCTGGAGACATCGTAGGGAAATCTCAATCAATGGAACTTTATGAACCATCTTTGAAATATCATCAGGCAATTCATGATGGACAAAAGTTCATTGTGTTTGATGAGGGATGTTTCTTAGGTCTCCAAGTTTTAGGGGACGATGTCGAGCCTTGCTTTGAGGGCGCGAGCTTCTTCGAACTTCAAACTAGTATTGATAAAGTTATAAAGAAGATTCAAGAAATTGAAGCTATTTATACTAAAAATGGAGGAACAGAGACAATGGAAATAAATTTCAAACTTTCCGATAGCCAAAAGTATGATGCTCTTTGGTCTCTCTTGAACACCGAGTATAATGAGGAAGGGAACTGGACAGTTAGCTATGCTATTTGCGAAGTTTTTGATGACTATGCTCTAGCCTATAATTATGAGAATGGCAAGTATGAGCGAGTTTATTATACGAAGAATGACGAGACCGATAGTGTTGAGCTAGGCGAACGTATCCAAGTTTATATTATTGATGTAACCGAAAATGAAAAGCAAACTGTTGATACTTTGCGTCAATTGAATGGCGGTACCTATGAACTTGTAAATGAGGATTTGACAAATGCTGAAACTCTAAAAGAAGAAAATTCTAATTTTAGTTCCAAAATTGAAGAACTAAATAGTGAGATTTCTACTTTACAAGCAGAGAAGGCTGGTATTGAGGCTCAATATACTGAGGCTCAGGCCCAGGTCCAAACACTAACAGAAGAAAACAGTTCTCTAAATGAGTATAAAGCTCAGATTGAAAAAGAGCAGAAAGATGCTGTATTCGCTGAGTATGAAGGACATCTAAGTGAAGAAATTCTAAATACTTATCGCGAAAATAGCGCTAACTATTCTGTATCTGATTTGGATAAGGAGCTAGCTTATGAATTGAAGAAGACTGGTTTTTCTGCTTTTTCTAAAAACGACCGTCAAGGTCTAATTCCTAAGGACGTGCCTCTACAAGGTCTAGATGCCGTCTTAGCTAAATATGTTAAGTAATTGGAGGAAATAAAATGACTACAGAAAGACTAGTAATTAGTGGCTATGGTCAAGTTGAGCTAAATAATGTTGCCTTCCGTCGTGATGGTCGTGTTGAGGCTCAGTGTGCTCCTAATGCTACCGATTTCGCAAATATTCCTGTTGAGAATGGTATGCTTTTGGCTGTTGATGACGCCAATCGTTGTGTAAAGCTACCTAAAGATGATTCTCTTCCCATTGGCTTAGTTTATTCTACTGAGCATATGTATGATGAGCGGACTCCTGGTCTAAAGAACTTCAAGCTAAATGGTTCTGATGACTTCTTCCCCCGTCTAGGCTATCTATCTGTTGGTGACAAGTATCGTACCAATTGCATTTGCTATGATAGTACCGAGTTTACCACTGAGGAAGCTCTAATTACCGCTCTAAAGGCTTGCGCCACCACACCTGTATATGGTATGGCCGATGTTTCTGGTGCTATTAAGCTATCTGCTACTGCGGGTACCTATGGCCCCAAGCTAAAGGTTGTTGCTTTTGACACTATGCCTGATGGCCAAAAGGGCGTCAAGCTACAAGTGCTAGCTGATTGATAAAAGGAGGGTAAATTATAATGACTATTAAAGAGCTACAAGAAATTGCCCTTCATTGCGCTAAGGGTACTGTTCCTGCCACCTATGCTAATCAGAATGTAGATATGGATTCTGCTTTCCTAGATGGTCTAAAGGAGCTAGCTGGTTCCGTAAACCAGTTTATGAAGAATCGTTATGACATTTATGATATCGTAATTAAGACCGCTGATGAGGTTATGCCCAAGAAGGTAATTGACGCCATCGGTATGTTCGCTGAGGTTCAGACTGTTCCTCAAGGTCAGAAGGCTATCTTTAAGCGTCGTCTAGGTAAGATGCGCGCTAAGAAGTTCTTAACTCAGGTTGGTCTATCTGGTGTATATGAGACCTTCCGTCTAGATAGTGATACCTTTGAGCTAGCTGGCCATGCCGTCGGCGGAGGCGCCACCATTGACTTTGAGCGTATGCTAGATGGTGCTGAGACTATGGCTGAGGTTATGCAGGTTCTAACTGAGGGTCTAACTGACGCTGTATTCTATGAGATTCATAAGGCTCTTCGTGCTGCCGTAAATGCTTCTGCTCGTCCTGATGCTAATAAGGTTGTTTCTAATACCTTTGAGGCCGATAAGATGGTAAAGCTAGTTAATGTTGTTCGCGCTTACGGCAATGGTGCTGTAATCTTTGCTCCTCCTGAGTTCGTTGGTGCTATGGGTGCTGACGCCATTGTGAGTGGCATTGCTAATACTACTAATGGTATTTATCATCCTCAGGATATCGATGCTATTCATAATACTGGATTCATCAATATTTTCCGTGGAACTCCTGTTGTTCAGATTCCTCAGTCCTTTATTGATGAAACCAATACCAAGACTTGGATTGATCCTCAGCTAGCTTATGTTCTACCTACTGGCGGAGAGAAGGTAGTAAAGGTTGTTCTAGAAGGCAATACTCAAATCAATGACTTCAAGAATCGTGATAATTCTCTAGAAGTTTATGCTTATAAAAAGATGGGTTGCGCTATTCTAGCTCATCATAATTGGGGCATCTATCAGAATACGGGGATTACCGAGACTTTTGAGAATCCTTATAATTTCTAATTCTCTTCGAGGGAGGGACAAACTCCCTCCCTCGATTTATATATAAAAATTTTTAGGAGTAAAAGGAGTATTTAAAATGGAGAAGATTAGAGTAATTAGTAAGCATCAAGGCCCTGTTAGCGTAAACATTCCCGACTTGCGTTTTAAGCGCGAGTGGCCCAATAAGGGGGCTAGTGTTCCTATCGAAAAAGAAACTCTGGAAGAAATGATGTATGATAGTGGCTTCAAGTATATGATTGATACTGGAATGCTTTATATTGAAGACTTAGAGGTAAAAAAGGAACTAGGCCTTGAACCTGAAGACGCTACCGAACCTGTTAATATTATTGTTTTGAGCGATAATGATATGAAGCGGATGATGACTGCCATGCCACAGTTTGAGTTTGATGCTAAGCTAAAGACCTTGAACTATGAGCAGATGTTGGCTCTTGCTGATTTCGCTATCAAGAATGAGTTAGGAGATTTCGGTAAGTGTGATGCTATAAAAAAGGCCTGTGGGAAAGATATTCTAACTGCTATTAAGTTGAATAGAGAGGATAAGGAGGGCTAATAATGGGAACCCCCTTAGAGAAAGTTTATTCTGCCTTCTTGTCTAAAATGCTAGAAGATGAGTGGTTGAACTGGACACAGGAAGAAGTAGAAGAGGACTTACTAACTATCTTAGACGGCGCGCTACCTTGGTTCAAGTTCCCGCGCAAGTCTCTTGAGCATGATGAGCAGTACTTTTTTGAAGAATTGGATAATGAAGAAATCCAAATTATTGCCTGCTATATGAAATGTGAATGGTTGAATCGGACTATTCTAACTTGGGAAAATGTAAAGCCTTTATATGAGGAAAGAGATTTCTCCCAAGCTAATCTTATTGGTAAATTTACTGAACTTCTAAGAAAGGAAGAAGCTAAAGTTCACCGTTTAGAAGGGGTTTACTATCGCGCTCCAAAGCGCAAGCCATTTTCATATAGACTACTTGCGGAGCAGTATCAGGATGTCTGATTTTACTGAAGGATATAGTAATAAATTGAAAAATAAACTTTTTGGACTTTTGTGTGAGTTTGAAAAGAAAGGTGAATGGGAGAAGTTTCTGGACAGTATTCTAACAGAATTATTAGGAATTCCAGAAACTTCTCGAACTATCAATTACTATATTCTGTATTATAAGATTTCTTCATTACGTTATCTAAGATATGATTATTTTCGTAGTACAGTTTTTAGCTGTATGACTTTATTAGGAAAATCAGATGAGTTATTTTGATATATATGAAAAGCGCTTATGCCGGTACGGACTAGATTACCAATCTCGTATCCAAGGTAAGCGCGAACAGAATTTTGACCTTTATCTTCAAAAAAGTATTTATCGAGTAGATTTTGAATATAATGATGAGTATATAAGTGGAAGTTTTGAACGATACAAACAGGATGACAGCAAAACTCTTCATTATTTGCTCGTAAAAGTTGATGTTGAGTTCGCGCCAGGTACGATTTTAATGATACCCGATAAAAACGACGAACTCAAGCCTTGGATGGTTTATTATCTTGAGGAGATAAAAGCTAGTGGCTATAATCGCTATGTAATGCTTCGTATGACGCATTATCTAATTTGGCATTCTCGTGATGGTTCTGAACAAGAAAGTTGGGCATATATGTTTGGAAAAAAGAGTACGGTGCTTCGTGACTCAATCCAGTCTAGTAGTAAACTAACTATATATGCTGAAAATCAAAATGAAGATTTCTTTGTTATGCCTCGTAACGAGTTCTTAAAAAAGGACGATTATTTTATTATTGGAGAAGAACCATATCGAGAGTTCTATCGAGTAACTGGTTATGATATACAATCTTCGCCTGGCGTAGAATATGTAACTGTTGACCCGATTTATGAATTTGATTTGACGCCTCCTCCTCAAAAGGAGGAAAGCGATAACGAAGAAGATTACTTCTGGCTACAAGGAGGAAATGCCGATGGTAAGAAACCTTGAAGAGCTAGGACCGTTTCTTCAGAAAATAATGGTTAGATTAACAACTAATCAAAATTTACTAAAGTTATTGTACTATAGTGATAAGGCTCCTTTGGAGAAAAAAGACCTTACACAAGACCAAATTATAAATGAAGTTTTTGATAAACTTATAAAAATAGTCCCTAGAATGGGGCCGAAAGAAGATGCAAAGAGTCTTATTTCATTACGAGTCGTTGATGGCGCGCGTCTTTCTTCTAATATTGAATTTCAAAGAATAGTTTTAGCTATTGAAATTTTTGTTCCTTTGACTCAATGGAAAATGAAGGGAACAAATCTTCGTCCTTTTAGTATAATGGGTGAAATTCAAAAAAGTTTAAATGGAAAAGTTATTGATGGAATGGGCAAACTTCGGGGAGGAGATTTTGAAATAAACTTCCTAACTGATGAAATGTCTTGTTATGAAATGACTTTTGACTTGACCGCTTATGATTGATTGCCATTTTGTGATAAATGAACCGGCGAATTTTCAAAATATTTGTAAAGTCTATTCTCCTACTATTCGTCAGGTTATTACAGAAGAGAATTTTTTAGTTTATCGAAAACTTTTAACCCTATCCCAAGAAGAAATTGAAGATGAGTATATGGAGAAAGAAATGGAATTGTCAAATGTTCTAACTCCATTAGAGTATCTTTTGAATTCTTCTTTTAATAATAAACAAGTAGAAGCTCTTTCTATCAAAGCTTTTGAGTTTTTTATTCACGAACCAGTTTCTTTCATTTATGAAGAAAAAAAGATTTTAGTTGGAGATTTGAAAAAAGTCTTAGAGGGCGCGCAGTCATTAGACGATTTGCGCTTTTTGACCAGTGAAAATTTTTTTGACTTTCAAAATCTTATCAGAAATAGCGTGGGAGAAGACAGTATCGACCCTCCTAATCCTAATGAACATCCAAAGATAAAAAAAATGAAGGCAAAAGCGCGGTATCGTGATAAAGTAAAAGCGAAAAAGGAAGGACTAACACTTGATACTTTACTCATTTCAATTTGTTGTATGGGTATTGGAATTACTCCACTTACAGTTGGAGAGTTGAGTTATGCTACTTTTTCTAAGTTGATAGGCGTATATCAAGAAAAGGAAAAATATGAAGTTGATATAAGAAGCCTATTAGCTGGAGCGAGTAGTAAAGATGTAAAACCAAAATATTGGATACATAATTCTGATAAAAAATAGGAGGAAATACGGTAATGGCGATAAATATTCTAGACCGTTATGGCATCAAGGAAGTTTGCGACTTTACTTTTTATCAAATTGATAAGGATGAAAGTGGTAACGCTAAGCCTGGTGCCCCAGTATTATATCTTGATACTCTAAAAGTTTCTACTACCGAGCAGACTACTGAAAATACTTCTGCCCGTGGTGGCAAGGGTTAATAGGGTGGCTCTTGTAAAATCTCTCTAATTGCTGGGACCTCCTAAAGTCCATCTACTACAATAATTTAGTAATAAATTATGAAAGTTTGACAACAGATGGAATTTGTAATATAATATAATTACAAAATGGAAAATCAGCAACCAAGCAACCTAAAATTACATAAAGGAGGAAATAGGATAATGTCTTGGAAGACGATTAACACTAACCCAAACTACCTAATTAATGAAAACGGAGAAATTTTTAGTTTATATGTACAGCGGGCGATAAAAACTTTTCCAGATAAAGATGGTTATATAAAAGCTCATTTATACAATAAAGAGAAAAATAATTATACAAATTATTTTGTTCATCGTTTAGTTCTAGAAAATTTTGTTGGTCCCGCGCCAAAAGATAAACCCGAAGTTCATCATAAAGATGAAAATAGAAGTAATAATAATATCGAAAATCTTGAATGGGTATCTAGAAAAGAAAATGATTCTCATGTTATTCATAAGGTAAACGATGGAAGCTATGAGCCAATAAAAGTTCAGCAATTAGATTTAAATGGAAATGTAATTGCTGAGTATGAATCAATGAGTGAGGCATCTCGAAAAACTGGATGCCATATTAGTAAAATAAGTTTGGTTTGTAGTGGAAAAAGATTTACAACAGGTGGTTTCAAATGGAAAAAGGTTGAAGGCTCAACGACTATTAGTAGTGCGAAGTCGCATGAAATGGGAGACTCCTTAAACAAGGATGAAGATATAGTCTAGTCTTTATGGAAACATAAAGCAGTTCATAAGAGAACGCATATAGAGTAACGACCTATATGGAATATATAAGAACCCCGAACTTATCACTTGGGACTATGGTAAGGAAATTAATGTAACTCTAGAAGATGCTTTGTTCTCCGCCAAGTCTATGGCTATCATGTTTGGTTCTGTAAATTCTACTGGAGAGGCTGATATTGATACCACTAATGCGACTATTTGGCGTACAGTTTCTAAGGCTAATGTACTAGATGCTGAAGCGACTACTTGTAATGTTGAAATTCGTGGCTCCAAGTACGCTCTATCTGATGTAAAGTATTATAAGGCAGATGGCACAGTTGCTACTGCAAGTGGTAGCGCACCTGCTGACTATGCTTATGCTGTTGGTAAGATGAATGTGAAAGAGTCTGCTACTATTGATATTAGTCCGGAAACCTTCCCTGGTACTTATTATTGTACTGGCGATACTTATGCTCGTCGTGAAGATAATGGAGAGGATGAGTTCTTCCAGTTGGTAATTCCTAAAGCAAAGATAACTTCTGAGAATACTCTAACCATGGAAGCTGAGGGTGACCCCTCTACTTTCAGCATGAATCTAAAGGTCCTACGTCCTGCAAATGGTCCTATGATGAAGCTTATCAAGTATTCTTTGACCGCTAGCGAATAATTAAATAAAACTGAAACGGAGGAGGGAGGACCTTCTCCGTTTTCTTTTTTAGGAGGAAATATGAACGAGTTTTCTTTCAAAGAATTGGAACAGTGTTATCTAAAAGCTACTTATCCAATAGAGATTGGGAATAGAATCATTGAAGCAAAAGAAATCCTTGCAAAATTTGATAAAATTCAAATTGCTGGTCTTGATGAAATCAAACGATGGGTCAGCGCTAATGGCGGATTTGATAACTGCCCCCATATCTTTTGGGAAACTACGAAAGAAATTGACCTAAGTTTTTCTCAAGGTGTATTTTCAAAAGACCAGTTCGCACTTATGACTAATTCTAGACTTTTTGAAATTGAGGAAGAAAAACCAGTTTTGGTAACTAAAATGGAAACTTTGGAAAGTGATGAAGAGAACAAAATTCACTTGAAAGAAATTCCGGTAGATTTATTTATCTATGAAAAAGAAACTGGAAAGAAAATTTTACCTCTATCCAAAGAAGAAAAAGTTGTAGAAATTAGTGAGCCTTATAAAGAAGTTATAGTATCTTATACTTATAACTACATAGGAGGCGCGAAGGTCGTAAAAGTTGGTAATAGACTTTTCAATGGTTTTGTTGAATTGGAAGGTAGAACAAGAGTAAAGGATGATACTACTGGTCAGGTAGTTACGGGGCTTATAAAAATCCCAAAGCTAAAATTGATGACTGGCTTATCTATAAGGCTGGGCGCGCAAGCTACACCTGTCGTAGCCAATTTCAAAGGAGTTGGCGTTCCAGTGGGGTCAAGAGGAAATTCATATGTTAGTGAGTTTTACTTTTTGAACAATGATATAGATAGTGATTTCTAATTGTAGTCAGCATTAGTTTTTAGCTAATGCTGATTATTTTTTAGGAGGAAAAGGAATGGCGGATAAGAAAATAAACATAGTCCTCAATATTGGAGCTGAAATAAAAGATCTCCAATCAAAAATTCCCCAATTACAACAACAACTAAATAAAGTTAAATTAACTGGATTAAGCGGACAAAATCTAACCACCGATTTTGAAAATATTCAAAAACGCTTTAAAAAGTTACAAGAACAGGCTGGACAACCATTTACTGCGAAAGCAGATTTTTCAAAAATGGAAAAAGAAGTTGCCTCTGTTCAATCTGCGATTAAAAGTTTTACAAAAGAATTATTGCAACTGCAAAATTCTACAGATAAGAAAAAACTGGGACTTTTGCCAGATGACCAGAAGCAAAAAATTGATAAAGTTAAAAAAGCTTTAGATTCTTATGCTGAATCAACCTCTCGTACTATAAAAAAGACTGAAGAGCTAAGAAAAGCCGAACAATCTCTACAAAAAATCCAACAAAAAGCAGATCAGGCAAACGCAAAAACACCAAAATCTCAAGAGTGGCAATCCTTAAAACAGGGAGAACTTAAAACCCTTCAGAAAGAATTAAAGCAAGCTGAGACAGTTAGACGAGCTACGGCAGAAGCCTATAGTAAAAAAGGCTGGGTTCAAACTGAAACTGGAAAGAAATATCAAGCTGGAGAAAAGGTTGACGTTGATGTCGGAGGACAGAAAGCTCAAACCTCATTAAAAGAAACTACCGAACAAGTAATAAAACTTCAAAATAAAATTAAAGAATTAAAAACAGAATTAAATAATTCAATTACCCAACCTGAACTAACACAAGTAAATCAAGAACTTGAGAATCAAAAAACACTAGTTAATAATTTAACTTCTTCTTGGAGTCAATTAAGCCTAAAAGATAAAGAAGAAGCCTTTACAGCTTTAAAAAATGTTGCTCAACAAGTAGGAGTAAGTCTTGAAGGTATAAACAATTCTGGAGATTTTGAAAAGCTTGAAAATCGTCTTAAGCAACTTAAAACAAATGGTATTCAACAAGTAGATTCCGCATTAGAAGATCTTCTACAACAAACTAAATCTATGTCTCCTTCCCTTAATCAGATGGGGAAGGAGGTACAAAAAACAGGAGATAGTTTTGACCTGGCTGCCGCAAAGGCTCAAGAGTTTAGTAGTCTTAAAAATCGGGTTCTAAGTTTCTTTTCTATTACTGGTGCCATTCAAATTTTCCGACGGGCTATTCGGAGCGCATTTGAGACAGTAAAAGATCTTGATGCGGCCATGACTGAAATTGCGGTAGTATCTAAGTTCTCTGTTAATGATATGTGGAGCCAACTACCTCGTTTCACAGATAATGCTAATGAACTGGGTTTGTCAATTAAAGATGTCTATGATGCGACAACACTTTATGTACAACAGGGCTTAGATTTAGATAAGTCTTTAGAATTGTCAACTGAAACTTTAAAAATGGCAGCAATCGCAGGTTTGGATGCGGCCGCGGCTACCGATGCGATGACAAGTGCATTACGTGGCTTTAATATGGAACTAAATGAGGATTCTGCACGAAAAGTTAGTGATATTTATTCAAAACTAGCCGCAATTACAGCCAGTGATGTTGAAGAGTTATCTACTGCTATGAGTAAAACAGCTTCAATTGCTCATAGTGTTAATATGGAATTTGAAACAACAGCTTCCTTCTTGGCGCAAGGTATTGAAACCACTCGTGAAGCAGCAGAGACAATTGGTACAATGCTTAAAACGGTAATCGGTCGATTCTCAGAGGTTAAATCATTATATTCTGAGGGGCAAATTACCGGAGCAGACGAAGAAGGAGAAGCTATTGATGTAAATAAAGTTCAGACGGCGCTCCGTGCGGCTGGTGTATCAATGACGGACTTCTTGACTGGTAAAGAAGGTTTAGATCAGATCTTTTTAAGATTAGCCGAAAGATGGAATGATTTAGATGTTCTTACTCAACGCTATATAGCGACGATGGCAGCAGGTAGCCGACAGCAGTCACGCTTCATCGCTATCATGCAAGACTATGCAAAAACTACTCAGTTAATAAATGCGGCATATAATAGTGCCGGCGCCAGCCAGGAACAGTTTGAAAAGACTTTAGATTCTCTACAAGCAAAACTCACAAGATTAAAGACCGCCTGGAACGAATTTACGATGGGACTTTCTAATAATGAAATCATTGGCGGAGTTGTTACTGCTTTAACCGAAATGCTAAAGGCTGTTAATGGATTAATTGATGGATTATCTGGTGGTTCTGGCCTTGTGAAGAGTGTATTATCTCTTGGGGCAGCTTTTGTTGGTATAAGAGCTGGTGGAGTTATTCTTGATAAGATTTTAAAATCTGATTTCGCTCAAAGAAAATTCGCAGCAGTAAGAGGAGATACTTCTGGGATTGAAGAAAATGAAAATAGGAAGAAAGGTGGCGCTTTTACTAGAGCTTTTGGTTCAGTAAAACAACTTAGAACTGATTATAAGAATCAGGCTGGAGATAAAAGAAGACGAAAACAAGTTATAAAGGACTTTTTTGTTGGCGAAGAGGAGACGCAACAAAAAATTCAAAAAAGCTATATAAAAGAAACTGAAAACATTTCTCAATCATTAGCATCAGCAAAAGAAAGTATGGGAGGATTTATAACTTCCGAAGATACTAATAATGTTGACGCATTAGTAAATAGCTTTAGAAATGGCTCTATTTCTGCAGAGGACTTCTCTAAGAAGTTAACTGAAATGGGTATCAGCGAAGAACAGGCTGCTGTCCATGTGGCAAATCTTCAAAGAGCTAATGAGCAACAAGCTATTTCTGTTCAAAATGTTGGGACTGCTATTGCTGGAGTTGGTGCAGCTTTATCAGTGCTTGGTTTGATTTTCTCACAATTTGGCGAGGAAGGCGAAAAAGTTGGAAAAGTTATTTCAGTTATTGGAACGGGCTTAGTTACTTTAGGTATGTTACTGCCTCAGTTAGTAATTGGAATTAAGGCAATAGATAAAACATTAACTGCCTTTAAAGCTTCACATCCGGCATTATTTGCAATTACCGTAGCTTTAACAGCAATTATTGGACTGATTACTGCAATCAGCGCCATCTCTAATGCAAATTCTCCAGAAAAGAAATTGGAAAAAGCAACTGAAGCAGCAAATGACGCCAAAAAAGCAGCTGATGAGGCGGCCCAAAGCTATCAAGAATTAGCCGATAAGAAAATCGCTTTGGAAGAGTTAACCACAAAAATGGAGAGCTTAACTAAAGGTACTTTAGAATGGAAACAGGCTTTAATTGAATCTAATAATGAGATTTTAAGCCTTCAGCAAAAATATTCTAATTTACAGGTTGAAACAGATAAAGACGGAAAATTAATTATTAAAAATTGGAACGAGATTCTTGAGAAACAATATGAAGCCTCAAAGTTGGCTTCATATGCTGCTAATGCAGCAACAATAAAACAAATTGAAGCTCAATTAGATGTAAATAATAATAATTTATCTAGCTCTCTTTCAGCACAAGAAAAGCAAACGAAAAAAGAACAGAACAAATTATCAGCAGCAGCGCAGAAGAAAGCATTAATTCAATCAACAGTAGCTACAGCAACTGATAACAATGAAATAGCTAAAAGTATTGGAGAGATTCTTCTTAAGAAGACTTATTACTCCAGTGAAGAGAATCCTGTTGATTTGTATACAGAAGCTATTAATAAAGCCAACAAAAAAATTGATGATATGTCCAAAAAAGAGCGCAATAAGAAATATGATGAAATTTTTGGGCAAGGAGCTGCGGCCGAATTAGATGATGATGGTGCTGTAAAGGAACGTCTAAAACAAATAGAGCAAGGAGTCCAACTAGAAGAAATAGGAAACGCAGTAGCTAAATTAGGAGAGAGTGAACAAGCTCTTGTCGGCGCGCTTGGTGGAAATATTGCGCAAACCATTGATAAGTTCACTGATGAGAAGGGCAATATAACTCTTGGTCAAAATGTTGATACTCAACAAATAGCTGATGCGTTAGGTCTTAGTAAGAATGCTGTTGATAAGATGTGGGCCGAAACGGAGGAAGAAATTAAGAGTAAAATAGACGCTTTTAACAACGGTCCACTCAAAGGGTTAGTCGGTAAGACTTCCTATTCTAACCTTGTAAATCTCTCTGAGCAAATCAAAACAATGAGTAACGAGACTGCTAAAAACTATATTGACTCTTATTCTAAGTTAATAGAAAATAGTGAATTAGAAGCCGCAGAAAAAACTCAACTAGAAAACTATCTTTCATCCCTCGATCTTTCTGATCCAATATCAGAAATTGATGCAAGAGATTTTATGAAAAATCTTGGAATTTCAGAAGTTGAAATTGAGAAGTTTTGGGCAAATGCCAACGCTGCTGTACAACCTTATATTACAAGTCTTGAGCAGATTAATGCTTTAAATCAAAAAATTTCTAATCTGGGAGAAGTAAGAGGTTTAGTTGAGAATGGAGAAACAACCTTTAGTAGCGAGAATAAAGCAAGCTTAATTTCTGCCGGTTTCAATGAAGCAGATTTTATTAAAACCGGATTTGATGAATGGACTTATATTGGAGAAGATAACAATACGTTACTTGAGCAGATTGATGAGAAAGTTGGGCTTATTAGTAATAAAATTGTTGGTGGTCTAGGAGAGGCTATTGAGCAAGGTGAAAGATATGGCGATGTTATTGAAAATGATTCAGATCTTGAAAAAAATCTAAAACTTTTGGCTGAGAATGGACTAAGTGGCACTACTTTTGAACCCCAAGATTTAGCCAATATGGCCAGTATACTAGATATTGATACAAGCAAACTATCACCAGAAGGAATTGCAAACAAGTTAGTTGAAGCCTATAATCTTTATACTAATATTGACCAAAATAAGGACGCTGCAAAAAGAGAGCGGATGAATGCTGCTTCTCTTCAATATGAACTTCATGGTGATTTTGGAGATTTTACGGGGAATATATCTAATGAAGAACAGATAGCTATTATGGAGGGCCAGCTTAGGAAAAATGCAGGGGCGCTTGAGCTTTATAACGAACTAAAAGAAAAAGCTGGATACGAATCTAAAGAATTTAACCTAAAATTAGCCAATGAAGCTATTCAGCTAACGAAATTAACTAAGCACTATAAAGTGGCTGCTGAAAGTATTGATGATTATAAGGATATTTTAATTCAAGGAGAAAGTGCGGGGACTGACTATTTTGAGGCAATGAATAAAGCCAAAGGTGATCTTGCTAGCTTGTTCCAAGTTGATAGTAGCTTAATTACTGAGGAGTTTATTAAACAATACGCTCAAGATATTTATAATTTGGCTGAAGGCGGAGAAGTCGGAACTCAAGCTTTTCAGAATCTTTGGGAAGCTATAAAGCAAATAAAACTTGATTCAATGGTAGAGGGACTTGATTTCTTTATTAAAGATGGTGAAGATGTCATTAATGATTTTAGCAACTGGATAGAGGGACTAGATCCAACCATTGGAATAGGAACGGAATTGTCTACAGAGGGGTTGGAGTCGGGATTAGTTCTTCTTGCCCAACAAGCTCACAATGCAGGGAAAGATGTCCAAACTGCTTTAGCTCCTGCCATAGCGATGCTTGAAGAGCTAACTGGAACAAAAATAAATATCCAATATGAAGAAGAGGAGTTTGATTCTGGAGGAAGATACATTTCTGCCAAATCTATGGAGGGTCTTTTGGCACAAGGCTGGCGCGTTGGAAAAGGTGGAAAATTAGTTAGAACCAAAGCTATTACGGCTATTTCCGCTTCTAAAGCGGGGTCTCCTTATGATAAATTTGTAGCTCCTTCAGTAAGTAGTTCTGGTAAAAGTTCTACCGGCGGTTCGTCCTCTGAAAAGAAAGAATCAACATGGGAAAACCCCTATGACAAACTCTACAATCTAACCGAAAAAATAAATGAGGCCCTTCGCCAGCGCGAAAAGCTCGAAAGAGAATATGACCGTATATTAGAGCGTCGTGGCTCTACGTTCCAAGAACTTCGCAAAAACTATAATGCCCAACTTCAATCCCTCCAAAAAGAAATTGCTCTCCAAAATCAACTGCGCGCAGGTCGTCTCGCGCAACTAAATGCTCTATCTTCCGAAACTTACAAAGGGCAAGATAGTGAAGGAAATGAACTTACAAAGTCCTTTGCTGATTGGGGCGTTACAAAATATGGTAGTTATAATCCTAATACTGGACTTCTTCAGATTGATTGGAATGCAATTGATCGGGTAAAAGATGAAAATACTGGTGGAGCGATTGAGGCCTATATTAATCGGTTGGAAGAGCTTCAAGGCCAAATTGAAGATATAGACAGTCAAATCGAAGACTTCCAAGACAAAATAACCGAGCTTCAAAAAGAAGGAATGCAAGGATATCTTGATTTCGAGCAAAAAGTCTATGATGCTATCGTAAATCAACAACAAGAATTGATTGATAGCTATCAAAATCTATCTGATGAACTGACAGAATCAAATCAAAGAATTCTTAATAGTATTCAAGATTCAATTGACCTTCAACGACAAATTCGAGATAATACTAAAACCGAAGATGATTTGAATGAAAAAGAAGCTCGTTTAGCTTATCTTCGCCGGGACACTTCTAATGCAAATCTTCTAGAAATAAAACAATTAGAGGATGAATTAGCAAATAGTCGTCAAGATTATGAGGATAATTTAATTGACCAGCAATTAGAACGTCTTTCAAAGCAAAATGACGATGCCCAAACGGCCCGAGAGAAGCAAATTGAATTGATGCAAGCTCAGCTCGACTACTCAGAAAAAAATGGTGAATTTTGGGATAAAACCTATGAATTAATAATGGAAGGTTTTTCCGAAACTGGAGATTATAGTATGTCTTCTAATCTTTGGAATCTTCTCCAAAAAGACGAAGGCTGGAAGGGAATGAGTAAATTTGGACAGTTAAATTGGCAAGAAGAGATCTCAAAAGCTATTTTAGCAGCAAGTCATGGATATGCTAACTGGAATATGTATAAGGCTAAAGAAATTGATAAAAGTTTAACTACTGGTGATGGTCGGCAACTTACCTATGATGGAAAACAATGGAAAGATAGTAATGGAAATATTTATAGCGGAGTTGACTATGATTCTTCAATTGGGCAATTTATATATTCTGGAATGACTCCTGTAAAAAAGCTAAGTCCGTCTGGTGCAGATAGAGGTAGTCATGGCTTAGTTGGCATTGGGAGTCGTGTTCGTGTTGATAGTAAAACTCCAATCTATTCCAACTCTTATGGCGGAGGCGCGGGTAGACAATATTATGCTAATGACCCAATCTATAATATTCTTGATGAAAAAAATGGATACTATTTAGTAAGACATCATAAGTTAAGTTCTGGTTATACTGGTTGGTTTAAAAAGAGCGATGTTAAAGCTTACAAGAAGGGCGGTCTTGCTGACTTTACTGGACCAGCGTGGTTGGATGGAACAAAATCTAGCCCAGAGCTTATTTTGAATGCTCGCGATACTGAAAACTTTATTGAATTAAAGAATATTCTTGGCGCTTTGATGAAATCAGGAGTTACTCAAACTACTTCAAGTTCTGTTGGCGATATGTATTTCGATATAGATATAAACGTTGATGAAATTAGTAGTGATTACGACGTTGAACAACTCAAGAAAAAGATAAAGCAAGATATAACAAATGATGCGATGTATCGAAATGTGAATTTAATAAATCTGATTAGATAATTAGAAAGCCATAGCGGTTTCTCTACTTAATCTTAGAAGAAATTCGAGAAAAGGAGGAAACCGCTATGGCTATTGCGTTAAAAGGAGATTTTATTAGTTTTTCCTTTAATGGATACCGTTCCGAAGATTTAGGAATTGTGCGTGTTAGCGATGGTAGTAGATATAGTGAAAACTTACTTCCTACCTCTCAAGATAAAACCGTACAGATTCCTGGAGGGGACGGTTTTTATTATTTTGGGAGTAATAATACTCAAAGATTATTTAATATAAGTTTTGCCTTTGATGAATTAACTGAGGAGCAATTTCGAAAGTTGCGACAGGTCTTTGGAACAAAGGAGCTCGGTAAGTTAATTTTTGATGAAAGACCTTATAAATATTATATGGTTAAAGCTGGAGAACCACAATTAAAATATATCTGTTTTACAGTAAAAAATAGTGATGGAACTAACTCTCGTATTTATAAAGGAGAAGGAACGATTACTTTTACAGCATATTATCCTTATGCAAAAAGTATTTATAAATATCTAAATGAATATTCTAACACAAATAAGGATGAATGGAGTGCCTCAAGTCGAATGATAGCAGCCGAAGATAACACTTTCTCGGTTGAGGGAAATTCAAGTCCTTATTCTCTTAGAGTTTATAATGCTGGAGATCTTGAAGCAGACTTTATTTTAAAATTAAATTTTGGTACAGTTGGAGACATTTCTTTAATAAAAAAAGATAGTAAAGAAAACACAGTAGCAATTTTACAGCTATCTTCTTTTTCAGCAAAAGGTTCTGATGTTAGATGCCAAATAAATACAAAAACAAATCTTATTGAAGGAATAGATTCAAATGGAAAACCAACTGGTAATCTTTATAATGAATATATTATCGGAGGAGATTTTTTTAAAATTCCAACAATGAGTTCTTCAGATGAGTTTTGGAAAATTAAATTCTCTTGTGATGGAGTCCCTTCAAAAAAAGATTTAGTTTATGATTATATTTATTATTAAGGAGGCTTATTATGATAAAAAACAAATATGAAATAAGCCTGTGGGACGATAAATTTATTAAATCAACCGAGACGATTCCAGCCCATTATGAGGAAGAAAAGATTTGTATTCTTGGTTCTGATTCTATGACTTCGCAGGCAAGAGTAGTTGAGCCAAAACTTGTACAAAATGTCAATGGAACTAATATTTTAACTTTTAAACTTTTTTATTATTATATTGATAATGAAACTGGAGAAAAAGTTAGAAATCCCTTTTTATCTCTTTTGGTCAATGAGCGAAAAATAAAATGTAGATGGGATAATAAATGGTATGATTTTGTAATTAAAGACATCCAAGAGGATAGTAGTGGGAAATCTATTACCTATACCTGTTCTGATTTATTTGTTAATGAACTAAGTAAGACAGGATTTAATTTAGAATTTAATACTGATTTGAATAATAATCAGGGAACGGCGCAAGAATTAGCCGAAAAAGTTCTTGAAGGAACTGATTGGAAATTAGATATTCAAAAAAGCGATCATATTCTTCAAACAATTGAAGAGCCTCTTTATAAAACAATAACGACTCAAGTTATAGATACTCTTGAAGGAACAAAAATTAGTAAAAATTCTGAAATTTATCTATTTTACTCTGTTGTGTCAGAGAAAGAGACTTTTATTCAGTTTATCTACAATGAAAAAGGATATGAGACAGAAGCAAATAGCCAATTATTAAAAGAGAATAATTGTTTTTCTATTGAAGTTGCAGACTACAATAAATGGTTAGAAAAATATACCACAGGTATTGGCTCTACTCTTTCTGATTATCGTGGGAAAAGATTAGTGCGTCAACAACTTCAAGAATTTAATGATGCGGTAGGAAGAAATTGCTATGTTTTTAATAAATCAAATACTGATAAAACAAAAGTTTTAGGTTATTCGACCATTGAGTATAAAGATCCGACTGTCATTTTAAATTTAATTTCTAATTCAAAAGATTTTGTTGATACTAATGGATGGCTTGGTAATTTAGAATGGCAACTTTATCCTCTTTTTTATAACTCTGAAAATATCCCAATAGATTATGAGGGAAAAACTTATCTTTTAACTAGTGGGGAGCGAGATTCTAAAAACAATTATCTTCCTATTTTTAATTCTGGCTTACAAAATTCTGCCATATATTTAGAAAACGGCTTACAAACTGGTCAAAAATATATTGTAAGAATTAAAGCTTATACCGATGATAATGGTAAGCCATCAAATACTTTAATTGCCTCAACTGACGTTTCTTTCCAAATTCTAGATTATTTCAACAGTTTGAGCGCGGGAAGTGATGGTGTTCCGGAGCACAATTCTGATAGTTATTGTAATTTTACAACCCCATTAATAAAAAATACTTATGTTTCTACAAAAGATACTACTCCTTCACCCGAAAAGACCTATTATATTTGGGAGAATAAAGAATATACTATTCAAAAAAATTTAAATTCTTTTTCTGCTGATTTAAAATATTATGAATTAGGTGACAAAGTAATTGAATTTGAAGTTGAAATATTGAAATCAATTCCTAGAGCTGATATGACAGCAGGATATTTGAAAGAGGCGGAGAAGGATAATAGTCAGCATATTGCAAAGCCAGGACTTTTTATTTATTTGCCTAAATGTTGGTTAGAAGAAATTCAATTTTATCAAAAAGTCGAAGGTTATAATGGACAGGTAATTCATATCGGTGATTTGGACACCCAATCTGTTGGGACTACTTATTATAAATATTTTATTCCTAATAATTCTTATAAGAATGAAGATGATATAAAATTTCTTTATTCTGGAACAGAAAAGCAAACTGGTTATGTAAAACTTTATAAAGACGACACAAAAGTTTTATATGAAAAAATTCGGAGTATAAATAAAAAGCAGTCAAATCGTTTTAATCTTCTTCAATCAATAGCTGAAACCTTTGAATGTTGGGTACGCTTTAATATAGAACATGATAGTAATGGTAAGATAATTTATGATAATGGCTTTCCAAAGAAAACTGTCTATTTAAAAGAAAAGATTGGAAACGAATTAGGATATGGTTTTAAGTATGGAATCGACTTAAAAACCATTTCTCGTTCAATTGATAGCAATCAAATTACTACAAAAGTAATTGTTTCTCCGAATATAAATGAGCACGCTGAAGAAGGAATCTGTGAAATAGCTAAAAGTTTATATAGTGAAACAGGAGAAAATTATATTTATGATTTTGGATATTATATTTCTCAAGGACTTCTAAATAGTGGAGAACTAAATAAGTATTTTTATTTGCCTGAAGACGGGACATCTGGTTTTTATATTCAACTAAAACAACTAAATACTGAGTATAATGCCCGTGTGCAAAAAATTTCAGCAAAAAAAATCGAGCTATCGAAGCAAACAAGCTTACAAACAGTTTATGACCAATATGTTTCATCTGCTCAAGAAGAGATAATAAGTTTGAGAAGTCAATTAGCGCAGCTTGCTGGTTTAAAAAATTATGATATTGAAAAAGTTTTAGCGTACATTTCTAATCATCAAGATAATGAAAAAGCGATAAATTTATTAACAACATTAACTACTACTGAACATAATTTAGAAAACTATAAAAATTCTTTATTCTTAATTGAAAGAAGCGTATCCAATCTTACTTCTTTTATTGATACAGAAGAAGAAAAAAACAAGAAAATTCTCGATAAGAAAAAAAATCTTGAAGAAAATTTTTATAAGAGATTTTCTCGCTTTATTCAGGAAGGGTCATGGACTTCTCAAGATTATATAGATGAAAATTTATATTATCTTGATGCAAAAAGCGTAGCATACACGAGTTCTCGACCAAAAGTTTCTTATAATATTTCGGTAATTCGACTCAATGCTCTTCCTGAATTTGCAGGAAAAATCTTTAATGTTGGAGATATATCCTACATTGAAGATACAGAGTTCTTTGGGTATGTAATTGGAAAAAATGGATGGAAAACGCCATATCGTGAACAAATTCTTATAAGTGAAAAAACTATTAATTTTGATAGCCCAGAAAAAGATACTTTTACTGTTCAAAATTATAAAACTCAATTTGAAGATTTATTTCAACGTATAACCTCAACAACTCAGTCTCTTCAATACTCAACTGGTGAATATAACAGGGCCTCGAATGCTATTGAAGGGAAGGGAGTTATAAATAGTGAAACTCTTCAAAATAGTATAAATATAAATAATGAATTAGTTTTTAAATCTCAGAACGAAGCAATTTTTCAAGATTCAACAGGTTTAACTTTAAGTGATACAACAGACCCGTCAAAGAAGACCAAATTAACTTCTGGAGGATTATTTATCTCAGTAGATGGCGGTGTAACTTGGAAAAATGCAGTAAGAGGAGAAGGAGTTTCAACTCAATATCTAACTTCTGGTTCCATTAATACTGAAAACATTTCTATTTTAGATGGTCAATTTCCAACTTTTAGATGGGACAAATATGGTCTAAATGCTTTTGAAGCAGTATATGAAAACGACACCTTGGTTGGCATTGTCGATAATAATTATATTCGTTTTGACCAGTTTGGTATTTATGGGGTAAACCAAAGTGGCAACAATACTCCTTTAAATCCAAAAAGTTTAGATGAAGTAAAAGAAAATGCTTTTTTCGGTTTAATTAGAAATGGATTCTTTTTAAAATCAGAAGAAGAGAATGGAATGGTTGAAATTTCTAGTGAAAATAATATTTTAGTAAAGACAGGTGAAATTGAAAGAATTAAAATAGGAAAACTTAGTGAAGGTCAATATGGATTAAGAATTAAAGATAAAAACAATATTATTTCCCTTGAAACTGACGATAATGGAAAGCTTTGGTTAAAAGATAGTTTAAATATTTATAACGCAACTGAGACATATGTTCCTTCCAGTGACACAATAGTAGACGATACTAAAACTTATTATCAGTTAGATAAAGAAAATAATACTTATATTAAAGTCATTGCCCCCTATGGAAATCCGTCAGAAAATGGCTATTTTGAAAAATACAGCTATGATATTAAAATTGGGAATATTGAAACGTCAGATGGTCAATTAAATCAAGTCTTTAATGCCAATAATAATTTTATAGTATATGAAGATGGCTCTATAAAAGCAACTAGTGGTAGTTTTTCAGGAGATATTACTGGTTCAACAGGAACTTTTTCTGGAGAAATATTTGCTTCTAGTGGACGCATTGGAGGCTTAGAAATTAATGGTGATTTTACCCGTGAGCCAATTGCAGAAATAAGAGAAGATAAATTAGTAATTAAAGGAACTGGTTTCGAAGTTAGAAATAATAATGGAGACCTGTCATTAGGGGCATCTTCTAATGGAGATTTGATTTTTTCGGGAGAATTGCAGGGCGCTACTGGAACTTTTTCAGGTGATATTAGCGCCGCATCAGGTACATTTTCTGGAGGCTTACTTGCCAGTTCAGGAAAAATTGGAGGATTTAAAATTTCTTCGGATTATTTATATAAAGAAAGATACAAGTTATCTGAAGATACTTCCAGAGATATTAATAAAAAATATTATGTACTTGAAAATGGAGAATATGTTGAAGTTATTTTTTCTAATGAAAATTCTGTAGAAATAAATCCAAAAGAAAAAGGATATTATGAAGATGATATAGATAATAGTCCTCTGATTCTCTTTGGAACCGAAGGGAAAATAAAGACAACTAATATTGAATTAGGTTCTGGTGCTAAAATTGTTGATAAAATTGTTCTTTCTTCTGGGGCCGGAAAACCAGAAGCATATATTTATAATCCAGAAAAGTATTCAGATGTATTTTTAAAAGCTGGGAATTTAGAATTAAAAACTAATGGTATTTTTGAGATTGGCGATATTATAATTGATGGCTCTGCTGAAGGACCTAGTATTCGATCAACGAAATGGGCAATTACCCCAGATACTGCAACTTTTAAAAATGTAATTGCTCAAGGTGGAACAATTGAAAATGTTGTTTTTTCAAATTCTTCTACTCAGAGTGCCGGAGGTATAATGATTTTTAAACCTTCGGGCACTTGCTCCTATGATTCAACTCAAGTAATAGAAGGGAAAAAAATTTATTATTATCTTTTAGATAAAAATAGCAATTTAGAATTAGAACAAGGAACCCAAGTTTTGCTTCAAAAATATGAAGCTAATGTTGAAATAGTTGAAGAATTAGGAGATTCTTTCAAAAAAGTTGGACTTTGTTTTTCTAAGAGCTACAATGAAGAAGATATTATTAACCCACAAATCACTTATACTCTCACAACTCTTTATAGTTTTAGAGAAGGAGAATTAGTTGATAGTCTTTTAATAGGAATAAATTCATCTAATGTAGCTCAGTTTAATCTTAAACCAAAAGGGATAACTTTAATTTCACCAAAATTAATTGATGGAGAAGTTGTTTATCCTAATGAACCAGGTCTTTTTATTGGCGATTTATCAAGTATAGATTTAAGTGGAAGATATAAAGGATACGGTCTCATTGGAGACAATGTTTATTTAAATGGAACCTTGACAACAAAAGTTAAAGGGGTTTCTAATTCAACTTATGCGGGAGTAAATACTACTACCGGTGTAGCTTCTAAGAAATTTGGTGATTTTGAAAAAATTGTTTTTTGGGCAGGAGCAGAGAATGAAAAAGATGCTTCAATCCAAGAAGCGCCCTTCCAAGTAACAGATTATGGTAATTTATATGCTTCACAAGGAAAATTCTCTAATTCAATTTTTACCGATAGCTCAATTTATGGTGGAGATATCTATACTGCAAGAATTCATGGATATGAAAATGATACTTCTTCAGCTTTAAGTATTTATAATACTGGAAATGAGAAAGGAATTACCTTTTTTGAAGGAGACAAGGTTCTTACAGGAGAAGAAGAGAAAGTCACTCTTCAAATTAATAAAAACAGTTTAAAATTTAGAAATACTGAATTTATTAGTTTAAATGAAGAAGGTTCTAAGTTAAAAATAGCTTTCAAGACTGTACCTCAAGAAAATAGCTATTTGGAACTTTCAGATTTTACTCTTCAAAGAATAACCAAAAGCCTAGAAGAAGAGAAAACTATTTCTAGTCTCTTTTTTGGAAAGGATGAAATCCAAGGAACTATCGGAACTGAAACACTTCTTTCTATTTCTAATCAGTCAGTTAAAGCGTTAAAAGACTTAGAAGTTTTTAACGATGTTAGATTTTCTAGATTTTTAGAATATAGAAAGGTAGATAATGGATATGACTTATACATATCTGAGTAAAAGGAGGAAAATAAATGAGTTGGTTATCTTTTACCTATAGCGCCGGTCGCCCCAATATTGTTTTTAATATAGATTATTCTAAAAAAAGAATCAGTAACGCTACTATGCGCTATACTTTTACAGTAAAGTGGAATTTAAAATATAGTGATTCTTATCTTTATAGTGGCTATTTTCTCAAAATAAAAGCGACCTGTGAAAATTCTTCCAGCGGTTGGCAAATTATGCGAAATTATAGTGATTCAACGACAGGGACAACCGTACATACTTTGACCTTCTCTTTAGATGTTCCAAGTACAACTGGTGGAACTTCACAGACAATTACTTTTACTGGAATAAATGACAGTTCCTATGATTCAAACTATATGAACTTTTCGCGGAGTGGGACTGTTATAACGGATGCTCTTCTTTGGACAAATTGCTCTTCAGCATCTAATATTCTAATTCCTTCTGTTTTTACCCCAAAAGACGGACTAGAAGTAACTTGGACCAAAGGTAGTGGAGGAACTAATAATCCTATAATTGGTTATGATGTTTATTTATGGGGCTCAGCCTCGGGAACCTATCCCTCGACTTCACGATATGATTATAAAATTTCTACTACATCTACTAGTGTTACTTTTTCATCTCCTGAATATCAAAGTTTTTTTGATAAATATCGTGGATATTTTTTCTATATAGGAATAGTAACAAAAAGTCAATATAATACAACTTCTATGGCTTATAGCAATAGGGCAGTACTAAATGTACTGCCCCCTGCTCCAACTTCTCCAGTCCGGGAAATAACAATTAGTTCAAAATCTACAGGGGCCACTTTAACTATAACCCCTGGGACCAAAATCCCAAATCAAGGATATACTACTACATCTGTTTATTATAGTACTTCAGCCAATTCTAATTATCAAAAATTTACATCTAACTCAACCCTCTTACCTAGTGGAGCAACTTATTATTTTAAGACTTATGATGGAAAAGAATATAGTAAAAATTATATCGAAGTACAAATTTTAAAAAACATCGCTCCAACGGTAGCTCTTTCTTTTAATAGTAGTAATTCAACCAAAACAACAGTTTATAAAAATGGAGTTTTACAAGATAACTACTATGAAAGTTTAAATTTTTCTTTTACAACGAATAAATCTTCTGGAACCATTAAATTGTATCAAAAAGGAGAAAATTCAGATAATTTAGTTACTTCTTATTCAATAGCTTCGACTTCAACCCAAAAAAATTTAAATCTTAGAAATTGCGGTTTTCTTTCTAATGTCTCTCTAGAATTTTATGCTATTTTTAATGACGGAATAGAAGATTCATCCGAATCTATTCATACTACCAACATAATTATGATATCCGCTCCTCCAAGTTTTTTGACTACATACAATCAATTTGCTCTTTCAGATATAGTTGGAACAACCAAAGGACATTTTTATGATAAAGTCCGTTTTGTATATGACTATGATAGTTATTATTACAATGGGACTTTTACTTCTAATCTTTCTAATAATTTTATTAATATTACAAAAGATAAAAGTGAAAAACAAATGTGGTGGGATGTAACTTTTAGTACTGCCTCTTTTTCAAATGGCGAGACTGTTTCATTTTCAAACGTTTTAAGTCAAGAAGAATCAATAACTTCTTTAGGAAATTTAATACGTGCTCAAGAAATTAAGTTTGTAAATGATACTTTAAAGAGAACTATAAAACCTTTTTCATCTGAAGATAGTTTTTCTCTCTCACCCTTTTATCTTAGTACAGAAAAAACCTTAGAGGCTTTTTACGCTGAAAAAGATTTAAACAGAAATGGAGCAGACATAAAATTAGTTTTTAATTCAATAATTTATAATGAGATAAAAGAATCTGTAGAATGGGAAGAGGGAAATAATGATAGTGTTGCCGTTAAATTTAATTTTTCTGGAAAAGATTTTTATGAAAAAATTAAAAATCTTATTCCTCCTTCTCGAAGCGGAAAAATTTCTTGTTCCTTGCAAGTTATTATTACAAATCTTTTTGGACAAAATTTTTCGAATAGCTATCCATTAATTTTAGATTATGATGAACCTATTAATGTTTCTAATTTTTCAATTTCAAAAGGGATTTATGGTTCTAATTCCTTTAATTTTTCTAATGGAGATAGAATCTGTGAAGGAATTAAATTAAACTTTGAACCACTTATATCTATTTACAATGGCAATTCTTTTGACTATATGATTCAGATAAAAAGAGGTTCTGGAAATTTTACTGACTATTTAAATGATTGGCAAACAATTGAAACTCAGAATTTGGTTGTAGGACACAAGTCTCCAATGTCAATAAAATTATCAATTACTACTCCGACAGTTCAAGAAATCAGCTCAGAAGAAAACTGCGTTTTTCGTCTTTTAATTAGAGTAATAAATCAAACTTTTATATTTGATTCTCAAAGCTATGAAAGAATTAAATATATACCATCGGAAATTTCTTTTATCAAAGGAGAGTATTCAAAAGGAACTGGCTATTCTTTAGTTTATAAAATCACAGAAGGATATGAAGCATTATCCTCTCCTCTACCAGAGGTAAAAAAAGTATATGCTATTGGGGTAGAGAAAGAAAAGATAGAATTGCCTTCTAAAGCTTGGGAAAAAACCAATATAGTATATTCTGGAAGTCCGATGGGAGAACACGAAACTTTTAAAGAGGTTTCGTTACAAACAGAAACTACCTTAACTATAACTTTTGGGACGGTAAAGGTTCAATTAACAAAAAGTGCCACTTCTAATTCTATTTTAATTTATTCTTTGGCTCCAACAATTTCTTATAGACAAAATAACTTAGGATTAAATACTTTCCCAAACAAAACAGATTCTGTTTTAGAAATTTCTCCTTATAAAACTAGAGATAAAATTTATTTAATTCCTCCTACTGAGAATATTCCTACAGTAGTCTTTGATTTAACAAAAGGGACTTTTTTAAATTTGATAATTGATTGCGGAGAAATTACTATTTAAATTTGACTTTTTCTTTAGAATGAATTATAATAAAAGAAAAGGAGGGAGAAAAATGAAAATTAGTTTATATAATTTAATAAACGTGCTGGCTATAGAAGATAAGCTTTCTGCACAAAAACTTCCAATAAAAGTTACTTATCGTCTTTCAAAGATTTTCTCATGTGCTCATGAGGAAGCAAATTTTTATCAAGAAAAACTTTTAGAAATTTTAAAAAACTATGGTGAGAAAGACTCTAATGGAGAAATCATTACCTCTGAAAATGGAAATGTTTCAATTCAAAAAGATAAGATAGATGAGTGTTCTAAGGAGTTAAGCGAGCTTCAAAATTTAGAGTTAGAAATTCCAGATTATTTTATTTCTTTAGATAGCTTAGAAACTATAAAAATTTCTCTCGATGAAATTTCAGTGCTACTACCTTTTATTTGTGAAAAGTAAATAAAGACCCAAGCCCGCTTTCGATAAGTTCTAATAACAAATCGAAAGCGGGCTCTTTTTATTTTGGAGTAAGATTCTTTTATTTACTTATAAATAGAGAAGAAAAGGAGGGATAAAAATGGCAGGGTATAATCCATATGCTACAAATTCATATCAAGGGACCCAAATGTTTCCACAGCCTCAAGGAAATGTTTATACTCTAAATAATTCAATGGAAATTGCCAATATACCAGTTAGCGGAGGAATTTCAGTTGGTATCTGTCCAAGTGAAAATCTTATGTATATAAAAGCTATGGTCAATGGCGCTCCATCTTTGATGGTATATACAATCACTCCTTGTGAGACGAAACAAAACTTACAAAATGATGAAGTTTCTTCAAGACTAGAAAGACTTGAAGGTCAAATTGAAGAAATTAAAAAACTATTAGGCGGAGGAGGCAAGTTAAAAAATGAACTCTAATATGTTATCAGCTTTAATGAATATGGGCCACAACCAATCCAAAACTCCAGCTCAAATAACTCCTCCAATTGATCCTGAAAAGATGAAACAAATGATACCGAATTTAACAAAAGAAAACCTTGTCCAATTAGTTCAACGGGCTCGTTTGCAAGGAATACCCGAAGACCAAATCGAACAAGGTCTCAACTTTATATTAAGTTTAAAATAACTTTTGCGTCCGGGGCATAAGTTATAATAAATAAATGGAGGAATAAAAATGATGAATGAAGGACTATCAGCAGGTGATATCCTAGCTCTAACTCGCGACCAAGACGGAATGGGTAATGCATGGAACAACCCCTTTATCTATCTTGTTTGGTTAGCCCTACTTGGCGGGAACGGAGGCCTTTTTGGCCGTAGGGATGATAATACCCTACAAAGTTCTCTAACTCGTTCTGACCTTTTTGAAGGCTTCAACAATCAGGATATAAATAGTCAGCTTCGTGGTATTACTAATGGTCTATGTGATGGCTTTTACGCTGTCAATAATGGATTGAAAGATGGCTTCTATGGTAATCAAGGCACTATGAAAGATGGCTTCTATGGCATCCAGGGCGCGCTAGCTGAGAATCGTTTTGCTCAGCAAAATTGTTGCTGTGAAATCAAGAGTAGTATTAAAGACCTTTCTGCTGAAGGTTATCGTAATACCTGCGAAATCACAACCGCTATTCATGCTGAAGGCGAGGCCACTCGCGCACTAATCAATAGCAATACTATGCAGGAACTACGAGATAAATTAGCTGAAAAGGATCGAGAGGTCCAGGCTCGTGACTTCCAGCTATCTCAAATCGCGCAGACTAATAATATTGTAGGCCAGATTAGACCATGTCCTGTTCCTGCATATGTTACCTGTAACCCTTGGGGAAGTAACTATAATTACAATAATGGTTGCGGTTGTGGAATTTAAGTTTTTTACCGTGAGTACATATCCGTATCGGAGGTAAATAAAAATGATTGATAGCTATTCAAACACTTCTCAAGAAGTTGTGGCTGGAGGTAATATTTCCTTTGCCATAAACAGTATCCAAACTGGATGTACCGCAACTCACAGCGCCGGTAGTACTACTTTCTCACTAAACAAACCTGGTTTCTACTTCATAACATTCAATGGGACTGGTGCTATTACTGGGGCGACTGCGGGTACAATAATTGTCTCCATGTTGAATAATGGAACTTTGGTTCCTGGGGCAACTGCTAGTGTTTCTTCTGCTTCAGCAACTGATGTGCATAGCTTAGCTTTCTCTAAACTCATCCAAGTAAAACCTTCTTGCTGTGCCGTAAATAATACTACTAACCTAACCTTCAACAATGCTGGTTTAGCCACGACTTTTACTAATGTAAATGTTGTAATAACTAAAATAGCATAAGGAGGCACAATTATGGTAAAATTCAAAGCACTATATAAGGGAATGAACGACGATCTAAAAGATGCAGAAATGATGATTGACTATGCTTGTGAAATCAGTAAACACGAAGAAGACAAAACTTTGGCAGATGAAATTGCAAAATACGCCCAATACCGACTAGAGCATTTCATGAATTTCCATAAACTATTTGAAACTGAAGCTTCTAAAGAAAAAACTGTAGACAAAGAAACTGTTTCAGAATGTATGTGGCATGAAACCCATGAAATGTTCCAGCATTGGTATGATGATATTGAACGAAAAATAAAGAAATATTCCTAATTATAAGAGAGGAGGGCTTTATTGCCCTCCTCTTTTTTATTCCCAATTTACGACTTCAACTTTTTTATAACAAGTCTCGCTTATATATTTTCCGATTCCGACAGCGTCAGCTTCATCTTCAGTAAGACTTACATCAAACCAATCCTTTGCCAGTTGGCGCATTGAACGCTTTTTATCAGACCTTGAGCGCCCCTTTACCCCACAATGCGCGCGCCAGGTATTTGTTGGAGCAATTTTGAAGGGAACTCCTAAATCAAAACAGGTTTCCATTAGAATTCCTTGAAGTCGCGCCAGAGTCTCAAAAGTAGTCACACCCATTTTCTCTTGATACTGAATACCCTCAATTCCAACAAAATCTATACTAAAAGTTTTTATAATTGAAACTAACCATTCTTTTATGATATGGTCTCTAGCAATTTCTTCTAAATTAACGGGGGCACTAAAAATGCCATATTTGATAAGCTTTTTATCATCATAGATTGAAAAGCCAGAAACTTTTGTTGCTTGGTCTAATCCCAATACCCGAAAAGTGTCTTTCTTTTTAGGAATAGTTTTCAAAGTTGAAGAGACTAGTGGATTTTCTTTACACAAAGGGCAATCGCGCCGAGTGCGAATTTTTTTCCAAGGAGCGAAAACATGGTGTCCTTCATTACAGGTATATTCGAGAATTTCGTCTAAATTATGATACTCAGTAGAAATTAAATTCCACCCATCTTTAGACAATTCTGCTTTTATATCTTCTATTTGAATTTTTGCCAATTTCACCCACTTCCTATTATTTTAGCCCAGTAGAACCGAAGCCTCCATCAGCCCTTTCTGTATCTTTCATAACTTTATCTACCAGATAGAAATTAGCTTTGGGAACTTCGGCGAGGACCAACTGGGCAAATTTCTCACCCTTATGAATGTAATGGTCTTCGCCATGTAAGATAGAAGTAATAACGGGATGGCCGTCATTATCAAATTCATAAGTAATATCTTGAATAGGTGCTTCTACATTTTCAATAATAACGCAGACTTCACCACGGAAACCAGCGTCGATAGTTGCGGGAGTATTCGCGACTCTTAACTTTGTATTTAGACAACGACCACTTTTAGGACGAATTTGTAGTTCATAACCATTAGGAATGGCAAACTTTAAGCCAGTAGGAATTAATTTTGTCTCTCCGGGATGGATAGTATAATCTTGTAGTGCATATAAGTCCATTCCACTATCATCTATATGTGCATATTCAGGCATCCGGGCCCCTTCTCGGCATTTCTCATAAGGAATTTGGATATACTTCTTAGCAATTCCTTGAGTTTCACTGATACAGTTGACTAGCCCATTAGCTAGTTGCTTCAGAAAATCTTTCTTTTGAGCAGAGAAGCCTTTTAGTGTATCAATCTTTTGACCTAATTGGACAAAATTTTGAACCATATCTTCGACAGTGGCGCCATTAGCATTTATCGCTTGGGCAAGGAACAAACGAGTATTTGCATTATTCAAACTTCGTAAGTAGCTATCCAAAACTCCAGGAGCTAACAAAGTGAATTTATCTTCGGGGAGGTCTAGTAATCCCCCAATTGCTTCAAGTGTATCTTCTTTGCCAGAAAGCTCTCCCATTAGAGAAGATAGTTGATGGACATCTTCTTTAGTAATTTTCTCTTGGGTAGAAAAATCAAATATCTCAGCCATCTAATTCCTCCCATAGCTCTCCAAAAATTTCAGTTATCTTGACTAACCATAGCTCACCGATAATCTCACCTTTGGCCTTTTTCGTTTTATAGGTGTATCCTGCTGAACCAATAGTAAATCCTTTTTCACAAGCATCTTTTCGATAATTTTCAATTACTTGCTTGGCTTCTTCTTCAGTAAAACAGATAATTTCGGTTGTTTCTTTATAAGTCCTCATATATTCTCCTCAGTCTTTACGTTAATATTTAGAGAATCAAGATTATTTTTATCAATTGATGTTGATGAATTGCTTGTAGTAATTGTAGAATAACAGTAAGGTGTAGTTGTAATATTAGAACCATAAGAAATAGTATAGCTATCTATTTTACCTTCATTATAAACCTCATTCAGTAGTTTTTGAAGCTCTTCTTTTGTAAATTCTATCTTACCCTTTTCATTATGAGGAAATACTCTAATTTTTATCATATCAATTCTCCTTTTGTGTCAATTCCATAAATCTTGGTAGTGTCTCAATCCAATCACAAATCATTTGCCAATCAGGTAGGCGATGGTGACGCCGTTGCTGGTAAATAGTTTTTAATTGTTGATAGTTCGTTGTCATTCCGGCCGTTAGCTCAAAACCCATTGGAATATTATAAAGAATTTCAAGATACTTTTCATTCATAAGTTTATGAGTTTCTTCTGTTTTTTCCTCTAAAGAAGATAATCTATTATATTCATCAATTTTTTCTTGACAAATATCAATAATTCTTCTATCAACATAAACATTACATTGTTTAGTTAGAGAAAATTTTAAAACCTTGTGCATTTTGCTTTGGCTTGAAATGGGCTCCATCCAATGATAACGTTCCGCTTGCATCCAAGCATTTTGACTAATTGTCAAATCAAATTGAACAATAATTCCTTTTAGTGCATTATCATGTCCCTGCCCAGTTGGACAAGTAAAACAAGCTTTGATACCAGGAGTAAGCTCACTGTTCAAATTTTCAATATTGACAGCCTTTGGATATTTAGCAGTTTTAATTGCTCGTTCAAGACCATACACTTCAGTATTTTCAATCTTCAAATAAATCTCTCCTTTACAAAATCTCCATCTTCATCTATATAATAAACATTTTTGATTCCCAAATTTTTTATAAGCCTACTACAAGCAGGACAGGGTTTACTACAAGCTCTTTCTCCTGTTTTGAGCTCTCTAAAAGTAAAAATGGAAACTTTGTCCCATTCTATTTCCTTTCCAATCAAAGGAGACAAAGCAGAAATTTCCGCGTGTTCACAAGAATTGGAATTTTTATAATCTTCAAAATTACGATACTTATTATAGTAAAATTGAAGAGGACGAGTTTTTGTAGAGTTGCAAGAAGCAGATAAAATTCTTTTTCCACTAACAACTACTGCGCCGACTCTTGCTCTATCAAAATTAGAAAGCCGACACATTTGTTTAGCGATATTGAAGAAACTTTTTTCTCTGTGAGTCATTCTATCAACGCATCCTTTCTTTTTACTATAATAAGTATATCATAAAATTATTCTTTTTTCAAATTTTTCCTTTTATCCAACTCTTTTATAATTTGGTCTATTCGGCGCGCGCACTCTCTAAACTCAATCGACGTCCATCCTTTTGTAGTCATAGCTGGTGTTCCAATTCGTAAACCAGAAGTTTCCATTGGACTTCGATTTTCATTAGGAATACAGTTTTTATTTAGAGTAATATTATGTTTATCAAGTTCGTCTTGGACCTCGCGCCCTGTAAGATTGGGATAGTTATAAGTAAGATCAATTAGGAATAGGTGATTATCTGTTCCTCCACTTACGATTTTATACCCAAGGCTCTGAAATTCGTTGCACATTGCTTTGGAATTCCAAACTACTTGATTAGCATAATCTCTAAATTCAGGAGTTAAGGCTTCTTCAGCGCAAACTGCTTTCCCTGCAATGACGTGCATCAAAGGCCCTCCCTGGTTAGTCGGAAAGACGGCGCCATCTACTCTCTTTGCCAGTCCAGTTTTGCAAAAGATTAGTCCTCCTCTTGGTCCCAGAACTTGTGTGTTAATGATGAGGCAGTTCTGTGAGGGCTTTTTCAATTGTCCAACCTAACTTATCAATTCTAGTGGAAATTGTACTTCTATTTATTCCAGTAATTTCTTCCCATTCAGCTAGACAGTGCGTTTCTCCTTTGTATGTTAATAATCTATTATTTCTCTTATTTCTCTGCTGTTCTTTTTGAGTTATCCATTGGCAATTTTCTGGAGAGTATCCCAAATTATTATCTTTTCTATCAAGAGATAAATTATCCTGATACCCATTTTTAATCGCCCAGTCATAAAAATTTTGAAAATTATTTTTCCATTCTTCACAAACTGTGATTCCTCGAAAACCATAATTATTATAACTATCTGATGACGGATTATAACATCGAGCTTTCATCCCATGCCATATTTCATAAATTCGTTCATTACGATGTCCATGAGTATGATGTTTTATTTTAGGGTCTTTTCTTTTTTCGTCATTTAAACATCCACAAGATTTAGTCAGGCCTCCACCTAGACTAGTAGTGGCAACTAAAGTAGTATTTCCGCAATCACATAAACATTCCCATTGTACCACTTTACGCCCACTTTTTAAAATTTTATCTGGACCTCTTTTAAGAACAACTAATCGTCCATATCTCTCTCCAGTTCTATCGTTTAATTTTGGCATTTTTTCACCTCCTAAGTAAAAATTACACACTTCTAAATATTTCTATTTAGCTTAGACTATATCATCTTCTAAAAAGAAGCCTACTATTTCGGAGCCTCATCTCTCCTACTTCATAAAGAATAGTCGTTGAACCTTCATCTGTTCTAGATGCTTGGATGCGTCTGGTTTCCCAATCCTTAATGATTTTACCATACCTCGGTCGCTAACCTCGCCATCATTATGTCCCCATAATAATTTGGTTATTAAGGCTCTAAGGGGGTTCCCGCAATTAAGTAGGTTTTATTTGCGCCGACCATTAACGCAAAGTCTTATGGACAGTAGTAGTAATAATATCAGCCAAACCAAAAGGAGAAGGATGACATCCACCGGCTATCAATCCTGCAATATGTGCCATATCAACCATAAAATATGGTCGATAATTATCATTTCTTTCAACCACCCCTTCAAGTTGAATCGCATCAATTATTTCTTTCATTCTCTTGAAATCAATAATGCGACTATAAGCACTCGCGCCAGCTAAGATTAGTTGTGGATGGTAAAAACGAATTTTTTGTTCAAAATCCTCATAATCAATAAATCCATTTTTATCTACTCCATACTCAATATGGTTGAAAATTTTACCACTAATATTGACAGGAGAACAATGTGATAAGTGGCCTCCATTCGCCAAGGACATGGAAAGAATTGTATCTCCTGGTTTTAGAACTGCCATATATGCTGAAATATTAGCTTGTGTTCCACTGTGAGGTTGAACATTTACATGATAGTCAGTATTGAAAACTTCTCTCCACTTATTACAACAATATTCCTCTATTTGGTCTACTACTTGGCATCCACCATAATAGCGTCCTTGACGTCCAGAATGTCGTGAACATTCAGGATATCCCTCAGCGTATTTAGCTGTAAGACAAGAAGCCATAGTAGCTCGAACTGCATCACTAGGATAATTTTCACTAGCGATGAGCTCGATATTTTTTTGTTGGCGTTCTGCTTCAATTCTAATTAGATTAGCTACCGTTGGAGAGTGGTCATTTACAAAATTATAAACTATTGGGTCTAAAGAGCTCAATCTTCTTCCTCCTTTGCTTCTAGGTATCCTCTCATATGTTCGTCTTTTAGGGCTTGTTGGATATTTTTCCAAGCATCTGGAAAAAGAGAACCAATCAAAAAACTAAAACTAATTTCGTCGCCATCAAAATTCTCAATAACTTTTGAGATTTTTTGAAAACGCTCTTTTGAAACTGTCATTTCCATAACTAATTCTCCTTACCCACATCTGCTCCAACCACAAGATTTACATATGACGCATCCGCCCTCTTGTATAAGTTCAGAACCGCACTCTGGACACTTAGCGCCATTATCAGCCTCTGGATTGAATGAGGATCGGCTCTCAGAGCTTGGTATTTGAGAATTGGAATCTGCTAAGGCAATAATTGAATTTCCTTTTTCAATTCTTTCTTTCATCTCCTTCCACATTTCCATAAGGGCATTTCCTACTGCCATGGGACAGCAGGCGCCTTTTGAAGTGTCATGCTTTGTGGCAGTCCGAGAGGCGTAACTTGGACAGGCACCAGTGCTTTGAAGCTGGTCAGCAATATCTTCAATTTTTACACCGCCACGACAAGCTAGAGAAATCATTCGAGAAAGACCAACCATAAAGTTAGCACAATTACCAGTAATGAAGATTTTATTATTTCTTCTAAGAACAAGTAAAGTACTTGGAACAGAGAAGCAATATGATTTTCCATCTATTGTTTGATAGTTAGAAATTTCAGCAAACTCTAAATTATGAACATTACGTTCCGTCCAACGTAGTCTATAAGATGGAACTTTGCTAACCGTACTAGTGTTATCAGATATGGTGCCTCTATATCCAATTCTTGCAAGTAAAAATTGAAGAATATCAATTTCTTGTTTCTTTGAAGAATAATAAGCTCCTAATCGGTTACCTTCTTCAATAGAACCGTCCCAATAGACACATTCATCAATTACAATTTTTGCTTGTTCATCAGAGCAATTGAGCCATTTTGGAGTAAATTGCTTGTCAACAAACCACTCTTTCTGTTGCGTTGGAGCATAAAAACTAAAAATTGAATATTGAGTATTGTAAATATCTCTTCTACTATATCCTATATTTGCTTCTTTTAAGAGTTTTTCTATTCTTTCTTTTTTCCTATCTTTTTTTACATTTACAACAATTCGGTCTCCATTCCAAGTCCCATCAGCATATACACAAACCAATAGTCGAATAATTTGTTCATTTAGAGGAAGTCCTGGGGCATTCATCCTAAAAGTAGTAGGAATATGTCTTTCTTTAGAACTGTCTCTTTGAATATATTCATCTACTGTCATTATTTCATAAGTCAATGATTTTCTAATGCCCATTTTATATTTTTGATAATTTTTATAAGCAAAAATTCGATGGTCATTAGATAAAACCATATCAAGACCATAATGATTTCTAAAATGAACTAAATTTGAAATATTCTCATTGACAATATAATTATCAGGAATCACTAATTCTGCTGTTCCATTTAGATTATACTGAAGAACTTTTTCTTGAGACCCTCTTTTATAAGTAGAAATCTTTTTCCATTCTGTCCCATTGAAATACTCTGTATCTGCATCTACGCATCCGCCAGTACTTCCTTTATTTAGATAAATCTCCATTAAGTCACCAGTCTGGGGGTCAAACCAGGCGGTACAATGGAGAGAACCACAACCAGTAGTTAGACGACGTTTCATTCCAATTAGATTATCAGAACAGCTAATGATTTCTCCACGAGATAGACCTTTTTCCTCTTTTTTTTCTTGAGAACTGTTAGTTGTTAGAATTCCAAGTCGCTTACAGCCATTTCTAAAAACAGTAATACCTTTTAGTCCTTCTTTCCAGGCATTTAGATAAATCTCTTCAACATCCTTAATAGTAGCTTCTTCTGGAAGGTTTACTGTACTACTAATAGAGGCGTCAATGTGTTTTTGCCATACTCCTTGCATTAGCACTCTATTTAAAGGAGAAATTGTCGATGAAGTGCAAAACCAATTAGGAAGCTCAGTTTCATCTTTTATTCCATGTTCATCCATATATTCTTTTACAATTGGAGTATATACCTTATAATATTCATCATGACCATGAAGAGATTCGGTTTTTCGAGTATAGGAATTAGCAAAAATTGGTTCAATTCCTCCACTAATTCCTAACATTGTAGAAATAGTGCCAGTCGGCGCGATTGTTAGCAATTGACTATTACGAAGTCCATAAGCCTCTATTACTTCTCTTGTGCTTTCGCAAGTATTATTTTTTAGGAACCCACTTTTTTGGACACAAGATTTATAATTGTTATAAGAGCCAACGTGTCCGGCAAGAAAAGCTGAAGTATATAAAGCCTGGTCGGCCATTACTAAGCCAATTTCTTCACATAACTGTCGGGCCTGTTCTGAATCATAAGGAAGCTCCATTTTTATAAGCATATCAGCCAGACCCATAATTCCAAGACCTATTTGACGCCAATCTGCTACCGATTTCCTTTGTTCTTCTAAGGGATGCAAAGAAAGTCCTTCTTCCAGTACTTCATTTAGATAGATGACACCATTAGCTACCGTTTCACTAAAATCATCAAAATCAAACTCTTTATCTTTTACAAAAGCAGAGAGATTTATACTTGACAAGAGACAAGACCCTCCCGCAGGAAGAGGCTCCTCCGCACAGGGGTTGACTCCTGCATATTCAAAAGTATCATCAAACTCAAGTAGATTATAATTGGAAATAGTATCCCAAAAAAGAATTCCAGGTTCTCCCCAATCCCAATTATTTTTACATAACTTCTCAAAAATCTCTCTAGCTCTAGCTGTCTTTGTAATAGTTTCGTTAGTTTCTGGACGGGTAAAGGACATTATCCAGTCCTTATCATTGATTACGGCTTCCATAAAATCATCAGTTACTCGAACAGAAATATTTGCTTTGGTAACAGCATCCGGAGAAGTCTTTGCATCAATAAAGTCCAAAAGGTCAGGATGATGACAGTCCAAACTAATCATCAATGCCCCCAATACGGACTATATCTTATTTTATTTTGAAAATAAAACTCGGGCGCTATTGCGGTCTTATTGTTTCCTCAACCGCTAGTCTCTACACGTTCCATCAACTTCTTAGTTGAAATTGATGGCTTCGCTCGGGGTTGTTGGGCGTTCCCCGAATTCACCCAATTCAAGACGCAGGGCATTCGCTTTACTATATTTTCTTTTTAGAATAATAAAATTATCATCAGGATAAATAAAATTTAGAAATTTTAGTACGTCTTTTTTATTGGCAAACTCTAAGACAAAACAATTTTCGTTTGCTTTTGGCCGAATAATTGTTGAAATGGCACATTGTTTTAGTAAAATTTGTTGAATACCTGTTAGAACTTTTAATGACGAAGTAAAAGAAATTTTTTGCCAAATTCTATTTCTATCTTTTCGTAGTCCCCAGGTCAAGCATCCATCTCCGTCAAAGAACCCTTGCACCAAATATCTTTCTAAATTTTTAGAGATAATCGGACAATGTTTATTTTCTTTTGAGGAACAATGCTTATTAAAATCAATAACCAAATCTGAATTGCCAATAATGATTCTCGCTCGTGGAAATCGTCTTGCTTCTGGTTTATATGTTAAGTCTTCTCTATAATTAGCTCCAATATAATTAGCGATAAATTGTAATATTTCTTTATCATCTAAACAACAACCAAATTCAATATAACTATTATTGATATATCCATCTGCTAACGCATATCCAATAATGTAAGCTTTTTCTGGAGTATCAATTTTATTGAACATCTTTGGGTCTTTATATTTGGGCTTAGCATATTTAGACTTATCATTTAATTCATATTTACTAATCCAATAACCAACTGTTGACTTACTTTTCCCAGTAAGTTGAGCAATTTCACGATGAGTTAATCCATCTTCTAAATATTTTTCTAATAATTCTTTATTCATTTAAGAAGCCTCCTACTCTATATATTTTCGAAAACTCATAATTTATTAAGCGATTTTACGTCTTCCGTTCTGACCAATCTCTTCAGTCGTTTGACTATATCCTTGCATAAAACTTACTGCGCCGGTAGTTTGTTCTGCTTGGTTATGAACCTTTGCACCTGCAGGGGCTAATTTAGAAAGGTCAATTCCACAGCCACCACCGTAAGAATAAGTTCGGGCTAGTTTCTTGCGACTTTCAAAAATAGATTCAATATTATCTTCTGGAGGAGTAATAACATAACAGTTACTATAAGTTACTCGCGTATCAGTGATTCCCCGATTGCTAAGAATTCGTCCGCCAGGAATGAATTTTTTTTCAATAATTAGTGCTTTTATTGCTTCATTATTTCCACTAACTCTATCTAACCATTCGTCAAAAGTTTCGTTATTCTTTTTATACTTTCGATTCCATATATCTATACCAAGTAAATTGTCTTTTCCTAGCCACTGTTCTACTGTCATTCGCTCTCCTCCATATCACAAAACTCACAATATCCATCAACAAAATGATGTTGGCATTGAGATTGATAGTTTTTGTTCTCTCGTAGAAGGCGCGCGACCTCATTATTTAGAGTGAACTGGTTAGGCGTGAGAAGCGTATTGATAAGTTGATTATTCAAATCAATAGCTTTTCGAATTTCAATTTGAGTCATTTATAATTTTCCTCCCATCAAAAATTACTTTTCTCCATTCATAAAACATTCTAAAGGCTTCATAGTTATTGAATCTAACATATTGAAAAGCATCTCTGGCTTCTTGTGTAGAAGGCCATCTTCGTTGATATTTTGCCCGCCAGCATTTCCAAGGGTCTTGATGTTTAGCTATCCATTTGCAATAATCAACGATTCTATCTGCTTTATAATTATAGTATTTTGACCTTATAAACCAATTCAAGACTTCAAAAAGATTTTGTAATTCAGGAGTTGTGATTAGTGTGTCATTATATATAAGTGAAATTTTTATCCAATGTCTATGGAAAAATAGAACTTGAGGAATAATTAAGGGTAAACGGTTCATTAAAAAGTCATTCTCATCCTTGCATCCCTCATCAACTTTATAAGACATTTGGCTTGTTCCTAAATCCCATAAATATCTCATTTTATCACATAGAGCGTCATCCATAAAATTGTTATATTGTATTCCAAAAACATCTTCCATAATAGGTAGCCGTAACCATTTTAGTAGTTCTTCCTCTGAAGATACTTGTATAGGAAATTTAGTTCCAAGTGAATATGGTTTTACAGTATTACTGTTCAAATTATTTCGAGAATACAACCACTCTTTTATAAAATCATAAGCACCATCAATAGCACCGACATCATAATCATGAAGAATAAGACATCTTGTATTTTGAAACATATAGTCCTCTTTTTTTAGCCAGGGGTCTATATTTTTCCCATCAATTGAAAGACGAATATGCGCGCTCCATAAAATTCTTTTAAAGAGGCGCTCGTCATCTTTTATACGACAAAAATTTGAAGAATGGCGTTCATATATAGAAAAATCGGGAATAGTTTGTTCAATCTCAAGAGGAAGAGGCATATATAAACCTGGTTGTATTGCGCGCCCTCCAAGGATTATTTTGTCATCAAATAATTCTCGTGGATAAATTCCATCATCATAATCTTTTCTTACATAAAGAGTAGAGAAGCGTTCTGGCGCCAATTCTGGTGCCAGAACAGAAATTTCTCTTTTTTTCTTATGATAAGCACAAAGCTTCGCGCATTCAAGATTAGGGAGGACATTTTGGTAAGTAAAGAAATCGTAATCATGTACCCCAATTATTCCCATTACTGTTCAATCCTCCCTTGACTTTCCACTGTGCCATCTTCATTTATTTTTGTGATTAGTTCAATGCCATGATAAGGAGTATTTTTGTACTTTTTCATGACGAATTCGTTCTCTCTTCTGAGGCCTGTGATAATGATTTTGTTTCCTCTACTGAAGGTACTTTTCTCAATGACGTGTTTTTTGCCATCGGCGCCTCGTTCGCTAATTTGCTTATCATAATAAGAAAAGACTTCACCAAAAACTCTTACATTTACAACGCCTTCTCTAGTCAAAACAGTTACCATTTTTTTACTCTTATCTCTATCAAGGACGGTGCCACAAATGCGATGAATCTTGAAAAGTGGGATTTTCTTTCCTTTTATTTCAATTATTCTATCAATTTCAGGCTGTTCGCTTAGTTCAAAGAAATTTGAAAAACCGCATAGCCGATAATTGACATCTTGAAGTTCATGCTGATGAAAATAACAAGAAACACTATCCATCTCCCATTTACTAATAGAACCAAGACAGTATTTATTCCAAACATCAGACATTAGCCTATTATTTACATCATTTAGTAATAATTGGTTATTATCTTTTATGAAAGGACGAATAATATCCATCTGAGCCTTATAAATTTTATCCCACTTGGTTTGAAGAATCGCAAATCCGCTTTCAGTATCATAAGGTTCTAGAAAGTCAACATCGAAGTTCTTTTCGTAAAAGTTCATTGCGATGTTATCTAATCCATAATATTGAGTCCCTATCTTCATCTTCTTTAGATATTTATTGAAATTGAAGACTCGTCTTTGAAGGTCGTACTCATCAGGAATTAAACCAAAATCAATCAACATCTTCATATTTTGGAGAGTTATCCGCTTTTTCGTATCACTAATTTCTGAGACATAATATCGCATTAAGCTCTCTCTATCGCCAAATTCATCAAAAGCACCAGCTTTTATAAGATTTATCATTTGAGGCTTATTGATTTTTACTTTCGAGAGAAAGTCATCAATTGAGGAATAAGGACGATTTTCGATTATGGATTTTACAATATCTTCGCCTACTTTTACAATTCCGCTCATACCAAAACGAATTATTGATTTTTCTACATCGGGAGAGAAAGTATAAGTAGATTTATTTATATCTGGCGGTGCGACATCAATTCCTGACATCTTCATTTTTCCAATGGCAGAACTAATTTTTCCATAATTTGTGGTTTTAGCTTTTTTCTTTTTCTTTTTCTCTTTTATAACTTCTTCATCATCATCTTCATCATCATCGTTATCATCCTCAAATTCTTCTACGCAATCAACATAAGTTTCTTCAATAGTATCATCTTCCTCATCTTCTTCTGTTCCTTCGTTTCCTCCACTGTCACTAATAAGACAAGCGCAATTCCAGAAAATAATCGGAAAGCAATAAGCAAGATTCATTTCTTGGAGAGCGATTAGTGAGTAAGCTAAGGTATGCGATGCATTAAATCCATAACCTTTGCTCATACAAACTAATACATTCCAAACATACTTACAAAATTTTTCATCCAGCTCTTTTTCTTTTATGACCCTAAAATATTCATCTTGTAGTTCAAGGAAAGCTTTGGGATTTTTCTTTGCGATAGATTTTCTTAGTTTATCTGCCCAGGTAAGACTAAAACCTCCACATTCAGGCAATTGAACTAACTCCATAAACTTTTCCTGAGACTCGCAGATACCATAAGAAATCTTTACTACTGGCTCAAGAATTTTCATTTCTTCTTTTGTAAGACCGTAATTCTCCATTTCTTTATACCACAAAGAAATATCATTTTTGAAACGAGCAAACTTATTTAAAGGTTGCTCGGCTCCTTTTTCTTGAGCCATCAAACGAATTACAGAGTTCAAAACAGCTAAATCATCTACTGATTGAGGATGAGTCAGTGCAATGCCATTAATTCCACTTTGCTTTTCCATTTGAAATAAACTGGTGATTTTGTGGTCCCATACCATTTTCCACATATCCTGCGCCGTCCGCTCCAAATTGTAAATACCAATGACGCTTTCATAGGTTTCTTTTAGAGTATCTCTTTTTTTGACATATCCATAATCAACTAATAAATCTAAGCAATTATGAATTTTATCTAATGCTTCTACTGATAATAAGTCATACTTGATAAGCGACACATCCTCACACGCATGGAGGTCAAAAGCTGTAATAATTGTACCATCTGGCGCGCGCATTAGTCCGGTTGAATTAGTAAAAGGCTCATCTACAAAGATTACTCCGCCGGCATGGATTCCGTACCCACAAATCAATCCCTCAATTTTTTGGGCAACTTCCCAAACTTCGGGATAGTTTTCGGTCATTTCATATACGAATTGTTTGATTGGTTTCCAATCATTTTCGGTATCACCATACATACATTGAGATAAAGTTCGTAATAGCCCTCGGTCAGAAGGAATCAATGAAGCCAAGTATGAAGCAATATCAACATCTATCCCTAAACCACGACAGGCTGTAAGGATTGCTGATTTAGATTTTTCTTGACGAAAAGTCGCAACATTTGAAACTCGATTATCTCCATATACCTTTCGTAAATGGTTTAGGACCTCTGCGCGCCGACCACCCTCAATATCTACATCCACATCAAGTACAGAAACTCGGTCTGGATTTAGGAATCTCCATCTAAAAGTCTTAGTGGTTTCTTGCAGAGGATTGATTTGAGTTATATTCAAAAGATAAAGTAGGATAAAGCCTACTCCAGAACCTCTTCCTGGCCCGACTAATGTACCAGCTTTCCAACATTCCTCAATAATTCTTTGAAGATTTAGATAATAGGCTGACCAATGTGCCTTATTTACATTAGAAGAAATCCACGTCATTTCAAGGCAGGCGTTGACTTCATCCCAGGTCTTTTGATTCCACAATTCTTGAGGTCCATCTTCTAGCGCTTCAACAATCATACAGGCCAAAACTTGGTCTCCAACATAATCAGATTCCACGAAGGTCTTCAAATAAGGAATTCTTTCTATCCAACAATTCTGAACATATCTAATTCTAGATTCTTTCCAAGGGAGTTGTGGAATATATAAAGGCTTTAGGAGACTATAATCCTCACACATATCCTTTATTTTTAGGATATTTCTATATGCTATTTGTAACTGCTCTTGTGAGAAATATCCAAAATAACTTTCAAGCTCTTCTGTATCCATTAGATAAGTTGTAGCGTAGAAATCATCAACCTCTCTATCACCATTTTGAGCATTTAGATAAGCCTTATGAATTGCTCTGTCTTCTTTTTTGAGATAATGAGTATCTGTTGTGATAATATAAGGAATTTCAAACTCATTTGATAATTCAAAAAGTTTTTTATTGACATAAATTTGTTCCTTATTATTACTGGGTTGCATTTCAAAAAAGAAATTTCCATGGCCGAATAAGTTGTCCATTTGATTTATCCAGTTATGAATTTTTGGCATCAACTCTGGATTATCTTTTGCTTTTAGAATCTGGGTAGGAAGACATCCTCCAAGACAAGCCGTTGAACCAATTACGTGACCAGGATTCGCCCCAATAATTTCAAATAAGTCATTATAATAAGTCGGAACTCGACGCATCCCTCGCGCCATATAACTTCTCAGCCAAGCGCGAGTAGAAATTTCACGAATCTGTTTGTGACCGATGGCATCTTTGGCCAACAAGATAAAGTGATAATATTTATCCTGTCCGGCTTTATAGTTTGAAGCATTTAGTCCATTCCGACAAAGGTAAATTTCGTTTCCTTGGATGACTTTAAAATTAGGATGCTTTTCTTTTATCTTTTTATAATATTTTTCAACTCTAACGGCTCCAGAAATACAATCATGGTTAGTAATGGCTACTACTTCATGTCCCAGCTCAATAGCATAGTCAATCAAATCTTCAACTTTTATAATACAGTCGCGCAGTCGAAGATTTGAGAACTCATCGTGGTTATGAATAAACTAATGCAAACTACCAGGATAATCCAAGATAGTTTTCATTCTTCATCACCTCTTTCTAAATTCATCATGAACATTGGCTTTATAATTATGCAAATATTTCCAAGTTCTACATCTGTTTATATCATATAATATATTTAAACTAACATTTTCATCTCGTGATATTTGAGCTAATGAACGGGAATCTCTTTCTAATAAAGTTATTATATATTTTGCTTTTTCTTCAGTAATTTTGTTAGTTCCCAATTCACCACGACAAACGCTTCCTTGTGTTTCTATTCTTATATTTTTCTTATAATGATGAAGCCAAATCCAAGTATTACATCTATTGATATCACTAATAGTATTATAATGAACCTTATACTGTCTTGCTATTTCTTGTATAGATAATTTTGTATTTTTTAATTTTTCGATAATCTCAAGGACTTCTTTTTCAGTAAGTTTCGCCCAAGGATTTTCTTCACTTTTATATTCTTCTCCGCCACGAGTTAAATTATACCCTTTTTCTTTTGAAGAATAACTTTCATAATATTTTATCCAATACTTTTCTCTTTCTTGTAATTCTTGAGGCTCACATTCTTCTACCACCTCAAAAGTAAAAGCTTCTTCTCCTAATTTATGAAGCTCTTGGTCAAAATAAGAATATGGTGATGGCTGATTTAGATGAGTCCATCTTCTCTTTGTAATATCAGTACTTCTTCCTATATATACTTTGTTATTTTGTTTATTTGTATATTTATATATACCTACCATTTCTTTTTATTCACCAACTATATAACAAATCTTATCTGGAAATACCTTCTTTATTCTAACCCTATCATCATGTTCAGCTACATCAAAAAATCCCCATCCCTTATGTAAGCTCATTACTCCTACAATTCTCCAAGGTTCTTCGTCAATCAAATAATAAAGTTCATCTATTTGGATTTTTTCATAAATATCTTCATTTTCAAAAAGAATATAATTTTCAATTTCCTTTAAGGATTGAAGACTACCAGGAAGTGAAGCAACTAATTCTTTTGTAAAATTCTCAATTTTATAAATTCCTATCATTTACAAACCTCCTTTTATTTTCTATATATATTATATACTAAATTCCAAAAAATTTCAACTATTAAAAAGCAAACCTTCCATCTTGAACCTCCATATCCACTATGAAAATTTGAGGCAATTCTTGCCCCAGCCAAGTGTTGATATTAGGTCTACCAACTAAGGTAATTTCCATTTCATTTGAAAAACCTTTTAGTTCTTCTATCAAATCTTTTGCTCTGAACTTGATGTAGGTAATTCCATTTTTCTCAATTCGTAATGTGTCTTTATTTTTTCCTATAACTTTTATCTCATTAGGCGAGACTACTAAATTAGTAATAGCTATCATAGCTTCAGGATTTTGTTGTCCAAATACTTGCTCATACGGCGCGACATCAAGAATTATGGTTTCTATATCTTTATCACTAGCTTTTCTAATAAAATTTACATCATAAATATTTTCTCCAAAATCAATTTTGGAGAGTTCTTTATTCGCTATTTCATGAAGTTTTGAAAGATTCTTGTCAGAAACGCTAACTCCGAATGCTTGGTCGTGGCCCAGCGTATATTCAAAAAGACCTGTCTCCGATAGAAATTCTTTGAAAGAAGTTAGTTCCGTATTACTTGGCGCGCGAGCGCTACCTCTGTCATAGCCTTCGGAATTTCGTCTAGCCAATATAGTGGGTTTATGATATTTCGCTGATAATACCATAGCAACTAATCCATTCAACTCAGCAGGGAAATCATCATCATCATCAAGTCTTACAAATAAAATCTGATTTTCTAACAAATCTTGCTTGAAGATTTTTACTTCTAATTCTTGGACTATCTTCTCTTTCATCTTATCTTGGTGAGCTTTTGCATTTGTACATTCGCGCGCGCTCTCTATACAAAGTCTTTCCATTGTTCCTTTAGCTCCGCGCTTATGACACTCTACCATTTCATCTGGTTCAATAAAACTACGATAAAGTCGATATTTTTCTTCCATTGACCCTACTCGAATCATAGCATTTATAAGAGGAACAATATAAAAAGCAACAGTTGTTGGGTTTATCTTTCCACCCATTGAATAGTCCTGTTTATCTAATAGAACTCGTAGCATTGTATTCTTGATATTTTGAAAACCAGTTTGAACCAAATATTGATTTTCATATTCAAGCATACTCATCATATCTCCAACTAATGAGATTGCACAAAGGTCAATATAGTCATAAGCCCAGTCTCTCAAAAAATAGCCATCTAGGGCTCGGCAAAATTGCCAAACAACGCCTCCACCACAAAGGTTTTTATTTCTATAATTTTTAGAAGTTTGATTATTTATAAGTATCATATTGGGTGGAATTTCGCTTTCTGCTTCTTTTAGGTGGTGGTCTAAAACGAGAACAGGACAGGTAAATTCCTTTATATATTGTCCGTCATTTGTGGCGCTATCTGGCGCGATAATAAGGCTCCATTCTTTTTCCTCTAGCTGGTCCATCATATCAGAAAAACCATGCTGTTTTCCTTCATGAATAAAAAATTCGATTTCTTTATCTGGATTTAATCTTTTTAGATATTGATAAATTATAGCAAAAGAACAAATTCCATCGCAGTCGCAATCTGCAATAATGGCGTAAGGCTTTTTATCAGGAATCGTCTTTTCAATAGCTTTTACTCCCATTTGATAATTATCTAAATCTTCAAAACTTTGTAAGCATTCTTTCGTTGGATGAAGGAAGGTTTGAACGTCCTGAATACCTCGCGCGCGAAGTAAGCTTTTTCCATAGTCTTCTTTTATCTCTTGATTTACTAGTCGATATTTCACTTCACAATTACTCTCCTTTTCAATAGCTCTTCAAATTTTTCTTGTCCCTCATCCACTGGAGAATCCTTCTTTTTTGTAAGATTTTCCCTATCATAGATAAAAGAAAAATTTGAATAGTTTTTATATTTACTACACATTTTCCATAATTTTTGAAAATAGTCTTCACTTCCTGGCTTCTCTTCATTATCAAAACAGATAACAATTTCTCTTGGTTGAGCGCAACGCATCAAAATATCAAGTTGGTACTTATTGAATTGACTTCCACAGGAGGCAACCGCACAATTAGGAAATGAGAAATTTTCACACATAAGAACGCTTTTTTCTGCTTCAAAGACATAACAAATTCCATAGCGTTTGATATTTTCTAGATTTTTGTCCAAACCATAGAGATTCAAACTCAATGGGTGAGAATACCATTTACCCTCAATTTGAACTGGCATATACTTTCCTACATTTTCTACTTCCCACTGATTGAGCGCGCGCCCTCTAATTCCAACTAATCCGCCCCTAACATTATAATGAGGAATTATGATTTTATTTTGGCCAATAGAAAAACGAATATTGAATTTATCCATAGCCTTATGAGAGATTCCTTCCTCTTCCCAATCAGCAGGATACTCCTTTATGAAAACATCCAAGATACCTTTCTCATAAGTTGGAAGCTCCCGTCTTTCTTTTTTGGACATAAACTCGTTTCTTTTTGACTTATAGCTTTCATTGATTTCTGTATCAGTAAATCTTTTCTCACCATAACTCCGAACAAATTCTAAAACATCCTCATGCCAGTCATAAGTGATTCCTCTCGTTTCATAATAATGCTCAATAAAACGAAAGATATTCTGCGCGCCACATTCACTATAACACATAAAAATATGAGTATTTTTATAATAATAAAGCTTCCAAGATGCTTCATCTAAATTAGTATTATGACACGCAGTTTTACATAAAAGGAAATCTCCCTTATCTTGCCAAGGAATCTCCAATTTATCCAAAATTTTCTCTACTATTTCATCAGTAAGATTTTCAATTATTTCTCTATAATCCAAAGAAATCTCCCTTCTTACTTATTTATCTCCTCTAAGAACTTTTGTTCTTTTTCATCTAATTCCCATTCAACCTTTTGCTGAGTATCATAAAAATCAAGAATAGGATTCATCCTATCATCAGTTACGAATAAATCGGTAAGTCTTAGCGTCCCTGTATTGAAATAACTCCAAATACGGACTTGAGTCCAGCGACCTGACCGGACTTTGAACACATCAAAGACTCGATTTGGAATCATACCACCTATCAAATTTCCATCTTTTTGAAGTATATCTATTTCGTCTTTCGTAGGTCGAGCGCCAATTATCCCATTATCTGCCTTATTGATTGTTGCTCGACCACCAGCTAAACTCGCTTCATTTCGTATTTCTGAATTGTCATCTGCTTTGGCATTCACTTGAGTTGAAGTAAAAATTGAAACATTCTGCTCAATAGCTAAATCTTTTAGAGCTGTTGCCATCAACGATAAAATTTCATCATTTCTAAGATTATGCCCTCGAAACTCATTCAAAACTCCAGGAGAAATAAAAATATAATCAAAAAAGACATAGCGCCGTTGGGAAAGGATTACTTCCTCTCTAACACTTAGTTTTATTTGCTCAATAGAAGGATTTGGTATTCGCATTAGTTTTAAAGTTTTATAGGTCTTGATTATATGGCGCGCGACTTCAATTCTTTTTCTTTCATCATCAGTAAGAGTATTGAACTTAAACTTAGATTCCTCTACTCCACTTAGATAGGCTAAAATCATTTTTATTATTTGCTCTGGTTTTTGCTCTGTCATAATAAAAAGAACTGGCTCACACGCACCATTTTTGACCCACTTTCCATCTGCCTCACTATAAAAAAATGGAAAAGCCAATTTACACGCATCCGCGACAGAAAGCCTTGTCTTTCCACAGCCACTAGCGAGGCTTCGTATTGTGAGAGCCCCAAGCTCTGCGCCATTTATAATTGATGAAAAAATCTCTCCATTGATTGACAGTCCAATACCTTCTTCGCTACCAAATGCTTCAATCACATTATCAACTTCGTTCTCTAACTCCCAAGTTTGGACAGTTTCATTTTGGATATAGGACTTTTCTACATCTAATAAATTTTTCTTGACTTCTTTTAGTATATCATCTACTGAAAGATTTTTGAAGCGTTGATTTATATCAAAGGCTTTAGGCTGAGTTAGGTTTTCACAATAGATATTACTAGTGTCAAGACCCATTCGCTTGAGGTCTCTTACTAAATTGAACTTTTTTAGTTCATTATAATAATAAGGAAAATTACCTGGCTCACTCATAAATTCAGCATCTTGAAGATACTCAATACCGTTATTTTGAGAGAAAACTAGTTGTCCACTTGGTGTGCTTTCAAGATAACTTGAAATATCAACTGGAGTAATATGAGAAGCACCGCCTCGATACAAGTTATCAATCGCCACAAATAAATAACGAGTAAAAGTCGAGGAAAAATCTGTGGGAGTTATTGTATATTTATCTATCTCACTCAGATATTGAGGGCGCTTCATTAGACTTCCAATAATTTGGAGTTCTGTATTCTTATCAATCATTCAATATCCTCCAAATTCCATCGAGATTTTTTCTTTTGGGGTGTAGCTTTTGGCTTTTTTAGTAGAACTTTTTGCTGGGACTCTCGTTGTTTGATTTGTTCTTCAATTCCAGCCAAAGTTCCTCGTTCATTATTCTCTCTTTGCTTCCAATAAGTAGTAGCTTCTTCGTAGATAAAGGGGACAATTCCTAGTCCTCCATGGCCCTTTGACCAGTCTCCATTCCTAATCTCATAGAAATATTTTAATGTGTAAAAAATACCTTTATAAGTTCCAATTTTATCTTTTTCGACAAATTTTTTCAACTGAGCTTCACAAAGATGATAGTCATAAGAAACTTTTAGGTCGTGCGCGATAAAATCATAAATACGTTTTTTCCAATCTTTATCTTTTAGAATATTTCCTTTCTTTAGATTTTCATAACAAGATTTGTGATAGTACCATCCTTTTGATGGCATTACCCACTCTATATCCGCGCCAGATAGTTGTGCATCAAATCTTTCCTTGCAGGCACGGCAGGTAACTAAATGTTTTGCCATTTATATCCCTCCAATCTTATTATATTATATCATATTTTTCTAAAAATGTCAAAAAAGAGGTAGGATTTCTCCTACCTCTAATTTAATTTTATGAATTACATCGCACGCAAATCCATGACAGCGAGCTGTAAAAGAGAGACTTGATCTTCGGTAACTTCCGATAGTTTTAGCTTTCGTCCAAACACCATTTCTACCTTTTTAGACATAGCACGAACTACTGCTTCCTTATCCTCATCGGTTTGAGCGTTATTTACCTTAGTGGTCCAAATTTCACGAGCTTCAGACATTAGAGCGTTGAAGTCGAGTTTTTCTTCTTCCTTTGCCACTTCAAAAGGCTTATCAGAAACCTTAATTCCATCTTTTTGCTCTGCCATAGTAATTGCATCATCAATAGCTTTTACTAACTCATCATAGCCAAAGGGAATCTTTGGTGCCATATACTTGAATCGACTACCAGCAAAAAGAGTTGGAGTTTCACGAGTATATAGCCAGCGTTTCGCTTCTCCATCGACATACTCGGTTCCAATATAACCAATAACATCAACGAGAGAGTTACAAATTTCAGCCGCGCGCTTGGGAAGGTCAGGGCTAATAATCTCAACTTCACTTCCATCAGCTCGTTTTTCAATTCTTGAAACACTATGGGCTAGCAACACAACGCCATAGCCAAGAAGGGTAATCTTTCGAAGAGTAGATTCAAACTCTTTCTTGCACTGGGCGTAGCCTGCCCCCCACGCAATATCGGAAATCTTTGTCACGCCGTTCTGAGAGCAGACAAAACTTTCAACATAATCCCAGGCGATAGAAGCTGTATCAAAGATAATGGTATCAAAACGTTCTCTTACTTCGGGCTTTTCGAGCTGACGAAGCACCAACTTCACGTCAGCCCATTTTGTGATGTCTTGGGCGACAATTCCACCAATCGCGTTATAACCCTTCTCAAAAGCTAATAACAGACTTTTAGGGAAGGATGCTGCGGCGGTAGTCTTCCCACTTTTCAATTATGTTATCGTAAAGGCTTTTTACCCCTTACTTCTTATACTTCATTTTGTATAAGTTCAGCATATCTTTTTACCTTTACACTAAAGGTAGGTAGTCTCGTGGGGACTTATATCTTCAAATTTCGAGTCAATAATTGTTCATATTTTTCTCTTTTTCTTGAAAGACACCAACAATTATCATAATACAAAATGTCATAAATTTGTCTTGTTGGAACAGAAGAATATTGAAAATAGTATAAAGTATGAACTCTTTGTGTTTGCATAATGCAAGCTCTAGGAATTCCCTTTTCTTCAAAAAAATCTACTATTGTTTCAAGAACTTCTTTGGTCGCTGAACAAATTTGAAATCTGATAGCAGAAGAGCCAGCAGAGGAAATGCTTCCATCTCCATCAAAATAGCCCCTAATAAAATCTCTCCAATATTTCTTATCCAAATTCTTTGGAAAAGAAAAGGTAAAAGTTTTCTGTGGTACGATATTGTATTCTGCCAATTTCTTTTTTATATGTTCAGAAGTAAAAGCCCAAGTTGAAGTTTCAAAACCTTCTTGAGTTAGATAGTCTTTTACTGGTCTTCCACCAACTTCTTTTTGGAATTCTAAAAGAATATCCTTATCAATAGAACTAAGAGAAAGTTTTATTTCATTACTATTTTTCCTAACTGTTCCGTCTGAAGCTAAAAATCCTAAAAGGTAAGCCATTCGTTCATTTTCTATATCAAAATAATTATCATTTACCAAATATTTTCTTTGATTTTGAGGAGACTGTCGAATAGCTTCGCTTGCTGTTCGATATAATCCATATTTTTGCAAGCATCTTCGAACAACATCTTGGCCACCTGAAATAGCCTTACAGCATAAATCTGCTCTTCCTGTCTCTCGATAAGTTTTACAAACTAGGTCTTCCTCTTCTTTAGACAAAATTCTCATATTTTTTAGATTTGGTTTTCCCTTTTCTTTTTTTCGAGAATGGTCTATTCCTTGAGCATCTAATAGCTTTGAAACAGTATAATAAGAAGTATGATACTTTTCAAAAATTTCTACAAGTTTTAAGCCATTTTTATAATCATTTACAATATTTTCTTTAGTTTGAGTATCCACACTGAATCCTCCTCTTTCTTTGAAGTTTATTATCCCTATGCGTTGTGCGTGTTAGGGCTTTTACACTCTAACTTCCGCTCTGATTCCCATCTCAGGGTTCCAGTTTTTTACTACCTTATCTCTAAATATCACTATTTAGAGGCCCAAAACTTTAGGCTTACCATAGAGCATCACGTATTTCCCTTTCAAATTTCGAGATACCACATTAGGTTGTAAGGAAAGTAAATCAATAGCCATAACTATTTACCTCCTTAAAATCCCATGTCATCTCCTGCTAAACGGGAAGTGGTTGGCGCAGGAGTCTTCATCTCACCCTTTACTTTATTCATATCTTTAACCTTTTGGGCCTCCAGACGAGCCTTACGGGCCTTCATTGCTTGTGCAAGGTCCTCAACATCAAAGGCCTGCTCACCCTCTAGAGCACTCTGGGAACCACCAGTAATTAGTAGCTCACTAATACTACGGGTACGAGTCTTTTCAATGGCTTCACCAAAATCTACATCCTCAATATAAGTCTCAGTAGTAGAAGTGAAATTTAGACGGCCATTAGCCTTAAATGTGTAATCAGGCTCCCAATACTGGGTAATAGCATTGATAACATTAGGATTAGAAGCATATAGCTTCACTACATCAACCTGACCATTCCAATTAGGAACAATAGCAGTAATCTCTAGCTTCTTTGGCTCAACTTCAATACCGTCCTTATCAACAACATAATTGATATTAGAAACAGCAAAAGTCAAAGAGAAACTGGCCTCGGGCTTAAAATCACCAGTAGCCTTACCAACAAAAGAAGCAGTAATACGAGGAGAGCTTACAAAACGACCATCCTTGGAGAAGAACTCGTTCATCTTGATTTTTGCGCCAGTAATACGAATCTTATCAGCACCTTCACGCCCGCCGGCAGAAGCAATAGACATAAACTCTTCCTTGACACGCTGAATGCTTTCATAGGAGGGATTCAGACCTCCATCCTTCTTATACTTTTGACTAAAAAGATGGACAGGGATTTCAAGATGTAGAGGAACAGCATTTACGACTTGCTCAACAAGTACCTTAATAGTTCCTCCAATTGTCTCGATTGTCTCGCCATTCTTGACAAAAGAACCATACTTCAAATCAGTTTCACTTAATAGACCTTCAATACGAACACGGTTTTCGGCTTCATGTAGCATAAATTTTTTCTCCTTTTTACATTTATAATAATTACTTTGGTTCTTTCATAAAAAGGTAGGAGGAAATTCCTCCTACCAAATTACTAAAATAAATTACTCAGCGTCATCGCTGGGGACAAAGGTAGCACCAGCATCAGTTAGATTTACATAAACTACGGGCTTCTCAGCACCCTCAACCTCAACCTTCTCACGCTCAACTAGACCCTTCTTCTGTAGACTAGTTACGTTAGCACCAGTAGAACGAGCGTTACGGCCGATAGCATTACAAATCTCATCAACAGAGACGTGACCACCTGCATTCTTTACATAGTTAAATACTTCTGAATCCTTTTGGGTTAGCTTCATAATTTTTTTCTCCTTTTACATATAAATTATTTTTATTATTAGATGAGTAAAGGTTTCATGCCTCTCTCAACTTTCTATAAATATTATAGCTAAAATTTACAAAACTTTCAAACTTTCAAACTTAGAAATTTTGGATTTTTATTACCTTTGAGTTTTCCCCTAATTTTAGAGTCTTGACTCCTTGCGTGCCACGACCTAGTACAGGAATTTCCTCAACTTTCACTCGAATTTGGGTAGTAGAAGATACGACTAAAATATCACTAAGGTCAATAAGCGGTAGAAAGTCGCAAAGATTATCGGCTCTTTGAATCTTCACTCCTTTAGTTGCTCGTCCGGTAATTTTGAACTCGTTTATATCAGTCCGCTTTGAATATCCATCTTCACTCACAGAAAGAATTTCTCTTGTTTCTTTGGGAATAACTCGTCCAGAAACAACCTTATCTCCCTCATTTAGCTTGATGCCTACGACCCCTCTGGCCACTCTGCCAATAGGTCTAATATCTTTAGTTTCGATAATAATAAAGTTTCCTTCCTCAGTGAGAATACCGACTCTCTCATCTTTCAAAATAAGAATAGAAGCAATTAAATCACCATCATCCAACTTTAGAGCTTGAACACCAGTGTTCCTTCGTAAATTATACTCAGAAAGCGCGGACTTCTTTAAAATTCCATTCTTTGTAAGGAAGAGAATATTTGAGGACTCTGTATCTTTAGAAAGAATCGTAGCTGATTTTATTTCATCATCTCCATTGATAGGTAGGAGCGAATTTAAGTATTGCCTCTCTCCAATATTGAATTCTCCCATCTTCAAATGATAAAAGGTCCCGCGCTGTGTAAAAAAGAGAACTTCATCTGTATTGTTTCCAATTAGAGTATCAACTACAAACTCTCCTTTATCAAGCTTGAACTTTGAACCCACACCATTTCTTCGTTGAGAATAAAGTGTAGAAGTTTCGCTAACAAATACAGCTCCCTCATTTGTGAAAGAAAGAGACAGTTGCTTTTGCTCGATTGTTTCTTCATCATTTGAAATATTCAAAATTTTGGTACGACGTGCATCTCCAAATTTTTCAGCAACCTCGCGTAATCCTTTTTCAATTTCTTTCTTCAAAAGATTTTCATCATTAAGAATGGCTTCAATTCGTGCCGCTTCGTTTTCAAGTTCGGTTTTTTCGTTACAAAGCTTGTTAATATCAAGCTTACTCAACTTAGAAAGCTTCAGGTCAAGAATTGCCTTGGCCTGTACTTCATCAATAGATAATAGTGCGCGCAGCGCCTCATTCGCGGCAGCGGACGAAGCAGAAGTTTTAATTGTCTGAACTACTTCATCAATTACGTCATACGCTTTGAGCAACCCCTTGATAATGTGGATACGCGCTTTAATCTTCTTAAGGTCAAACTCAAAGCTACGTCTATAAACCAATTCTTCGTGATTAAGATGGGTAAGAAGCAAATCTTTCCAACCAAATACCTTAGGATATCTACCGTTCTCAAGCATCGTCATATTAATACTATAATGGTACTGGAGTGAAGTATTTTTATAAAGATATTTCAATACTTTGTCGGGATTTGCATTTTTTGCTAAATAAATCTTAATAAGAGGGGTCGCGCCAGTGAGGTCATTGAAACGATCAACACCAGGGTTATCTTCTGCTTCAAGAATTGCCTCAAGTTCACCACAAATAGTATTAGTATAAACACTATAAGGAATTTCCTTAACAATGAAACAACGCTCTTTATTATCATATTCAATTACAGAACGAAGCTTACAGGCAAAGCCACTACCCTTTTTAAGACTTTCTTTTACGGTGTTTTCGTTTAAGAGATACGCACCAGTTGCGAAGTCAGGCGCGCAAAAAATCTCTTCAAAGTTGACCTCTGGATTCCAAAGAAGTTTTATAAGTGCTTCATTAACTTCGCGCAGATTAAATTGGGGAATTGAACTTGCCAGACCCACCCCTATGCCTTGGCTACCGTTTACGATATTAAAGAAACCTTTGGTTGGAAGAACTGCCGGATATTGTTCGGTATCATCATAGTTATCACGCCATTCTTTAATGGTATCCTTATCAATATCAGCAAAAAGATAATTCGCCAATTCAGAAAGTCGTGCGCTTGTATAGCGAGGTGCTGCCCAATTTCCAGACTCCATCAAGTTACCAAAAGAACCTTCAACTTCAATAAGTGGGTACCTCATAGCAAAAGGTTGACCAGCACGCATAATTACACCTTCACAAGAACTATCGCCATGAATATACATACGCATCGCACTACCAATACCTTTTAGAGTCTTCTTAAAAGGCTTGCTATGAGTAAACTTATCCGTATAAAGACAATAAAAAATCTGCCGCGCAGAAGGCTTCAGACAATCGCGTACATCAACAAGCGCACGACTCTGTAAAACTGCCCCAGCATATTGCTGAAAAGATTCTTCAATAATAGGAGTTAAGTTCATTTGATTTTTCTCCTTTTTTCATTTTATATAAATATTATATCAAAAAAAGAAGAGAAAATCAAATTTCCTCTTCTCATACTTATTTTAAATTTTTAACTCTTCAAAAATTAAGTCTTGAGGTAAGAAATCCCTGCATAAATAAAAACTACCAAAGCTGACGCCTTTTTGAATTTCTTTGGTTTTTTGATCTTTAAAGTAATTGATGCGCTTATCAAAGATTAGTGCCTGGCAATCTTTCATATAAGGAAAACGTTTTTGTCCTTGAAGTGTCGGAATGGGTAGAAGCATAGCATAAGGATGATTGAGTTCAAAAAGTCTTTTTAAGATCTCGTCTTTTATGCTGAAGGGTGGATTTGAAATTATATAGTCGTATACTTCTTCTGGCTCCCAATAAAAAAAGTTTTTACCTTCATCAATATGAGAGTGAATAACTTTATGTCCTTCTTGTTTAATTAGTTTAACAAATTCACTTTCTTCGGTATCAAAAGGACACCAGATTGTATAGCTAGGCTTATTTCCTCTATCTATATATTTTAAAATTGGCTGAACTGCATAAGCTGGAGTATAAACTTCATCTGAAGCCTTATCAGTTTTCGCGGTTAAATATCCTTTATTTAGTGCCATTGAGCTCCTCCTCAAAAATATAATCACAGCCATTTATACTCTTTATGTATTCAAGCATATCTGTATATTCTGGTTTTTTAAACCAGTCATTGAAAATGTAGGTATAATAAACTTCTTTCGCACCAATTGCAGCACCAATTTTTCTAAATTCATGGATTTTGAATCCACAAGTCTGGGGTTTTTCATCGGCACTTCTTGCGGTTTGTTGATATTTTTTTTCATAAATATACAGAATTTTTTCTTCTTCATTATAATAAGCTTCATCGGGAAGTAACTTTTTGGAAATAATATCTTTATATTCGATATTTTTTTCTTTTAGATATTTGTAAAGATTATGTTTAGTCAAATTAATACCTTTCTTGTTTACTTTTATTTTTTCTTCAAAAATTAGACCAGTGCTAGTATCCCTTGAGGCATGAGTCATTTTTACTTTCCCCTTTCAATTTATGTAAATATTATATCAAAAAAAGAGAGGAAAATCAAATTTCCTCTCTTCTTGTTTATTCCCTCACCATTGAAAAATCCACATTCTTAAAAATAAACTCCGTTCTCGGTTCAACATCTTTTCCCATTAAATCTTCAAGCAGATAAATTGCCTCTTTGGTAGGTTCAAGCACATCCATTCGCTGATTTTCACCAAACATAGAGTTACGCGCTTGTGTCTCTGAAAGGGCACCTAATCCTTTAGCACGAGTTACTTCTCCTTTAACTTTTCCTCTCACCTTATTAAAATCTTCATCAGTAAAATAATAACTTTCATTTTTACCACTCTTTACAATATAAAGTGGAGCACGGAGCCAACAGAGTCTTCCCTCTTCAAGAAACTGTGGTGCAAGATAACGCAAAGCTGCCATAATTAACAAACCTATATGATAGCCGTCGCTATCGGAATCGACACAGATGGCAATTCGACCATATCTAAGCTTTTTCGCATCATATTTGCCAGGCGTAATATTCATAGCACTCAAAAGCAACTTAATTTCCTCATTCTGGAAAATCTTTTCATCAGGATGCGCCAGACAGTTAAGTATCTTACCACGAATGGCAAGAATACCATACTTAGTAATATCTCGCGCAATTGCCATAGAGGCCGCGGCAGAGTTGCCCTCTACAATAAGCAGAGTAGACTTCTCACCGAGAAACTCCGCATCCTTCAACTTATCACTCGCAAAAACTTTTTTACGTTGATTCTTTTCGACCTCTTTACCTGCTTCAAGAACTTGACGGCGAGCTTTTTCAGCCATCATCTCTGCTTTTTTTTCTTTGACTAATAAATCAACAACTTTATCAAATTCATCTTTATGTTTTTTTACAAAATCTTTTATGGCATCAGTAAAAACTGTCTGGGTATATCCTCTCAGTTCTGGATTTTGGATACGAGATTTAGTCTGATTTTGATAAATAGGATGAGGGTGGCGCACATTGACAATATAAACGAGCCCCTTTCTTATCATGTCAGCAGTAAAATCTCCCTTGGATAAGGAATTAATAGTTCTTGTAAAAGCAGTTTTTGCGCCGGTACTTGGCGTTCCACCGTCTATATTTAGCGCACCATTAGAAAAAATATATTCTGTTTCTCTCCCGCTTGTCCATTGAGCGAACACTTCAACCTCGACTTCATCATCAAATTCTTTATATCCATAAATAAAAGATTTATGTAGAGGCTTTTCAATATTGTCTTTAGCAAAATCTTTTAGTCCTTGTGAAGAGTAGAATGTATCGCTTTTCCCTTTATAAGTAAAAATAAACAAAACTTTTGGAATAAAGTAAGATGTAAGTCGAAGTTCTTCTCGAATTCGTTCGGGTTCAAAGGTATTTTCATCTTTTTCAATATTTAATACCTCCTTATTTGGAGTAAATCTAAAAGTAGAACCAGTAGTGCTAACTTCCCTGACCTTTTCACTTTTATTAGAACATGGGATACCATCTTGAAACTTTAGATGATATTCACTACCCTCTCTTCGACTCCAAACCTCGAATTCGCTGGAACAGACGCAGACTGCTGATGTTCCAATACCATGACACCCTCGAACCTTTTTATAATTAGAAGTATCAAATTTGCCAGAACTGTGAGCAGAACAAAAAAGTTCAATCAAAACTTCTTCACAATCCTTATTTGGCCCGCGAGGGACTCCAGCCCCATTATCTACGCAGGTTAGTGTGTTGCAGTCATCAGATAAAATTATTTCGATTCTATCTCCGCGTCCCATCATAGCTTCGTCACAAGCATTATTTAGTACTTCAAGAAAACAATTAAAGGAGGCATCCTGTGCAGTTGCTCCTAAATACATTCCAGGAGTGGCTCGACAAGCTGTACGAAAATCTCTTATTTGAATTGAATTAGCATCATAACTCATTTTATTCTACTCCATTATATAATTCTAAATCTTCCCATTTTATACTATAATTTTTTTTATAATAAAGATGCAACAGGGGAATTTTATTCTCTTTACAATATTCCACTTTCATTTTATCATGTTCAATCAAAGTTTGACTATAAAAGCCATTGGAAGATTGAGTATGTTGTTCACCCTGAAATTCAATTAGTTTTATTAGTTTTCCTTTTGTATCAAAAATAGCAAAATCAAAGCGAAGCGGTAGTTTATCTTTCAAATCACTAAAAGAGAACTCTCTTTTATAATTAATGTTATGTTCTTTCAAAAGAAGTTCTATTTGGGTTTCACCTTTAGAACGAATACATCCACAAGAGGTAGTATCTCCATAAGCCAAATATTGATGTTGAACATCACAAAAATTACCGCAATCACACAAACATCTATAAATTCGACTTCTTCTTCCACTTGTATGTAAAAAGAAGCCATTTTCAGATAGTACTTTAAGTTTACCAAACCTTTTTCCTACCAAAGAACCACTTCTTTTCATATTTGACTCAATGGCTCTTTCTTTTTGATAGCAACCACAAGATTTGGTATCTCCATTTCTCAATTTTTTCCCTAAAACAATAACTTCTTTTCCGCACCGGCAAATACATTTCCATCGGGCTTTTCTATCTTTAGAATTTTCAGCTCGTTCAATGACTTTTAAATATCCATACTGTTTTCCGGTTTCATCTTTTACCACTTTCTCCAACTCCTTTCTACATTTATAATAATATTATACAACAAAATAGAGGAGAAATCAAATTCTCCTCTACTTAAAATTTTTCAAAATGAAGAAGCCTAATGTCTTTCCTTTTTTATTATTCTTCCTCTACCCAAGAGAGCCAGCGCATTACCAGGTCTTTATCACTAATATTCCAAAGCCCATAAGGACAGTCCTCGTTCATTTCACAAAAACTTACTGGGCTTCCATCATAACCCTCTACGTCTGGACAATTATTACAAAAAGTATCCACCATCCACTGGTCATAAACTGTACCTTCAAGCGCCATTTGTTCAGATAGAAATTCTGCCATTTCCTCCATTGAGAGATTTTTGAGTTTTTCAAAATTTGTGAGTCCCATTTCTTAGCTCTCCTTTCACTTTTATTATATTATAAAAGAAAAGTAAGAGAAAATCAAATTTTCTCTTACCCTCCAGCTTTTATATTCAGTTGCTTTTTCGTCCCATACAAATCAATATAGAATTTTTCTCTCTCGCTCTGTTTATCTTTCGGAACCTCTTCTAAAATTTCAAAATTATAATTCCAAATTCCATTTCGCGCCATATGAGTATGAAGTGTTGAGCTGGCAACTTTTTCCATACCCAGCGCGGTCTGGATATGAGCTTGCCATCTATCCTTGAAATTGACGGTCCGGCCTATATAAGCCTCCCCAGTCGGGATATAAGTAATCTTATAAATTCCTCCAACCTTTTGCCCAACAACCCTCTTTATCATTTCATTTACAGGGCGCCGAGCGATGCTTTCCCATATAACCTTAGGAAGAACTTCTTTATGACATAGGCGGTCTTTCATACTATCCAGAAGTTTTATATCTTCTATATCGTTTTGTGTAAGTTGGATTTTGTAGAAGTCTTCTTTCTCGCTTAGTTCCCGCTCTCGCCGTATCGCTTCATTTACGGCATCGCGCCGACTACGAAAATCCTCTAATTCTTTTCTAAGATAGGATAATTCATCACTATAACTTTTTTGTTTAGTTCTGAACTCTTGTTGAGCATCTTCTTCTAATTTTTTGTATTTTTCCTCTAAAGTTTTTCTATATACCTTATCAGTATTGGTTTTTAGCTTTTGAATTTTTCTCTGTTGTTTTAGTAAAAGAAAAATAGCTCCTAAAATCAATAAAACTAAAACTGCTATCATATTCTTACTCCCAATTGGTAATTTTTGTACGCTTCTTTCTTTGTGGTGTCATCCATAAAACACCATCTCGCGCACGAGTAATCCCAACATAGGATACTCTACACTCTTCGGGACTCCAAAGATTCAACCCAACACAAGCTACATAATCCCACTCTAAGCCTTTCGCACTATGTACGGTCAAAACTTTTACAGTATTTTCTTCCATTTTTTTATCCAGCTCTTCTTTTTTGAGGTCTCCCTGCTTGAAGCTATCACAAGGAATTCCATTATCAACCAAATAATCTTTGATAGTATCGACTTGGGCATTAGTCCGTGCTAATACTGCCCATTTATAATATTTTTTACTAATATTTATCATATCTAGGATTAGCTGTTCACTATAAGGCTTCATTGCTACTGTTCCTTTGACCTGACGTATAGCAATACTATCATCACTCATACCACATTTTTGAAGAGTAGATTTTGCAAAACGAAGAACATCAGGACAACAACGATAATTTTCATTCATAGAATAAACTTTTGCATTAATCTTTTGCTGATATTTCTTCAAAAGGTCGGGTCGGGCATTTGCGAAGCCATATATCGACTGTCGTAAATCAAAGACAATAAAATATTCTTTCGCGTGAAGCATTTCAAAAATAAATTTTAGTTGAATTTCATTACTATCTTGCGCTTCATCACATAAACATATATCAATATTTGGCGTACATTCTGGATGCTTTTGCATTAGATGAAAAAGCCCATCGAATTTTTCATCGTTCATATACTTTATAGCTTCTTTTACACCATTTCTTAGCAGAAGATGGGCGCAGTAAGAGTGAATAGTTCCAATAAATAAATTATCATTATTATCTACTTGAAGGCGTTTTTTCATTTCTCCAGAAGCCATATTTGTAAAGGTAAAAGCTACCACACTTTTTCCTTTTTGAATACTTTGACGGACTTTTTCGGTTAGAACTTTTGTTTTTCCCGAACCGGCACTACTACTCACAAAGATAATTGGCTCTGTTGCTTCTAATATCGTATTCTGTATATTACTTAGTTCCAATTCCTTTCACCTCTTTTTTATATTATAACATTTATTTTAATAGGTGTCAATTTTTTGGAGATTCTATAAATGATTTTGACTTATAAGTAGAAACTTATAGGAGGTAAAAGGAAATGGAGATGCTAACTTTGATTGTTGCACTATCTGCCGTACTTTGGTATGTAATCGACCGCGCGCATCCTCTATGGGAAAGTCTTTCTTATGGAAAGTGGATTACTCTTGTGGTTGCCGGTATTGGCTCTTTCTGTCTAGTATTTTCTTTCGGTCTAGACCTAATTTTTGCTTGTGGTCTAGTAGATAGTGTAAGTATGGCTGGTCAAATCCTAACTGGTTTTGTATTAATGTCTGGTTCTAGCGCCATTAGCGAGGTTATTGCTCGCATCAAGGGCGAAGATAAGTAAAATAGAAAGAATAAAAAGGAGAGGGCTTTTGCTCTCTCCTCTTTTTTTATTGATATAATTCTTCTTCTGTAGAAACAACCAACCAAGTCCGAATTATTTTCATAATTCCATCTATAAAAGAATTGCCACCCTGAGAGTGATAATCTTGATAAACGGCGCAAACAAATTCTTTATCATATTGTAATATTTTCTCATAAGGTAAATATTTGTAGTAAATTCTTACAATATCTTTCCTAAGCATATCATTAGAAGATTTGATAAGCATCTCTAACTTTTCATCTTGTAGACGATTTTTCTCTTCAAATGTTGCTATAATAGGAGTCAAAATTTGCTCAGCAACTTTTTCGGTTGTTTTTTGGACAATCTCTTCCTGCCTTTTCTTTTCAGCTTCGATCTTCTTTTTCTTTATCTTTTGAAACCATTCAAAGTTTCCGCATACTTTTTCTAAAACCTGCCAAAAAAGAAAAATTAGAATAAGAATGCCTCCAAGGCTATTCGCAACTTCCTGGATAGTCAAAAGAAATCCCTCCTTTCTACTTCAAATTATAAGTAGAAACGAGGGACCTTTTATCTATTTTTTTAGATATTCTCGATAAGCATTATCATTATGATAACGAGTTCGCGCTAAATAAGCATCATTTAGTAAGTCCTTTACTGAGGAAATTTTATCCATATCCCACCAAGGAATACAATAAAGAGGAATTTTATGAGAAAGACAGTAACTTATTTTTTCTCTATCTCGCTCTTGGGCTTTTAGGAAATCAGAGCGACTTTTATAAAAAATTTTTGTAAATTCCGTATGCTGACGTCCTTGAACTTCTAAAAGAATATTCTTTTCAGGGAGAAAGAAGTCAAATCTATAATATCCGTGATGAAGGTCACTAAAAGTCTTCTCTTTTATAAATTTGACTTTTTCCTTATTGAGAATTTCAATTACTTTTTTCTCATAAGATGAAACTTTATACATTTTCAAAAATTCGATACCAGTCGCATTCACTTGCCATCTTATCGTCTCTTAGGCGAACAGGGCGCGGGTGTCTTAAACCATAACTATCAGCCATAACTTCCATTGCGGTAATTTCAATGACTTTTCCAAGATAGGACTTCCAATTCAACAAAATCTCCTCTTCAAGTCCACTAAGATTTCCAACTTGGACTAATTTTCCATCTTTATAGGCTCCAATTTTTAGTGAGCCAGCACCACCCAAAAAATACATTTTTGTAATTGGTTCGATAGGGTCTCCATCACTGTAGTTCTTATAGAGCGCGCCTTCGACTTTTTCACCAGTAGATAAATTTTCCCAGTACTTCCAGCTCATAAGCTCTTTTCCATTGTAGATACGGGTTGGTGCATTAGCTCCCATAATTACTACATCCAGAGTCTCTTGAAGTTCTTTCTTTACTTTGATTGTCATATGCGCGGGAGTCCGCTTGAAATAAATTGGGCAGTCCTTCCTGGTAATTACTACCCCTTCTCGACCAGAGGCCAGGTAGTCTTGAAGATGACTCCATAGCTCCTTCCCATTATAATACTTAGCCCACTCCACATAGGGAGAAGTAAATTGAGTAGAGATTTTCTCTAAAAGCTGAAAACGCTCAATTGCTTTTGTATCTACTAAATTTACCCCATCATAGGCACAAATATCAAAAATATAAAAATGAAGTTTTTGACCGTTCTCTTGACGAGCAATGCACTTATCTTTGAGACATCCCAAAAGAGAAGTAATATTTTTTGAGCCCTCATGTCCAGGAAGATAACACTCACTTAGGAGAACTGTTCCATTTGGTAATTGCGTCATAAAATCTTGAAGCTGAGGAACCCATTCAATCTTATTTACGGCTTCGCCTTTTACATTTTTATTGCGAGCTACCATAAAACAATTTCCATCTTCACCCTTTATGAGACGCTGATAGTAGCCATCAACTTTTAGAGCGCCATAATAATCTCCACTATAAATAGCATTTACTACTTCAGACTTTCGCTTTTCTTCAGAGTAAGACGCGGGAATGCTCCAGTATTTTTGCGCCTCGGCATTAACCCAATCAATATCACCAATAAATCCTTTCACAGTTTTTCTCCTTTCAGAAATTGTTCTACAAAAATATTCGCGGAAATTTTAAGATGTTCTAAACTATAATTATTTTTAACTCTAATATCATAATGATAATTATGAATTTCGCTATCAGCATGATTTGATTGAGGCAAATTATCAACCTCTTTTCTTTCTACTATCAGAGTCCACGCTCCCATTCCATCTACAAATTTTTGGATTTCTTTTGGTTCTCGACACATTATAAAGTAAAGACATTTTTCTTCATCGTATCCAAACTGCTTCCAAATTTTCTTACATTCCTCATAAGAACTAATAATAACTTTATAAGGAACATCGTTCCATTGGGTCAAAATATCTTTTAGGTCTGATAAGAATTTTCTATCTTTAGGAGTTTTTTGACCCTTCCAACCACAAAACTTGGCAACTTCTTTTACAAAATCAACTGTGGAAATAATTCTGCAACTATAAGGGCCAACTCTTTCTTCCATTATTTTTTGAACCATTTCACAGAATGTATCTTTTCCCGCTCTTGGCGCGCCATTTACAACTACTATCATTATATATAATTATACTCCTTACATATAGTCTATATAGGGCTTCTACCTATTTCTTACTCTATATCTTTTTTGTTTCTTTTTATATAAAAAGAAAATTTTCCTGCTTACAGGTTTATTTATATCACAAATCCAGATAGAAAGCAAATTTTAGATTTGTTTTCGGGCTTCTACGGCTAACTTATCAACTTCATTGTTCCAATCTTTTGCCCCTGTATGTCCTTTTACTTTTTCAAAAATAAAATTAGTATTTTCAAAGAATGGAATAAGTTGAAGCCATAATGTCTTATTAGCAACTGGTTCTTTTTTAGAATTTTTCCATCCATTCTTTTGCCAATTTTTATACCACTTTTGAGTATAACAATTATGACAGTAAGCACTATCGGTTCGAATTGTAATTTTTTCAAGTGGATAGACTTCTTTTGCCCATGTACATCCTTCAATAATGGCTATCAATTCACAGATATTATTTGTAGCTTCAGGAATCGGCATTTTCCATTCATAAATTTTTTCTTCGTTCTCCACCGCAATAAAACTTGAACCACCAGGGCCAGGATTCCCACTACAGGCGCCGTCAGTATAAATATAAATCATTTATAATACTCCTCCCAAATTTCATCTGGTGTAGCTTCAATTTCTGTAAAGGTAAAATCCAAAAACTTCTCAATGTCGATTCCCTCGGAAAAAGACCTCGCGCGCTTAGTACGCCGAATATCTTTGGGAGAAAATAGATGTTTCCAAAAACCCATTCCCAAAATAATCTTCTCACTATTATTGATGTTGCTTACAAGGCGCGCGACTTCAAAAATATACATATGAGTATGATTAGTGGGGTCAAAATTTTTGAGTTCGATTTTGTTGTCGTGCCGTTTTGCGTAGGACATTAGGTTTGTAGCTGTTCTACTCACAGCTAAATCATACATTTGAAAATCTACCATAATATTTCTCCTTTTACTTTTTATATTATAATTATATAATAAAATAGCCAAAAATTCAAATTTATTATATGTTAATTTGACTTTTGAGAAAATTTGTGCTATTTGCGAGCGGGCGCGCATTTTATATAAAGGTATAAGAAAAATTTGATTTTTTAGATTTTTTGAGGTATAATTTTTATAGAAATGAAAGGAGTTGAAATATATGCGAGTTTCACCAGAAGACATTATTAAATTTAATGATTTATATTTGGAATTAAAGACTTATGCTGGAGTGGCAAGAGAAACAGGATTTTCCGCTTCAACGGTAAAGAAATATATTATAAAGGATTATACCCCTGTTGAAAAGGTAGAGACACAGAAATTTAGCGGGGACCTTCCTGAGTTTGTGCCTGAGACTTTTCGCAAGCAGGATTGGACTTCTTTCTTGGATATGACCGAGGCAGAGTATGATGAAATAAAAGAACTATGGAAGGAGATGTCTCTATGAAGAAATATTTTTACTTAGAGGAAAGTCCTTATATGAAGACCTATCAGGCTATCTATCTCAATCATGGGAATTTTCCTTTTGAGGGAAAGGTTTATGGTTCTTTCAATCTGATGCCTGCGCGCCTTTTGGGCTTGACTTATGCTCAGTATCTTCGTTTTTGTAGAGATGTACTCGGCGCGACTTTGGTGGGGAAAAATAGTAAGTATCCGGTAGCTTATTTTCGCCTTACTCCGGAAGTTCAGCAGTTTGTAAAGCTTTTGAATAAGCGTGCGGAAATGGCTGTTTTTGAGCATGACCATCCTTATGATTTGGAAGTGAAACTGGATGGGACAATTGTGAAAAAAGGAGAAGATGAATGATTTTTTCTATTGATAAGTTATCAGGAGTCAATGATTATAGAGGTTATAAGAAGCTTATAGAAAGAACAAATTTTCCAAAAGAGCCAATGGAACTCATAGATGCTATGGGGTGGGTTCAGAGCCACTCTTCAAATGAAGAAAAAGTATTGTTTTCAGAATTATTTAGCGACTGGCGCACTTATGTAGGGATGATACCTCTTGAAGTAGAGAAATTTGAAGAAGTTTTTGAAATTACAGATAGTCATATAATTTTGAGTAGTTTTTGTATAGATTCTAGTTCAAGAGTTCGAGATAGTGAGAACGTATCTAATTCAAAATATATAGCTTTTAGTAAAGATATTAAAAACAGTGAGAGAGTCTATGCCTCATCAAATGTAGAGAATAGTCAGTATATTAGCGTTTCTTTTAATGTCCTGGGGAGTGCCGAAATTAAAGATTCCTCAAAGATACAGCAGAGTCAAAATGTTTTCAATAGTGGTGAAGTTTTAGATTGTTATGGAGTTTATTCTTGTAAAGAGGTAGAAGGTAGTTTAGGGATTTTTAATGTTTCTACTGGTAAGGGAATTTATTTTTCTACTAATTTAGAAAATTGTTCTTATTGTCTTTTTTGTAGCGGGCTAAAAAATAAGAAGTTTTGTCTTTTTAATCAAGAAATTGGTTCAAAGGATTGGTTTATAATAAAGGAACTACTATTGAATAAATGGACAGAAGAAGACAAAAATCTTTACAAAGTTATTTCTTTTAAAGATGATGACAAGAAATGGTATGGTTTTAAGACTTTTAATTATAGTGCTATTCTTTCTTATGTAGCTCAGAGAGATTTCTTTCAAAGTCTTTCTTCAAAATTTTTGAAATATATTCGTTCTATGCCTTATTATAATGATTGGCTTCTTTATCAGATTACCATGAATCCAAAAATTTTAGAAGAATAATAATTTGAAATTTTTTCTAAAATAAAGTATTATATATTTGTAAAGTTTGAGAGGAGAACTTACTTAGAAATACCGAAAAGCGAAAGTTCTCTTTGGAAGCTTTTGGGAGAGGCGGATGCGTCCAAGTCTTCCTTATCCCCAACTAGCTCAGTTGGTTAGAGCACCCAACTTTATCGCATAGTTTAAAAGTAAAATAGCTGTTCTAGTCAGAAGATGTAAGGGCAGGACTTACTGCGATAGCCAATAATTGGGAGGTCCTGTGTTCGACTCACAGGTTGGGGACCATTTTATGCTGATGTAGCTCAGAGGCAGAGCAGCGCACTTGGGTAGTTTCGTCTAAGAAAGACACCTAATAAGGAAATGTGAGTTCAAATCTTACAATTACCACAATAATGCGCAGGTCGAGATTTCGAAATTCTCCATCAGCTCCATTATTTGCAGAGTAAACTCAGAAGGTCTGAGGCTCGCCTGCTAAGCGATGCGTACTGAAAGGTATCAGCTTCGAATGCTGTGCTCTGCGCCATTTATTTTATAAAGAGGAGGAACGTTTATGGATATTGACGATTTGATTTTCGAGTCCGAATATGATTGGAAGAAACATAGTACAAAGTAAAAATTGGATAATACATAAAAGTATTGTCCCCTTTTATATAGGGAGTTAGTGGACAAGTGGACACAATCGGCTTTGACCCGATAGAAAAAGGAGCGTTACCTTTACTCCCTGCCACTAAAAAAATTTGAAATTTCTATAAAAATAATATATACTTTTTATAGAAAGTAAGAAAGGAGATATAAAATGTCTCAATATCTAAATATTTTTTTGAAGTCAGATGGGAAGTTTATTCCTATCAAAGATTATTCTCGTTCTACCTATCTTTATGATGAATTTCATGCTCCTTATGAAAAGATTTGTGAGTATAGGGCCGAGAATCTTCGAGAAATTGGCGCGCGACTTGAAAGCCGAGCCAATGACATTGAGAAGTATATCCAGAAACTGGAGAGTCTAATTGCTCTTATTCCTAATTTCCAGGGGCAGGAAATGGAGGAAAAGATTTCTGCTATTTTGGATTATAAGTCTCAAATTGAGGAGGAGAAAGAAGAGTTGAAGACCCTTCGTTCACAGACTTCTGTTTGTTATTTTCTGGCAAGCGTTGCAGAAGATTATGTTCCTGTTTATGCGGGAGTTGAAATTGCTGACCCGACAGACCAAGATATAATTTGAAAAAGTTAGAAAAATTATATATAATATATAGAAAATGAGAGAAATCTTACTTTTAAATAAAATAATAGTTGGAGGAAATAAAATGGCTTTAACTGAAAAGGGTCTAAATGCGTTGGGTCATGTAAAAACCTATTTTCCGATCTGAGATTTAGATTGAAGATGTTGTTAAGGCTTATGGTGGTAAATAGAAAGTTGAGAGGAGAACAAAAAAATGATTCAGAGAGATAAGCTTCATTACGAAAATCGTCTGGCTCGTCTTATGACCAATCCTGTAGAAAATGCTAATCTTATCCGTAAGGTTCGGCGCCATCTGCGAAAACAGAAGTAAATAAATATGCCGGCGTACTCAAGTGGCTGAAGAGATTTGTCTTGAAAACAAAGAGGGGTGTAAAAGCTCGCGAGCGTTCGAATCGTTCCGCCGGCGCGGTATCATAGAGAAGCCTTCCCGTGGCGATACTGTTTTGACTAATTCTCTAATTTCATATGGGTCAGTAGCAAATCGGCAACTGCGGGGGTCTGTAAAACCCTTTCCTTCGGGAGTAGGTGGGTCGGCACCACCCTGGCCCACCAAATGGTAGTAAGTAGTGCAAATAGAAAAGATAAGAACGAAATAGTACCTTGTATGGTGGATAAACCTATTAATCACTTATTGAAGCTATTGGAGTCATGCACGGCTCCGCTTGCTATCATTACCACAGCCGCCTGATGTGTGCCAGCGGTATAAAAGTATGGTAAACATCCTTCAAGGGTAGGGGATATGAAAGGTGAATCCAGCCACTTGGAGTGAGTCCTATAGCCCATGGTACTAATGGACTATGCGTGAATGGATAAGGGATTACATCCAAACTCCTAAAAAGTACCTGAAACGCTAGGCAATTGTGAAATTCAAGTGTGTCCACCATTGGGCGCACCGTAATAGCCGGTATAATATAGTATAGGCCAGTAGCTCAGTTGGCGAGAGCAGTAGCCTTGGGGGTGTATTCAGAAAAGCTTTTGCAAGTAGGGGCAGCACCTGCCATTCCCACCATTAAGCTATTGGTCGTGGGTTCGAGTCCCATCTGGCCTACCATTCAACAACAAAAGAAAACTTGAAAGTTTTCTAAAAATAATATATAATATATACATAAAGTTGAGAAAGGAGTAAGAAATGAATTCTAATACTAATTCACCTAAAAAAATGACTCCTTCCCAGCTTGAAGGGTGGCTTGCAATTCGTAAGAAATGCGCACCTCAGAAATCCAAGAAAACCTATACTCGTAAAGAAAAGCACAAACAAAAATTTGAAAATTCCCAAAATATTTAGTATAATATATATAGAAAGTCGGGAGAGGGAATTTAAAATTT